>JAEEGG010019021.1_pt1 | contig 13906 bp, 10 predicted proteins | sample 9134161 | NCBI WGS metagenome assembly JAEEGG01 (sample SAMN16246543, study PRJNA631951) | gut metagenome | biome: gut microbiome; feature: rumen; material: CR-attached | host: Bos | place: Iran: Karaj | collected 2018-10 | reverse complement strand
CAGCTGGCATATGTACTTAACAGATTTAAATTCCTTGGAAACAGTCTCATCAGAAACATGTTTACATTCGCAGCCCTTCTTCCGGGAATTGCGATGCAGGTTTCTGTTTATGAGATCATGGGAAATCTTGGACTCATCAATACTTTGTATGGCTATATAATAATGATGATGGGAACGGACGTAATGTCCATATACATATATATACAGTATTTTGAAAATCTGCCGGTATCCCTTGATGAGAGTGCATTCCTTGATGGCGCTAATTATTTTCAGATTTATTCAAGGATATTGCTTCCTTTGTTAAAACCGGCAATTGTGACAAACATGATATTAAAAGGTGTGGGTGTGTACAACGAGTATTACTGTGCAAGCCTGTATCTGCAGGATAAGAGAAGACTTTGTACAGTAGCCACATCACTTTATACCTTCACCGGACCTATGGGCAATCAGTATCATCTTATCTGTGCAGGAGTAATTATGTCACTGCTTCCGGCGCTGATAATTTTCCTTCTATGTCAGAAGCAGATATATAACGGCGTTGCAGCCGGAGCGGTAAAGGGGTAATGACTATGGTAAATGAAATAAGGCAGGAGCTTGTAAACGGTATAATTCCTTTCTGGAAGGGCTTTAGGGACGATGAATATGGCGGATATTACGGCTATATGGATTTTGACCTTAATGTGGACAGAAAGTATGAAAAGAGTTGTATCCTTAACAGCAGAATCCTGTGGTTCTTTTCAAGTGCATATAAGGTGCTTGAAGATGTTAGTCTTCTTGATGAAGCGAAACATGCATATGAATTTCTTCTGAAGTATTGCCTGGATAAAAAAGATGGTGGCAGTTTCTGGTCAGTTACATATGACGGAGCACCCCTTGATACTACCAAGCATACATACAATCAGGCTTTTACGATTTATGGTCTTTCGTCATATTATGATGCTTCCGGTGATGAGGATGCGCTTAAGCTTGCTTTGTCACTTTATGAGCTGATTGAGAAAAAGATGAGGGATGAGGACGGATATCTGGAGGCTTTCGACAGAGAGTTTAAGCCTGTTTCAAATGAGAAGCTTTCTGAGAATGGAACGGAAGCGACAAGGAGCATGAACACTCTTTTGCATGTTATGGAAGGATATACGGAGCTCTACAGAGTATCCGGTGACAGCAGGGTCAGAAAATCCTTATATGAAGTATTGGATATAGTGGACAAAAAGATATACAATCCAAAACTCCACAGACAGGAATGCTTTTTTGACAAGGAGTACAATTCACTGGTTAATCTGTATTCATACGGTCATGATATTGAAGCTGCATGGCTTATTAACAGGACTACAGATATTCTGTGCGATGCTGAGCTTTCAGAAAAAATAGGCAGAATGACAGATGATCTGGTAAGCGAAGTATATAAAGTGGCATTTGATGGCAGATCCATACCGGTTGAAGCCGAAAACGGCATTGTGAAAGAGGACAGGGTATGGTGGGTTCAGGCAGAAGCCATAAACGGTTTTCTGGATGCATATGAAAGACATCCTGAGAAGAAAGAATACCTGAATGCTGCAAAGGCAGTATGGGATTATATAAAAGAAGTAATTATTGATAAAAGAGAGGGCTCAGAATGGTACTGGTATGTGGATGCAGAAGGTGTTCCTGCAAAAGAGCCTATAGTTGAACCCTGGAAATGTCCGTACCATAACGGAAGAATGTGTTTGGAGGTAATAACAAGAAATGTTGCATGAGAGATATTATATTGAAAAAGACAGACAGGAAAAGCTTCTTTCCAGAAAAAATGAGCCCTCTGATTTTTATAACGGTGTTTACACAAGATATACATATCCGGTTCTTACAAGACAGCATATACCGCTTACCTGGAGATATGACCTTGATATAAAAACAAATCCGAATTTCCAGGAGCGCCTTGGTATAAATGCAGTTCTTAATTCCGGTGCAATAAAGCTTAATGGGAAGTATTATCTTGTTGCCAGAATTGAAGGTAATGACAGAAAGTCATTCTTTGGTGTTGCAGAGAGTGACAATGGAATAGACAATTTCAGATTTTGGGATTATCCGATTCTTCTTGATGACACCTGCAAGGAGGAGACAAATGTCTATGACATGAGACTTACCCAGCATGAGGACGGCTGGATTTATGGAGTGTTCTGCTCTGAGAGTCATGATGATTCTACAACCGATCTTTCAGCTGCTGTAGCTGCGGCAGGTATTGTAAGGACTAAGGATCTTAAGAAATGGGAGAGGCTTCCCAATCTTGTTACAAAGCGTTCTCCCCAGCAGAGAAATGTGGTTCTTCATCCCGAGTTTGTGGATGGGAAATATGCATTCTATACACGCCCGATGGATAGCTTCATTGATACAGGAAGCGGTGGAGGAATTGGCTTTGGACTTTGCGAGGACATCACAAATGCCGTAATAGATGAAGAGAAAATTCTTAGCAGAAGGAAATATCATCAGATTACAGAGGCAAAAAATGGTGAATGTATCGTGCCGATAAAGACCGAGAAGGGATGGCTCCATGTTGCCCATGGTGTAAGAAATACTGCAGCAGGTCTGAGATATGTCCTCTATGCATATGCTACAGACCTTAATAATCCAGAGAAAGTAATCGCTGAGCCCGGAGGACTTCTTCTTGGCCCCCTTGGCTGGGAGCGGGTAGGAGATGTGTCCAATGTTGTCTTTTCTAATGGAGCAATTGTGGAGGATAACGGAGACATCCTGCTCTATTACGCAGGAAGTGATACCAGAGTCTATGTTTCAAAGACCAGCATAGAGCTTCTTAGTGATTATATCTTCGGAACACCGGCAGATCCCGGCAGAAGCGTTCTGTGCGTTCAGCAAAGATGTGAGCTTATAAAGAAAAATCTTGAAGTGTTAAAGAATGAGGAGTAATAAAAAATAATGGCATTATTAAAGCTACACGCCCCCACAAAGGATTACCTGTGGGGAGGAAACAGGCTTGTAAGCGAATATGGAAAACAATCCGCAGGAGAGGTCACTGCGGAGAGCTGGGAGCTTTCGTGCTATCCCGGTAGTGAGTCGGTGATAGTAAATGGAGAGTTTGCAGGAAGAACTCTTACAGAGTATATAAGCGAGAGCGGTAAAAGGGTTCTTGGAAAAAACTGTGAAAAATTCGAGGATTTTCCTATCCTTATCAAGCTCATAGATGCAAAGCAGGATCTTTCCATACAGGTACACCCTTCGGATGAGTATGCCCTTAGAAATGAAGGACAGTATGGCAAGACAGAGATGTGGTATATAATAGATGCCAAAGAAGATGCTTTTTTATACTACGGTTTTAACAGGAAGGTTTCAAAAGAAGAATTCAGAAAACGTATAGAAGAACAGACGCTTACAGAAGTACTTAATGCCTATCCCGTGAGCACGGGGGATGTTGTTTTCATTGAAGCAGGAACAGTGCATGCCATAGGCGAAGGAATCTTACTTGCGGAGATCCAGCAGAATTCCAATCTTACCTACAGAGTATATGATTACGGAAGGCGGGATAAGGATGGCAATCTACGGGAACTCCACGTAGAAAAGGCATTGGAAGTGACAGATCTTAATCCTGTAAAAAGGATTCCCAGACCGGAACCGCACATCGGGATGTGTAAGTATTTTACAGTAGATAAAGTATTTCTTACAGGCTCAAAGATAAAGAAGTTTTGCGGGATGGTAGATGACGCATCATTTTTACATGTCTTATTCTTATCTGGTAATGGTGAAATAAAAAACGGTTGTGGCGGTATGATGTTTCAAAAAGGAGACAGCTTTTTCCTTCCTGCAGGTGGTGGTAATTTTGAGATATGCGGAGAATGCGAAGCACTGCTGACATACATTTAAGGATGGAATATTGTCTATGGTCAGAAGGCATTTGAGAAATGGTTTAAGAACGATAAGATTCCTTATGGTGGAATTGTTCTTGGACTGATATGGGGATTGTTCCACATATTGACTAAAGGCAGCGTGCTTGTTGGGATTTTTTCTGCAGTGGCTGGTTTTCTATTTGGAACAGCATATATTTTTACAAACAAAGATTATAGGAAAGCATTACCTATCATTACGTTACTGTTCATTTTATAGTAACCGTTTTTCAATTGTGACAATAACTTTTTACTGCTTTGCTTCTGGTTGATTCTCTTAAATGTATGGTATGCTCCACAGGAATAAATGAGCGGTCTTCTGTTCCGGAGAGGAGCCTGAACATGGCTTCTCCTGCATCAATTCCCATTTTTCTGGCATCAATATGAACAGCAGTGATTGCAGGAAGGTGATGGGCAAGGTCATTGCTATCATAACAAGAAGCCAGTGCTATATCCTTTGGGACAGACAATCCGGCTCTTGTCAGCACTTCATGAGTCCAAAGGGAAGTCACATCATCACAACAGATAATACCATCGGCTTTGCGCTGGATGGCGTTTTCAACTGCAATTCTGCAGGATTCAAAATCAACAACATCTCTGAAAATAAGATTGGTGTTTGGCTCGATGGAATAATCTGATATGCCCATAAGGACACCTTCCAATCTCTTGGCATTGACGTTGTAATTCATGCTTCCGCCAATATATGCAATATTTCTGCATCCGCTGTTAACCAGTGATGAAGAAAGTTCACGGCATGCTAGTGCAGTGTTTGTATCAACCATTAACGCATCTTTTACACCAGATCCCACAACTACTACGGGAATATGGTTCTTTTTGAGATAGGAAAAGCTCTTTTCATGGGCTATAGCTCTGGTAAATATGACACCATCTAGCATTCTTTTCTCTACAGCTGGCATTAACGGCCCATATTCATTGGTATTACAAAGTATCAGTAATGTTTCATAACCATGATCTGCCAGTGCGCTGGCTGCACCAAGAAGGCATAAATGAAAAAACTCTGATTCGTAGAGTAGATCTCTTGACAGAACTATAGCAATGTTCCCGCTTCTTGAAGATGAGGTTTTTTTTGCCTGTTGCCTATTCTGAGAAGGAGAGCGGTAATCCACTTCTTCAGCGTATGCAAGGACCTTTTGACGCGTTTTACTTGAGATGCGTCCGGTTCCTGAAAGAGCTCTGGATACGGTGGTTGGTGACATATTTAGTTCTTTTGCTATCTCATTTAATCTGATTTTCTTTCCCATAATAAAAAATTATATGTGTAAAATTAACAATTCTCAATAGAATTTGCGCAAAAATCAAAATTTTGCGCTTATATAGCGCAATTTTGCGCAAACAAAAATAAATTTTGTCTAAATTATCTTAATAATTATTTTATATTTGAGAGTAATGCGAATAGCTGTATTTGTATGCTTTTCCTAAACTATTATTAAAACGATATGTCTTTTTGTGTAAAACGTACAGGGAGAAGGTATGGGAAAAGAAAACAAAAAAACAAAAACACCTTTTATGAAGATCATAAAAAGGCATTGGCTTTTGCTTTTGATGCTCCTGCCAAGCCTTTTATATGTGATAATTTTCAGCTATGTTCCAATGACGGGAATTATTCTAGCATTCAAAAGATATCAATATAATGGGGGAATCTATTTTTCACCTTGGAATGGTCTTAATAATTTCAAAGCTCTCTTGATTTCCGGAAAGCTTGGAATGGTTACAAGAAATACGCTTTTATATAATATAGCATTTATCTTTTTGGGCGTTGTCTTTGAAATGGGAAGCGCAATTCTTCTCAATGAATTGTTTTCAAAGGTCTTTAAAAAAGTAACTCAGTCACTGATGTTTTTACCCTATTTCATCAGCTGGGTTGTAGCCGGAGCCATAATGTATAACATTTTCAACTATGAAAAAGGCGTATTTAACCATGTGGTTACCATGCTTGGCGGAACAGCCTTTGACTTGTACAATACGCCGGCTGCCTGGCCAGTAGTTATCATCTTTTTAAGAATATGGAAACAGACCGGATATGGTTCAGTTGTATATCTTGCTGCTATAACAGGTCTTGATCAGGAGATGTTCGAAGCGGCTTCCATTGACGGTGCAAGTGCATGGCAGAAGATCAGGTACCTGACAATTCCTTCGCTGATGCCTACAATGATGATTCTGGTTCTTCTTGGAATCGGAAATATCTTCAGAGGTGATTTCGGATTGTTCTATCAGACGGTTCGTTCAAGTGCATTATTACAGCCCACCACAGATGTAATTGATACTTACGTTTTCAGACTCCTTATTGACAACGGAGACATTGGAGTCTCAGCTGCAGCAAGTTTGTATCAGTCGGTTCTGTGCTTTGTAACAATCATGATATCTAATGCTTTGGTTAAAAGAGCTAACCCTGATTATGCACTTTATTGACGGAGGAGAAAATGGCTAAAGAAGTAGTTATGAATAGAAAACGCCCAATGAGTAAAGACGAAATCGCAGTCAATGTTGTTGGCGTTGTGCTCATTGGATTATTTGCATTGATTTGTGTTGTACCATTTTATCTGATCATCATTGCATCTTTTACCTCGGAAAGCTCGTTGATAAAGAATGGATATCCGCTTTTGCCTTCGATTACAAACTTTAGTCTCGAGAGTTATCAGCTTAGCTTGAAAAACCCGGTGGCTATTCTTAAGGCCTATGGAACAACCATTGGAGTTACAGTGGTTGGAACGTTTTTTGCGGTTCTGCTTGCTACAATGACGGGTTATGTACTTTCCAGGAAGGATTTCCCTTGGAGAAATAAGTTTGCATTCTTTTATTTCTTCACAACTTTGTTTAATGGTGGTTTGGTTCCCTGGTATCTTCTCTGTGTAAGATATCTGAATTTTAAGAATCATTTTACTGGCCTGATACTTCCGCTAATGTTTTCGGTATGGAACATGATCATAGCAAAGTCCTTTATGTCGGGACTCCCAATGGAGATTACTGAATCCGCAAAGATTGATGGGGCTAATGATCTTGTTATATTTACAAAACTGATCATCCCGTTATCTAAGCCGCTTATTGCAACACTGTCGCTGTTTTCGGCACTGGCTTACTGGAATGACTGGTATAACTGTATGCTTTACATAACTGATGAGAATATGTTTACTCTCCAGTATTATCTCCAGAGGATTCTTGGAAGCGCAGAGGCTATGAGGATAGTAGCAGAAAAATCAGGAATTGCCCTTCCGTCTATACCGATTGAAAGCATGAAGATGGCTATGACAGTTATTGCTACAGGACCAATCGTGTTACTTTACCCCTTTGTTCAAAGGTACTTCGTAAAGGGGTTAACAATAGGAGCAGTAAAAGGATAAAGGAGGAAATCATGAAAAAGAAAGTATTATCAGTTTTAATGGCGCTTACTATGGCGGTCGGTATAATGGCAGGCTGCGGCAGTGAGGCTACACCAACAACTACTGAGAGCACAGGCAAAGATGCTCAGACAACTGAAGCTGCCGGACAGGCTGCAGAAACAGAAACTGCTGCAGCTACAAGCGATGCACTTGCAGGACTTCCTGATGCGATTGGAGAGGACGTAATTGCTGCAACACCGGAGATGTATTCATCAATAGATCTTAGCAGTCCTTACACAGTTCAGATGTATCTTATTGGTGATACACCAAATGACTGGGACGAGGTCCTGGGTCTTATCAACGATTACCTAAAGCCTTTTAACACAGACATCAATGTGACATTCCTTAGCTGGAGTGACTATGCAACGATGTATTCTCTGGTTCTTCAGGGCGGTGATGCAGATCTTATCTTTACAGCGCCATGGTGTTACATGTACACAGAAGCAGCAAAAGGATCATTCTTCACTCTTGATTCTGACTTTATTGCAAACAACATGCCTCTTACAAATAAGTATCAGGCTGCTGAGAGCTGGGATGAGACAACTCTTTCAGGTAAGACTATAGCTGTTCCTTCCAATACAGCACAGCCTATGGGCAAGATTGTTGCCATCAGACAGGATATCGCTGATAAGTATGACATAAAAGAGCTTTCAAGCTGGGAAGACTACAAGAACTTCTCATTGACCATTGCAGAAAAAGAAACTCCTGAAAGTGGTATATATGCACTTGCAGCAGCCGGTGATAACAATGAACTTTGGGATGTTTACCGAGAGCAATATGATACATTTCTTGCTCTTGATTCTGACTGGTTCGATATGATCTATGAGTATAAGGAAGGACAACTTCCCACAAGAGATGATATCAAGCTCGCTTATGAGTATGAACCATTTAGAGAGTATGCAAAAGATATGAAGGCAATGGCCGATGCAGGCTGCTGGAGCAGATCAGCTCTTACAAATACAGTAACAGACGATGATGCTTTTGGAGCTCTTCAAGGTGCATCAATTGCCTGGAACGCATCAGTATTTACCTACATGAGACAGGCTGAGCAGACAGACGGCGTTACATGCGCAGCTTATGATATTACAAATCCACACCTTGTTGGATGCGAAGCATATTCAAACAATGATATGGCTATTACTGCAAGCTCTCAAAAGCCTGAAAGAGCAGCTATGGTGCTTGATATCATGAAGATGGACACATACGTTAATCATCTTATTCTTCTCGGAGAAGAGGGCAAGCACTATTCAATCAATGATAATAACGAGTATACAAGAATTGATGGTGCAGTTGAGAACTATCCTCCAATGACAGTTTCCGCATCCTGGGCGATCAAGAACGGTGAGCTTTCAGAGGCAGGCGGAGATGAAAGAGAAAAGGCTATTTCAGATAGCTGGGAAGAGAGAGTTATAAGCAATCCTACAATTACCTTTGTATTTGATGATACAAATGTAGTTAATGAGAAGGCTGCAATAAACACAGTACTTAGCTCATATGTACCAATGCTTGAGCTGGGCCTTGTTGATGATGTGGATGCTACACTTGATAAGATGATAGAAGAGTGCTATGCAGCAGGTCTTCAGACTGTTCTTGATGAATTCTATAATCAGTATGATGCTTGGCTTGCTACCAGATAATGGTACTAATTATAAATGATAGGGGAGCAGGAAACTGTTCCCCTTATTTTTTTAGAGTGATGAGGAAGTAAAGATGCTTTTAAAAGACACTATAAAAATCAATGAAGATTGGAAGTTTAATCTGGGTGATTGCAAAGACTATTTATACACCGGTGCAGATTTCGATGACAAGGACTGGGAAAAAGTTAATCTCCCCCATGACTGGGATACTTTTTTTGCCCCGGACAAACGAAACAAAACCGGTGCCGGCGGAGGCTATGCAAAAGCCGGAATTGGTTGGTACAGAAAAAAAATCAGTGTTACAAGGAGAGATTTAAAAAAGAGGCACGAGCTTGTTTTTGAAGGCGTGTACATGGAGAGCGAGATATTTGTCAATGGAATACCGGTCGGTAAAAGAGCTTACGGCTATTCTACATTCGTTGTGGATATTACAGATGCTCTGGCAGAAGGAGAAAATGTTGTTGCTGTAAAAGTAAATAACAACAAGCAGCCTAACAGCCGATGGTACACAGGCTCAGGAATATACAGAGATGTCCTCTATAGAAAAAAAGATGTTGTGAGTCTTGACTACTTTGGTGTTAAGGCTGATACAAGCGGAGTATATAGGGACAATCAAAGTGCAACAATTGATGTGCGGGCGCTTGTAAATAATTATGGCGAAGAAGATACCAATATCCTTGTAAAATGGATTCTTAAGGATAAAAGAGGTAAAGAGATATCCGTCGCAGGAGCAACGCTCTGTGTAAGCTCTTTTGACTCATCTGAAGCCTGCAGTAGGATTTATGTGGATAAGCCTTCTTTGTGGTCAGACCGGACACCTTATCTTTATAAACTAGTGACCCTGATGTATCGGGGAAATACAAAAATTGATGAAAGAGTTGAAAGCTTTGGAATCAGAACTGCAGAGTTTACACCGGATGACGGCTTTTTGCTTAATGGGGTAAGGGTTAAGATAAAAGGTGTTTGCCTGCATCATGACTCGGGCATGTTTGGAGCGGCATTTCATAAGGAAGTATGGAAATACAGGTTAAAGCTATTAAAAGAAATGGGCGTTAATGGGATCAGATGCTCACATAATCCCCCGGCACCTGCTTTGCTTGATCTTTGCGATGAGATGGGCTTTTTAGTCATGGATGAAATCTATGATGAATGGACCCTTGGAAAGAATAAGAACGAGAATTATTTTTCTGATCAACCCTCTTATGGTTTTAGTCAGTTCTTTTACCGGGATGCGGAGCGGGAGCTTCGTACGATGCTAAGGCGCGATTATAATCATCCATCAGTAATTCTGTGGAGCATAGGTAACGAAATCCCTGAACAGGCTTATTCGGATGGTGCCAAGATTGTAAAGTTCCTATCAGATATTGTTCACGAAGAGGATAGCTTAAGGCTCGTTACAAGCGCTTGCGACAATATCGAATCTCTTCCTGAGATAGCAACAAGACGGGATTTCCTGGATGGACTGGAAGTAGTTGGCTACAACTATGTGGGAAGATGGCGTGAAAGAGCGGAAACCTTCTATGAAGAGGATAAACTGGCCAATCCGGACAGGATAATGATTGGCACAGAAAATCCGTCGGTTTGTAGCGACAGAGGTGATTACAGTACTGATAATAAATATAACATTAGTTATGTTACTGCTGCACTTACTCATGAAACTCTCTGGCGATTTACTGCCAGCAGGAATTATGTTGCCGGAGACTTTATCTGGACTGGAATTGACTATCTCGGAGAGGCTCACTGGCCAAGACGTGGAGCTAATTTTGGAGCAATAGATACCGCTAATTTCAGAAAGGATACTTTCTATTACTTTAAATCAATTTGGAATAAGGCTGAGGTTACACTTCATCTTTTACCACATTGGAATTTTGAGGGTGATGAAGGACAGTTCAAGCAGGTTCTGTGCTATACAAATTGTGAGAGGGTTAAGCTTTTCATTAATGACAAACTTGTCGGAGAAAAGGCCGGGGCAGCGTGCCCAAGATTTGGAGCTACTAAGAGTTGGGATGAAGAGGCAAGGCGTTTCCATCCTACAACAGGAGATCTTCATCTATCTTGGGATGTTCCCTATGAAAAGGGAACATTAAGAGCTGAAGGGTATATCGGAAATAAACTGGTTAAAACTGCGATTGTTCAAACCACTAAAGATGCTGACAGACTTTGTGCAGAAGTAAAACAGCTTGGAGATTTCTTTTTTATCGAGGTATCTGCCTGCGATACAGACTATAAAGTAGTTCCGACTTTTAATGGCCTTATCTATGTAAAAACGGATATAAATGCCTATCTTATCGGTATGGATGCCGGAAATATGTCAGATCTTACCTCGTATAAATCAGACAAAAGAGCTATGCTGGGCGGTAAGATATTGGTTGTCGTAAAAAAGAAAGATATGAAGGATATGTCAACGATTAGAATTGAATCGGATGGACTTAAAGGTTTGCAATTAAAACTGTAATCATAAAGCATAAATAGCGAGGGGATTATTCATGAGTAAGCTACTAAACGGAAACGAAATCAGTCTTGGAACTTGTTATTATCCTGAACATTGGGATAAATCGCTCTGGAGAGAAGACCTTGAGCGAATGCAGAAGGTGGGAATCAAGACTATACGTATTGCGGAGTTTGCATGGAGCAAGGTAGAGCCCACAGAAGGCTCTTTTACCTATGAATTCTTTGATGAGTTTCTTGATATTGCAGACGAAATGAACATGCGGGTTATCATGGGAACACCTACAGCAACTCCTCCTGCATGGCTTACATCAAAATATCCCGATGCTCTAAATGCTCGTAAGGATGGCACACTCTTCAGGCATGGAATGCGAAGGCACTACAACTATAATTCTGAGAACTATAAAAGACTATCATCAATTATCGTAGAAAAATTTGCCAAGCACTATGGAAAAAGAAAATGCGTGATTGGCTGGCAGATTGATAATGAGATCAATTGCGAAATTGCTGAATTCTATTCAGAGAGCGATGACATGGCTTTCAATCAGTTCCTTCAGGACAAGTACAAGACTTTGGATGCGCTTAATGATGCCTGGGGAACTGTCTTCTGGAATCAGACCTATACCGAGTGGGAGCAGGTTCATATTCCAAGGACAACTGTTCAGGGAACTGTTAATCCTCACCAGACTCTTGATTACTATAGATTCATTTCTGACAGTGCTTGCAAATGGGTTAGGATGCAGGCGGATATAATCCGCAAATACAAAAAAGAAGAGGACTTTGTAACAACCAATGGCATCTTTGGGCATGTGGATTACCAGAGAATGCGTGATGAAAGCCTTGATTTCATAACCTATGACTCATATCCTAATTTCGCATATATTCTGGATGGTTATGATAAGGATGATTCTTCATTTCGGGACAGAAAATGGAGCAGAAATCTCACAGAAACCAGAGCTATTTCTCCTATCTTTGGAATAATGGAGCAGCAATCAGGAGCCAATGGCTGGAATACCGGAATGGCAGCGCCTACTCCAAGACCGGGTCAGATAACTCTTTGGACAATGCAGTCTATTGCCCATGGCGCCGATTTTATCAGCTATTTCAGATGGAGAACTGCAATCTTTGGAACTGAGATGTACTGGCATGGAATTCTCGATTATTCAGGAAGAGATAACAGACGGCTAAAAGAAATCTCTGATATATATGATAAGCTCGGGAAAATCTCAGAGGTAGCGGGGAGCACATACGTGGCCAAGGTTGCTGTCCTTAAGGATTATGACAATATCTTTGACTCAGAGCTGGACGTATGGCATGAGAATGTGGAGGAAAAGAGCCAAGACGCAATCTTTAAGGCAGCTCAAAGAAGCCATACTCCAATAGATTATGTCTATCTGACGGAGAGTATTACTGAAAAAGATCTTTTAAAATATGAGTTGCTTATATATCCGCATATGACAATGGTAAATGAAAGCTTCCTGCCGATTCTTGAAGAATATGTACAAGACGGTGGCAAGCTGGTTATTGGATGCAGAAGCGGATACAAGGACATGGAGGGGAAGTGCACCATGGATTATCTTCCGGGAAAGCTTAAAAGTCTAACCGGCAATGATATTCCTGAGTATACTGCAATCTCTCCGGATGCCGGTGATGTCTACATCAAATGGGGTAAAGATGAGTTTAAAGCAAGTTCTTTTGCAGATCAGCTCTTTGCATGCACGTCTACAGCCAAAGTGGTTGGCAGTTATGAAGATGATTACTATGAAGGATTTGGAGCTATTACCGAGAATAAACTTGGAAATGGTTATGTTTACTATTATGGCAGCGCATTTAGCGAAGAGGCTGCTTTTGTATTTCTGAAGAACCTTGGGGTAATTGATCCGTTTAACGAGTACTTTGATATTCCGGATGAAATGGAACTTGCGGTAAGAGAAAAAAACGGTGATAAATATGCTTTCGTCCTCAATTATCAGAGAAAGGTTCAGAACATGTGGCTTAAAAAAGAGCTTAAGGAACTATTGTCGGGAAGCATAGAAACAGAAGAAGTCATTATGCAAGGCTACGAGGTAAAGATATTTAAGCTGTAGAGGAAGACATTGATGATGCAATCAAGGCAGTCAGGAAGAGGAGAAGATCCGGATGATGACATAATTATAGAGTGCGCTTTAGACGCTGATTGCTACTACATTTAACTTTCAGTAAAGCAGCTATTTGAAACATGGGCTGAAGGTGACGATTCCGAGCTCTTTAAAACCGCCACATGGTGGGAGAGTCTGTTAATCAAAGAATGCGGTGATCGCTGCAGGATCGATGTCAAAGAAGCAGAGTGTTATGACATGGCATGGCAGGAATGGTTTGAATCGGGGCATGAATACGGTGTAAGAGATAAGGAATTTTTGGATAGAGGTTTGTACGACATTCTGAATTTTTTGCTTATTTATGTCAGGAAAGGGAAATGATAAATCCCGTTTGTCGGGATAATGTGATAGTGAGTTATATCGGAATAATATTTGTGCAGGACCTTGAGAGAGACTCTAATATGAATAAAGATTTG
>JAEEGG010019013.1_pt1 | contig 13909 bp, 9 predicted proteins | sample 9134161 | NCBI WGS metagenome assembly JAEEGG01 (sample SAMN16246543, study PRJNA631951) | gut metagenome | biome: gut microbiome; feature: rumen; material: CR-attached | host: Bos | place: Iran: Karaj | collected 2018-10 | reverse complement strand
CAGAAGTGTTGGAGAAAGCGGAAACTGTCTCCCAAACATTCTCAGGCAGTTTATCTTTGGCTTCCTTTACCTCAAAGTCATCCCATTCGATGCCACTCAGGTGTTGTAATAATTCTTCTTTTGTCATGACTAATGGTATTTAATCACAAAATTAGCAAAAAACTTCGATATTTAAACGAGTTTGATAAAATTTCATAAAAATAACGATTCCTGAAGACTAAAATGGGCTAAAACATCTTAATTTTGACTAGATTTTTGAAAACAAAAATGAACGAAAGGTGCTCTTTGAATTATTTTTAGTAACTTTGCGTTATAAGGAACAGGGGACTTTACGTAGTCATAATCGGAGTACCTTACGTTATGAAAATAAGATATTGAATATCTGTTTCTAAAGTAGCTGCTGAACAACTTATGTTTATGAATGCGCTACAAACGTGAATCTGAAAAATGATATGAAGGTAACTTTACGAATCGTCGGCAAAGTACCTTTACGTTGAACGAAAGGTTCCCATGAAGGACTTCAAAAAACAAAAAATGCGCTACAAACTGCGCTACAATTGACATAGCAAGAACGAACGTTGCGATTAAGTGTTTGACTTTTAGATGGTCAGATATTGCAAAGATTGGAGAGGTTCGATTCTCGTACGCACCGCTAAAATAAGTTTAAAACTAATTCAGTCCTCAACTCCAAAAAGTTGGGGATTGTTGTTTTTTAAACCTTAAATTACCCATAATTAAGTAGTTAGCAACTAATTTTCAATATTACACGCGCTATAATTATTATTTAATTAGCGAGAAAGTTGTTAACTATGCATACCCTTGTTTTAGACATAGTTAGACAAATCTTGATACTGAGCAGTCAGTATCAAAGAAATTTTTTGATACTACAAGGCATTTTGGCATCAACTTGCTTGTTTTTGACAAAATCAGTATCAAAAAAAACAATGTATTTGACTAGTTTTCAATAAGATAGCATAGAAAATAAGAGTTCTTGTACGGCAGGCCCACCAAAGGATGTATAATCCGCAAAACGAAATGTTCCTGAAAAATTAAACGACGCGTTCCGCTTCGCAAAACGAAATGTTACTTTTTCGGGTTCCCTCCCCACAACGAAAAAACGCCTCAGATTTCTCTGGGGCGTTTCCTTTTTCTCAATGTTGTTTCAAACATTCAAATCAAATTTCACATTCTCGTCGCCGTCAAGCAGTTGGCGTGTGCGTTCCTGGTTGTTCTCGTATATGTGTACGTTGCCAAGGTTCAGCGTTATGCTTTTCAGAGGCAAATCTATCTGCCGAGCCATGAGGTAGAGATGGTAAATGTCAGCCGGCAAGCCAAGGTTCGCGTCGCTGCTTCGCTGGTATGCTGACAGTACCAGTTCCCCGTCGTCTATCTGGAACTGCACGAGACTCAGGCATGGGGCTTGGTTGCTCTCCGCACCAGTCTCGCCAAGGAATAGTACGTAGTTCTTGCTATTGCGTTTTTCGCGGTTTATCTTCGCAATGAGTGGAGGCAGTTTCTCAAAGTAGGTCGGGTAACTGTTCACCAGGACAGAACCGCAATAGTCCCACCAGTTGATGCCCACGTCGCGGTATCGTTCCACGTTCCGCTCACCCTGCATAAAAAGTTGCAACTCATTCTTCAGTTTCTTCCTGGCTATGCCGTGGCTCTCGAATATATCGAGCAGGTCGGCAGGGGTCAATGACAACTGCTCATTGAGCAGGTAGCGGATATTTCCTTTCTTGTTCGTCTGGGTCTTTCCTTTCTCCAGAACCTTGCCCAGTATCTGGTAGTATTTGTTCATCGTTCAAACGGTATTAGAATGTTGTTTAAGCGGCTTTCGTATATAGCATGATGTCCGTGTAGGACGCGCTGTAATTCATGTGGGCATTGAACTCACGACGCTGGCAGTTCTCAAACGGGTTGCCAAGTTCCGGATGCTTGCCCATCCAGTCACACAGTTCAACGATAGAGGACTTGTTAGAGGTAAAGTAGATGAAGCGGTGTCCGGCAAGCACCGTCAGCACATCGAGGTAGTCTGACAATTTCCAGTACATCTTGTATGTCTTGCTGTCCGTGCTCAAATACGGAGGGTCAACCAGGAACACCACGCCTGGCACGTCCTTGTACTGCTCAAACACCTCCCTGTAGTCGCAGGAGGTAATGGTCAGCCCGTCGAGGTAGTCCGGGCACGGCTCATAGTCCGTGGTCCTTACATTGTTGTAGAGGGTCTCTTTCTCCAGATCCGCGAACTCGTTGGCATATTTCATTGAAAACATTATCGACGAGGACAGCGTGATATAGTCAATGTAGCCGTAGTCGTGTAGGTATTTGCGGATGCAAGACAGCACACGCTCCTTTGTCTCTCCCAATATGGGCTTGTGGCGTGGCACGTCCACAATCTCCCTCAGTTCTGCCAGCAGCGCATTGGTGACAGGCAGGGCTTCAAGCCGCTGCCGATAGCCATCGAAGTCGTTATACACTACAGTGGAATGCGGTTTCTGGCACTTGGCTATGTGTGATAGTAAGCCAGAGCCGCCGAACAGGTCCACGAATGTCGTACCGTCAGGGAACTGTTGGAGCACCTTGATGTACTCCTTGGCATACATACGCTTCTGTCCCTGAAAAGGAAGCGGTGCCGATAGATATTGCTTTCTCATTGTCTCGCTAATTTTATCACCGCAAAGGTACGGTCATTCAGTGAGACAAAGGAATGTTCAAGCCAAATCACACTGCACCAGCCGTGCAGTTAGTCTCAAACTTCTTGATGATGTTGTACACCTTGCGCTCGCTCACTTTGTACTTATCAGAAAGCAAAGTCACGATATATGTCACCTTCTCGCCCCGTCCGTGCATCTTCATATAGTCAGCATAAAGTGCCACGTAACGGCAGTCGTCGGGCTTAAAACCGACCGAAATGAGCCTGTCTATAAGTTCTTTGTTAAAGTTTAATATCTCAAATAGTGTCATTTCAAATAATTTTTGTACCTTTGCACCGCCAATCATTTATTCGCATAAAAAAACCCATACAGGGGAGCGAAGGGCATAGGCCCCCAGCTGTCTCCTGTATGGGTGCGTTGTTAATAAATGATTGGCGTCTATATTAACAGGCTGGGGGCTTTTTTTTTGCCCACCCCCAAGGGCATTCGTCAGTGTGTCATTTTCATTATAAGCCGGCAAGCAGCAGAATCCATGCGACCAGACCTATAATAGAACCAGCGGACCTGCAATTGAATATCTCACCACATCGTCTTTCTCAAGCTCAAAGTCGTAGGTCTCACTCTGCCACACCTCACGCAGCACCATGATGATGGTGCCCAGCCCGCCTAAGAACAAGCCCATCAGGCAGGCAACAGCTATCCCCAACTTATTCCTCAGTTTCTCATTGTATGCCATCATTATCATTATTTATGTATCTGTGTTTTAATACTATGTAACAAATCTCTCACCTGCTTATTTACTCCAGTCCACTGAGTATGGCAAGTGATTGGAAGAAGAAACCATCACCGAGCTGCTTATAGCCGTCGGCATTTGGATGCACACAGTTCGTATGTTTCACCTCTGTCTTGCTGATTCGTGCTGACGATGCCCCCTCTGTGTAAGGATAACCCCAATATCGATCGAGACCCATGGCAGCGTCGCCAATATACACATTCGGCCACGACTCGTTTTTGTTAAACTCTGCCATCATGGCACTTCTTGCCGCCCATGTGTTGGACTGATAATTCATCTTCTTTCCGTTGGAAAGAGAGTCAGAAGCATATACTTCCCATCCGTCCGTTGTGTTGTTATCCATCGGCTGAAGTTGGATGATGAACTTTGTGTTGGGATTATCGGCGAGAAATGCGTTAATAAGTGATTTAGCCTGTGAGACCCCGTTTCCTGTGCCGAGCACAGAATTGTTGACCCCGAGCATGAAGATAACGAGGTCGAATTTCTCATCCCCCATACCTATATTGCTCCTGTATGATGCGATGTTCAGCCCTCCCGATATGTAGAACGGACTTCCAGAGGCTGTGAACGTCTGCCATTCCCATCCGCTTCTGCCCTCGTGCTTGACTGTCACCCCGTCAACCGTTGATGTCTTACTTCCCCAGAATGTCGGCACAGTGCCGCCAAGCGCAGTGAACCTCGCTTTACATGTCGCAACAATCTCCCCGCCTGCCGTGAGGCTGTCACCTATGCATAATATATTCTTAGCGGAAGAAAGCCCTGTTGCGGGGCACACACGTATCTGGCAGTCCTTGGTCGATATGTTGACAGACTTTTGATTGAACACGTTGATGCGGAATGTGAATTTACCCGTATGGCTTGACAGCAGACTGCCTTGCAGTTGCCAGTGACGTGGGCGGCGTATGCCTACGTTCGTGTATCCTTGGTGGTTGAATGATGCACATTCAAAATCAACGCTCAATCCCATAGGAGAGTTCAACCCGTCGTCAATTCCTCTTATGAGGCTGTCCTTGTAGATGACCTTCTCTATGCCTGCGACCGCGTAGAAAGTGTCCGGGCAGACGATGCCGTATGGGTAGTCACGACCTGTCTCTAGGTCTTGTATGCGCACATCGTAGTCTGTGAGCCTGCCGTTTCTCACGAGGCTATTGATGTTGAGATCAATTTCCGGGTAATATGCAGGTGTCGTGTATAGATGCACTCTTGTAGTTCCAGACGGTGCTACAGCGGAGAAATACCTGCTGTCGCCAGACACACGGCCAATTACTACATTATTCGCATCGAGGAATGAGAACGACCATGTGCCGACACGTCCTTGGTCTCCGTAGAAAGAGTCACCGGCAGAACATTCCATCAATGCGTAACGATTGTACGCAACAACGCCTGGCAGGCTTGTGAAGTCGGTGACCGTTCCGCCGACCGGTGTAGATGTGACTCCTGTCAGATAACCTTTGTTATTGTACAGCCTCCAAGCCTCATCGTATCCGATGAGACCGAGCAGGTCGGAACGACTCTTGTCGATTGTGCCAACCCTATATATCTTGTCTGTTTCAATATTGCCTTGCACAAGCAGTTTCACAGCTCCTTTGGGGACTGTGTAGTACTGATACCCTCTGGATTGGCCTATAGCTCCTGCTGATTCTCTCCATATAACCTTATCGTTTGCATCTATGAAAACGACTCTCGGATATGGGAATTGTGAGTTCTTATTATGCACTTGGAAGTAAAAACAGTCCCCCTCAGTGCATTCCACAATCTGGCTATAACTTCCTCCAGATGTCGTATAGTTCATAACGCCTCCCACATCCGGCACACTCTTGTAGTGTACAAACTGCCAGAAAGTGATGTTCCGACGATGTTCCTTGTAGTATAGGTTCACAAGGTCGTTGATATTGATTGTCCTCATAACCCTGCATGTCGCTGCTGACGTTGCCATAAACAACACCTTAACCGCTCCTCTCGGAGCTACGAGGTACTGCGATGTGACGGACGACTGAGAGCACGAGAGTATCACGTTGTCTTCGTCAAGGAATGCGTATGTGACACGGGCAGCTGAGAACTTAGTGAGGTTTGCCCAGAACACATCTCCCTCAGTGCAACTTGTAAGGATATATTTTGCTCCAGTGTTAGCAGAAGTGGATGTCAGCGGTGCGATTGACCCGACAAACCCACGGCACTGCGCTTCTGGGTAGTATCTGCCTCCTGACCATGCGAGCCACGATGAACAGTCATCCACAATCACCTGCCTGTTCAATTCGCCGAATGTTACCTTGTCATCAATCTTATCGCACTTGCCGACAATTCTAATATGGTTATCATATGTAGCGGATGACATGAATATCACATATCTCGCGTTCTTCGGGGCTGCTGCCCGTCCGTCCTTGTACGACTCTGTGCTGTTGCGGTTCGTCCACAGGATTTTCAGCCCCGCGTCAAGAAAACAGACGGTTGGATAATATCCGCTCATCGACTTGAGGTCGAAAGAGAATATGTCGCCCTCCACGCAGTCAACTATCTGCCGGCGGTAGCTTGCATCAGAGTTGGTTGCCAATGTCACTACAGCACCGGCAGCCTTGTTCCACAATTGAGTGTATGCACCATTCACCATATTGGTGATGTCGGTGTATTTTTTCACTTGGCTAACGGAGTTGTTTATGCTTGAATTAATGCATAGGGCTTCTAATTGCGCAAGTGTCAGACTCGTAAATTTATCTGTGAGATAAGTGGCTGTTGTTGCCGCTGCCCATGCCGATCCGTCGTATTTGCTTACTGTCGCCGCTCCCGCCGTGAATGTTGAAGTCACAACTACACCTGTTTCTCCAGTATCTTCAAATGCAAATGCAAGAGCATTGTTACCAGCAGATGTGTTTTTAATAGATAAAGTTCCGTCCTCGTTGTCAGTGACAGTCCAACCAGTAAGAGTTCCTATTGCAGTGACGATTGCCGCTGCCACTTCTGATGCTGTCTGCCCCTGTGTGACGGCGACTGTGTAATTTTCTGTACCTAACGTGATGAATATATTCCCAGATGCCTCAAGTCCTTCAACATCAACCACCAAAACCATAACTGACGGACGGCCAAGTGCATAATCACCATCAGCATAAGTTGTTGCGCTGTTATATGCCGACACCGCTGACGCTGCCTTGTATGTTGCATTTCCAGACGTTCTTAAGTCTCCAACCGCAACAGCTGACGTAAGGTTTAGCGGTGTTACGTCGTAGAGCAACCTTTTCAAAATATGATTGCTTGCCACCACCATCTCACCATGCTCGTAGCACTTACCTAGAGCGAGAGTGCGGAGCCCTGTGGTAAAATCGACAGCGGCGACAATCTCTGTGATTGTATTGACACCCTCCTGTTCTTTTGCGTCTATTGTGGAGACTGCTGAGTCTTTCTCGTCATTAATCGCATCGATAGCATCTTCCTTGGCCTGTTCAACAGCAGCAGTAGCCGCTGAGTCAGGCTCCCATGTCTTTCCGCTGTCCGACCACGCAGTACCGTCATACTCATATATAGCGGCAGGGAATCCACCAGTTCCGAGCACAGCCGCCCAGCACCCTGTGACCATGCCCGTCGTTGGCAGGTCATCTGACGACGAGAAGACACCAGCGAACTTCTCCACATTCAACTCCATCTGACTGATAGCGTCAGTTATCAGTTCAAGATTCTCATTTATCACGCTCACCACGTGAGAGAACGGGCCCGAGCCGGGCACAGTGTTTAATGCATCCATATTATATTGTTTTTATTTGTTATGAATAATAGAAATCAGCCCTACTTGTAACCAACCACACACCTTCTGAATAAACGAACGTGACAGTTTCAGTTCTGCTCATCGTAAATGTCGTATGATACAATTCACCTCCAGAATAATACATAAATCTGTCATCTGTCATTGTTGGTGGAAGCCTTAATGTCTTTTGCGCGACTGTAGGGTTGAGAATAATCAGTTGCTGACCATTTCCTGGATTCTCTGGCATATAGATGTTGTCATGGTTTCCATTGATTATAGCAAGACCTACACCTGCGGATATTCTATAGTAATCCCAGTCTATAATTTCCTTGTCGAAATACAGCCCTTTCGACGCTTTTATTGCTCCGTCAACGGTAACATTACCATCGTTGTCAATAATCCATTTTCCGTTAACAGATTGCACATTGCTGAAAACACCGCCTGTTGCGTTGACTGTACCAGTAAACACTCCATCAGTTGCGTTTACAGTTCCGTTAAACACCCCGTCGGTAGCATATACCTTCCCGTTAAACACACCACCGAGAGCATAGATATATCCTCTCAACACGATGTCAGTAAGTATGGCACGCCCGCCGTGAGTGACCACGAACTTAGCCATGTTGGCAACCTCTGCCTCTGTCGCCTGATAAGCGGGGTTAGCCTTGTATTTCGATATGGTGTAGAACGCCTTATCCAAGTCACCGCCACCCCATAGGAACGGTGAGTTGTCAGACGTGTAGAGTCCGCTCATGCCTCCCGTCTCCTGCACCATCTCGCCATCACGGTAGTTGCCCACCTTGAGCATCTGCGAGAGTATCAGACCACCTAATATGTCTGTGCTACCGTTTTTGATGGCATTAAGCACATAATCCGAAGCCTGTGCAACCGCTTTTGCTATGTCGCTGTCCTTCGTGCTTCTCGCCCAGTCGTTCGATGCCACATTCCCTTTGGATAATCTCGGCTCGCAAATTTCAAACTCGCCTGCGAGCGAGACCCTGTCACCGGCATCCTCTGTCATCACCACATGTATGCGATAGTATTCCAGATTGTCCGTCAAATCAAATACATGTGAAAAGTCTCCTATTTCCAATGTAAGTGAATCGCCTCTGCCTTTGAACGAGAACGTGTATATGTTCTCAGCCTCAAGACCCGCAATCTCCTGGGATATGCTACCGTCAACACTCACACCATAGCCAGACTTGCTTTCCTGCATTTCGTTCACCGTCACGTCACCGTCCAATATCCAGTGCTCAGTTTGCTCCGAATAGACGGGTGTTTCTTCTTCCATCACGGTTGTGCCGTCAACATGAATCGAGTTGTAGTCGCCCGTGAATCCTGAGTTGCGCAGTATGTTGTCATCGCCCGTGTCAAGTGCCTCGTAGAACTTGTCTATGTCCGTGCCGTCTGGCAGTGTACCTCCACTGATGTCAACTCGTCCTGTGAAGCGGTTGTCACCAGGTTTTATCTGTGTGTCCGGGTCGGGAAGGCTATATGTAGTGATTCCAGTGAACTGCCTGATATAAGGGCTTCCCGTTCCCGCCCCGGCTATGATGATTGCGTTCTGCCTTTCGCTTTCATCTAAGCTCTTGTTTCCAAGTTGAACGATGTCGTCACCCGCAAGCGGTGCATCACTTTCGGGTGCGCAGTCTGTCTTGCTTAAATCTATGAAATGATAATCAGTTGCATCATATTCAACTCCGTCAATTTCATATACCGTAGTGTCCTCTGTGTCGTTGCTTGTGTCGGTGACAAGCCTCCAGAAAAAATGATTCCCTGCCTCGTAGTCATCCTTTGTCTCAAGGTTGAACGTGCTGACATAGGCCTGGTCTCCAATTTTCCAGTTGTTGTAAACAGACCGCCCACGGTCGTCATATCTGAGGAAGAAACACCGCCAGCAGTCGTCTTTCTCCACAACGAAGTCGCAGCGCATGGAAGCGGCTGTGAGCAGTTGCTGACCGCCTATGTGGCTCACATCCTCTACTTGAAGCTCCTTTGCTGTGAGCTTTGTCCTTGCATGGATGTAGTCTGTTTCAAAATGCCAGTTGCCATATTCGTCAATATACAACCCGGTGCCTCTTGCACCATCGATGTAATCAGGTGTTTTTGTATTATTAACTGTCAAATCACCATCAACAGACACATCTTGCTTGAACTCAATATTGCCGTCGGCGGCATCGTCAACATCTTTGCGAAGGAACAGTTTCGTGCCCTCAGTGCGCATAAACTGCAACAGTGCAGGGGCATTCAGTCCTCCTCCTCCACCACCTCCGAACAAAGAGCCATAAATTCTATCAACCGTGATTTTCAGTTTCTGCTGTGTGCTTTCTGTCACCTCGTCATTGAGTTTCACCTCAACACGCGGCACGTCAGCCTCACCCATCCGTATCTGTACGTTTTCTATAGTGATTGTACCTATACTTGTGGTTTCACCGGTTGAGTCGTCAAGATTATACTTGAACGGGAATATCATTCCGGAATGAAGGCGGTGGAAAATGCTCTTCTCCGGTGTCCCGGCAAGATTGTTCTTGTCAAGGTCACGTTGCAGATACAACTCGTCAAGCACTGGCTGATAGGTGAATTTCGTCTCCTGATTGTCTGCGAGGTAGTCGGTGGCGGCAAACAGCAGTTTCATCTCTGCCATCTGGATGTATGCGTCTGGCAGTTGAATGCCGGTTACGACATATATGTCTCCTGGCTCAATGCGTTTGTTATTACTTGGATAGTATGCTCCTATGCTGTCATCATGTGCTCTGCTGCAAGTGATTTCCCAACAATTAACGACATCAGAAGTTCCTGGTCTTGTGAATATACGCCTTTGAGTTTTTGTATGGTCAACATCAAACACACCGCCTCCGCAATATCCGCTGTTCATCGTGATTTTCACACCGTCATCACCCGTTAGTGCCAGGTTGTTCCAATCTATACCGTTGTCTTTGATAAACAGCGTGAACGGCTTGTTCATAAATGTGTCTGTGCCACTATACGCAAACTGACATTCAGCGTTCAGGTTTCCGGAATAATCCTCTGGCAGACCAGCATACCATTCAAGTGTAGGCATACCAGAGCCTGACGGCAGTGGGTCGTAATAATCTATGTCAACCTGAATATATCCGTGTACTATTGACATCGGATCTACATCTAACGTTTCAACGTCCCAGCTTCCATACTCCGTGTTAAGCGCGCCGTTCTTGAAATGTGGAAGCGGGATCTCCCTTGTCCTGTCATCTGTTCTGCCTGAACCTGCAGTGAGAGTTATTGTGTTGAACGTGAATGTGGCGATTGTCGTTTCAGTCTGTGTCCCGACGGGTGCTTTTTTGAGAATCAGCGACGCTCTGACCTTCATCTGATAGCGGTTTGCACCACTTGGAACAACAGAGCCTATGTTCATATACAAGTTAAGCACGGTCTCAGTAAACGACATCACGCACTCACCATTATATGAGTTGTTCGTGACAAACAGATGCTCGGTGTGCGGTACTGTGTCTGACACCCATATCCTATGGTCTTTGTCACCAATGACCGATTGGATATGCTCATCGTTGTTCAGACCAAGGTCTGTTGCAGACATGATTCCGTCACCGATATTCACGTCCGTTCCAAGAGCAAGAATCTCGTCTATCCGTTCGTTGCCGCCATAATTCTTAAAATGATTTGAGCCACTTGTGTTGCCGTCCATATCCCTGACACCGTTACCACGCAACAACTTGTATGTTCCTTCCGCAATAGTTGGGTATATTTCCGGCAAGTCACCATCAGACCCGTCCCAACGTGCAGACACCTCACGAACACCTTCAGGACAACTCTCTGCATCGTCGTTCTTGTCTATGTAAGCGTCGTTTGTGTCACCCTTGACAAACCTAAGATTCTCCGTGTCCGGGTCGTTTCTACGGGCAATATTTGCCTCTGTCTTGTTGTCATACTGCCAGGCTGGTTTCTTCTCGGCCTGACCTGTGTATGGGACAAAAGTCTGAGGCAGTTGCAGATTGTTGATGAACATAGTCTGCGGAAGACCATAGTTGTCGCTGTAATAGCGGTATGTCATATTCTTGGTACTTCCAACTGCTCTCAGTCTTGTGACAATTTGTTGTTCGCTATTGGCTGTACGTGTGATTTTGAACAATCCTTTCCCGTCTGACTCCACATCGTTGAATCCACGTCCATAGCCGTAGTAATAAATCTGTCCGTTATCCTCAACGTCCGTGAGATAACCTGTCAGACCTTTCAGTTCCGGATTGTCTTCAATTAAATCAGTGACATCGCCAACAATGATATTATGTCCGCGGATGATATAGTCGAGTTTCTTTCCGGTTCCGTTACGCAAGGTGAACGTGTTGTGCAGTTCTGACAACGCCTGTGCGACAGTCCAGTTGTTTATTGTCAGGACATATTCCTCCGTCTCACATTTTGAGTCATCAATATAAAAATTCCATACAGCGTTAGTGCCGTCGTATGGCTGTCCGTCAGTAGTCCCATAAAGACGGAGAAGGTTTGCGTGGATGCGGTCAAGCAGAACGTGAGCGGCGCAGAAATGTTTTGTCGTTCCTTGAACCGTTACATCAACCGGAAAACAATATAATGAGAAATTACTGCTTCCCGTGTAGTTTGTTCCCTCTATATCGCTGTGCATTCCGCTTGTGTGAACCACGTCAAGCATCTCGCACCTTGTCAGCTCGTCGGAAGACGAGTTCATCTTTACGCTCTCGTATGAATAGGCTTTCCCGCTCTCACCGATTCTCGCCACTTGTGTGCATGTCGGGATGTAGTTAAGGCTGTAAATCTCTCCACGGAACGAGCACCAGTCGCCAATCTCCCATTCAATAGGCGCAGGAGACTCCACTGAGAAAGTGACAAAGTTATCTCCCATGAAAGCCTCGCTCTGCTCCCATTTGTTAATCCGCACCCTGATATTGGAAGATGATGCGGACAAACCATTCTTATATATAATCAACTCGACCATCCCAAACCAGTTATTATTCCGTTAGCGTCTGAATATGTTGAAACAACGTCAGTTACAGGGTCGTAAACTCTGAAATTAAGAGAGAATGTCATAATTGATGTGTTATCAACGGATTTTCTTACAAGAACATCCGGGTCAAAAGTTGTCAGCAACACATCTTTCCTTCCGATTTTTGTGAAGCTCTCATAGAAAGCGAGCCTTTTTGCTTTGAGATAAGATAAAAAAGCCCGAGTGTCTGTAACAAAATTGTCGTCTTGTCCCTCATATATAAACTTAAACTGCATATCATAGGGTTTCATCCTTGGTGTTGAAGGCACATAGACATCCTGCCCATCCTCTCCAATCCAGTCAAGGGTGGCAAGGTCTTTCATTTCACCCTGCACTTTGTTTGGGGAGTCTGAGCACACAATATTCCATTCCGAAATGGTTTCCTTGACAGAGTAGTGTGTATATGTTTCCCCATTATAATCAAGTTGCATGAAATAAAGGCGGTAAGGTGTCATAATCCTAAAAACAATCTTGTTAAACTTAATTTCAGCAAAAATACAAATTAATATTCAAATTACAAACAAAAAATCAATAATTTTGCGGTAACATTTGAAAAAAATTATTATATTTGCGAAATATTCAAATAAAACAACATTTTTTATGGATATTGTAGAGCTGAATAAAGATTTAAGGTCCCAGGCAAGGAACTTTGGATTATGTGACCAGTGGTATGAGGAGTGGTCTGATTTGAATTGCAGTCAGCAGGAACTTATAGACAAGTACATCAAAGGACTGGATTTCTGCATATTGCATCATTATCCATCCAATGATTTCATTAAGAGCAACTTTGACAGGGATTTACTCCACAAGAATAACATTGTTGTGGATGAGCGTCATTCGTTGCTGAACCCGATGACTGCGGTCATTCTCGGCAACTCAAAGTCAAAGGTTCGTGTAAACGGATATAGTGTCTGCCGTGTTTATGTCCGTGACAATTCCTCTGTTGATGTGTTTATCAGACATAAAGCACATCTTATAATACATGTGTATGATCATGCGAGTGTGACCATCGTGGAGAATACTACGGTTAACATACCGAAAATCATTCTTCACGGTGAGAACGCACATTACAAGATGACAGGGCTTTCAACTATTGATGTTGTCAGAAAATGACGGCCTCAAAACTCCGGGCATAGAAAAAATCCCCCGGCTTTCTAAAATAAACATCTGACCTTTTATAATAGAATATCTAACCGTTAGGCGTGCCGAGGGATTATGCCCGTGTCGCTTAACGATTAGATATTTTTATTTTAGCTAAAAGGTCAGATACGGGTGCAAAGTTAGTAATAATTTTTAATTTTTGCACTATGAAAGTAAAAGATTTATTGTTTTTAGGAGGTAATCTGATAAAAGTTATGTCAGAAAATGGCATCAGACCAAGCGATATAAGATATGTCCAGATGTTCACGGACTATCAGTCTATGAGAAACGACGGAGAGAAATTCGCGGTCTGCATTGCAGTGCTCTCTTCTAAGTACGATATAAGCGAGAGAACCGTCACCAGACTGATAAACAGGCTCTCGCGTGATGTCAGCCTATGACATACACATTTCACGAATTTATTTTTTATACGTTTTTTAATTGCTTATCTTTGCCATTGTCAAAGCGCTGAGACTGGATAACACTTTTCTTTAACTTTCAAATTTCAAAACACAATGGCAGACACAAAAGTTTTTTCTTTCCCGGACAGTGGGAACAACGGTGGTGGCTTTAACGGCAAC
>JAEEGG010019012.1_pt1 | contig 13910 bp, 11 predicted proteins | sample 9134161 | NCBI WGS metagenome assembly JAEEGG01 (sample SAMN16246543, study PRJNA631951) | gut metagenome | biome: gut microbiome; feature: rumen; material: CR-attached | host: Bos | place: Iran: Karaj | collected 2018-10 | reverse complement strand
CTAAGGCGCAGACCAGTCGCAGGGAGGCGTTTACTATCACCTGTTCGACTCGCACGCCCCGTTCCAGATAGACGGAAACTTCGGCGTATGCGCCGGCATGGCCGAGATGTTACTGCAGAGCCACACCGACACGCTGCAACTGTTGCCTGCCCTGCCCTACATCTGGCCAAAAGGCACTGTACGCGGCCTGCGGGCCGTGGGCGGCTTTGAAGTCGACGAAACGTGGGAAGAAGGCGCGCTCACACAGGCCGTCATCCGTAGCCAAAAGGGTCAGCCCCTGCCCGTCGCCTACCCGGCCATCGCCGATTATGAACTGTCGACAGACGACGGTCAAAAGGTAGAAGTGCAAGTGCTCTCCCCAGACCGTATTCTTATACCTTCAACTGCGGCTGGCACCACATACACATTTCAGAAAAAGGACGAGTCCGGCATTTCGCTTGTTTCAAACAAGAAAGGCGGAAATTCGCTGTGGTATGACCTCAACGGACGCCTTGTCAGCGACAACGCCTCACACTTGTCGCAAGGCGTATACGTTACAAAAGGCAGGAAAGTAGCCTTCAGATAATTCTTTTGAATCATGGTGTCCTCAAGCAAACAACACCTTAGTTTCAGAGCACTCATTCTGACGTTGGGCCTACCGATTATTTGCTCCACCTTTTCCGTTGGAATTTCAGCACACGAGAAGGTGCTGACAAAGAAACAAACCGCAGTCCGCGCGGAACAGTTGAAAGCTATTTGGCTCGACTCTGTACGCACGGCGACGGCCTATGCCTACGACCAAAAGACCATAAGGTTCGACACCCTGACCATGCCTCTTGACTGGAAAATATTCGGCACCCCAGGTCCTCACGGCTACGCCCTTTACATCTCCCTCCACGGCGGAGGAGGCACAACACCCGAATCGAACGACCAACAATGGCGCAACCAGATGCGGCTCTACCGGCCGAAAAACGCTGTTTATCTGTGTCCGCGCGCCCCATACAACTCCTGGGACCTCCATTTTAAGACTAGGCTCGACGAGATGTACCGCCGCGTCATTCTCATGGCACAGGCATGGCTGAACGTTGACCCCAATCATGTCTACATCATGGGCTATTCAGCCGGCGGTGACGGCGTGTGGCGCCTGGCCCCGCGGTTGGCCGACATATGGGCAGCCGCATCCATGATGGCTGGACACCCGGGCGACGTTTCGCTGCTTAACCTGCGCAATCTGCCCTTCATGATATGGTGCGGCGAACGCGATGCCGCCTACGACCGCAACAGCCAATGCCGCGGACGTATCGCCCAGATGGATTCACTTCAGACGGCCGATCCCGGCGGATACATTCACGAAGGTCACATCGTGGAAGGTAAAGGTCACTGGATGGACCGCGTGGACACGGTGGCCGTGGATTGGATGGGACAATACGAACGCCAGCCTTATCCCAAGCGTATCGTCTGGAAACAGGCCGGAGAAGCAAAGCTCCACTTCTACTGGCTCTCTGCCCCGCGTGAACAACTGAAGCGTGACATGGAGGTGCGCGCAGAGGTGCACGGCAACACCATCAGCATTACCCGATGCGACTACTCCCGCCTCACGCTCTCGCTCAGCGACAGTCTGGTCAACCTCGACCGCCCCGTTACCGTAGTCTATCAGGGCAAAAACCTCTTCCGTGGCAAGGTAAAACGCCACGCCAGTACCTTACGCCGCACACTCTACGAACGCGACGACCCTTCCTACATGGTTCCAGCCCAGATTGAGTTGCATTTCTAACCATTCTCCTATAGACCTTTCCAGATAGTTAAAACAAGGCGGCGTCTCGAAAAATCGAGGCGCCGCCTTTAAAATTCGAGGCGCCGTTTCGAAAAATCAAAACGGCACCTTGTTTTCCTATGCCCATATAACCTTATTTCTTCATGTCGAAACCGAGGCGAACACCGTCATAGTTCTTGCTGATTTCACACACGGCCTGGATGCTCTCGTTGCCGCTGAGGGCAGCAATGGTTTGAAGCACGGTGAGGAGTTTCTTCGACTCGAACAAGAAGCTCACACCGCCGCTGGTACGCTTCGTGTAGCACGTCATGTTGAGCAGCAGGCTCTGCATCTGCAACTTGTTGTTCTTCTCATCGAACGTGTACTTGCCGCTTAGGCCCTTGCCGCCGATTTTGGCCGAATATGTGCCGTCCTCGTTGATGGTGATGTACGTGTTGGAAGCCGTCAAATTGAGTTTCTGGTAGTAAGGCAACAGTTTTTCCTTAATCTGTGCGGCTACCACTTCGCCACCGGCTTCGGCCAGAGCTTTCTCGCTGGTAAAGGCGCACCCGGGGCCCGTGTACTGCCACGTACCGATGAGCTGGGCCTGCGTCAGTTTGTCCAAACCGAGCACACTGGTGATCACATTGCCTATGGTGCCGGCGTTGCCGAACACCTGTCCCAAAATGCTGCCGTCGCCCGCGCCTGCGTTTCCTGTCGTCCCGCCAAATCCGCAACTGGCCAAAATCATACTGCAAGTCACTAAGACTGCCAAACTGAACTTTTTCATTTTTCCGAATATTTTCTTTTATAATTCAACATTTCTTGTCTTGGAATTAGACCCAAAGACCAGCCAAATGGATTAAACGGCGTGGTATTTTATCAAGCCTTCCATCGGACTGCGGCTGACGGTACCCACGGTGAAACCTTCCAATGCGGCGGCTTCCGACAGTTCGGAGCAGAACACGGCGGCAATACTGCCGACAAAATGCACCGGCAAGTCAGGACGTCCGTAAGCCCGCACGTTGCGAACGAAGAAACGGCGGAAACGTGTCACCAGGAATTCATGCACCTCGGGTTCGTCGCAATGACCACCGATGAAGCGGGTAAAAGAAGCCAGGTAGCGGTTGGCCAACGGCTGGCGGTACACACGTTCTATGATTTGCGCCTGATCCTGCCCCGTTTCTTTCACAAAAGCCTCGGCCAACGACGAAGGCAAAAGGCCCTTGAACAAATCAGCCACGAAGTCGCGTCCGAGAGCCGCGCCGCCCCCTTCGTCATCGAGGATGTAGCCCAGAGCCGGTGTATTCTTCACGATGTCGTGGCCATCGTAAAGACAACTGTTCGAGCCAGTGCCGAGAATGCAAGCCACCCCCGGCTGACGGCCGCAAAGAGCGCGGGCTGCACCCAGCAGGTCGGTCTGCACTTCAACCTCCGTGTCGGGGAAAACGTCACCGATGAGCGCAGCCATGCGTCCCGTCTGCTCCGGCGTACACCCCGAACCATAGAAAGCAATGGACGAAGGCGTGCCGCTCACGTGAGGACGCAGTTCGTTCTGCAACACCCCGCGCAGGGCATCGTCTGTCAGATGGAACGGATTCATGCCTTGTGTCGCCACCTCACACCGTGTGCCGTCGGCAAAAAGCAGGCTCCAGTCGGTCTTGGTCGAGCCGCTGTCGGCTATTACTATTTTTGGATTCATGGCAAATTTGTTTTACTGTTACCCACGTTTCTTGACACCGAACGACGGGTCTATCTTCACCAGACGGGCCACGAACACCGTAGCAAGGCAGCAAATCATGACGAGGATGAAGAAATTGACATAGCCCACGGCTTCCTGCAATATTCCGGCAAACATGCCAGGTATCATCATGCTCATGGCCATGAAGGCCGTGCAGATGGCATAATGGGAAGTCTCGCTCTCGCCCTGCGCAAAGTAGAGCATGTAGAGCATATAGGCCGTGAAGCCGAAACCGTAGCCGAATTGTTCGACAAAGATGCACGAGCAGACCACGAACATGCTGTCGGGCTGGGCGATGCTCATATAGACATAGACCAGGTCAGGCAATGTGATGCTCCACACCATGGGCCAGAGCCACCGCTTCAATCCACCGCGCGTCACCATCACGCCGCCGAGGATGCCACCGATGGTGAGGCCGATGAGGCCGAGCGTGCCGCTGGCGAAGCCTATCTGTTGCGTCGACAGTCCCAGTCCGCCCTGCGTCATGGGGTCCACCAGGAAGAGAGGACTCACTTTGGTCAGCAAGGCCTCGGGCAAGCGGTAGAGCAGCATGAACGCGATGGCCAGCCAAACGCCCGGTTTCTGGAAGAAGGTGGCGAAGGTCTTGAAGAAGTCCTGCAGTATCACCCGGAAGTAAGCCCAACGGCTCCGGTTCTCCCCGCCCTCCTGCTTCAGGTCCATGGTGGCGCGGTCTTCCTTGGGCCGCGGCAGTATGAACAGGTGGTAGCAGGCAAAGATGAGGAAGACCACGGCCACGCCGAGCATGGTCACATGCCAGGCGCGCGGCACATGGCGGTAGTAGGTTTCCAAACTGCCGGCTATCATCAGCGTGAGACCTTGGCCGGCTATGTTGGCCACGCGGTAGAACGTGCTGCGGATGCCCACGAAGAGACTCTGTTGGTAACTGTCGAGCGAAAGCATGTAGAAACCGTCGGCAGCGATGTCGTGGGTGGCGCTGCTGAAGGCCACCAGCCAGAAGAAGGCCAGCGTCCACTGCACGGCGTTGGGCGCAGGGATGCTGAACGCCACGCCCGCCAAGCCTGCTCCGGCAAAAAACTGCATGATGATTATCCACCAGCGCTTGGTGCGGAACAGGTCGACCAACGGACTCCACAACGGCTTGATGACCCAAGGCAAGTAGAGCCAACCGGTATACAGAGCCGCGTCGGCATTAGACAAACCGAGACGTTTGTACATCATCTCGGCGATAATCATCACCATCACGTAGGGTATGCCCTCCGCAAAATACAGTGTGGGAATCCAAGCCCACGGGTAGTTTTTATTGACCGGTTTCATGCGTTTCGCTTATTTCGTGCAAATTTACAAATATCGCTGATGTTGACAACAAAGAATACCAAAGTTTTTCGTCACGACCACATCGGGACACAAAGGCGGCGTCTCAAATTTCCGAAACGGCACTTCAAAATTTTGAAGTCCCACTTCGGGAAAAAAACATGCGTTTTCGTTCGCACGAAAACGCATGGGTATGCAGACACGTCTCTTTTAGGAAACGGCAGGGCTAATAGAGACGTTCCAAAACGGCCCCGCGGTAGTAGTGAAGCAATATCTGTTCATAGGTGTAGCCCTTTGCGCCCATCACGGCGGCTCCTATCTGGCACAACCCCACGCCATGTCCCCAACCGGCACCGGTCAGGACGAAGCGACGGGGCACATCGCCTTCAAAGTCCTCCCTGTCGACCACGAAAGCCGAACTGTAGAGGTGACTTTCCGAGAGTGCGCGGCGTATCTCCAGTTCCTTGCCGACGGTCAGCGTGCGTCGGCTTCCCACAATGCGCAGACGGCTCAGGCGGCCGCTCTTGCCGCGCTCCACAGGCACGAGGTCGAGGATGTCACCAAAGTTCATACCGAGTTTTTTCGTTATCAGCGCCTGCAATTCGTCCTGCGTATAAACCACTCTCCAACGGTAGAAATCGCGTGTCTCGCAGTCGTAATCGTTCAGCACCTGACTGAGCACCGCCACGTCGTCCGTATGGCAGAACGCATCGGGCGACGACATAATCCACTGCCGTGCCGCCACCTCGTCGCTGAGATCGGCGTCCGCCCCGTCAGGCGTGTCGCGCAGCGCAGGCAAGTACGGAAAATCTTTGTCGCACCAGCACGTGTGGAATTCCTCGGTGACCCCGCCGCAACACTTCGAAAAACGGGCGTCACAAAGTTCACCGCCACTGGTGAGCACCAGTCCGCGCGTGGCCTCCACGGCACGCCGCGCATTCTCGTTGACCACACGCGTCAAACCCTGATAACGCTGGCAATGGTCGTCGGCACAGACATCAAACAGCGTATGCGCCTCGCTTTCAGTCCAACGGATAATCTCATCCGCCGATTCGCGTCCATTTAAACCAATTGAATGGTCTGCTTTATCAGACGTCCGGCGTTCTATTTGCGCCAACAGCCAACTGCGGCTGATGACTGCCGCCGCCTTCAAAAACTCCAGGCTCGCCGTGGACTTCATCTCACTGCTGATGACACTCACCAGATAGTCCTCCACGGCCACCACATTGACAGCCTCCAGGCGGTCGGCATTTGCGACAAACTTGAGCTGCCCTCCGAAGGTCTGGGCCTCGTGCCGCTCCCAATGGTAGGTCTTCCCTATCGTCACGTCGCAGAGCGTGAACGTACTTCCGTCGCCCTGCGGTTCAAACAGGAGTCCGTCATAGCGTTCTCCCTGCCACAAGACGCCGCCATCGGCCCATTCCACCACCTGTTCGCCCGCCACCGACCGGCCACGCACTTCGAACGCACCGTTCAACACAAAACGAACGACCCGCGCGTCCATGATTCCCACATGAACACTCGGGTTTCCTTGGATTTCATTAAAAGTCATAGTTAGAATAACAAGCCATACATGGCAACACTTTCTGTTTACTATTTAGCTACAAAGTTACAACAATTTTCCGAATAACAAACGTGCATCACAAAACACAAAAATTTGACATTTCGCACATAGAGGTCATATTTCGGTGCGCAAAGGCGGCGTTTCGGTGCGACAAAACGGCGTTTCGTTTTTTCGAAACGCCGCCTTGTTTTAAGCATGTCCAACACCCGATGATAGTCAGCGAGTTACAAAGCGCAAGGTTTTGGGGTAAAAAGTCTTGACAAACGGACGGATGCTCCGACATGAAAAAATGCAGTCCGTGGGTCAGGCTGCATTTTTGTTTTCCAAGTTATCCGGAAGAGAAAAGGGAACGCGGCACTGCCGGTTCGTTACAGAGTTTTCATGCGGCGTACGCACGCCTCGATTTCCTCGTTCGACAGAGTGACTTCACGGAGAATGCCGGCGGCGATTTGGGGCGTGAGGCGGTCGAAGTCCTCGCGGCGCGGTGTGATGAGCAATCCTCCGATGTCCACGGCTCCCGGACTGATGAGCATCCTGTCGTCGCCTTCGGCGAAGTAACAGTCGGGGCGCAACTTCCGGCGGGGTATCAGCGCTACAACCAATGTGCCGTTGTCCTGACGCCATCCTATCAGATTGAAACGCGGTTCATCCTCACCGTCCACCCGTGGCAGAGCGGCCGTCAGGCGGTCGAAGAGCGGACGGTCGGGTGACGTCAGTTCCAACACGAACATGGGATATACAAACGTACGCAGTAAGTACAATTTGTCGTTCTTTGAAGACGTATCGAGCGATTCCAGTCCGTCTTCGTAGCGCTGCCAATCGCGCTGCAGGGGAATCAGGCCTTTGGCCCCCAACTGCAGGTGGGCGTGATCGGGAGCCGAAGCCCCGCACTGTGCCCCGTTGTAGAACACGACGGACTCGGGTAATGCCAGGGCCAGTTCGCAGAAGGCGCAGAACATGGGTGCGGCCAACTGGGGCACGTGACGGCGCGTGGGAAAGGTGAAATGGCGGGGCAATATCGGGAATGGATTTACACACAACTGATATTTGTCCAACAAGGGCAGATGTATCTGCTCCGCAGGCTGGTTGTGCTCGCAAAGGAAGCAGGGACGCTTGGCTATGGCAGCCTTGTCCACATTGGCACCCGTGGAACGGATGCGCGCAGGATTGAACTGGGCCGCGAGATTGGCTTCATTCGTAGGGATAATCCTCGTCTCCACCCGTTTCAGGTCGTCGAACCGCTGGCGCACGTCGGGCCACACCGCCAGCTGACGTTCAAAAAAACGCGTCACTTCCCGCTCGTCCACCCCGTGGTGCCACTGGCTCACCAGTTGGCGGCGGGCGCGCAGCTCGAGTGTGCGCAGACGGTCTTTATAAAGGTTGTTCTTGTTTTGTTTCTCAATGGACAGCGCGGCATCGGAATTACCTTCCCACCGGCGGCACAGATAGAGCACGTCGTAGATGCGTCCGATACGCCAGTTGCGCGAGATACGAAGACCGAGGGCATAGTCTTCGCCGTAACTGGTATTGGGGAAGCCGAGGCGGCGCAGCAGTGGCGTATAGAAAGCCCGCGGTGCACCGAGCCCATTGATGCGCAGGGCGTTGTTACGTCCATTGTCGTCGGTCCACTCGCGGTGATCGATGACACCCGGCGGCAATGTGTTGAGTTGGAAGTCCACCAGTTTGTAACTGCCTATGACCATGGCCGCACGTTGTTCGTGGAAAGCGTCCACAATGCGCTGCAACGTGTCGGGGCCGCTGTAAAGGTCGTCGCTGTCGAGCTGCACGGCGAAGCGTCCGCAGTGAGGGCTGCACACGGCATAGTCCCAGCAGCCTCCGATGCCCAGATCGGTGCGTCCGGGGATGAGGTGCACCACACGGGCATCGTCGCGGAAGCGGTCAATCTGCTCCGTCGTGCCGTCAGTGGAATGGTTGTCCACCACGATCACGTTGAACGGGAACGAAGCTTTCTGGTCGAGCACGCTGCGGATGGCATCGGCAACGGTACGCTCGCGGTTGCGCACGGGAATGATGACAGAAGCCTCCACAGGGAAGTCTCCCCCGCTGAAATCGATGTCGTCCAGTTCGTCGGGAGCCAGCCAGCCGCCCACGGCTTTGAGATGGGCGGTACATATCTGCTCCATCTCCACCTGCACCGCACGCTGGGCCGGATTGACGTAGTCGAACTGCCGCTCACCACTCTTGCGCAGGTCGCTTTCCTCCTCGGTGTAGAGCATCTCGTTGAGATGGAACAGGCGCCCCTCGCGACTGCAGAACAGGCGCAGGTCATAGAGGCCGCCATACTGCCACGTGGCAGGGGCGGACGCGGCATAACGTTTCAAAACACCGGTGCGCAGCATCAGCAGTGAACCGAAATCGAAATCGTTGCGCAGGGCGCCCTCCTGATAGTCGATGAGCGGATGCGGACGTGCCTCACCCTGCTCCACCGAATAGTGGTCGGCATAGGCCCAGACGGCCCAGCCGTCTTCCAAGACGTCACAGAGCCGTTGCAACGCTCTCGGTCCCACCGTGAGCGGCGTACTCTTGAGACTGAGCACCACATAAGGCGCCTCGGCCACCGACGCCATGGCCACGTAGGCCGACGACGACGCGGCATTGTCCACGGGCAACAGCGACACGTTGGGCAACAGCGACCCAAACGCCGTGCCGGGGGCACACACCAGATAGATATGACGGATTCCGGGCTGTCCGGCCAGCCCCTTCAATGTCTTCAGGGTGTCCTGCTCATCTGCGTGGAGCAGGAAACAGTCTATTTTTCCTTGTAATGCCATCGTTCGGAGTATTTCCCCGCAAAATTACGGAAAAAATACCGATTGGCAGCCAATGAGGAAGCACTTAGTTGAAACGAAAACACAGTTACGTTTTCCTCTCTCGCTTTTGGAAAGAACGAAACGGCGCCTCAAAAATCAGAAGTGGGACTTCAAAAATCAGAAGCGGCGTCTCGAAAAAACGAAACGCCGCCTTTAATTAATTATCCTGCATACATCACCTTCCGTTCACCGCTTGACGTATGATACAGCAAACGCTCATCGGTCACATCGTCAATGGTCACGGTGTCGGCCCCATTCTCGGGATGGAACACCAGACGCCCGTTTACAATGATGTAGTCAGTGACAAAGCGGTTCAGTTGTGTCAGATTGATGGCGGCCACGAGCGACTGTTTGTCGGGGGTGGTCAAAAGATAATAGCGTTCGCCGGGTTGCGCGTCGCCATAGATGACTCCTTCGGTGCCGTCGTCGGCCGTGCGTGTCACCTCAATGGTGTCGCCCTGGTCGGTGATGAGCACGAAAGAACTCATGCCGAAATCACCGGCGACGCCATAGAAAGCATGGTCAACGGGCAGCGTATCTACAGCCACGGTATCAATGGTGTCGGCAGGAAAACTGTCCTCCGACGCCACGGGTTTGTGTTCACAGGCACCAAACACGAAAATGAGGGCCAATGCGATAAATGGAAAAATTCGAGTCTGTCTCATGTCAAATGGAATTATTTCTGCGACAAAATTACACATTTCTGCAGAAACACACATTTTTCTGACGAAAAAGATACGGAGACTTTGCGTTATATCAAATTTTAGTCGTAAATTTGCGCCCGATTAACGCCCTTCGGGGCATATGTTTAACCCTTTAAAGTAACCATTTAACGACAAGTCATGAATGATTTGAAAAATGTGATGCCTCTGGAAGACTTCGATTGGGAAGCCTTTGAACAGGGCACTGTTGAAACCGGCCAGCAGAAAGAAGAGACCGACAAAGCCTACGGCGAAACGCTTAACCAAGTGCAAGAACACGAAGTGGTGGAAGGCACCGTCATCGCCATCAACAAGCGCGAAGTACTCGTTGACATAGGCTACAAGAGCGATGGTATCATCAGCTCAAGCGAATTCCGCTACAACCCCGACCTCGCCGTTGGCGACAAGGTGGAAGTTTACATCGAAAAAGAAGAAGACAAGAAGGGCCAGCTCCTGCTGTCGCACAAGAAAGCCCGCGCCAAGCAGGGTTGGGACCGCATCAATAACGCCCTTGAGACGAAGGAAATCGTCAAAGGCTTCATCAAGTACCGCACGAAAGGCGGCATGATTGTCGACGTATTCGGCATCGAAGCCTTCCTGCCGGGCAGCCAGATTGACGTGAAGCCCATCCGCGACTACGACATCTTCGTAGGCAAGACGATGGAATTCCAAGTCATCAAAATCAATCAGGAATACAAAAACGTGGTCGTTAGCCACAAGGCTCTCATCGAAGCCGAACTCGAAGCCCAAAAGAAGGAAATCATCGGCAAGCTTGAAAAGGGCCAGGTACTCGAAGGTACCGTTAAGAACATCACCACCTACGGCGTATTCATCGACCTGGGCGGTGTGGACGGCCTTATCCACATCACCGACCTCAGCTGGGGCCGCGTGAACGATCCTAAAGAAATCGTCGAACTCGACCAGAAACTCAACGTGGTTATCCTCGACTTTGACGACGAAAAGAAGCGCATCGCTCTCGGTCTGAAGCAGCTTACCCCGCATCCTTGGGAAGCTCTCGACGAGAACATCAAGGTGGGCGACAAGATTAAGGGCAAGGTAGTCGTTATGACCGACTACGGTGCATTCGTAGAAGTGGCCCCGGGCGTTGAAGGCCTCATCCACGTCAGCGAAATGAGCTGGAGCAGCCACCTGCGCAGCGCTCAGGACTTCCTCAAGGTAGGCGACGAAATTGAAGCCGTAGTGCTCACCCTCGACCGCGAAGAACGCAAAATGTCGCTTGGTATCAAGCAGCTCAAGGAAGATCCCTGGCAGAACATCGAAGCTAACTATCCCGTCGGCAGCAAGCACACCGCCAAGGTACGCAACTTCACCAACTTCGGCGTATTCGTTGAACTGGAAGAAGGCGTTGACGGCCTCATCCACATCAGCGACCTCAGCTGGACCAAGAAGGTAAAGCATCCCTCCGAGGTTACTCAGATCGGTGCCGATATCGACGTAGTAGTTCTTGAAATAGACAAGGACAACCGTCGTCTCAGCCTCGGCCACAAGCAGACCGAAGAAAATCCCTGGGACGTATTTGAAACTGTATTCACCGTTGGTTCCATCCACGAAGGCACCATCATTGAAGAGCACGAGAACGGCGACGTTATCCAGCTCGAATACGGCATCGACGGTTTCGCCACCCCAAAACACCTCATCAAGGAAGACAAGACCAAGGCTCAACTCAACGAGAAACTGCCCTTCAAGGTACTTGAATTCAACAAAGTGACCCGCCGAATCATCCTTTCGCACAGCCGCACGTTCGAAGACGAGCAGCGCGCTGAGCGTAAGGCCGCCAAGGAAGCCGCTCCTAAGAAGCAGCAGCCCGCCAGCGAAATCCCCGCCATCCAGAATCAGGCCGCAACGACTTCTCTCGGTGACCTCGATGCATTGGCAAAACTGAAAGCTCAAATGGAAGACACGGCTGAAAAGCCTGCTGCCAAGAAAACCACGAAGAAAGCTACCACTAAGAAAAAGAAGGAATCACCCGCGGAAGAAGCTCCCGTAGCTGAAAAGCCCGTGGAAGAGACTCCCGTAGCTGAAGAGCCCAAGGCTGAAGAACCAGCCACCGAAGCTCCCGCAGTTGAATAAAAACCAAGGCGTCTGAACGCCACACATCATAGAACGGGTCGGGTCCCACATGAGACCCGGCCCGTTCTTCTATATATAATATATAAGGTATGGAAAAGTTCGAAATAAACATCCTCGGTTGCGGCAGTGCCGTGCCCACCACCCGTCATAACCCGTCGGCGCAAATCGTCAACGTGCGCGACAAGCTTTCCCTCGTTGACTGCGGCGAAGGCACTCAACTCCAGATGCGCTACCACCGGTTGCGCTTTATGAACCTGCGCAACATTTTCATTTCCCACCTCCACGGCGACCACTGCCTCGGACTCATCGGACTCATCTCCTCCTTCGGACTTCTCGGCCGCACCGCCGATCTCCATATTTATGCCCCTGCAGACTACGACGACCTCTTCCACCGCCAGCTCGACTACTTCTGCCAAGGCCTTGAATACCGCGTCGTCTTTCATCCTCTCGACACCACTCTCCACCAGTGCATCTACGACGACCGTTCCGTCAGCATCCACACCCTTCCCCTTGACCACCGCGTACCCAGTTGCGGATTCCTCTTCCGCGAGAAACCCACACTGCCGCACATCCGCCGTGACGTGACCGACTATTACGGCATTCCCGTCAGCCAACTCAACAATATCAAGAACGGCGCCGACTGGACCTTGCCCGACGGCACCGTCATCCCCAACAGCCGGCTCACACGGTCTGCCGATCCGACGCGCAGCTACGCCTACTGTTCCGACACCGCTTACAAACCCGACCTCATCCCGCTGCTCGAAGGCGTCACCCTGCTCTACCACGAGGCCACCTACGGCGACGACCGGCAGGACCGCGCCGAAAAATACCACCACAGCACAGCCCGGCAGGCCGCCATGCTCGCCAAAGCCTGTCACGCCCGAAAGCTCCTCATAGGGCATTACTCTGCTCACTATCCCGACGAGAACGAGCTCCTCGAACAGGCCCGCGAAGTGTTCCCTGATACCGTCAGTGCCGACGAAGGGATGAAGATTGAACTTTAATTTTATTTCTTCTTATCCTCTTTATTCATAAATAAACCGTAACTTTGCATTGTTATTAGGCCAACTGCCTGCTATCACATCTTATTGAATAAAGAAAGCGTTTTGACGTTGACACGGAATCCGGAAAATTCCCAAACAATTAGGATAATAGGCAAAATGCTCACGTCTCTGGCTGTTCCCATCCGAATATATCTTTTGAGGCGCAGGGTATTGCTTGTTATCATTGCAGGAAGTCCAGAGTCTCGTATCAATAATATTGCAAATAGTTTCCACGCTTTTCTTATGTCAACATTTTAACTTTAGGCCTGAAAGGAAACTGCGGGCAAGACTGAACAATGGTTTCATTTATCATTCTCGACCACAACAGCAGTATGCTAACATCACAATGTGTCAAAAGCATTCGCAAATATATTGAGCCTCATAGTTATGAAATCATCATCATTGACAATGGTAGCCATGCCACTGAAGCAGCCCAGTTGGACACTCTCGCTTCAGACGACTGCCACGTAACTCATTGCCATATCAACTCTGGCTTTGGTTTAGGCAATCAGTTGGGAGCCCACATAGCTCGTGGACAATATCTCTGCTTTCTAAACAGTGATGTTGAATTAACTGAAGACTGTATTACGCCACTGCTTACATACCTTAAAAAACATCCTGATACAGGCTGCATCACACCTCGGCAGACAAAACCTGAAGGCCGTCATTCCCGTTCATTCCGACATCACCCGGGCATCCGGCACGAACTGTTTGGCTTCACCCTTTTCGAAAAACTCAATCCCCAAAAATATCCTTCACGCGACATCATGCCCGACGTACCCTTCAAGGTTCATCAAATCAACGGCAGCTTTATGTTATTCCCGGCCGAAAAATTTTGGGCTATCGGTGGCTTCGACACGAACATTTTCCTTTATCATGAAGAATACGACCTATCTATGCGTCTCCGGCGCAAC
>JAEEGG010019011.1_pt1 | contig 13910 bp, 14 predicted proteins | sample 9134161 | NCBI WGS metagenome assembly JAEEGG01 (sample SAMN16246543, study PRJNA631951) | gut metagenome | biome: gut microbiome; feature: rumen; material: CR-attached | host: Bos | place: Iran: Karaj | collected 2018-10 | reverse complement strand
TTCATGAGGTTGCCACCACCGGAGGCGCGGTAGGAGGTCATCGCGACATTGTACTCCCGCTGCGGATCGAAGGCGGAACCGTCGGCCATCGACGTGATGTTGATGCGCTGTCCGAACGGTTTCGTAACATCCACCGTGTAGTTGACACCGGCGGCGGAGTCGAAGTTGTAGGAACGGTTCACGAACGACCAGCGCTGCTGCTGGGTGCGGGCGTCGTCCCGGGCTTCGATCTTGAGGAGCCGGTCGTCGGCCTTGGCGATGGTATTGATCCATTTGTCATAGGAATGCTCCAGGTAAAGCTGGATTTCCTCACCCTTCATCTTTACGACAAACAGCTGGTTCTCAAACGGATAGATGGTAAACAGATCGTTGTACCGGATGATGCCGGACTGGACGTGTCCGTTGAAGGTCAAGGGGGCGCCGAAAGAGATTTCAGCCGGCTTGCAGCCGAGGCTGAGCGTATGGATCAGGTTCATGTAGTCGCTCATCCCCCGGTAGGCGTCCCGGGTCCAGAGGTCCGTGTTCAGGACACCCACTTCCCGGAGCGTGAAGGCCTTGACGGCCTCGTAATCCGAATGGAAATGCGCCTTCATCTCCGGATCGGCCTTCTCGGCCCGGACCGGGATGAGGCCCGCTTCGTAGGTACGGGACACGACCTTCCGCCCCTTGACCGTCAGATGCAGCTTACCCTCGGCGATGTTGCGGCTGTGGCTGCCGGAGTTCAGGAACCCGCAGGAATCATTGGCCTCGACGAAAGGCCGGTGGTCATGGCTTGCCAGCATGAAATCCACACCCTTCACCAGATGGAAGGCGTCCAGACCCTCGGACTCCAGCATGCTGCCGTCGCCCTCCCCCGTGCCGGAATGCATCACAACAACCATCACATCCGGGTGCTCCTTGGCCTTGATCCGGTCCACATCGGCCTGGATCACGTCCACGATGGGTACGAAATGCATCCCGCTCCAGAGCTCTTCCGTGAGCCAGGCTTTCATGTTGGCATTGGTATAGCCCAGGACGGCGACCTTCAGTCCCGCTTTTTTCACGATCTTGTACGGCTTGAAATAAGGCTTTCCGTCGTCGTTCCGGATGGCGTTGGCCGCCAGGAAATCGACTCCGTTTTTCTTCAGGTCCGCCGCTACGCGGTCATAGATCGGATGCCCCGTCTCGATGTCGTGATTGCCCACGGCAACGGCGTCATAGCCCATGTACTTGACCAGCCGCGGGAACAGGTGCGGCGTCTCCGTATCCACATAGTTGAAATAATACGGGGCATTGTCGCCCTGCAGGCAGTCGCCCGCATCGAGAAGCAGGACGTTTCCCGCCCCGTCCGCCGTCCGGACACTGTCCACATAATGCTTCACGGCCATCAGGGAAGGCCGCGTCCGGCTGTCCACGTAGGTGGAATCGAACCAGGTGCCATGGACATCGTTCGTTGACAGGACCGTCAACGTGTATTCGCCGTCCTTGAGGGTACGGCCGCAGGAAAACGCCAGGAAAACGCAGGCGGAAAGGAGATAAGGTCGGATGCTCATATATGGTTAGTTAATCATGCAAATATACGCAAAAATCCGTAATTTTGCCGTTATGAAACTCCAGACACCCGTCACCCTGGAACCGGCTCCGGTATCCGTCTCCTACCAGGACCGCATCGCCGTCCTCGGCAGTTGTTTCGCCGATGAGATCGGCGGACGGCTCACCGATGCCGGATTCAAGGTTTTGAGCAATCCGTTCGGCACCCTGTACAACCCCGTGAGCATCGGCAACGCCGTCGCACGGCTCGGGAGCGGCGTCCCGTTTACAGCGGAGGATGTCGTTGAAATGGGTGCAGGCGCCGGCCGGTTCTGTTCCTTCTGGCATCATACTTCCTTTGCGCGGGAAACCGCCGATGCGTTCCTGGAAAACGCCAACCGGTCGCTGTCGGAAGCATCGGCCTTCTGGAAGGAATGCAACAAGGTCATCATCACCCTCGGGACGGCCTGGGCTTTCCGGTTCAACGAAACCGGCGAAACCGTCGCCAACTGCCTCAAGCGTCCCGGAACCGAGTTCACCCGCTACCGGCTGACGGTCGAACAGGTTTCCGTCCTCCTCCGGGGACTCGTCCGGCGGAATCCGGAAAAGGAGTTCATCTTTACCGTCAGTCCCATCCGCCACCTCGCCGACGGCGCCCATGGGAACCAGCTCTCCAAGAGCACCTTGCTGCTCGCAACGGAAGGCCTCCCCTACTTCCCCGCCTACGAAATCATGATGGACGAACTGCGCGACTACCGCTGGTGGGCGGAGGATATGGTCCATCCCACAAAACAAGCGGCCGCCTATCTCTGCGACCGCTTCATCGAATGGGTCCTTCCCGTGCGGGAATGGGACCTGTATGAATCCAATATGGATGCCTGGCGCCGTTCCCGGCACCGTCCGCTCTATTCCTCCGAATAGAAATCCATCACGCCGGAAAAAGAGATCCGCTCACGGTTCTGGGACTGGACGTCCAGGGAGGTCCGGCCGTTGTTGAAGATGGTCAGGGTATAGACATGCTGGTCCTCGTCCGTCTTGACCAGGATCCGTATCTCATAACCGCCATCCTGCGTCCGGAAGACATTGTACGTACCAACCGGAGCCTTGAAATTCAGGGCGTGGCCGCCACCGTAGGGCACGCGCCAGGCCTGGCCGATGTACGGAAGATGGGAATTCAGGACGCCGTCCTTGACCGAGACGGAATAGTTCGACACATGCTGGGAGCTGCCCCGGACCGGATACATCCGGTCAATGTCGATCGTGAAGTTGCCGGCCTGGATGTTGTCCTCGACCATCCGGGCTTCACGGGCTTCCCGCCGGGCGCGTTCCTCCCGGGTCTCTCCGGAGAGAATACCGCAACTCGAGACCGTCAGCACCACGGCCAGGAGCGGTAAAATCCACTTTTTCATATCCTTGGGTGTTTTAGTGTTTCCGCATGCCGCGCATGCCGCCCATCCGCTGCATCAGGTTCCCCGTCATCGCGCCCTTCATCACCTTGCGGGTACCTTCGAACTGCTTCAGGAGGCGGTTCACATCCGGGAGGGAGGTACCGGAACCGTCGGCGATGCGCTTGCGGCGGGAGCCGTTGATGATTTCGGGGTGCTCACGCTCCTTCTGCGTCATGGACAGGATGATGGCCTCGGTGGACTTGAATGCCTTGTCATTGTCTATGTCCACGTCCTTGAGAGCCTTTCCCATGCCCGGGATCATCCCGGCGAGATCCTTGATGTTGCCCATCTTCTTCACCTGCTGGATCTGCTGGTAGAAATCCCAGAGGGTGAACTGGTCCTTGGCGAGTTTCTTCTTGAGTTCGCGGGCCTGTTTCTCATCGAACTGTTCCTGGGCCTTCTCCACGAGGGAAACCACATCGCCCATGCCCAGAATACGGTCCGCGATACGGGCCGGATGGAAGACGTCCAGCGCCTCCATCTTCTCGCCGGAAGAGACGAACTTGATGGGTTTGCCGACGACGGCCTTGATGGACAGGGCCGCACCGCCGCGGGTGTCGCCGTCCATCTTGGTCAGGACGACACCGTCGAAGTCCAGGCGGTCGTTGAAAGCCTTGGCGGTCTCCACGGCATCCTGGCCGGTCATGGCATCCACCACGAAGAGCGTCTCCGTAGGCCGGACAGCCTGGTGCAGGGCGGAAATCTCATCCATCAACTGCTGGTCCACCGCGAGACGGCCCGCGGTATCGATGATCACCACGCTGTAACCCTCGGTCTTGGCCTTGGCAATGGCGGCCTTCGCGATCTTGATCGGATCCTTCTCCCCTTCCTCGGTGTATACCGGCACGCCGATCCCTTCGCCGAGCACCTTCAACTGCTCGATGGCGGCGGGACGGAAGGTGTCGCAGGCGGCGAGGAGCACTTTCATGCCCTTCTTGGACTTGACATGGAGGGCGAGCTTGCCGGAGAAGGTGGTCTTACCGGAACCGTTCAGACCCGCGACCAAGACGATACCGGGATTCCCCTTGACGTTGATGTCCTGCGCCTCGGAGCCCATGAACTCGGCGAGTTCGTCGTGCATGATCTTGATCATCATCTGCTGCGGCTTCACCGCCGTGAGGACGTTCGCACCGATGGCCTTGTCCTTGACCCGGTTGCAGAAGTCCTTGGCCACCTTGTAGCTTACGTCGGCGTCCAGCAGGGCCTTGCGGATGTCCTTGACGGTTTCCGCGACGTTGATCTCGGTGATCTTCCCTTCACCCTTCAGTATTTTGAAAGACCGCTCCAGTCTCTCGCTCAGATTCTCGAACATATTCAAACGATTAAACGTGCAAAGATAATAAAAAAAGACCAGACCCTGCAGGGGCCTGGCCTTAAACCAGTGAAGAAAGGGCTTACTTCTCCTTCGGGACCATTCCTTTCCAGACGCAGGCGCTCAGGAGACCGCCCACGAGCGGGGCGCAGATGAACACCCACAGATCCTTGAGGGCATCGCCGCCGGCGAAGATAGCCGGGCCGATGGAACGGGCCGGGTTCACGGAAGTGCCGGTGAGGTTGATGCACACGAGGTGGATGAGGATCAGGGTGAGACCGATCGCGAGACCGGCCGGCTTGCCGGCGCCGAACTTGGCGTCGGTCGTACCCAGGACCACGAGGACGAAGATGAAGGTGGCGATCACCTCCACGAGGAAGGCACCGCCCACACCGCCGGCGTTCGCCACACCGTTGGAGCCGAGGGCGCCGGTGAGATCGGGAGCCTTGACCACATTCGCGACCAGCAGGAGCAGCGCACCGGCGATGATACCGCCGATGACCTGGCCCACCCAGTAACCGCAGGCGTCCTTCCAGCTCATGCGGCCGGAAAGGGCGACGGCGAAGGTGATGGCCGGGTTGATGTGGCAGCCGCTGATTTCGCCGATGGTGTAGGCCATGGCGACGACGGCAAGACCGAAGGCAATGGCGGTACCCACCACGCCAGCGGGCTCACCGCAACCGAGGAACATCGCCGTTCCGCAGCCCAGGAATGTGAGGACGAACGTGCCCACGCATTCAGCAATATACTTCTTCATAAACAAAAAAGTTTTGGTTTAGTGTTCCAAATATAAACATTTTCAATGACAACCAAAAGTTTTTGCTATTTTTGCGAAAGCAGTACATTCTGCGTGAAATTGTGCATGGAGACTCTTGTGGGGCGCATCAGGCGCGTTTTTACCTCGAACACAAAAGACGAGCGGATGGAAAGGCTGGAACGGACGCTGTCCGGCTGGCTGAAAGACAAAGGCTGGCGGATACCCGTCCGGACGATTGGTGAAGCGGCGGAGCGGCTGGGTACGGACACCGGCCTCCTGCATCGCTACTTCAAGGAACGGGTCGGTATGGACTTCCGTACCTGGCGCACCCGGCTCCGGCTGGAGGACGCCAAACGGATGCTGCTGGAGCATCCGGAGCGGCAGGCGGCCGAAACAGCCCGGCTCGTCGGCTTCTCCAACCGCTCCAACTTCGCCCGCCAGTTCCTCGCCTACACCGGCTGCACGCCGGCGCAGTGGATCGAAAAGGCCCGGATGTCTCACGACAGCCGGACCCCTGAAAACGATTATGTTTAACTAAAGTGATGCTTACAGCTGGATCTTGGCAATGCCGGCGGCATGCTTGGAGACTTTGCCTGCGACCTGGAGGCCGGTGGCGTCGATGTCGCCGGCACCGTTCACGGTGAGGTCCGCCTCGGCGGCTTTGCCGTCGATGTTCACGTCCCCGGCGCCGTTCACCTCGACCTTGAGTTTCTGCACGTCAATAGTCTTGAGGTCCATGTCCGCGGCGCCGTTTGCACTGACGGAAAGGTCGTTGCAGCGGAGGGCGTTGAAGGAGAGGTCACCGGCGCCGTTGACCTCGATCCGGAGGTCGGCGTCGCTCGTGAGACCGGCCGGGATATCGAAGTCCGCAGCCCCGTTGATCTCGAGGCCCTTCAGCACGGGAGCCTTGATGGTCAAGTCGAAATCCGTCGAACGGACCGTGAGCTTGTCTTTCAGTTCGAGGATGAGGGTCGTTCCTTCCACCCGGTAATCGACATAGTCGAAAACGTTCTCCTGGGCACGGAGGGTCACCTCGTAGGTATCGGACTGGGTGAAGGTAGCATCGGCCTGGCCGTTGATCACGATCCGGTCGAAGTCCTTGAGGTCAAAGGACTTGGTGATGACAGGGCCTTCTCCCTTGATGGCATTTTTACCGCCGTTCCAGTTCGTATTCACGTGGAAGCAGGATGAGAACAGAAGCATGCCCGCCATTATATAAAGGATGTTTTTCATGATGGTATCTATTCGTTGAAGATCGATGAATCGAGGCCGAGAAGGGTCATGCGCTGCTTGATGGCGGGGACTTCCTTCTCGATGAAGTCCTTGCGCTGGGTGGCCAGCACGGTGTCCCGGGCGTCGTCGGCGACGAAATACCCGATCCCGCGCTTGTTGTAGATGATGCCGTCGGCGGTGAGCTTCTCGTAGGAGCGCATCATCGTGTTCGGGTTCACCCCGATGTCGGCACCGTACTCTCTCACGGAAGGGATGCGGTCCCCTCCCTTGAGCTCTCCCGAGAGGATGCGGTCGGAGATCACATCCACGATCTGGAGGTAGATGGGTTTTTCGGTATTGAAGTTCATAGTGTATTAGTGCTGAATGGTTTTGATGCGGCGCCAGACACCCCAGCCGAGGCCGACGGTCAGGAGACAGGAGATGATGACTCCAGCGTTCATGCAACCGGTGACCCAACGGGCGATCTGCATGTCGTCCATGTTGTTGAAGTCGATGTTCGTGAAAATCCGCGGAACGAAGACGCCGGTCAGGAGGGACAACACGAGCGAGAGGCCGAAAAGGATGGCGATCGCGCCCACGAGCTTGTTCTTCTTGAAGCAGATGCCGCACAGGAGGAAGTACAGGAAGTTGCAGAAGACGCTGACGATGGTCGGGAAAATGAAGCTGGAAGGCGTGAAGACGATCGGGGACTCGGCGCCGAACTCCGAAAGCCCTTCGAGCAGTTTGCTGTAAGCGCCCGTGAAGCCGGTTAACAGGGCCTGTCCATAGGTGGGATCCACCAGGGAAAGGAAACCGTCGATCAGGAAGTACACCACGACGAACAGCAGCGGGATGACGATGCACACCATCAGGAGCATGGACACGAACTTTTCCGCCTTGGAGGCCGGGACCATCAGCCAGTTCGATCCGGCCTTCTTCTCGGTCAGATATCCATAGGTACGGACCATATAGAGTTCGAGGATGGCGAACGCGAGGAAGAACACGCCTATCCGGGCAAAGATGACCGGAGAGGACCAGTGCTGCGTGAACACCAGGCTCGCGAGCACCCAGATGACATAGAAGATGGCGCTGGCGCCGCCGATCATGATGGCGGCCTTGGAGTGGTTGCGCCACGCCTGCTTGAGGTCGTATTTGAAATAGGTCCAGAAGCGCTTGAAGTCGAAGATTTCGTTCATGGCCTTGTTATTTTTCGGAGTTGAACATGGGTTTCACGAGGTCCTTGTGGGCATGGACCGTATTGAAGAAGGCCTCCACGTTGACCTTGCTTTCCTCGCCCGTGGTGTTGGGATACACCTGGATGCAGCCGCCGGGGGTCTGCTCGAGGTACAGGGCGCCGGGCTGGATCTCCGTGCCGTAGTCGAAGTACAGCTTCTCGGAGATCTCCTGCATCGACGCGTTCACGAGCACCGCCTGGTTGTCCAGGATGATGATCGGGTCGATGATGTTCTCCAGGTCGCGCACCTGGTGCGTGGAGATGATGAGGGTGGAATCCTCGGCCGTGTAGCGGGTCACGGCCTTGCGGAACTGCGCCTTGGACGGGATGTCGAGGCCGTTCGTGGGCTCGTCCAGATAATAGTATTTCGCGTTGCACGCGAGCGCGAAGGCGATCCAGGTCTTCTTGAGCTGGCCGGCGGACATCGCGTCCATGCGCTGCGTCGCTTCGACCTCCAGTTCGCCGAGGATGGTGTAGAACTTGTCCAGGTCGAAGTTCGGCCAGAACACGCCGTGCTCCTTCGCGAAGTCGATGGCCTTGGCGTGCACGGGAGTCACCTCGTCCGGCAGATAGAACTGGTCGGCGAGGAGAGAAGGCTGGCGGTCGAACGGATTGCGACCGTCCACGAGGATGGTACCCTCCTGGGGCTTCTTGAGCCCGCACAGGAGCGTCAGCAGGGTGGTCTTCCCCACCCCGTTCTCGCCCAGGAGTCCGTAGATGTTGCCCTCGGACACCTTCATCGAGATGTTCTTCAGCACCGCCTTGGGGCCGTAACTGAAACCAAGATTGCTAATTTCGATCATATCGTTTGTGTGTATTAGTTTATTAGTACACCGCAAAGGTACAAACAAAAATCATATCTGCAAACTTTTTTTGAAAAAAATGCAAAAAAGTTGCGAACAGATTTCTCCACTCGCTCCGCTCGGTCGAAATGACAAGGGGTCTGGCTCGGTCGAAAGGATAGGTCTTTTGTCATTTCGAGCGAAGCCGCAGGCGGAGTCGAGAAATCTTCGAAACGACAAGGGGCCTGGCCCGGTTGAAAGGACAAGGGTTTTGACCCAGTCGAAAAGAACAAGTATAAAACTGTCTTTCGCTGAAAAAAGTTGACTCCCAATCAAGCAAGAGATGGGAAAGACAAAAGAGAACCAGGCCTTGTATTACGAAGAGGTGATACGCCTGTATTTTGAGGAAGGACTGGGAAGTTTGCGGATTACGCACCTGGTTCCGGTTTCAAGATCAACTATTTTGCGATGGATTCGTAACTTTGTAAGCGAGAACCCGGAATACCGCTATCAGATGCAGAAAGCCAGCACTCCCAAACACGAAGATCCCTCGGCCGCCGAGCGGCAGCGGGAGGAAGCCTCCATGGCTGAGATTAAAGCCTTGAAGGAGGAGCTTGGCCGTTTGCAGGTCAAGCTACAGAAAGCCGAGCTTCGCGCCGATTTGTATGATGAGATGATAAACGTGGCTGAGAAGCAGTTCAACATCCCCATCAGAAAAAAAGTTGGCGTCAAGCGGTGAAGAGCCTGCACGCGAGGGACAACCGGAGATATCCGGTTGCTCCCCTCTGCGCGCTGCTTGGCGTGACGAAGCAGGCGTTCTACAAGTACGACGAGGCGAAGGGTCTGTTCAAGAACCTGTTGGTCACCAACGCCTTGAAGTTCATCATGGAGGTCCGCGCGATCGATCCCGGGATCGGCGGAATGAAGCTCTGGCATCTGTACGAGCAGGAGCAGGGCCTCGTCTATCACATCGGCAGGGACAAGTTCGAGGACATCATCGATGCCTACAACCTCAAGGTCCGGAAGCGCAGGCGGATAAGCACGAAGACCACGGACTCGAACCACGATCTGCCGCTGTATCCCAATCTCGTCAAGAGTCTTATCCCCACACGTCCGAACCAGCTGTGGGTCGGAGACATCACGTACATCCCTGTCTGGGTCAGCGAACACAGATACGTCTTCGCCTATCTGTCCATCATCCTTGACGCGTACACGGAGGAGATTGTCGGCTGGAACCTGGGCGACACGCTGGCGACCTGTCACCCCGTCGATGCGCTCAAGATGGCCTTGAAACGACTTGACGGCAAGAAGAAGACGGACCTGATCCATCATTCCGATCGCGGCTGCCAGTACGCAAGCCTTCAGTATACCGACCTGTTAAAGGCGCATGGCATCAGGATAAGCATGACGGAGAGCGGTGATCCGAAGGACAATCCCCAGGCGGAGCGCATCAACAATACCGTCAAGAACGAACTCCTCAAGGGGATCGTATACCACAGTATCGAAGCCTTGCGCGATGACCTGGTCGCCAAGATTGACTTCTACAACACACGGCGGCCGCACATGAGCATCGACATGATGACACCGGCCCAGGCCGCCTTCTGTGAGGGGGAAATCAAGAAGCGTTGGCACAGTTATCGGGATGAGGCCATCAAGGCCGCACAGGAGGCTTTGGGAATCGCTGAAAAAAGTTTACCTTTGCCACGCTGTCAGGGGTCTCCCTCCGGCCTCCGGCCGTCAGTCACCCCCTGACAGCGATAAGACTCGGAAAGTAAACCAAACTTAGGGATAACACCCGATAGTCAACAAAAACCAGTAATATCAGTTAAACCCGAGTCAACTTTCACACGCGATAAGACACGCGGACAGTCAACCAAAATCAGGAACAGTCAGCCTGCGCCGCAAAACGGGCTCCTACGCCCTCCAGTGGCGCAGGTCCCCACCCTTTTTCCTCACCTGCGCCCAAAAGTCCATTCACCTGCGCCAAAAACCATCGACACCTGCACCAACATGGGGACCTGTGCCAACATGCCCCTCCATTTTCCCCAGCTGCGCCAAACAGCACTTCCTCTCCTCACTGGGAACACGCTTCCCGCACTCGAACACGCTACCCGCACTCCAGGCACGCCCCGTTTTCCCGTAAACTAATATCGAGCACAATCTGTTGACTCTCAGGGGATTTCGGCGAGAATTCAGAAAACCCGGATTTCGTTGTTTTTCTCCAAATGCCTAATACTCAAAGATTTAAAGCGCGTGATTTTCATCACGGTTTTGGGTCACCAACCAGGGAATTATACCTTATCCTTGCACAGGGAACGCCAACGGTGGCGGCCCGGTAACACAATCTTTTTTATGAAAAAGTTTTTGGAAGTGCTGGTGGACGAGGATGGGAAGTTCCATTTCTCCACGGAAGAAGAGTTTGTCTCGGAAGAAGCGTTTGTCGTGGAGAATCCACGTGCGAAAGTAGAACACGCGAAGGAAATCGACAAGTTGCTCAAGCGGCTGGTCCATGACATGACAGAATTCATGTGGCAGAACAAGGAACAGAGAGTCAGCCAGGCCGTCCGCCTGGTGGCGATGGCGGAAATCCTGGGGTGCGCCCAACCCTATGAACACGCGGAAGAGTTCTGGAGCCTGATGATGTTCCACACCATTCCGCAATTCGAGAAGTTCGCAGCGGCCATCAAGAAGCCCTACGGCTTCGACGACCGGGCCGTGACGAGGCCCATCGTCGGCGGTGCCTGGGCCGGCGGCTCGAACACGATGCTATTCCCGCTCGGACAAACGCTCGGCAAAATGGGCAATTGACCATGGCCTTCGAGAGAATCTGTTTCCGGACGCTGCCGGATGGAAGCGTCCGGAAGGTCTATCCGTATCATGTCAGTCTGGAAGGAATGGCCAAACTGGTCCTCTGCCGGGATGACGAGGACTATGACGTGATGGTCAAATACATCTTCATTTGCGCGAAACGGAAGAATGTGATCATCGTCATCTACATCGCCATGTCCAACCACGGACACGCAACCATTCTGGCCACCTGCCAAGATGATGCGGATGCTTTCAAGACGGAGTGGCTCCGGATGTACTCCCAGTATTTCAGCAAGAAGTACCACCAGCGGAAAGTACTCCGCCACACTTCCGCCGTCGCGCTATACCTGGATTCCGAATGGTATCTCCGGAACACCCTGGCCTATGTCCCGAAAAACGCGCTGGACACCCTGTCCAGGGTGGAAGACTACCGATGGTCGGGTTATCGGGGCATGTTCTGCCAAGGGAAGGCTCCCAACGGCATTCGGGAAGCATGGACCCTGACGCGAAGGGAAAAGGAAGCCTGCTTCCATACCCACGATTCCCTGGACGGCGTCCCTTGGGTTATCAATGCCGATGGGGGGCTTGAACCCGCCTCGGCCTGCGACCACGAATACCCGGAATCGGCCTTCGGGTACGACCAGGCCTACTTTCTCAAGACCATCGGCACGGTCAACATGGCCGAGATGCACCAGAAGCTGGTCGACAATCCCCGCCAACGGCAGAACGACACCGAAATGCTCAAGACCATCGAAAGCATCGCCCAAGGCTGGTTCAAGTGTGGCCTCCTGGATCTTCCGCTGGAAAAGAAAGCCCGCCTCCTCCCCTACATCTACCGTTCTTTCCGCACCACGATCGCCCAGCTCGCCCGCTGCTTCGGCCTGGACCCGGACAAGGTCGCCCGAATGGTGGGGAAACCCCGCCCCGGGGACAAGTCCCGCCCCGACAAGGGAAAGACCGAAGGGTAAGTCTTGGAGCTGGTATACCCATTGGAACGAAGGTAGAAGGCAGATGGTGCAGGTATACCCCGTTCTTGGCGCAGGTATACCCCGTTCCTGGCGCAGGTGGACCCCATTCTTGGCGCAGGTGGGGTTTTTGGTGGGGAACCTGTGCCGCAAAATGGGCTCCTACGCCCTCCAGTGGCGCAGGTCCCGCCCCTTTTTCCTCACCTGCGCCAGCATACCCCTCCACCTGCGCCAAAATCCATCGGCACCTGCGCCACGTAGTGCAAAACGGGTCCGGTGAACGGGATGAAAAGGGGTACCACCCGCCTATTAGGATGTGAGTGTTGTCACGGAAGTGAGTACCCACCGGCTAAGGCAGGTGAGGAAGGTGAGCAGAAACTGCCAGACGATGTCGAAGCAGGATAGGCGACCAGGTCGATCGATGCAATAGAAGTATTCTGCCGATGGCGCAGGGCTTACCAGACAATCTCCCCGGGGATGTCCACGCGGGAGGCGAGGTGGGTGGCGCGGTCGCCCAGGAGGGCGAGGAGGGTGGACCAGTAGGCTTCTTCCACGATGCCGGCGGGCTGGGCGCCGGAGATGACGGCGAGGCAGAAGGCGTGGATCAGTTCCACGGAGCCGTCGCCGGCCGCGCCCACGGAGCTCGCGCCGTCATTGACCGTCACATTTTCCGCAAAACGTACACCTGCATCCTTGGAGGCCTCTTCCGTGGCCCAGGAGGTGCCGGCGAAAGCGGCGTTGGAGAGGATGCCCTGCTCGATCTGGTCCAGGAGCTGGCGGATGCCGGAGCGCGGCCGGGGCGTTTCGCTGTACATCACGCCGCGCACCAGGTCGATGGTGCCTTCGCTGCCGAGAATCTGTTCGCCCATCCCGAAATGCTTGTTCGAGATGATGGACTCGAAGGTCATATGCACCCCGTTCGGATACTGGTAGATGGCGGCGACGTTGTCGAAGACTTCGCGGCCGTCTTTCCAGTACTGGATGCTGCCGGTGCCCGTGACGAAGGAGGGCTGGACCCCGCCCATCGCCCAGGAGCCGTTCTGGAGCTGGTGGCAGGCCAGTTCGGTCATCAGGCCGCGGGAGTATTCGTCATAGAGGCGCCAGTTGATGCGGCGCTCGAACTCCGGCGAGGGCACTTCCCGCCGCCAGTCGTTGTTGCGGTACCAGTAGTTGCGGATGCCTACGACCTGGCCGATGGCCCCGTTGTGGACCAGTTCCATCGCCTGCACGTACTTCGGGTCGTACAGCCGCTGCTGGCCGACCATCAGGACGCGGTTCCCTTCCTTCCAGGCGCGGAACATCGCGCTGAGCTGCTCGGGGGTATGGGCCATCGCCTTCTCGCAGAAGGTGTGCTTCCCGGCGGCCAGGGCGTCGATGGTCATCTGCGCGTGCATCGACAGCGGCGTGCAGATGATGACCCCGTCCACCTCCTTGTCTTCCAAGAGTTTCCGGTAGTCCGTATACCTTTTGGCCGACGGGCAGAGGGCCGAGGCGGCGTCCAGGTGCGGCGGGAAGTCGTCGCACAGGGCGACGATCTGCGCCGCCGGGTCCTGCAGCAGGTTCACCAGATGGAACTGGCCCCGGGAGCCGGTGCCGATGATGCCCAGACGGGCCTTCTCCCCCGCCGCCTCCCGCTGCCGCTCGCTCGAGCAGGCGGACAGCCAGGGGAACAGGGCCAGCGTGGCCCCGCCGAAGGCGAGGCTGGACAGGAAGTCCTTGCGTGTCATTTTCTCACTCATAGTGTCAATGTCAGGGCCCGCCCGTCGGTGAGACACCGGACCTCGGAGGCCCGGTAGCCGTCGAAGGCGGCCAGGATGTCGCCGCGCCGCTCGGCCGGAGCGACCCAGAGGGCCGTCGACAGGACTTCCGTCACCATCGCGGAA
>JAEEGG010019008.1_pt1 | contig 13911 bp, 9 predicted proteins | sample 9134161 | NCBI WGS metagenome assembly JAEEGG01 (sample SAMN16246543, study PRJNA631951) | gut metagenome | biome: gut microbiome; feature: rumen; material: CR-attached | host: Bos | place: Iran: Karaj | collected 2018-10 | reverse complement strand
GTGCCGATGCTTTCGAGAAAATCGTTGAGGACTTCAAGGAGAAGTATTTCGCTGAGCACGAGATTGCTGAAGACAGCGAGATTACGAAGGAAGACTACGAGGCCCTGATTGATAAGTATTATCACGACGTGGAGCGCGACGCCATGCGCCGTTGCATCCTCGACGAAGGTAAGCGTCTGGATGGACGTAAGACCGATGAGATCCGCCCCATCTGGTGCGAGGTTTCTCCGCTGCCCATGCCTCACGGAAGCTCCATCTTCACCCGTGGTGAGACACAGTCGCTGACTACCGTTACCCTCGGTACAAAACTCGATGAGAAGATGGTCGACGATGTGCTCGACAAGAGCTACATGCGCTTCCTCCTTCACTATAACTTCCCCCCGTTCTGCACAGGTGAGGCCAAGGCTCAGCGCGGCGTAGGCCGTCGTGAGATTGGTCACGGTCATCTGGCATGGCGCGCCCTGAAGGATATGATTCCCGAGAACTATCCTTACACCGTTCGCGTGGTATCCCAGATTTTGGAATCCAACGGTTCTTCTTCTATGGCAACTGTCTGCGCTGGTACGCTGGCCCTGATGGATGCCGGTGTGCCCATCAAGAAACCCGTCAGCGGTATTGCCATGGGTCTGATTAAGAACCCCGGTGAAGACAAGTACGCTGTGCTCTCCGACATCCTCGGCGATGAGGACCACCTGGGCGATATGGACTTCAAGACCACCGGTACGAAGGACGGTCTGACCGCTACCCAGATGGATATCAAGTGCGACGGTCTGTCGTTCGATATCTTGGAGAAGGCCCTGATGCAGGCAAAAGCCGGTCGTGAGCACATTCTGAACTGCATCACCGACACTATTGCTGAGCCACGTCCTGAGCTGAAGCCTCAGGTTCCGCGCATCGAGCAGTTCGATATTCCCAAGGAGTTCATTGGCGCTGTCATTGGCCCGGGCGGAAAGATTATCCAGCAGATGCAGGAAGAGACTGGTTCAGTCATCACCATCGACGAGGTCGACGGCAAGGGCGTTGTGCAGGTTTCTGCTCCCAACAAGGAGAGCATCGAGGCTGCTGTCCGCAAGATCAAGGCCATCGTGGCTGTTCCCGAAGTGGGCGAGGTCTACGAGGGTACCGTGCGCAGCATCATGCCTTATGGCTGCTTCGTAGAGATCATGCCGGGCAAGGATGGTCTGCTCCACATCTCGGAAATCGACTGGAAGCGTCTGGAGACCGTCGAAGAGGCTGGTCTGAAGGAAGGCGACAAGATTACCGTGAAGCTGCTTGAGATTGACCCGAAGACCGGTAAGTACAAGCTCTCACACCGCGTGCTCATCCCGAAGCCCGAGGGCTACGTAGAGCGCGAGCGTCGTCCGCGTCCTGAGCGTGGCGAGCGCGGTGAGCGTCGTAATGGTCCGCGCAACGATCGTGGTGACCGCGGCGAGCGCCGTCCGCGTCCTGAGCGCAACGGCCAGCGTTTCGAGCGTCGCAATGAGGAGTATCATGAGCCTTCAAATGAGCCGAAGGGCTTCACCGACGAACTCGACAAGCTGGATTTCTAAGTCAGGAAATTCAGCGTAAACATACCAAAGAGGATGCAGCAGCATCCTCTTTTTTTTGCCGCCTGTTAAAGGGCATCCACACACGGTGGCATCTATGTGTAAAATGGAAGAAAATATGTGATGAATTGATTTTTGTTTCTATTTTGCACAGCAATTAGTTTGTTGTCCTTGCGTTATGGATTATGCGGTCGGTTATAGTAATCATTTAGTTGAATAATGATTTGGAAGATTGAGAATTAGTTTATATCTTTGCAGAGTAGAAGCCTGAGTCAGGAATACAAACTCGATAGCATTCAATTTAGGATAAGAAGATGGAAGAGGACAAAATAGTTATATATCAAACCGAAGACGGGCAGACACAAATAGATGTCCGACTGGAGAATGATACTGTGTGGCTGAACACCAATCAGATGTCAATTCTTTTTGACCGTGAAGAATCAAACATCCGTAGGCATATTATTAATGTTTTTAAAGAGGGCGAACTCGTCAAAGAGAATAACGTGCATTTTTTACACGTTAATGGGGTAAAGAAGCCTGTACCTTTTTATACTCTCGATGTTATCATCTCTGTTGGATATCGTGTGAAGAGCCAGCGAGGTGTAAGATTTCGTCAATGGGCAAACAAAATCTTAAAGGATTACCTCATCAAAGGTTATGCTGTAAATCAACGCATCCACAAGGAGCAGATTGGCGAACTGCGCCAGCTGGTGGGTATGCTGGGGCGTACCATCCAGAATCAGCCGCTGATGACGGATGACGAGACTAACGCATTGTTCGAGGTGGTTACCGACTATACCTACGCCCTCGACACACTCGACAACTACGACTACGAGCGCCTGACCATCGACAAGACCACGCAGGAAGACAAGTTCCACGCCACCTACGAAAATGCCATGCAGGCCATCAACGGCCTACGCGAGAAGTTCGGCGGCAGCACTCTCTTTGGCAACGAGAAAGACGAGTCCTTCAAAAGCAGCATCGGACAGATCTATCAGACCTTTGGAGGCAAGGAACTCTACCCGAGCGTGGAGGAGAAAGCCGCCATGCTACTCTATCTGGTCACGAAGAACCACTCGTTCAGCGACGGCAACAAACGCATTGCCGCCACGCTCTTCCTATGGTTCCTGAACAACAACCGCATCCTCTATCGTCCCGATGGAAGCAAGCGCATAGCCGACAACACCCTTGTGGCCCTAACGCTGATGATTGCTGAGAGTCGGACGGAAGAAAAGGATGTGATGGTAAAGGTTGTGGTGAATCTGATTAACCAGCAGAATTAGATGATGGAAGAGTGGAAAGAATTATTTGGAAAATACTATTGGAATAAACTTAAACAACGACTAAAAGAAGAAAGGAATGAAATGGTGACAAATAGACACCAGTTGAAAATGAAAGCGACTGACGGATGTTGCTGACACAGAGCAAATTTTCCGCATTATTCAGTCCCCCGTGCACACAAGAATCATCATTTGCCATAGTTTTTGCGGCGGATATTGATGAGCGGGAACAAGTCATCGTCGTCTATTCTATCCATCAGCTCATCGAAGGAATGATTCATCTTAAACTCCAGTTCCTCCTGATACAATGGATAAATCTGGAAGAAAGACACCTTCTTGCCAAAGAAGCCGAGTTTAAGAGGCTTCACCAGCTGGCCGTCCTTTCCTACAGAGGGAACCAGCGTGCATGAGTTGAATTCCGTATTTCCTGCAACTGGGCTTCTGTCTTCAGTCAGATTAACGGTATGGCGGTAGCCAAGCCAATCATCTGACCAAATGGGCAACCGTGCGACGGTCTTCAGCATTCTGATAGGCCAGTAATCTTCTTCCTTGTCAGATTCCAGGTTCCAGTCCTTCGGAAGGAAGACAACATATTCTGCCCTGTCGTTTACATCCGATTTCAGTTCTTTGGGAACATTCATCTTGTAGGCCCCGGCCCCCATAGTAACCAGTTTATAATAGGGCTGTTTTGGGGTAGGAGGAACAATAACGATGTCGCAATGAATGTCGGACGATACCACTTCGTGTCCTACCATTTCAAACTCTCCGTATTGCTGTGCGATATATTCGGAGATTTTATCAATTTCCTTCTCCGTGTAAAGAAACTGCGGACATTTCTCGTTGCTTTTTTCTTCCATTGGTTTTGTTGTTTGAGCGGTAACCAGTATGACTACCGCGGTTAAAAATGCAGTGTAAATAAGTACTCTTTTATATTTCATAAGAGCCTGTGTGCCTGTTGGGTTATCGGATGCAAAGGTATGAAAATACTGTGAAACGTGTTCTCTTTTTCTCTGTTTTTTTATGTATTATTTGCAAATTAGAAGAAAAGTTTTTACTTTTGCAGCGCACGTATGAACAAGAAGATAGTAACATTCGGCGAATTGTTGCTGCGCTTCTCCAAATCGAACCGCATGCGACTGACTCAGGGTCAGACGTTTTCGGGAGCCTATGGTGGAAGCGAGGCCAATGTAGCCGTGTCGTTGGCCATGATGGGCGACGACGTGGAGTATGTGACGAGGCTGCCAAAGAACCAAATTGGACAGGCAGCCAGTATGAAACTGCTGGAATACGGCGTGGGGATGCCCAATACGCTTTGGGGAGGCGACCGTATGGGCACGTATTATTATGAGGAATCGGCGGGCATGCGCTCATCGAAGGTGGTGTACGACCGTGCCAACTCGGCTTTCTTCGAGCTGAAGCCGGGGATGTTCAACTGGCGTGAGATTCTGAAGGATGCGGCCGTCTTCCATGCCTCGGGTATCACGGGGGCTATCTCGAAGGACTCGTGCGAGGCCACGTTCGAGGCCCTGAACATTGCCGACGAGATGGGTAAGACGATTTCGTTCGACATCAACCACCGCAAGAACCTCTGGAAGTACGGGGCCAATCCGCGTGAGACACTCAGCCGTATGCTGGAGTATGCCGACGTGGTGTTCGGCGACATCATTGAGTATGAGTTTATCATGGACCGCCAGGTGCCCTTCGAGGCTACGGATTCCAACTATGAGATGCCGCTCGATTTCTACGAGGAATGGTTTGACGAGATTCACACCCGCTTCCCGCGCTGCAACAAATGGCTGATGGGTATGCGCAACATGATGAGTTCGAGCCACAACACGCTGACGGCCCTGCTGTGGAGTAACGGCAAGATGTATCACACGCGTATCGATGATATTCACGACATTGTTGACGCAATGGGAGTGGGCGATGCCTTCATGGCCGGACAGTTGCATGCCCTGATGGCTTTCCCGGGCAACGACCAGTTGCTGCTCGACTATGCCCTGGCTGCCGCCACGCTGAAGTATTCGGTTCCGGGCGATGCCAATCTCTGTACGGAGGCTGAGATTATGGAATTCCTGGGAATTTAATTGAGAATGTAGAATGTAGAATTATGATTACCTGGCATGCCCGAAATCTGCCTATAAAAGTAATCATAATTCTACATTCTACATTCTACACTCTACATTAATACCCCGGGTTCTGCTGCCAGTCGGGATGCATCACCAGCAGGTCGGCAGGAATGGGGAACACCGTGGTGTGGCCGTCGGCTTCGTGCGAGGCGTCGGTCTTTAGGTCGTAGGGTTTGTTGAACCGTCCGAAGCGGATGAGGTCGTTGCGGCGCCATCCTTCCCACATGAATTCCATCAGACGCTCGCGCAGCAGGATATCGTCGTTCACGTCAGTGTATGGAGCCCAGGTGTCTGGGTCGTTTGAGCGTGTAAAGACCTTGTTGATGGCAGCGACGGCCGACTCTTTATCGCCCAGGCGATAGCATGCTTCGGCATACATCAGTATCGCGTCGGCAAAACGGAAGAGCACGATGTCGTTGTTCATCAGGCGTCCGTCGTCGCGCGAGTTGTAGTCGAACTCGTACTTGTTTATTCGTGCACCGGCGGTCTTCTCGTATTTCTCTCCAGAGAGGTCGAATTTTGTAACGGCCAGCGGCCTGTAATGCAAGGCTGTCACCCCGTCTTCATCGCGAACCAACTGATTGTTGATAGCGACATCGTCATAGTAGAAATTGTAGTAGAAGCGAATGTCGGGGTTACAGTATCCTTCATTGAACCCGAAAGTTCTGATTGCGCTGACGGTAGCGCATGGTCCGTTCTCCGACGCACAGTTCAGTGCAGCTCCGTGGAGATAGTGGCGAGAGCGGAAGAAGTACCAGTACTTGTTGTTGAAGAGCAGCGGGTTCATGGGAATCACGAAGATGTTCTCGCGTGAAGTCTCGTTGCGTACAGCGAAATTTTCGCCGTAATTCTCGGAGAGTGTGAAGAATTCTGCTAAGGAAGCGTACAGATTCTGCACCGTTTTCCAGGCATTGTCTTCCGTTGTGTTATAAGTGAAAATATCTCTGCTTTTGAGGATTATTTCGCGACCATCGGGGCGCACGTTGTCGGTCCAGTCGTTGTCGGTATAGACTTCGGCGTTGATGGCGAGTTTCATCATTACAAAATAGACTACGAATGTAGTCATCCGGCCATAATATTCGGAGTTAGTGAACTGGCTATAGTCGGAGGGTAAAACGGGCAGCACATCCGACAGTTCGTTGTAAATCCAGTAGAAGAGCGTCTTGCGGTCGCTGAGTGTCATCAGGCTCGACTTGGTGTCGGTAGAGGTCACCAGGGGAACCCGTCCGTAGAGGTCCATCAGATAGAAATAGTACATGGCACGGAGGGCTCTCAGTTCAGCCTTGTACGATTCCAGTAGGGTGTGCTCATCCGGGTCGTTTGTCTTGAAGGCGTCCATGCGCTCGATACCCTCATTGCAGAGCATGACCACCTTAAAGAGATAGTCCCAGGTGTCCTTGAGCGGTGCCTCGCCTGCCGTCCACTTGTGGAAGAAGAGGCGGTACCAGAGGCCGCCGTCGTACCAGTCGCTGCCGCGCACGGGAGCGAGTTGTTCGTCGGTGGTAAACGAGTTCAGGTCGTAGACGCCGCGGTCGGTTCCCTGCAGTCCCTGGCTGTGATCGGCTCCGCCGATATAGTTGTAAACGCTGAGCAGGGCGTTTTTCTTCAGTGCGTCAATTGTGCCGTAGGCCTCTTCGGTTGTTATCTGGCTTTTGGGGTCGTCGGTCAGGAAGTCGTCGCACGAGGTCAGCGCTATGCTAAATGATAAATGACAAATGATAATGGATAGGATTATCAGGTGCCGTCTGTTTATCTTGGTAATCATATATATTAAGTTCTGTTAGAAATTAAAACTGACACCCAGCGTCCAGGTGCGGTAAAGGGGATAGGTGCGCTTGTCGTCGAGTCCGAGCGTGCCGTTGATGCTCGACGAGTTAATCATTGGCGTGAGTCCGCTATAGCTGGTGATGGTGGCCACGTCGTTGAGCGTCAGCGAGAGTCGCATGGATTCCAGGTAGCGGTTCTTGGGAACGGGCACCTGCCAGCCCAGCGTGATGTAGTCGATGTTCAGATAGTTGCCGCTTTCGAGCCAGTAGTCGGTAATGTCGCGCGAGGCGATTTTCTCGTTGGGCGCCTCTTCCAGCACATTGTAGAGGGGCAGCGAGGTGATGTCCATGTAGGTGAGGCTCGTGCCGTTGTAGATTTTGTGGCCGAAGGCACCGTTGGCTTGCAGGGTGATGTCGAAATTCTTGTAGCGGAACGAGACGTTCGATCCCAGCAGCACTTTCGGCGTGGCCTGGCCGGCAATGTAAGGACTGCCGTACTGATATACCCGTGTGCCGTCGCTGTTCACCTGGAATCCGGTGAAGTGAGGCATGTAGAACACGCCCAGCGGCTGTCCGATAGCCTGGAACACCACGTCGTTGTAACCGTGGAATCCGGCACCGTTCATCGTGGAAATGGCGGCCATTGCAGGTGCCAGCATCTCTTCGCCTTTATAGTTGCCGCTCAGCGAGAGCAACTTGTCCTTCGGCAACGTCAGGTTGGCATTGATGGTCAGCATCATGTCGCGGGTAACGAGCGGTGTGCCGCCGAGCGAGAATTCCATACCGCTTTTCTCCATTGAACCCATATTGGCCACCAGTTTGGGATATTTGAAGGGAGGCACGCTGACCGTGTAGGGATAAAGCATGTCGTAGACCTTGGTGTGATAGTAGTTGGCCGAGAACACCAGCCGGCTCTTGAGCACCTCGGCGGTGACGCCAAGGTTGAACGTTCTCGACACCTCCCATTTCAGGTCGGGATTGCTGTTCTTCAGTTCGGTGTAAGTGGTAATCAGCGTCTGTCCTGTTGCTGGCGTGCCGTTTGGCTCGAGCAGGCGCAGTGTGGTGTAGCTGTCGATGGCGCCCTGGTTTCCGGCCCATCCAAAGCCGGCGTTAATCTTCAGGTCGTCGAAGATGTTCAGGTCGCGGATGAATTTTTCCTTGCCTATGTCCCAGCCAAAGGAAACCGACGGGAAGTTGCCCCACTTGTTGTTGTCGCCGAACTTCGATGAACCGTCGGCGCGCAGTATTGCATTGATGGAGTATCGCCCGTCGTAGGTATAGCTGGCCTGTCCCATGAACGAGACCATCGACGGATACTCGTAGAACGAAGTTGTTCCGCCCCATGGCCTGACGGCACCGCCCGCCAGATTGTCGTAGCCGCCAATGTCGTTGCTGAACTGTGTCACCTTGACGCCATAGCCCCGTTTCTTGTCTTTCTGGAACTCGGCAAAGAGTGAAGCCTGGAAGCTATGCTTGTCCCATTTCTTGTTGTAACTCAGAATCGCATTCTGCAGCAGCGACTCGCTGCGCACGGTCTGCCGTTGGGCTTCTCCGCCGCCTGCGGTCGAGGTGGGCAGATAGACCATCAGCTCGTTAGTGTCGTAGGTATATGCTCCGAAGAGGGAAAGTTTCAGCTCGGGCAGCAGCTGGAAGGTTAGCTTGGCATGGGTTGAAATGTGTGTTCCCGTGGAGTGGTTCTTCTGGCCTATCAGTGCATTGGGGTTGGTGATTTGCGAGGCCCCGGGGTTGCCGTCCCATGCTCCTGAGTTATTCGGGTGGTCGGGGAACGTGGGGTTCCACGTGGCAGCCGAATAAAACAACTTTTGCTCGTCGTAGATGTTGTGTTCTTCCTGCGATGAGGCGAACATGCCGATATCAATGCGCAGAAGTCCGTCCCACATAATCTGTGTCATGTTCATGTTCGACAGGAACGAACGGTTGCCGATTTCCCTGATGACTTCCTTCTCTTCCATATATCCCAGACTGACGCGGTAGTTTGAGTTCTTGCCTCCGCCGGCGAAGGCTAAGTGGTGCTGGTGGATAAAGGCGTTGCGCTCAATCTGTTTCTGGAAGTCGTTGTCGCACCCAAGGTCAAGCAGAATCAGGTTGTGCTCCTTGACATACGAGCGGTAGCTGTCGGCCGACAGCATATTCAGTCGCTTGTAAGGAACAGAGATGCCAAACGAACCGTTATAATTGATGCTCGCCTTGCCTTCTTTACCCCGCTTGGTCTTGATTTCAATCACACCGGCAGCACCACGGCTGCCATATTGTGCAGTTTCCGAGGCATCTTTTAAGATGGTAAAACTCTGGATGTCGGTGGGATATACCGACTCGAGCAGCGTCAGGTCGCCCATCACACCGTCGACGATAATCAGCGGGTCGTTGCCGCCAGTGAGCGACGTGGTACCACGAAGCCGAACCGCGCTGAGGGCATTGCTGCCGTTTCGCTCCACCTGCAGACCGGCCACACGTCCACGGATGGCATCCATGGTGTTGGTCACCTGGTTCTGGTTGTTCATCTGACTCTCGTCGACCACTCTTGTCTGGGTGGTGGGCAACTGGTTAAAGTACCCGACGCGATTCACCGAGTCGGGATTGTGCTGTCTGTCGCCGGTCGTTTGTTTTTGGGCAAATGCTGAACAGGCAGAAAATGTCGCGAGCAGCAAGACCGCAAACATCTTTTTTTTCATAGCGAAAGTAGGGATTAGTTAGCTGATAACAAGTGTTTTCGGGGAAGGGCCTTATTTGTGGCTCTTGTAGTATTTCAGTCCGCGCTTCACGTTTTCTTTCACGGCATCGCTCGACATGGTGGCTCCGGTGACGCCGTCGGGGTTCAGTTTTTCGGCCTTGCTTACCTTCAGACCGTCCCAAGCCGACATCATCTCGCGTTTCACGCGCACAAAGTATTTCGGCGTCTCCTGGTTCTTCAGCGCTTCAATCTTCTCCACCTTGTCTTTCTTAATGGTAATTTTCAGTGGTGTGGTGCCACGGTAGCCCTTCACGTCCTTGCCCAGTTCGGTGGTGTTCACCACGTACGTTCCGTCGGCCATCTTTGTCATGGTGCCGTCTTCTTTCTGTGCAGCGTTGATTCCTGCTGTGGCCGAGGCCACGAGCATCAGGGTTACCAAACAGTTTGTAAGTTTCTTATTCATATTTCCTATATTATATTATTAACGGGGACAAAGATACGAAAAAACGAGAGCAGAACAAAATAAATTTATTTATTTTTTATGCCGAGTTCAAGTATCTTCGCTAATTCAATAGCAAAGATACGAAAAAACGAGAGCAGAACAAAATAAATTAATTTTTTTTGGCAATGAGACAGTTGCCGCCCGCTTCGGCAGATAATTGAAAATTGACAGATTTCGTGGCGTTTTGGTTTCAATTTGTAATTAAATCATCTTTAAATACTTTCAATATGCAGGTAAATCATTCTTTTAACAACTACTTTGCTTGATTTTCTTTTGTTTTTCTTTCATTTTGCAATAATTTTGCACCCGAAAGCTTTCAAGTTGACAAGTAAATGATAGTATTAATTTAAAAGGTGAAAAGGTATGAAAAGGATTGAAGCTATTATCCGTAAGACCAAGTTCGAGGATGTGAAGGAGGCTCTGCTGCGCTCAGACATCGATTGGTTTGAGTACCACAACGTGCACGGCATCGGGCAGAGCCGCGAGGAGAGAATCTACCGTGGCGTGCAGTATTCTACTGACGTTATCGAGCGCGTTGCGCTGACTATCGTCTGCCGCGACCAGTTTGTGGAGCCCACGATAAAAGTTATCCTGAAGGTGGCACATACAGGCGAGATTGGCGACGGACGCATCTTCGTGAGCGATATGATTGATACGTGGTCGATTCGTACAGGCGAAAATGGTGATACGGTGCTCAGGGATAAGAAATAAAAACCTCACCATCGGCCCCTCCCGAGGGAGGGAAGTATAAAGTAACAATACAAACACAAAAAGACCCGGCGCCCCTGTTATGGTCTTTCCCCTTCGGGGAATATGAGAGGGGTTTCAAATATGGACAATTTATCACTTGATACAGTATGGATGCTATTGGCAGCCATGTTGGTTTTCTGGATGCAGCCCGGTTTTGCGCTGTGTGAGGCGGGCTTTACCCGCAGCAAGAACACGGCAAACATCCTGATGAAGAACTTTGTCGACTTTATGTTCGGTTCGCTGTTGTTCTTCTTCCTCGGCTTTGGATTCATGTTCGGCAGCGAGGGTGCAGGCTTCATCGGCATGCCCAACTGGGGCGACCTCAGTTTCTATAAGGGCGAACTGCCCGTAGAGGGCTTCCTGATTTTCGAGACTGTGTTCTGCGCCACCAGCGCAACGATTGTCAGCGGCGCTATGGCCGAGCGTACCAAGTTCTCGATGTATATGATTTATAGTGCAGTTATTTCGCTGTTCATCTATCCCGTCGAAGGTCACTGGACGTGGGGCGGCGGCTGGCTCTGCAACGATGCTGCCGACGGGTTTATGATGACGACGTTCGGCGATGTGTTCCACGACTTTGCCGGTTCTGCCATTGTGCATAGTGTGGGTGGAGTGTTGGCGCTCATTGGTGCTATGGCTCTCGGACCCCGTATCGGTAAATATTCTGCCGACGGCACGAGTCGTGCTATCCCTGGTCACAACCTTACGCTGGCCTCGCTGGGCGTTTTCATCCTCTGGCTCGGATGGTTTGGTTTCAACCCAGGCTCACAGTTGGCAGCTTCTGGCGAGGTGAATCGCATTGCCATCAGTCATGTATTCCTGACCACCAACCTTGCTGCTGCGGCAGGCGGAACGGCAACGATGTTCCTCACCTGGCTGAAATATGGTAAGCCGTCGCTCTCACTGACGTTGAACGGTGTGCTGGCCGGACTGGTGGGAATCACTGCTGGCTGCGACTTGGTGTCGCCTCTCGGAGCCATCGTCATCGGATTCGTCTGTGGACTGGTGCTGGTCTATTCCATCGAGTTTATCGATCATAAGCTGCACATCGACGACCCCGTGGGTGCTTCGTCGGTACACGGTGTCTGCGGTATCCTCGGCACACTGATGACAGGTCTGCTCTCCACTTCTAACGGAGCTTTCTATGGTCATGGATGGGGATTCTTTGGCGCTGAGTGCTTCGGCATTCTCTGCATCGACCTTTGGGCAGCCGTCTGCGGTTTCGTCTTGTTCTATGGCATCAAGAAGTTGCACGGCCTGCGTGTCGGTGCCCGTATCGAGGAAGAAGGACTTGATGTCTATGAACACGGTGAGAGTTGTTATAACTAATAAGGTAAAAAGGTAAAAAAGTAAAAAGGTAAAGAAGGTATGAAAAAGATTGTTATAATTGCAATGGGATTGGTGCTGAGCAGCACCGCCCTTGCACAGGAAAAGGTTGAGACAACCGTTAGTGGAGATTTCGTAAGCAGTTATATCTGGCGTGGACAGGACTTGGGCAGCGTGGCCGTGCAGCCCACACTGGGCGTGGCCTATAAAGGCCTAAGCCTGACGGCCTGGGGCAGTTACGGTCTGACGAATCCCGACGATGTGAAGGAGTTCGACCTGACATTAGGCTATTCCGTCGGAGGCTTTAACATCGGCATGACCGACTATTGGTTCAGCGTGGGTCTCGACCCCGACGCACGCTATTTCAAGTACGATGCTCATGGCACGAACCACTTGTTTGAAGCCACGGTGGGCTATGACTTCGGTCCTGTGGCACTTGCATGGTACACCAACATCGCCGGCAACGATGGCGAAAACAAAGACGGCAAGCGTGCCTATAGCAGCTATGTCGAGGCAAATGTCCCATTCAGTCTTGCAGGTGTCGACTGGAAGGCCACGGCAGGTGTCGTTCCCTACGCCACCACCTTATACGGCACCACGGGCTTCGCCGTCACCAACCTGTCGCTGCGGGCCACAAAGGAAATCAAAGTGACGGATACTTTCTCCATTCCTGTCTTCGGACAGGTAACAGGAAATCCCTGCTCACAGAAAGCCTATCTGGTTTTTGGATTAACGCTGCAACCATAATAATGATTAGGTGCTCCCCTTTCTCTGTTTAAACGGAGAGGGGGGAGATTACCTTTTCTGATGTGTGATTGAGTAAAACATAAAGTAATATGAAGATTAAGAGACGTTGGAAGATTCTGATGACGGCGATGACACTGATTGCCGTCGCAGGTGTTTTTGTGGGAGAACCCACTTTTGAGTGTGACTGGTCTGTGATTTCCGCTGCCGATGTGGCTTGGTTGATCACGGCCACCATCTTTGTGTTGATGATGACGCCCGGACTCTCATTTTTCTATGGCGGCATGGTGGGGGCAAAGAATGTGATATCCACGATGCTCCAGTCGTTCATTGCCATGGGACTTATCTCCGTGCTGTGGGTGGTCGTTGGTTTTTCGCTCTGTTTCGGCGACGACATCGGCGGCGTCATCGGCAATCCGCTGTCGTTCCTGATGTTCAAGAATGTCGGGGCTGAAGTCTATACCACCCCCGCGGGCAATGTGCTGGGCGGCGCAACCATCCCGCTGGCACTTTTTGCCCTGTTCCAGATGAAGTTTGCCATCATCACGCCGTCGCTCATCACGGGCTCGTTTGCCGAGCGTGTGCGCTTCTCGGCGTATATGTTCTTCATGATGTTCTTCTTTTTCTTTATATATTGTCCGCTGGCCCACATGACATGGCATCCCGAAGGACTCTTCTGCCGCTGGGGCGTCATCGATTTCGCCGGAGGTATCGTGGTACATGCCTCGTCGGGTGTGGCTGCCCTCGCGGGAGCCATCTATCTGGGACGGCGTAAAGCGGAGACCCGCAAGAGTGAACCGGCCAACATTCCCTTTGTGCTGCTGGGAGCCGCCATGTTGTGGCTGGGCTGGTTTGGCTTCAATGCGGGCTCTTCGCTTCATGCCGACGGACAGGCCGTGAAGGCTTTCCTCAACACAAACACGGCATCGGCCACCGCCATGATGACGTGGATATTCTTCGACTGCCTGCGGGGCCGCAAGCCATCGGCCATGGGTGCCGCCGTGGGATGCGTGGTAGGTCTGGTGGCCATCACGCCGTCGGCGGGTTACGTCACTGTGGGACAGAGCATCTTCATTGCCTTTGTCATCACGCTCATCTGTAACCTGGCCGTCTATTGGCGTTCACACACCAGCATCGACGATGCGCTCGATGTGTTCCCGACCCACGGCACGGGT
>JAEEGG010019007.1_pt1 | contig 13912 bp, 8 predicted proteins | sample 9134161 | NCBI WGS metagenome assembly JAEEGG01 (sample SAMN16246543, study PRJNA631951) | gut metagenome | biome: gut microbiome; feature: rumen; material: CR-attached | host: Bos | place: Iran: Karaj | collected 2018-10 | reverse complement strand
ACCTTTCCACATAATACTTGCGGGTCACTTCGATTTGTCCCTGCGCACTGTGAGTTTTGCCGTTCGCGTCTTCAGCGGTGATTTCGATGACGGCACTTTCTCCCGGTGTGATGATCGTCTTTGCCGGTTTCAGCTGAACATAATAACTGAAACTGGTGACTTTGATATTGTTTTGAGCGGTGATCTCCCGACCGGCACTGTCCAGCAGGGTCGCGGTAATGCTGTATTCCAGATCGCGATTCATCTGCATCGGGGTTTCAAATTCGATTTGTGCTTGTCCGCTGGGATCCGTCTTCAGCGTTTTGGTCAAAATAACCTCCCCGGCATTATTGCGCTGCCAGTTGCCGCCGGAGAAATCATCTTCGTAAAGCCAGGGATAACGGCGAAGTTGCATCCAATGGTGATTATAATTCTTTTGACGCACTTGCACCGTCAGTTCTGCGTCTGCCACAGGGCCGCCAAAATAATATTCAGCCTGGATCGTGGCCTGGATGGTATCTCCCAAGCGGTAATTCTCCCCGGTCGGAGTAACACTGACCTTGTATTCCGGCAGCTTATACTCTTCCAGACGGAAGAACGTCGCCCATTCCAGAGACTTTCCGTTCTGTTTGAATTCGATTTGATATTCGCCCAGCCGCATTTCCGGTGTCAGAGTCAGGGAATCAAAGGCGCTGCCAAAGTCATTGAGTGTCACAGTTCCGCTTTTGATGACTTCATCATTTGGGCTGTGGATGGCATAGTCCAGTTTAAGTCCGGCGGGAGTACTCAAGATCCCGTTCTTGCGGGAACGGACGATCGTTTTCCACTGCACCTTTTCCTGTGGACGATAGACCGGTCGATCTGTAAAGACATAGACGCAGAAATCCTCATTCGGATCAGACTGAGCCTGTGTATTCAAAAAGAGGAGGGTTTGCAGATCGCCGCTTTTCGCGGTAACAAGGATATTGCCGTAATTTTCTTTGGCCAGAGAGGCAAAGCGAGCAATGCCGTCAGTATCTGTGTGCAGTGTCTGTTCTTTGGAAAAAAACTCTTTAGAACGGTTCCAGGAATGTATCAAATGAAGTTCCGCATCAGGGATCGGTTCCCCGGTGAAAGCGTTGCCCAGGTAGAGAAGATTTTCTCCTTCAGGCGCACTTTTTGCGATAAGTGCGATATCCGTGATCAGGATAAGTTCGCGCGCGGTGTATGTGCCGGATTTTGCTTCCAGCAGATAAGCGCCTGCGGGGAAAATATCTTTCGGGGAAACATCCTTCCTGCTGGGGAAGTGTGGCCAGTTGCTGGTCTCTGGCGAAAAACTCTCTGTATAAACAGGTTTCTTCTTCTGGACGGAAACAGCTTCCAGATAAGTGGAGCGGTAAAGTATCTTGTCCTTCAGAGGATGTATATCCCGGTTCAAATCAATGGGATAGAGTGAAACTTGAATATTGCTCAGGTTATTGTAGGACAAGGCGTATTCGATTTGGCTGCCGGGTGTGTACTGGCTGGAGACCAAAAGATTGATTTGTGGTTCGGTGATTGTTTTGATCCTGTCCTTTGCCTGTTCCCAGTAAGGTGATTTTTCCTTTGAGAACTGTTTGACGATTTTCTGGTAATAAGTGAGAGCCTTTTCGTAATCGGGGGAATAACTATACCTGTTATTGGAATTTTTGACTTGTCTGCCTTGTCGTTCCAGCCATTGCGCATAGCTAAAGAGAACCCGGTCATAATGAGGAGTTTTTACGGGGAATCCCAGCAGTTTTTCATATTGCCGCTGGATGAGATAATAAGTGGCCGGTGTCAAGGGCTTATGCTGATATTGGTTAGCTAGCAGAAGGTTTAATTTTAGCAGATCATCTTGTTTATCAACTAATTGAATTGCGTCTGAAAGAATATTCTCCTGGATCGATGGTAAATAATTCGGGCTGAAAAAGGCATCCTCTATTACCTTTTGTATCAGAATCAGATAGCGCTTTTTTGCTTTTTCAATATCCGTTTGGGCAGCCCAATAATCCAGCGCGTGGATATGGTAGAGAGAAGGGGATGAGTTGCGATTCTGACTCATTTTCTCCAGGTCACCCAGGGTCTCCTGGATTTCTGCCCAGAATTCGTCCTGCTGATCCTTTTCAAGTTCTTGGATCTGCTCCCAGATAGCGTTGAGTTTTTTCCGGTTTTTTGTAGAAGATTGGGCGTAGGTATTGCGATACTTTGCTGCAAGATAGTGCAGTTGAAGCCAGTTGAGTTGATTTTTTGAAAAATCCTCCCTGTGTTCCAGAATTTCGTTAAAAAGTCTTTCTGCCTCAGCCCACGACTGGTTCTGATAAGCCTTTTCCGCTTTCTGGACGAGAGGTTCCAGTGAAGCGTTTTGTGCATGACAGACAGAGAATAAAAGCATAGCGGTAAATAAAATCATAACTGCTTTAATAAGAGTTGAATATAATTTATTATTCATATTGTATCCTCATTTATTGTTTGCGCATCTGCATCCACCCCAAGAATATCATTTCAAAAGATATTTTTCAAGAATCCAAAATTTTTTCATGACATATTTTTCTTCTTTTGAGGTAATAAGTATTTTATAATGTCTTTGCTTTATGATAGACATACTCTCATAAAAGCTAAAAATCTTTCAGTTTTAGTTTATTATGACTTTTGCCTCTTGTTGGAGGTAGTAGGTCGGATACCTTTTAAAAAGGGATTGAGATGATGGTTGTCTATGATAAATTACTCAGCCTTATGTTGTTGTGACTGACACAAGGTTTCTGTTTTGATGCCAAAGCGGATGGATGGTTGTTAAAGTCACATAGGTAGTTAGTTATGAATCATACTAATAAAAGTCTATTATTAACGGGTGCTCTGATTGCCGCCGGTTGTATTGCAGCTCAGGCTCAGGTCGCTCCTTATGCGCATAGTGTGAATACCACCGGTGGTTCTCACACTTATGACGGAAGCACTGACACATACATCATCAATGGATGTGGTTCAGATGTTTGGGGAACTTCAGATCAGTTCCATTTCGTCTATTTGCTGGAAGAACCGGATACCAATTTTGATTACATGGTCAAAATGGAATCCTTTGCGGGAACCGAAACTTCCACATGGATGAAAGCAGGTATCATGGTTCGTGAAGGCGGTGATACCCTCTATGAAGATTATGATGCGGAAGGCAATGCTTATGAAACCGTAGATCAGTACGGCAATGCACGCTGCTACTGCTTTATGGGGCTGCGCAATGATGCTTCTGCCGGTGCGTCCAAATGGATCGCGCATTGGCGCGATTCTATTGGAGGCAATGTCTCAGATTCCACCAGGACGCTCAGTAATGAAAATTACTCCTATCCCTCCTGGATCCGTATCCGCCGTATCGGGAATACCTATCTCAGTTATTTCAGTTCGGATGCTAAGACGTGGACCGTAGTGGATAAACGCGATACCTCTTCCTGGAAAGATGGTGCCTTGGGGAATGCCGCTTTCTGTGAAGACCGCGGTTATAAAGTCTCTGTGGGTATGTGGGCAACATCTCATACCGAGAGTGGTGGAACCAGTGTGGCCACATTCAGTGAATTCCAGCCGACAGTGGAGTTGGCTCCGGAATTTGTGAAAGCTCCGCCTGCTGTCGTTAATGTAGCCGATGGTGCTTCCTATACTCTGGATGTTAAAGTCAGCGGTTATGATCCGTTTACCTACACACTCAAGAAAGGGGATAAAGTCATTTACAACACACAAAGTTATGAAAACACATTCTCCTATACTCTTGAACAGTTGGAGGTGAGTGATTCCGGAGACTATACGCTGGAAGTTGCTAATGATATTTCTATTGCCATTAGTGACTTTACGTTGAATGTTGAGGAGGTGACTGATGATCTGGCCGTTCTCGGTGCCGGATACAATCCGATCGACAAAGTTGTTTATGCCCGTTTCAACAAGATCATTGATGAGGCTTCTCTGACAGACGCATCCAATTACTCTCTGACCGAAGAGGGCGGGGCTCCTGTAGCTATTACATCTTTAACTCCTTCTGAAGGGAATAGATATGTTATATTAGGCGCTCCTGTTGTTGCCGGCGGCAGCTATACCATCACCGTTTCCAACATCACCGCGGCTGACGGCAGCAAGTTGTCTGCTTCCTATCAGAGAAACTTCACTGTCATGACGACAACTGGAGTCAAAGGCAAATGGTATGATGCGAATACGGTTTATCCTGACAGTATCTCGGATCTGGTAAGTACGGTAAGAAAAAGTATCGCTCCTACTAAAGTGATAGATGTCACCAATGGTTTAGACTATAATGCGGAGAACGATAATTATTTCGGTCTGTTCTGCAAAGGTTATCTGATCCCGCCGGAAACAGGTGAATACCGTTTTGCTTTGTCTTCTGATGATCAGGGTATGTTCTTCCTGAGTACAGACAGTGATCCTCAGAATCTCAGCGCAAACCCGATTTGCCAGCAGACGGATTGGAGTACTTATGGATACTTCACCAAGAATGCGGGACAGCAGTCCGGCATCTACAATCTGGTCAAAGGTGAACTCTATTACTTTGAGGCATATCTTTATGAAATTTCCGGCGGTGAAGTTTTCCAGGTCGCCTGGTCATTGCCGAGTGAAGGGCCTCTGGCGCAGATCCCTGATGGAACACCCAGCATTGGAGCACAGTACATTACAGATTTGTACAATGTTGCCAATACGGTCCTGAATATCGATTCTCAGCCGGAATCCAATGTTGTCATTTCTGCCGGCAGTGCTTTTGACTTAAATGTGAAAGTCACCTATGGTTCCGATCTGAATATTGCTCCCACTTATCAATGGTATGTCAAGAATGACAGCACCGGCGGCGCGTGGGTCAAAGCGGATGGTTTGCTGGATGTCAGTGGAAGTACAACTCCCAAACTGTCTTTCGTGAATGCCGCTGATTACAATCATGATGGTGTCTATCGTCTGGATATGGCTCTGGCCGGCAAGACGAACTCTTCCCAAGAGATCAAAGTCACGATCACGAGTGATACAGAAGCTCCGACAGCTGTAGCGACCGGTCACAACGATATGAATAAAGTCGTGATCAGCTTCAGTGAGTTTGTGATAGGATATGATGAGATTTCAAATTACAGCATTGATGGCCTTGAAATCACGGGTGTCTCTTTCAACGATGACGGCACGAAAGTCATCCTGCTGACTTCTCATCAGGAAGAAGGCAAGGTTTATACCGTTAAATACAGCAATATTTATGATTATTCCGGTTATGAACTGACCCAGCCTTCCACCTTCACAGCCTTCGTTTGGTCTCCTGGATATTCGCTTCTGGAATCCTTCGGTACCGCAAGCAGTTTTGACACATTGTTTGAAACAACATCCTGGATGTTTACGGAAACTCCTTACAATGCCAACCCTCAGCTGGGCAGATATCTGGAAATCACCACCGATACCTTTAATAAGGACAACTGTGTGGAACGCATTTCCGGTTATATCGTTCCTGAAGAGACCGGTATTTATGACTTCACCGGTTCCTGCGATGATGATTACAAACTGTGGATCTCTTCCGATGAATGGGTTGAAAATCTCTCTGAAGAAGCGATTTCCTGGGAGAACGGCTGGAACAGCTCCGGTGCTCGCAGATATGACTGGAGCGGCGCTACCGGTACCTATGGTTCTACCCCGATACAGCTGATCGCGGGCAAGAAATACTACTATGTCGTTTCTCTGCGTGAAGGCGGCGGCGGAGACTTTGTCTCCATCACCTGGCACAACGTCAACAACCCGGTGCAGGCCAATAACACAGCTCCGATCCTGACCGGTAATATGATCGGTATCTATGCCAACCCGGATACAGCGTTTATTACAGTCACCAAACAGCCTGAAAGCGTTACCGCTATGGCCGGTGATCTGGTGTCCTTCAGCGTGGCTGGTACATCCGAAAATGAATGGAATGCCCCTGTTGCATATCAGTGGTATGTGGCGGGTCATGCCATTTACGGTGCTACGGATACATCTGTGACTATCAGCGCTCTGCCTGAATATGACGGCCAGGCCGTTTATTGCGAACTTTCTGTTCCGGGCAAAACGGTGAAGTCCAATGACGCGATCGTGAGTGTCACTTCAGACGATGCGCCTCTGGCACCTTACTATGTCATGGGAGCCGGCAACGAAGTGATCGTTCTCTTCGATAAAGAGCCGGATCATGCAGATTCTGTCAACGTGAACAATTACAAGATCGAAGGTGTGACTGTGAAGTCTGCCAGACTGGGTACATATATGGATGCCTGGGCCGCTTTCCTGGAAATCGACCCGATCGATGTGATCTCTCTTTCAACGATCAAGGTCGTTGTCTCTGTCAAGAATCTCTCCGGTAAGGAGATGGTTCCTGCCACTCTGATTGGCGGCTATACGCAGTTGAAGATGACGAATGTTTATAATCCGGGTGTAGCCAGTGGTGTCGGTGCGATCGGTACCCTGGGTTACGCGGATGTCCGCCCCGGTTCCATGACATTGAACGGATGGGGTACTGACGTGGAAGGTGCCGGCGACGCTTGCTTCTATCTCTATGAGGAAGTGGATGGTGACTTTGACTTTGTGGTCCATATCACCAATATCACTGCTCAGGAAAGCTGGGAGAAAGGTGGCATCATGTACCGCACGAGCCTGGACTTCGATGCTCCGATGCTCAACGTCCTGACGACTCCGTCTCAGTCTATCGTGATGCAGCGTGCGTATCCTGCCGGAACAGCCACAGCCACAAGCTGGCCGAGACTCGTTGACGGCAATTTGACGCTGGTCGATTCCGTCAACAATGGCAATGTGAATTATCCCAATGCCTGGCTGCGTCTGAAACGCGAAGGCAATGTGTTCACTGCGTATCGCTCCTCAACAGGTATCAACTGGACTATGATCAACCAGGGCTTGTTCTCCGGTACGATCGGCAATCTGGATTACACCATGCCTAAGAAGGGCTATATCGGTCTCTTCAATACAGCTCATAATATCAAGAATCACGGCATTGTGTCGGTCGCGGATTATAACAGCAAGTATGTTTATGTCGAACCGACCTCCGATCCCAATGACTTTGTGGGCGAAGATATTCTGAAGAACGGCGCGGCTCCGGGACTTCCGGGTAGCTACTATTACAATGCCGCCACGGATGAATATAACATCCAGGGCAGCGGCTCGGATCTGCGTGGTACTTCTGACGGCTGCTATTTCGTCTGGCAGAAGGCTCCTGAGGGAGACTTCGACTTCAGAGCGAAGCTGAACAGCGTTGTGGGCACTTCCACCGGTTCTTGGATCAAAGCAGGTTTGATGGCTCGTGAAGCCCTGGGCGATGGTTCCAATGATGGTTCTGCTCGTCTCTTTGCGACACAAGCCCAGCGCGATGACCAGCGTGATAGCGGCAGTACCGCTTCCAGATACTGGACAGCCTGGCGTCAAGCCTTTGGTGCTTCTATAGATGACACCACCGGTACGATCAGTGAGAGTGTGGCTCAGTGGCCGCATTGGCAGCGCATCACACGCGTGGGTACAGTCTTTACCGCTTATGTCAGCGAAGATGACGGCTTGTCCTGGATCGTTCTGGAAGAAGTCGATACCGCTGAATGGGAAGAAGGCGTACTGGGAGCCGATGTACCGCTCTATATCGGTATGTGGGTGACTGCTAACAGCTCTACAAGCAACGATGCTTACGCCAACTTCACCAATGTTTCCATTAAGGAACGGGTGGATCCTCCGACTCCGACTGATCTGGTACTGAGCTATGATTTCGATGGCGAGAATCTGACTCTCCGTTGGGATGCGGCTTCCGGCGCTTCTCTCGAAGTAGCTCCGACCGCGGACAGTACCAGCTGGACGATCCTTGAAGGAGAACTGGTCGGCGGTGCTTATCAGTGCGTAGTCCCTGTGAGCCAGTCTGCTGGTTATTATCGTTTGACCAAGTAGTATTTACTTGATGCGCATTTAGTTGATTTCAACTAAGTGAAATAAAAAGACCGGATTCTGTATAGAGTCCGGTCTTTTGCGTAGGTACGGAAAAGCTCACGTCTGGTGAAAAGCATTGTAATTTTTGGAATAGACTGCTAGGATAGCGGCGGTATGCGGGATGATTTACAGCGTCTATTGGAATTGCAAGCTTGGGATTTGGAAACGATTCGCCTGGAGAGTGAATTGAATTCCTCTGCTCCTGTTCGAGAGGAAATAGTTCAAAAGGTCTTGGACGGACGCAAGAAAACAAAGGATCTGAAAGAAAAATATCAGCATGTCAGCATTGCGCGTAAAGAAGCTGAGTCCAAGATTGAAGAATTACAGTCCCAAATCGCGAAGTATTCCGCACAACAGCTTCAAACCAAGAAGAATGATGAATACCGCGCTTTTGAGAATCAGATCGCTGCGGCTCGAAAAAATATCAGTGAACTTGAAACAAAAGTGCTGGAGCTGATGGATAGTGAAGAGCTGGCCCGGAAGACTTATGAAAATTCCGCCAAGAATGATAAAGAAAACGAAAAAGGGTATAAAGAACGCATCCTGTCCATAGATAATTTAGAGAAAGTTCATACTCAGGAAATTAAAGACAGAAAACAAAAACGGAAAGAATTCGTGGAAAAGGTGCCGGCCGCTTTGAGGATCCGCTATGAACGGATGTTTAGAAACAAGGGCGGCCATGTCTTGGTCGGCATTGATGGCGGTGCCTGTGGCGGGTGTCATATCAAATTGCCTCAGCAGGCGGTTCTTAGTTGTATTTCCGAGGAAGCGGATGTGACTTGTATCAACTGCGGGCGTATGCTGTATTACAGCCCGGAAATGCACGTAGAGAATTGATGTGTCCCTGGATACGGATCCTTTTTGTTTTCTTTTGCTTGCTTGTGATCCAGGCAAATGCCTCGGAATTAGAACCAAACAGGATTCCCAAGGATTCAAGATTTCTGCTTCATGTGGATGTTCAGAAGGCGATCCAAAGTCAAAACGGTAAAACCTTTGAACGTCTGTGGATCAATCCGCTGTTGGAAGGATACGGCGGAAATATATCGCCCTCAGTGGATTGGAACAGCTCCGTGATAGGGGGGATCACTTTCTTTGGTAAAGGGGTTTATACTAATTTTCAAGATCAGGTTTTTATTTTTAAACCGCTTTCAACAAACTGGCTGGTAAAACTCCGCAAAGAGCTGAAGATCACTCAGCCCCCCGGTCAGAGCGTTCGATTTTCAAAAGGTGAATATAAAGTAGTTTTGACACCTAAAGTGATCTATGTCAGCCGGAATGCCCAGCATCTGAATGACGCGCTGAAGGGATCCGGCGGGGAAGTCGCTTTATTAAAAGGAGTAAAATTTCCCAAAGACAGTTACCTAGACATTGTGATGGATGAGCAGTTTCGTGAAATGCTCGATCTGCCGTTTGCGGATTCACTGACAAAGGATGTGAAACGGCTCTGTTTTTTCCTTTCAGAACCTAAACAGTGTCTCGTGGATATGCACTTTGACCTCAAAGCGTCCGCGGATCCCAAGACTTTTGCCAAACAGACTTCACGGACACTCAGGTGGCTCAGTTTTACCGATCCTTCCTGGGGTGAAATATTGAAGAGCGCCCGTGTGGATTCTTCTGAGCAATGTGTTATGGTCCAAGGACAAATCGAATCCACAGGAAATGAAGTGCCTTCGGCGTACTATTCACTGTTGGAGATACTGTTTGGGGTAAGTGATAAAGAACATTGATTTGTTAAAATGATGAAAAATATTTTCAATAGCGCCTTTGTTATACTGGCGGCTTCAACCGTGATGGTGAACGCGGAACTGATCCCGTTCGTGCTGCCGTGGGATGACACTAACAGAACTGTTGTGAGCGTGGCCGGGATGAATCCGCCGATCGGCAGTGAGAGAGTGAAAGTTTCCCCATCCGGACATCTCGTGCTGACCAAAGAGCAGGAAGGGCTGGAGACCGATCCCAGGATCCGGTTCATAGGGATGAACATGACCTTTGAATCCGGTATGCCTCCCCGTGAAATGGCTCCCAAAGTGGCCGGCAGACTGGCTAAGTTTGGGATCAATGGCGTGCGCTTCCATCATGTGGACAATGACTGGTGTAACGCGCTGATCGATTACAAACAGGGAGATTCCCGGCATATCAATAAGCAGCGTCTGGATGATCTGCACTACTTTATTTCCCAACTGAAGACCAACGGTGTTTATGTGGACATGAACCTGCTGGTTTCCAGGCATTTCAAATCAAGCGACTCACTGCCGCCGGAAGTGGACAAGGTTGACTGGAAAGTTCAGCATATCCTTGGCTTTTTCAATGATACGGCGTTGGAGCTGCAGAAGGAGTACGCCGCGGGGATATTGACTCCGGTCAATCCCTACACCGGGCTGTCTATGGCAAAAGATCCGGTTGTGGCCTTTGCGGAGATCATCAATGAAAACGGGATCATCCAAGCCTGGATGAGCGGACAGCTGGATACTTTGCCTGACGTTTTCAGACGTCAGCTCCAGGCACGTTGGAATGAGTGGATCGCGGAACGTTATGATTCTGTGGAAGAACTGAGGACGGCGTGGAACTCCAGAAAAGAACCCTTTGGAGTGAATACTCTTAAGCCCTTTGGAAAAAACGCTCCCGAGAACGCTCCTTGGAGGTTAGAGGTACATTCCGGCAAAGCAAAAGCCACAGTGTTTGAAAATGATGGCCCTGAGAAGGAGATCCCCGCGCTGAAGATAGATATTGAGGAACCTTCAAACACGAGCTGGCATGTTCAGCTGAATCAGCCGGGTGATAAACAAAAACGGGGACAAGTCCGGACGCTTTCATTTTGGGCAAAGGCCGATCATGCTTTGGATATGGCCGTCAGAGTCATGCAGTCCCAAGATCCTTGGGGTGACGCAGGACTGAACCGGAGCATTTCACTTTCCAAGGAATGGAAACATTTTTCATTCAGCTATTTAGTTCCTGCTGATGAAGAAAATATACGGCCTAATTTCGGCGGCTTTGCCGATCAGAAATGTTCAGTTTGGTTTGCGGATATCCAGTTGCGGGACGGGGGTGCTTTAGGGAATATCCCGGATGACGCTTCTTTGAAAAAAGGGAATATCCCGATCGTTGATTGGCAGGGGGATGCGCCGGCCACCTGGGAAGCCCGGAAAGATTGGCTGGACTTTCTGGTTGGATTGGAAAATCGGTATTACCGCTTGATGTGTCAGCATTTGCGTGAGACTTGCGGATATGAAGGATTGATTTTCGGCACGATCCTGGCAAACAGTCCCGCGAATGTTCAGGCCAAGATGGATATCATTGATTCTCATGGCTATTGGCAGCATCCGCAATTTCAGGGCGCGTCATGGAACAGTGAGCATTGGACGGTGGACAATGTTGCCATGACGGATACTTTTAACAATACATTTACCTCTTGCGCTCTTCAGAGGGTGACGGGCAAGCCCTTTTTCTGCACGGAATACCAGCATCCTTCGCCCAATTCCTATTCGTCGGAAGGACCTTTGCTGATAGCGGCTTACGCGTCATTGCAAGATTGGGATGGTTTTTGGCTTTTCGATTATGGCACCGGCAACGGGTTAGTGGATATGGGTGCTTTTAGAGACTTCTTCTCGACCGGGCCTCATACGACAAAGATGGCGAATTTGATATTAGCGTCACATCTTTTCCGCAGAGAAGATGTTAAGACTGCCCGTGAGCAGATCGTGATGGGTCTGACACCCGAAACAGAATTAGGAAAACTATTGGAGACCGGGCCTTGGAGTATTGCCACTGCCCGTCATTTAGGATTGCCGCCGGAATATGCCTTAAAACATCGTGTGGCCATGAGTGTGGGCGAAGCACCCAAAGGTGTCACCCATAAGACCGCTCCTGGATCTATAAAAACATCGGAGATGGATTCAGATACAGAAGAGCTGAAATGGCAGATCGGTAAAGAATCAAAACAAAGTTTCGTTCAGGTAGATACGGCAAAAACAAAAGCACTGATCGGCTTTACGGACAACAGGGAATTCACGTTGGGGGATATTGTGATTCGTCCCGGAAATACCGAACAGGACTGGAGTACTATTGGGATCACTCTTGTGGAAGGCGATTCCTTTAAAGCTCCATCCAAAGCTTTGATCATAGCGACCGGACGGACGGAAAATACGGATATGCAGTGGAAAAATGAAAAGCATGATTCTGTGGGGACGCACTGGGGTCATTCTCCTGTCCTGACAGAACCCGTTCCATTTGAAATAACTTTGCCGGAAAGCCATACAAGGGTCAAATGCTACGCTTTGGATCCATTGGGAAACCGGATAAAAGAGATCCCGTTAGCATCAAAAGGGGATAAAAGCGTCCTGACTTCAGACAACCACTCCGGTGTTTTTACTATCTGGTATGAAGTCGTTATGGAATGAAAGCCCGGTTTGTTAATGAATTGACTCTGGGAGAAACTGTGATTAATCTGTTGCTCTATGCGGCATACGATATCCGTATTAGTTGAGAATAAATTTGGCGCTCTGACAAGGGTCGCGGGTCTTTTTAGTGGGCGCGGCTATAACATTCATTCTTTGAATGTGGCACCGACGCATGACCCGACATTGTCGCGGATGACGATCGTTACCAACGGGGACGAGGCAACGATCGAGCAGATCGTCAAACAGCTCAATAAACTGGTAGATGTTCTCACGGTGGAAGATTTTGGAGAGGATGAAGCTCATATCGATCGGGAATTGGCGCTGATAAGGATACGGACAACTTCCTCCACACGGACAGACGCGATGCAGGTCTGTCAGATATTCAGGGCAAAGATCGTGGATGTTCAGATGGATACTCTTACCATGGAGGTCACAGGACAGGAAACGAAGATCGAGAAATTCATTGAGCTGATGAAGCACTTTACCATCCTGGAGATCACACGAACCGGACGTATTGCCATGTCACGCGACTGATTTATCCAAAATCACCATTAGGGGGGCGAAATTCCTAATGACGGTTTAGGATAATCAAAAAGACGAGGCATTCAAACCTCGTCTCTTTGTTTTCTCAAGGCGTGTTAGCGCAAAAGTATTGCTTAGACAGGATTACATTTCATTGAAAAGAAGAATAGGATCTGTTCCTTCTTGGAGATATTCTACCTTTTTGATTTCGATTCCATTATTCTTATCAGAAAACTTGGATGCCGATTCTGATGCATAGCTACCTTTTCTTACTTCAAAGGAATTACCCGAAAAAGCAAGGCGCAACTTACCATCTGAAATAGAGAGGCCATATTGTTTAGAATTCTGCCGATTGTTAATGAGTACAAAATAATGCAGCTTCTTCCAATTCCAATATACACAGACGGTGCCACTCTTTTTAGAACCGCTGATTGTATAAGTGGATTTCCCATACGAATCATTTCCTGTTACATCAATTTCTGATTTTTGATAATCAATTTTGAAATCACTTCCAAAGGTCTCTGCTATTTTTTCTGATTTATTTAAAAAATCATGTGTCGTCTTCACCAGCGGAGAGTCTAATGAAGTTTTACCATATTGAATGATATCATTGCACATAGATTGTGCGGGAAGTGTGATGAATACTAATCCTAGACATATAAATAAGCCTACGACAAGAAACAAAATGATCCAGTGAAGTTTACCTTTTATGTTTTTCATAATACTTTTCTTAATAAATTTATTAAATAGATTTATTCCTTTGTTTTTAAAAGGCTTTTAGAGGTTTGTGTTTGTAATGATTCCAATTTATTGACTACAAAAAATCTTTCTGGAATCCGAATTATTGTCCAATCAATTTGAATTACTCCTGATTTTTTACTTCCTTTCACCTCATAAATGTTAAGTCCATTCAATCTATCAGAACAATATTCTACCACAAAAGATTCTGTATTAGAAAATTGAAGTGATGTACCAAATTCATTTGCGATGTCAGGACTCGACTTCAGGTATTCTTCAACTTCTGGCGGAACTTGGTAGGTCTTAAACACATCCAT
>JAEEGG010018994.1_pt1 | contig 13915 bp, 24 predicted proteins | sample 9134161 | NCBI WGS metagenome assembly JAEEGG01 (sample SAMN16246543, study PRJNA631951) | gut metagenome | biome: gut microbiome; feature: rumen; material: CR-attached | host: Bos | place: Iran: Karaj | collected 2018-10 | reverse complement strand
GTCCGCGGACCAGACCGTGAGGGCCAGCCCCTTGCCCTTGTCGTTCGCCGGAACCACCTCGGCCCACACTTCGTGGTCGAGGAGGCTCAACGCGTCTCTCACTGTCAGCTTCATTTCAGTTCGTCCTTGTCCTTGATTGCCTTGTGCCCGCCATCAGCGGAGTACGTATCGAACTCCCACAGCCTCTTCCCCGCCTGGAGAAACGCGTTGTACGCGCAGTTCCAGTGGTGGAAGACCTTGGCCTTCGACAGGTCGGCGGTCCACTCGGAGTCCGTCGTCCTGCTTCCCTCCGTCATCAGGAACAGCCCGGAGATCGGGCTCTTGATGACGAGCTCGGGGATCGTCCACTCGTCGCCGACGAAGTGGCCGGTCGCGTCGAAGACGTCCGTGTCCTCGTCCTTGGAGAAGTCGATGTCGTCGATCGAGTCGACGTAGAACCCCCAGCAGGAGTCGCCGTCGTCCCAGTCGCAGTCGTCGATCTCCGTCCCGTCGGGGTACACCTTCTTGAACGGGATGCGGGTCTCCTCGCGGTAGCCGAAGCACTCGCCGTCCAGGTACTTCTGGAACAGCTCGAGCTCGCCCTTCGCGATTTCCCACAGGTACTTGCGGAACTCCGCCTCGTCCTTCGCGGGACGACGGGTCTTCGTCTCCTCGTCGTAGACCGTCATCCAGCCGTCCTTGCAGCACATCCTCTCGAAGCGCTCCTTGTCGGTCCAGAGATACGCCGCGTTGCGCGTCGTGTCCCAGCCGCCGGGGTCGCACGGGAACTCCCGTATCGAGCCCATGCGGAGCGCGATGCCGGAGTGGATGTACGCCGAGACGGGGAAGTGGACGACGCCTTCGCGGAACCGGTACTCGCCGGTGCCGTAGCCGTCCTCGTCCACGATCTCCTCGAGCGGGTCGTCGTAGTCCCTGTCGCTCTCGTTGCCGCAGAACTCCCGCGTCACGTTCGAGTGGAGCAGGAACACCTGGTCGTAGTCCTTGAGCGGGTTCGGCGGCGTCTTGTCGCGCTCGATGATGACGTGCGTCGACGCCTTGCTCTCGTCGCGCCGGTCAACAGAGAAAACCTTCTTTTTCTTCATAGTGGTAGTACTCCTTTGCCTTCTCGGTTATCTCGGACAGCTGCTCGTCCACGCTCCGCCCCGCGTCGTACTTCTGCGTGAAGTCGACGAGGAGCCCCGTGTTGCAGGCCGTCCCCACCCGGAACTCCTCCTTCTCGAAGTCGAAGTCCCAGTAGATCCCGCTCCCCCAGTCGAGGAGGAGCGGGAACTTCATGGCGCCTTTGATGTACGCCGCGTCAGTCGGACTCACCATCGCGCAGCTCCTCCGCAGCGAAGTCCACGGTTCCGCACGCGAGCCCGAAGGCCGGATGCGGCTCGAACTCGCTCTCGGTTCCGTCGATGGGGCCGATCAGGCGGAGATGCTCCTTCTTGAGGAGCCGCTCCACGTAGTCGTCCACCATCTTCTTGTCCTCGGGCGTCAGTCCGCTGTCGTCCGAGTTCACGAGGTAGCAGACGGCCCAGTCGGGAATCTTCTCGACCTTTACCGTCCGCCCGTGGCACGAGCACGTGAAGTCGTCCTCGGAGAACTCCATGCCCTCCGCCCAGTCCCTCGCGTCCTCGTCGGACACGAGGTCGTCGGCGTCGGCAAGCTCCCCATAGGAGGTGCCTTCGCCCCGCTGCTCATTGCGCTCCGTGAGGATGCGCTGCTTGAGCTCGACCTTCTGGTCGTCGTTCAGTTCGTCGAATGTCATCGCATCACCTCGCATGGATAGATCCGCCACACGACCTCACGGTCGTCGGCGGAGTAGCTGTACTGCCATTTGCCGCGTCCGAGCTTCGTGGGGTTGTCGAGGACCTCGCGGATGTCGGACTCGATGTCCTCGTCCGCGTCGTCCCTGCCCTCGTAGTTCTCGCCGACGCGCTCCTTGACGCACTCCTTGAGCTCGCGCATGGCGACCTTCCGGCTCTCGCACGGAAGGCCCCACGGCGTGAGGCTCTCGTGCACCGTCTGGTGCCCGAAGGCGTCGCCCGTCAGGGTGAACGCCTCGCAAAGCATCCACACCTTCATATTAGGAGCCTCCACGCGTTCGCGCGCAGCCCGGCCTCGATGATCTCGAGCTCGAACTGCTCGACGACACAGGCGATTCCGGCCACGACGATCTTGGCGAACCACATGTCTGGCGCCACAACGGCGCGGTCGAGATGCGTCCACTCGATCACGCAGCCGTACGGATGGGCGTCGTCGCCCTCCTCGGCGTGCAGCTGGAACGGGAAGTTCATCCGATCGCTGTACGACTTGTGCAGCCACACGAGGAACTTGCCGACGTCTCCAGCCGCCATCTTCACGCGCTTCTCGGACGAGGCTGGCTGCTTTACGATCATGACCACGTAGCCGCAGCCGGCCTCGAACTTCAGCTCACACCCGTTGTACAGCGTCATTTCGCCGCCCCTTTCTCCGCTTCTTCTCCGCGTCCCACCACGTGTTCAGGTGCGCAAGACACGCCGTCATGCGCTCCTGCACCTCCATCCGCCACTCGTCCGGGATCCCTAGCGCGGGGGCCTCGAGCTTGCGGTGGAGGAACAGCGTCCAGTCGATCGTGTTCAGCACCCACCGGCACTCCTTCAGGAGCGCCTTGGTGATCCTCGGCGACTTCGGAGGGTTCGGGAGCCTGGCACGGCTCCTCGGTCCCGTCTTTCCCTTCTCCATTCTCAAGTTCCTCCAGATTGAAGTCCAGGGTCTTCCCGGACAGTTCACGCCTGAAACAGTACGCGAGCTTCCTCTCCGCGTGCGGGGCGTTCCGCGCGCGTATGTGTATGAGGTGCTCGCCGTTCATCCTCACGGAGTACAGCCCCTCGCGGTTCACCACGGGGGCCTTCTCCGGCTTCATCACCAGCTGTATCATCTGCCGGCTTCCTTGTCTGCGATGTGAATGATTCCGCCCTCGAGCCAGACGTCCACGTTCCAGCCCTTCCTCCCGAGCGACTGCGCGAGGTTGTCGCACAGCCGCTGCTGGACGGATTCGGGCTTGGTGTGGACGTCCACGGTCACGGAGCCCGTCTCCTCGTGGAAACGGGCCCCGCGGTGGACGAAGGAGATGTGCTCCCGGCAGACGGCGTAGAAGTCCTGCGCCGTCATGCCCCCTCCATCCCCGGCAGCTCCATCTGCCCCGGAAGGTCCTTGGCGCAGACGTCGCCGTCCTCGCCGAACATCCCGTTCCACGTGCCCTCGAGCTCGGACAGCTCCGCCTTCACGCGGTCGGAGTCGGGATGCCACAGCTCGATTGCGTTGCGGACGCGGTCCGCGAAGTCGTCGATCCACTTGGCGCGTTCGTCGACCTCCTTCCTCGCCTTCTCCTTGGCGGAGTCGGGGACGTCGGTCTCGCAGTACTTCGCGAGCTTGTCGGCGAGCTCCCTGCGCCCGGCCCCCGCCCTTGCGAGCATCGGCCCGGCGCTCGGGTAGAGCTTGCCAGCCTCGTCCTTGTCCAGAACCGTGCAGAACTCCGAGAGCGAGTGGTTTCCCGTGAACCGCTCCAGGAGCTGCCCCGTCATCGAGGCGTAGAACGCGTCGTCCTCGTCGTCGACGAGCTCGCCGTCCTGCCTCGCGGCTTCGTAGAGGAGCGCGATGACGGAGCCGAAGCACCGCATGTCGTCGATGCCGCAGTCGTCCTCGCGGAGCTGGCGGAACACCTCGTGCATGTCGTCGAGGCTGGACGCGGGCATGGACGAGATGAACCCGTCCCTGCTGCACCAGTGGTCCTCGATGTACTTCCCGAACCGCTTCCCGTACCTGGGGTCGAAGACCTTCTTCTCCGCCCTGTCGAGGAAGTCGTCGGCGACATCGAACTCGAGGTCGAGCCAGTCGTCGCCGAAGTTGTACTCCCTCGGGGAACCGAAGGAGACGGCGCGTATGGCCAGCACCCCGACGTCCTCGAACGGCTTCTCGCGCGCGAAGACGGTGGTCGCCTCCGCGGCGAGGACTTCGCCGAGCTTCCGGTGGCTGTAGTCGTTGCAGACGTACCGCCCCTCCTCGCGCTCCTCCCTCTCGTCGTCCGACCAGAGGCTCTCGTAGTCGAAGTGCCCCCAGTACGTCCCGACCGATATGATCGGGGCGATGTTGGTGGTCGTCTGGAACGTCTTCATGGCGCTCTCCTACGATATGACGTCGGTCAGCCGCACGTTCGCGACGAACGTCGTCGGCGCGTCGCCCTGGCCGATCACCACGTCGGGATCGACCTCGTCGGGGCGCAGCACGCCCACGGCGTTCAGCGCGCGGTTCAGCTCCTCGCGCGTCTTGGCGGCGATGCGCATCGTGCGCACCGTCGAGTCGGCGCTGGAGTCCTCCACGACCGTCACGGCGACCTCGAGCCCGTCCTTGCGGTGGGCGATGAGCTCCTCCCAGCAGCGGCCGAGTTCCTTCAGGAGGTTCGGCCGGAACACCGTCGTGGTGTGCAGCGACCCCCTCCCGTTGATCGTCCCGCCCTCGTCGAAGAGCGGCTGCCCGTCGATGCGGACGGCCCACATCTGCATGACGTTGAGGTCGGAGTTCCTCCTCGTGGCCTCGACGTCGATCTCCGGGAGTCCCTGGAGGCGCGTGACGCGCAGCTTCGTGTTCCGCTCGTCGCCGGCGGTCAGCTCGAACCACTTGCCGGGCTTCTCGAGCGTCTCGACGAGATTGACGATCGTGCTCACCTGCGGGCGGAAGTTGTAGTCGCCCACGAGGTCGAGCGCGGTGTCGAGCTCGCCGTCGACGCAGTGGCCGTCCTTCGCGACCAGGTTGAGGCACCCGTCGCCGTGGTCCCAGTACCTGTTGTAGTCGACGCGCGGCTTCGGGTCGCCGGTGAAGGCGTACTCCGCCACGGGCGACTCGCGTCCGCAGGGCTGTCCGTCCTCGCTCTTCACGTCTCTCGTCACCTCGAAGAGGTAGACCTTGAGTTCTTCCTTTTCCATGGTTGTTCCTTTCAGTTCTTTGCGTACTTCTCAAGCAGAGTCCTCACGAGCGCCCGCGCGGTCCGCACCGGCACGCTGTTTCCGATCTGCTTGGTCTGTTCGGTCTTGTTTCCCGTGATGACGAAGTCGTCCGGGACGGAGTGCGACCGCGCGAGTTCCCTCGGGGTCAGCATCCGCATGAATATGTCGATCCTGCGGCCGTCCTCGAGGACGGGCAGGTACATCATGTGCTGGTCCTTGAGCGTCACCGTGTTCAAGGGCTCGTGCGAGCCCCGGATGACGCCGCCGTTCGCGTTGTCGATGCTGGCTCCGGAGCTGGTTGTCCCGGGGCTTGCCGCCCTTCGCCCTCGAGTGGTGCGTGCACGAAGGCGACGCCCACAGGAGATGCACGTCGGTGCCCCAGGGAACGAGGTCCCCGGGCACCGCCTCCTCGATCTTGCAGTCGAGCGTCTTCACGTTCCCGAAGTTGGCCCTCATGGTCGCCACGGCGACATCCCAGTGGTTTATCGAAAGCCCCCGGTAGGTCATCTTCAGGTCCTTGTAGACCGCGTCGCGGATCCCGAGCTCGTCGCCGCCCATCCCGCAGAACAGGTTGACGATGTTGAGTTCCATCTCCTACTCCTTGATGTTCTTCGCGTCGTCGTGGTAGAGGACGCAGCTCACGCAGCATCCGTCGTTCAGGTCGACCTGCACCTTGCCGTCCTCGACGAGCGACTTCCGCACGTTGCGGATGAACTCGTCGGACCACTTCATGCAGTGCGACTTGTAGAGGTCCTTCACGTAGCCGACGAACGTCTCGACCGCAGTCTCCTGCGACGTGAAGTCCTCCGGCCACGGAGTCGTGAACTCCGAATCCTCGCAGTCGCTGTCGCCCCACGTCACCGTGTGCCACAGGTCACCCTCGACGTCGTTCTCGTCGATGTCGAAGTGGAACGAGATCCAGCCCATCCCGGCGTCGAGGCACGCGTAGTAGCAGCCGTCGCCCGCCAGCTTGTCCCGCAGGTACTCCTCGAGCGCCGTCGCCTTCCCGCGCTTCACGCGCCAGTTGTCGCTGCGGCTGTCGCGGCCGGAGAAGAACTCCTTCGCCTCGGGGTGGTTCTCGTCGTTCGCCATGCAGAAGGCGAGGTCGTCGCGGACCCGCAGCCTCTCCATGATGTAGTCGACGCACTCGTCGAGCGCGCGGCCCCGGGTCGTGTACGACCCTATCGTGCAGCGGTCGGTCCCGAATTTCGGGTGGTCGTCGCACGAGCTTACGGTATAGACAGTCATTCTTCGTCCTCCTCGTCGTCCTCGACGTCGTTCTCGTCGCATCCGTTGTTTCAATCGGTGGTGCGGCTTTGTTGACGCGGACTCCGCTACCGCGCGGGGATTCGGGGGCACGAAGCCCCCGCCCTGTAGTTTACATAACCTAACAGCCCTCGATCCGCCACTGCATCGTGACCTTGAGGGTCTCGACGGTGCGGCGGACCTTCGGGTCGAGCCAGGACTTCGCCTCCTTGAGGCCGCGGTCATGCAGCCTGTGGGCGTCGGCCCGCTCCTTCGTGTCGAACGCCTCGGCGTCGAGAAGGTTCGGGCACCACGTCCAGCCCTGGCGGCCGAACTTCGCCCAGAAGGGCCTGTTGCGGTCGTTCGCGCCTATCACGTAGAGCGAACCCGACTTGAGGTCCTCAATCGTCATGGCGGCTCCTCCACACGTACCAGCAGTGGGCGATGGCCGGGATCACCGGCCACCAGCAGATCAGGTCTTCCATTCCGGTCAGCCCCTGATCGTGTCCCACAGCTGCTCGAACCAGTCCCACATGGCGGACCTCGTGTCCGAGTCGAGTGACATCGTGCACTGGGCGGAACCCCAGTACCCGCAGACCTCGTCGTCGTGCACCCAGATGTTCGGGCCGCCGTAGCAGAAGAGCGTCCGGCCTCCCGAGATCTGCATGGACGTGTCCACCTCGAACCGCGTGTCTCCGAGACCGCGCTTCTCGATGTACTCGTCGAGCGAGATGGGGTCGGGCTCGTCGACGTCGTCGGCGGTCCCTATCTCGTCCTCCATCCACTCCTCGTAGGACTCGTAGACGTTGTCCTCGAGCTGGAAGGAGCTCCTCGGGTGGTCGGCCTCGAAGCCCTCTTTCAGCTTCTCGTACTCGGCCGCCTTCCACTCGTCCATGTCGTCGATGACGGTCTCGTTGCCGTCGACGTCGTAGAGCGTGCCGGAGACCGCGGCCTCCAGCTCGTCCACGGTGTTCTTCACCATCGAGTGCAGCTCTTCGTCAATGTTGCTCGCCATCCTCGCCTCCCCTGCCCAGCATGGGGCACCTGAAGTCCTTCATGGCCTGCGCCCTCGCGAAGTCCAGCATGGACTTGGGGAGGCTCACCGGCTCGACGTGCTCGACCTGCCAGTGGCAGATGCCGTTCGCCGTCTCGACGATCACGTGCTCGAACGTGTAGTTCCCGGACATGATCGTCGAGTCCGGCGCGACGGTCATGCCGAACGCGTCGGAGCCGACGTACTTGACGGGATGCCCGGCGGGTATCAGGAGCCCCGGGTCGGCGCCCTTGCAGAGCCACGCCCCGAAGTCCGGCTCGCCGATGCAGTCGCCGTAGGGCTCGCCCTTCGCCTTCCACACCTTGAGCCACGTCGCGTGCATGTTGCGGGCGACGGTGTAGAACCCCTCGGCCCCGTGCGACTCCTTGTTGAAGACGCGGCGGTCCGCCCGCTCGAACAGGCGGTCCCACCACGCCTTCCTGAACCGCTCGCCGATCTCCTTGTCCACCTTGCCGGGGTTGTAGAGGAGCTCGTAGTTCGTGAGGTTCACAGTCCCGCCTCCACGGCGTCGAGCTTCTTCCGGAGGTCCTCGATCTGCGAGGCCTGCCGTCCGATGAGCTCGTCCTTCTCCCGGATGCTCTTGTCCTTGGACTCGAGGTCCCACTGCTGGGACGAGATCCTGGACTCGAGCTTCGAGATGGTCTCGGTCGCGAGGCCGGTCTGCCCGTCCGCGCTGAACTGGTTCCGGAGCGGGCCGAACAGCTTCTCGTAGGTCTCGACGTCGGACGGGCGGTGCTCCTCGAGCCACCGGCGCGCGTCCTTCTCCTCCACGAGCATGAACAGGGCCTCGTCGTCGTCCCACCTGCGGCGGACGACGAGGATGAACGCGCCGCGGCGCGTGTCGACCTTCGTCTCGTCCCACTTGTAGGAGTACGACCCCTTCCTGTAGGCGGAGTCCACGGACTCGCCCGGCTTCAGCTGCACCTCGCGGTACAGCGTCTCGCGGTACTGGATGTCCGCGCCCGTCACCGGGTCGCGGCGCTCCCTGCTGACCGAGCCCACCTCGAGGCAGTTCTCGGTGTCGAACAGCCTTCCGTTCACGATTCTCTTCATCTTACGCCTCCTTGATCTTCTCCGCGACCTCGGCGAGCATGGCCTCGAACTTCTCGGGCTTCATCCCGAGGTCCATCTTGTAGACGACGATGCGCCGCGCCTCCTTGGCGCAGAACGTCTCGAACTTCTCGAGCTCGTCCTGCAACCGGCGCGCGACCGTGCCCTTGGGCCACCGGTCCCTGCCGAACGAGACGTACTCCTTCTGGAGCCCGACCACCTTGCGCACCTGGTCCTTCGCGTAGGACGAGAGCGAGTCCTTGGCGTCCTCGGTGTCCTTGGACACCTTGCAGCCGTCTTTCTTCGCCTGCGCCACGACGCTCTGGACGAGCTTCCCGATCCCGTCCTCGACCATCTTCACGTACTTGTCGCGCTGCTTCTCCAGGGCCTCCTCGGCCTCCTTGAGCGCAGCCTCGAGCCTGTCGCGCTTCGGCTTCGCCAGCTCGGCGACGCGCTCCTCGACGTACTCCTCGAACCTTGCCTTTGCCATTTGTTTCATCTTTCGTTGGTTGTTCATGAAAAAAGTTTCGTGGCCATCCACCCCACCAGGGCGGACGCCACGACGACCGCCAGCACGACGCCGCAGCCCCTCCAGGGCGCGAGGCCCTCGGCCTCCTCCCTGTCCAGGACGTCTGCGCCGTAGCTGCGCCTCTGCCTGTAGAAAGCCCTCGCGCGGCGCTTGGCGGCCACCGACTCGCGGTGTCGCCTGGTCTGCGAGGGCTTCTTCGCCTTACGCTTCCGCACGTTCGGCCGCCTCCCGCTCGAGACGCTTCGCCCTGCGGCGCTCGAACTCCGTGAGGATGTTCTGGCACCGCACGGACTCCATGCCGCAGCCGCTGCGCCTGGCAGCGGCCTCGGCCACGGCCTTCAGCGACCACGTCGGGAGATTGCGGATCTGCTGGAAGGACAGGCCGCCCTTCGGCGCGCTGTCCACCAGGAGGACGTCGTTCCAGTTGACGTCCCTGTACGTCGGGTTGTCCGCGAAATGCACGGACGCGGCGGTGGCCACGGCGGCCAGCACCCATCTCGAGCAGCCCTTCAGCTGCCCGAACCTCTTTGCCTTGCTCATTGTGTCTGTTCCTTTCCGGTTGTTGGTGAAGCGCCCACCCGGGCGCCTCGGAAATAGCTCCACGCTCACCCCCGATGGGGCTCTCGGTAGCGTGGCAACCGCCCACAGTTTATTCTCTTGGAGATGGGGAGCTCCGCGACCCGGCCATCCCTACAGCGAGAGGATCTCGGCGAGCTTGGCGGGGTCCTTCAGGGCCTCCGCCATGTCCACGGCGAACTTGAGCGACAGGAGCTGGAGGGCGACCTTGGCCGCCTTCTCGCTCTGCTCGTCCGCCACGTAGAGCGTAAGGCCGCTCCCGGACGCCAGCGTCACCTTCCTCGTCACCGCCACCGGACCCTCGACGGGCTCGACGGCGATCGTGTTCTTGATCTTGTCGAAGATCCTGTCGACCAGCTTGCGGTTGACCTTGTCCTCGCCGGCCGGAGCCGGAGTTGCCTCGTTTCCTTCCATGGTTGTCTCCTTTGTCTGTTGGTGGTTGCTTGAAGGTTGCCGGTCTTGGATGCCTTGCGGCCCTTCTCCCGGCGGATGGAGAACTATTATTCGGGTTCCTCCCCTGCCTATAGCCGAGTTCCATGGCGAGGGCGCCCCGCATGCAGGGCGTTCCTCCATAGATGGTGGCGGCAGCGGGGCTCGAACCCGCATCCGCGTCGCTTGATGGCGCACCGTCGGGGCGCGTGTACCGGGAGTCTCACCCGGCGGAACCCTATAACTCACGGTCCAGCCTCGCGCGTTCCGCTTCATCCGGGTCACGGCGAAGGCGAAATGCCATTGGCCAAAGTCCTCGCTACCGGATGTGGTACTTGACGCGACGACCGCTACATTTCGGGCCCTACCCGACCGCGCCACCCTTTAGGCGTCGGCATTTGTTGCGCACGGCTCGACCAGCTCGCTCGGCGAAGCACCCGTGGAGTAGAAGTCCTGGGATGTCTGTCCGTCTTGCATCATGCCGCCATTGAAATCAAATGTCCGGTGCGCTCGGAAGCGCTGCGCGGGCCGGACGCTCCGCCTGTCCCTTCAGTCCACCATCTTCAGGTCGCTGTAGTCGTACTCCCTCGTGTCGTACCAGCTCATGCCGTACTCGTGGATCAGCCGATACCTGAAGTTCTGCTTCGCCTTGGCCGGGGACACGGCCATGGTCTCCATGGGCCCCGAGGGCCCCATCATGCGATACCTGTGCATAGCTTGGTCTCCTTCATAATTGCAGAAACGCGTCGGGCACGCGCCCAACTAAAATTGTCCATAGATGCGCATTTCGGATGCGCGTGAAATCGGCTTGTATCTGCTCGTAATGCCCTCGCAAGAGCATGGAAATCGCAGATACGGCTGACTCGAAAATTCTATCGAAAATTATTTTCTATTTCCCTATAGGAGCTTATAAGCTACCCTATTCTCTTATATATATTATTTTTTCACTTATAGAAAATATATTATAGTAGAGAAATTACGGGCTTGGCAAATGTGAGGGAAATGCTATTGAAACGCCTATGGATAAACGATGGAAAACATGGGCACCTTGGGCTGCGCCCCCGCTCGCCCCGATGCACAAATAGAAAAATTCTAATTTCTGTAGTTGACATAACCCGGCGCGCCCGCCCCCTCGCACCCCAAAATGACCATTTTTTGCAATTATAGCGAGTTATCAACAGCCTGTTCATAACTTTCCGCGTTAGCCCGGGTCACCTGACCACTTCCATGCGGACAAACCCCGACCCCGCGCTCGCGCGCAGGGCCGGGTCGAAGGCAGACCGAGGTTCACTCAGCCTTCCGAGGGTTCCTCGTCGTCCTTCTGGCGGTTGTCGATGATCTCCATCTCCGTGGTGAGCCCGATGGCCACGCCCTCCTCGGACTTGATCGGCCTGAAGGCGCCCTGGAGGGACGTCTGCGGGTTGCCGTTCTTGTCCGTGAAGTCGGACGCCTTGACGTCGTGGAGGTCGCAGGTGAACTTGCCGTACCACGTGGGCGCGAGCTTGGCCTTGACGAGCGCGTTCCACTTGTCGCCCGAGAGCTTCCAGTGGACCCGCTTGCCCGCCTTGCCTTCGGGGAGGATGTCCTCCAGCGTGTGCTCCTCATCGGGCACGAACACCTGGCGGATGACGTCGGCGGTCACGAAGAACGGGATGTCGATGAGGACGCCGTTCTTGGTCATGCGGCCGCGGACGTCGTCTTCGAGGGTGAGTTCGATTTTCATTTGTCTGTTCCTTTCGGTTTGGTTGGTTGTTCTGTCTGTTGCTTCGGCTGTCTGCCTCCACAGGGCCTAATTCATTCAGCTGGAACGAGTCATGGCGCAGAGGCTAATTCATTTCGTGAGCATGGGTGCATGGGCTCCGAGGATTAGTTGGAAATGTTGGCGGGAAGGGTGGAGGGAATCGGCCTGGGTGTAGTTGCGTGTCGTTGACGAAAAATAAAAAAGACCGCCCGCCCATCGCTGGGCGGACGGCCTGCTGGTCGCGGCTGCATTTCACTTGCGGAGCCATACGGTGACATAGACTTCGTTGTAGGTGTAGGCAGACGAGTAGTAGTGGAGGCACTGGTATATCCTGTGCATCGGGCTTTCATACGGCACGAGGGCGAAGATGTGCGGCTCCGCCACGTGCTCCTTGAAGTCGGAGGTCATCAGGAACAGTCCGTGGTCGGACTTGATCTTGGACTTGGCCTTGGCGAGCGACTGGCCCGCGGCCTTGTACAGGACGTCGAGACCGATCTCGCACAGGCAGTCGGCGAGCTGGTCGCCGAGACTGGCCCAGCCGTTGCCGGGGGCGAGGTCCCCCTGTTCGATCTTGACCTTTGCCTCGACGGCAAAGTAGTCCTCGATCTCCTGGTAGAAGCGACGCTCCTCGTCCTTCAGCGTGGTGTACTCGAGGACGAACCGGAGACATTTGGACAGTGCCGAGTTGACGGTGATGTTTGTTGCTCTCATTGTTTTTCTCCTTTCAACGACCGGACACGAGGTGGGCGAGGAACTTCAGCCGGTTCTCCCGCACGAGCCGCAGGTTGCGAGTGCAGGTGCCGTTGTCGTCCGGGTACGCGTAGTTCGAGTCCTCCGGCCTGTACGACCAGTAGTCGCGCGGCGCCCAGCGGTACGGCGGGCGCATGAGCCTGCGCGCACGCTTGATCACGAGCACGCGCTCGCGCTTCGTGACCGGGATGAACTCGTAGCCCGCGCATCCGACGTGCTTGAACCACACGTACATGCCGCAGCTGGTCTTGTTCCACCCGTCCTTGTACCCGACCTTCTCGAGGATCGGCAGCATGGCGTCGAACCGCGTGCCGTACTTCGTGTCGCCGGGAGGCGTGATGTGGGTTTCGAGCTTGTTGAGAGTGTTTATGTTCTTCATCTTCGTGTTCCTTTCCGGCCTCCCCGCCCCGCCTTTCGGCGGAGCGGTTCGGCCTTTGCGTCAGTCGTTGTCCTCTGCGTCGGTGTAGTCCACGACGTCCATGTCGTCGATCTGGATGGAGCTCTCGCCCTCCTCGATCGCGACCGGACGCAGGCCCATGAAGCGGAACGTCACGCCAGTGTCCCCGGTCGCGTTGTTCGTCCAGCGCTTCGCCGCGATGCCGCGGATTTCCACCGTCCACGCGCCGAAGAAGCACGGCGCGGGATGCTTCGCGTTCTTCGCGAGCGCCTTGTAGGTGCCCGCGTTGACCTTCCAGTTCACGACGTGCAGGCCGCCGCCCGCCTCGTCGATCGCCTCGTCGAAGCTGCCGAAGTCGTCGTTCGGCAGGAACGGCACCTTCCGCATCTCGTCGGTGTCCATCACCACCTTCGTTGTGACGTACTGACCCTTCTTGCTCTTGGCGAGGACAGGCATGTCCTCAACGTGGAGCGTGAGCTTGACCGTCTTGGTCGTCATTGTTTCTTCGTTCATCTTTTTGTTCTTTCTGTTTGGTTTGTTTGGTTTGCGCACATGCACCTTGCATGCGCCGGGCGAGCCAACCGCATTGGCCCGCCCGGCGCACGGCGGCGTGCTGCATGGGGACACCCAGCCTTTGGCCGGGGCGCCCGGGCGTGCAGCCCGCTGCTGTGGAATACCGTGCGCTGCGCCGCGCACCCGCGCGGACACATCCCACCGCAGAGTCTAATTCATCTCCCATTCGCCCCGGCCGTTGCCTGTCATTCTACTGACGATACCGCTTTTTCGTAAATCGCAATACATAGTGGGGTATAGTATTATACAAGCCCAGACGGGAGGGCCCCCGCCCCCTCAAAGCCACGGACGAAAAAGGCTCCCCTGGTTTCCCTCCATCATCCGGGGGTGCGTTTTTCTCCGGTCCCCCGCTTGCTTTCCGCCAGGCGATTGTGATATAATATGCGGCGTCTACGGGAGAGCAGGCAACAAAGGAGTCCATGAAATGAAGAGACTTGTCGTATCGGCCCTCGCGGCCCTGGCCGTCTCCGCGGTTTCCGCGGCGACCGCCCTGTTCCCCGGACGCGTGACCGCGCCCGCGAAGGTGGTCATGGTGGACGCGGTGTCCACGAACGCCTCCGCGACCGTGCAGCTCAAGCGCGTCACGACGTTCCGCATACCG
>JAEEGG010018990.1_pt1 | contig 13917 bp, 9 predicted proteins | sample 9134161 | NCBI WGS metagenome assembly JAEEGG01 (sample SAMN16246543, study PRJNA631951) | gut metagenome | biome: gut microbiome; feature: rumen; material: CR-attached | host: Bos | place: Iran: Karaj | collected 2018-10 | reverse complement strand
ATAAATGCAGTTCCTCAGAGATTGAGGATGAACCCGAGGATGAACTCGTTTTTGACGAGGATGACTGGCGATCCCTGGCAGTATGGAAAAAGCAGAATGATTTTCAGGAATTAAGGCTTTAAGCGAGCTTAAACAGGAAATTTCCCGGGGCTTCTTTGCCATGCCAGGGCACGGGCCGGATGACAGCAGAGCTTAAATTTTTGAAAAGAAAACCCAGACCTGTGTTCTGAGAATACGAAAGGGCGCCGAGCTTTAGAAAACCAGCGCATCGGGAATGCCCCCCTGAAGGAGAAGCTTACGGACATCTCGGCCTGTGACACGGTTTTTGTGATGAGTCAGATTTACTGGGGCGCCTATACTCCGGAGATAGAGACCGCGCTTGAGGGGCTGGACTTTATCGGAAAAACCGTTCGTATTGTAAGCGCCTATGAGGGATCCGGTCTGGGCAGCATGGTTTCCGATGTGAAGAGAATGTGTCCGGGAGTTCATGCGGATGCGCGGGGACTTGCCATCAGAGGCTCCCAGGCCAGGAATGCAAGGAAAACAGTGGAAAACTGGCTTCTGGGGAGGGAGTAACGATGTCAAATTACGATCCTGATGCTCCGGGAGTCGGGGAATACCTGATCAGCCATTATCCCGTCAATGACTGATATTGAAAGGGCCGGATGATTTTTGCGCAGCTGTCTTCGCATCCGGCAAGGCGGCGAAACAGAAAACGGCAATAAAAGCAAACTTAGCAAGGAGGACAATAAAAATGGTTTTGCAACAGGATTTAAGCCAAAAGGAATCAGAGAGCGGCAGACATTTCGGGGTGAGTCTGCTTTTTAAGGAAAACACCCCCTTACCAGACAAGGATACGCTGCTTAATATTCTTAAAAAGCATCTCGGCGACGTAACCTTAATGAGTTCCGGCGAGAATATGGCCGCCTTTTCCGCTGATAAATACAAGGTAACTATTGAGGGCCATGAACTTACTCCGCATCTCGTGCTCATGAAATGCGCCGAAATTGACGCCCCTCTTCTTGATGAAATTGCGGCTACCCAGTTATGGGATTGCGAGAACGCCGAGACTGTTCTCAGGGAATGTCATTACCGGATAGCGGCCACCGATATGCTGAGTGCGGTTCTGGATTACCGGGAGCACGCTAAGATGCTCACTGAGTACACTGAAGCCCTGATGGAGGCGTTTCCGGCCTGCGAAGCGGTGCTTTTTGAGAACTCAAAGAAAATGCATGCGAGAGAAGACATCGTGAACTGCGATTTCCCGCGGGATTTCCGCTTTATTCACTATGCGGTCAATGTCAGGTTTTTCAGGCTTGAGGGCTCTGATGATTTTATCGTTGATTCTCTGGGAATGAGCATGATGGAGCTCCCGGACGTGCAGTACCATTTTCATGGCCTGGACGTTTCTTATGTGATTAATCATGCCTACGCGCTCCTGTCATACCTGTTTGATAACGGCGCTGTTATCAAGCCGGGGGATACGTTTGACGGGGTTGATGAAGCCGGAGAAATAACCAGCGAAGTTCAGTGGCAGCTCAATTACGAAGAATCGCTGATTCAGCCCGTGCGTGAAGTACTGGACGTTAATACCGGTGTTTATGCCGCAGGGGACAGATAAATCCGCAGTTCGGTTTTTCCGGCAATAACAGGCTTCCCGGCCGGCATCTCTGCCGGAAAGCTTTTAACCTGAAAAGCAATAAACTCAGATACCGAATGCAAACGCTCTGTCTGACGTTGATGTTCTTCTGGGGGGATCAGGAAAAAGGCGTTATCAGAAAAAAGGTTAAAGAGTGGCAATTTGCAAATCCAGACATGGGCAGGAAAAGCGGGAAAAGATTGGTGATTTTTTTGAATGCTGAGATAACCTTATTACCCTTCATCAGCGCAAGCGCAATGCTCTTAGAAATGCCAAGAAGTTTTTTCTCCGGAATATGTTTGTTCAGATTTCAGACATATTTTATAATTTTTATTTAGTGAGATTGATAAATGACGGGGTTTTTATGAATCAACAAGAAACTGATTATATTTCATTAACAAATGATCTCCTTTTTCACATGTGTTTACGCGAAATCTTGATGCCCTGAAAGGGTTGCTCGCTGTCATGCTTAATTTGCCTGAGTTAAGCATTAAGGAGATAGAAGTGCTCAATCCCATGCAGTATTCAGAAGTAAAAGATTCCAAACTGACAATCCTTGATCTGAAAGTTCATATGAACAGCAACACTTTCATTCATGTGGAGATGCAGGTCAGAAAGTTTGAATACTGGACTAACCGGACTGTGAGCTATGCCTGCAGGCAGATTGCGGATCAGATACAGGGTAATTTTGACTATTCAAAACTTGAACCTGTGATACAGATTTCCATTATGGATTGTTCATTGTTCCCTGAACATAAACGTTTCTTCAGTAAGTATGTTCCGAGGGATGATGAGGGCTACCCCTATACGGACAAGTTGCAATTCATCGTTATGGATCTCACGCAAATTGGCTCAGCGAATGAAGACCAGAAGAAACAGGGGCTTGTTGAATGGGCAATGGCATTCAAGGCTGACTCCTGGGAAGAGGTCGGCAAAATTAACAATCACAGCATAAAAGAGGCGGTAAAAACAATGCAGCTTATCATGTCAAATCCATCAGAGAAAGAAAAAATTCGTATGCGAGAGGATGCGCGGAGGGACGAAATTACGACAATAGCCGCAGCTGAAAGAAGAGGAATAGAGCAGGGAATAGAGCAGGCAACGTGGGATCATGCCAGACGTATGAAGAATGATGGCATGGATGCGGCTCTGATTTCCAAGTATACAGGACTGACAGCAGATCAGATTTCTTCACTGTAAATCGCCGCTTTTCCGAAGGATTACGGCTATGTTAAAGAATTCGGAGAAGGTGTTGACCGGATGTGCCGAGAACTGGAGGACATCGGCCTCCCTGATCCGATCTTCAATAACAGCACGTTCATTCTTAAGACAACGGTTATGAGTGCGTCCTTCAAGGAGCAATTGATGGAAGCGCGTCGATTCAGGGGAAAGACGCGTCGATTCAGAGAAAGAACGCGCTTATCGATAAACTGAATCAAATGGCAGATGCCGGAAAACTGTCGGTCAGAGCTAAAGCCGACATGCAGGCAGTAATCGCAGGTTCTGGCGTTCAGGATGTGATTGCATGCAGCGATGTAATGAGACTCCTTTCCTGTCAGACCACCAAGGCCAGACAGGTTTTGAAAATGATGGAAGATACTGGCCTGATTAAAAACTGTACAGGGCCGTTAAAACTGTACAGGGTAAGGGGAAAGGCAAGTATATCCTGGCGCTGCCGGAGTTCTCTTCAAAGGATAAAACAGCTTCAGAGAATTAAATTTGATTGCCCCCTTAATTTTCGGTGACTCTGATTCATCAGGATGAATGCGAAGGAAGCTCTTATGCGAAGCTCGGTCTCATTCTGGCTAAGATTCCGAATATCATCGAAAGAGACCGGGATTGCCATGCGGGACACAGCTTTTCCGAAATTCTGGCGGAAATGAAGCGGGATGCGGTTAACAGCATTGCCGCTGACTTCGCAGGCAAGCGGTTATCGACAGAGAGGCAGTTTTGGATGCGACAGAAAACAACCTGAATGGAACGCTCCCGAATATCCTCTCTCAGAGACTTCATTAACTGTCATGAGTATACAAAGCATCCGGGGAACCGCTTTCCTGGCTTAACGCAGGAGCGCTGATGGCGAGCTTGAAAAAATCATAGCAGAGGGGGTATTTCTCTTAAGATCGGGGAGCATTATCAGAATTTCGGGGAACTTGTTGGTTTTGCCAGTCGTCATGGTGCTGTCGGTCATGATGCAGCCATGATGTAATACAGAGGGGACTTTGCATGCCTTTTAATCCGGATATTGACAAAATTCTGGCTGATACCAGCAAGAAGGAATTTATCGCCTTTACCAAATGGATGCTGGGCCAGGTTCCGGCAGACCTCCGGGAGCAGTTTATTGCGAAGCTCGTGTTCCCGGAGTCTCTGACCAGACTCTCCCAAAGCTCCGCCAAATCAAAAATGAAGCCTGAACTCTTGGAGAAGAAGGTTCAGGAGGTCATAAGCGACCTTAACATGGGCGGCCGGTGTCTGGAATCAGATTACCGGGAGGAGTGGCTGGAAACCCAGCGGGGAGATCAGGCATTTGATTTTGAGGATCCCGAGGGGCTTTTGGCAGACATAAAGAAGGCCCTGAAGCTTCTCATCGAATGCGCGGAGAACCAGGAGTTTGAGCTGGGCGGAAAGCTCCTGAAAACGCTGCTCTCCCTGGAGATTGAGGTTACCGGCGAATGCGACGAATCCCCTTTTTCTTTTTGGGATCTCTACGGCTATGACGTTATTAAAAACACCGGAGCCACGGCGAAGAAGACGGTTTTTCCGGCGATCCTTCTGACAAGCTACATGAACAGCGGCAATACGGAAAGCCGGGTTCAGGCGTTTGCGGGATTTGAAGATTTGCTGACAGAGAGCCGCAGCATATATCCTGATGAAATGCTGGCCTTGAACGGCGGGAGCATCCCTGACTTTGATGCTTTTCTGGCATCCTGGATTGACTGTCTTGTCCAAATCCAAAAGAACCAGATGGAACACTGGAGAATGTCGTTATGCGCCGAGGAGCTTGTAAGGGAGGCTTATTCCCGCCTTGCTCCCGAAAAAGCCCGTGAATATGCGATCAAATATGAGAAGGCTTATCCGGATCTTTGCGCGCAGTACTTAAAAAACGGGCTTTTTACCCAGGAGCCCGGTGAGATGTATCAGTTCTGCTGCAAAGCTCTCGAAAGCGTTGCTTCCTCCCGGGGGAGAAGGGAGATTGCCCTTTATGCGGCTGACTATGCGCTTCTTCTTGATAATCTTGATGACGTCCTGGACTGCCGGATGGAAGCCTTTAAGGCATCAGGAGATCTTGTTGATTATCTCCGGATTCTCCATGGTCTTAAGGAATTTACCCCGGATCTCCGGGATCGGCTTGACCGGATTCTGACGCAGCAGCATGAGACCTTTGCAAAGAACTCCGCCCGCGACTTCCCGCTCTGGGAGGGCTCCCGCTATTCTGTTTGTCTGCTGCTGCAGGGAAGGGCAGCGGAGGCTCTGGATATAATCGGCAGAGATCCCTTTAACTTTCTGCCGGGAATGATTTTCCTGACGCTCCTGCTCCTGCCTGATGCTGCTGAATGCGCCGAGGGATCCTCCGCTGACCATCTTGTGAATAGGCTCAGCGAAGAAATCAGCTTTGTTTCCGCTGATTTCAAACGAGGCACCGGCCGCGATAATGAAAAGGAAATGCCCAGAAATGCTCACGGGAGAATTCAGCCTGACAGATCAGGCTCATTTTTATGGAAGGCGCTGCAAAAGGTCAGGACGGTGAGCAAACTTTCCGCGGATAACCGCGAGCTCATGATGGAGAAAACGGAAGAACTCATTACCAAATATGCCGACACCGCGACATCTGCCGGCAGAAGAGATCTTTATTATCTCTGCGCGGCAATGGCGGACATTTACGGCTCAGCCTTAAAAAATACCAGGGCAAAGAGCGAGTATACAGCCAGATTTATCAAAAGGTATGCCCGGTGGCGCACCCTGACGGCGCCTTTGAAACAACTGAAAAGATGAGACATGTCCTGCAAGTCTCCTGACCGCAGCGGCAAAGAAGGATGCCGTATCCGCTGAACCGGAAATGATGAGAAAGAGGAAAAAGAATGAAGGGGAAAGGAATGAAGGGGAAAAGAAGAGAAATGATCATGGCTGATAGTAAAACCGCAAACACGGGCGCAGACCTTATCGCCGGCCTGGCGCATAACGTAATGCCCCGGAAACGCATTCTGACTCTGGCCGCCGCCGTCCTTTTTATAACCGGGACTCCGGCCGGCGCTGTCCCGGCCGCCGCAGACGATGCCGCTGTCCCTGACAATGCCATGCCCGAGACAGCCAGCCCCGGCACCGCTGTACCCGCTGACTTAAACAGCGCAGCCGCTCCTGAAGCCGGGGCCGGTGATAAAGCCGCTCCCTCAAAGGCAAAGAAAGGCGGCATTCGGCTCTCCGCTGATGCCGGGGACTTTGTGCTCCTGAGCGAGGCGGTGCCGGATGCCATTCTGGAAATCAGATACTATTCCACCTACAATTTCGTGGGCGCCCGAGTGGACGGCTATGAGGAACCGGTGGCGCTCCTGACAAAGGAGGCTGCTGCCGCTCTTAAAAAGGTCAGCGACGATCTGATAACCCAGGGCTATCGTCTCAAAATCTTCGACGCCTACAGACCGCAGATGGCGGTAGATCATTTTGTGAGATGGGCGCAGGACAAGGATGACGCGGCCATGAAGCCGTATTTTTATCCCGAGCTTCCGAAGGATTCCCTGTTCCACCAGGGTTATATTGCCAGACATTCCGGGCACAGCCGCGGGAGCTCCGTTGACCTGACTCTTTTCGATATGAAAACCGAAAAGGAGGCGGACATGGGCGGCACCTTTGACTATTTCGGGAAGCTCAGCCATGCGGACTGCGCCAGTATCACGAAATCTCAGTGCGCCAAACGCATGATTCTCCGGAATGCCATGATGAAGCACGGGTTTAAGCCCATTTCCGCGGAGTGGTGGCATTTTACCCTGAAGGATGAACCATATCCCGATACCTACTTCACCTTCCCGGTGGCGGTTAAATCGGTTAACGCCGGAGCCTGCGCCGGAAAATAATCCGCTCCGGGCGGACAGAGCCGGGGCGGCATTTCTCCGCTCCGGTGCCGCCTTCGGTTATTGTTTTCCGGTCCTGTCCTTTTTCTGCCCCCGACCCTTTATCGCTCCCTTTGTATCTCCCTTTTCCGCGCTGGTTCCAGCCCTGGCGCTCCGGGCAAATTTTCAAGCGGATTCAATAAAAAACATCTCCCCCCCCGGGGTTTTCTTGACTATTAAGAAAAGGGCTTCCTATAATCCTTTGATGCGGGATTTTAAAGATTTTTATGCCCGGCCTCTTTTTACCGGCAAAGGCGGGACTGTGCGGGGGAGCTTTCATGGATACGAACAGTGTCAATTTCCTCAGAAGATTTGAGAAGGACAAATATCTCAGTGTCGGAGATCACGGGTATAACGTCAGGGGGATGGAAGCCCGTCTTCTGAAGGGCATCGGCGAGATCCTTCTTAAAAACGAGCCCGAGTCCGTTAAGCTGCATTTCAGTCAGCTTTTTGCCGCGCAGCAGGAGGATGCGGCCAATTCCTGCATTACCGCCTTTATTCCCGATGCCGTTACTGACATCAAATCCGTGATGGCCATGTCCGCGCTCCCCGCTGACAAGCAGGCGGAGGTCAAGAGACAGATTGCCTATGATTTTGCCTACCTGTCGTCCAAAGCGCGGATAATCCTCGAGAAGAGAAACCCCAAGCCGGATCTTCGGCGTTTCTGCTGCTTTTTCTATAATCCGGAATTTGCCGGCGGTCTGGGCGCCTTTCTGCATCTCCCGGATTCTGATGACAATATCTTTATCGTTAACGGCAATATCCCGGTAGCGGCCTTGTACGGCTACCGGCTTAATCCCTTTCGGAGCCTCGGCGGGGCCGTTCCGCCCGCAGATCAGCAGGTTGCGGAAGCCCCGGTACAGGACACCGATCAGGACTGGAGATACCATCACCCCCTGGAGCAGTTTGTTCCCGGAAATGATGACGGCGCCTATAAGTCCTGCGGCTATGACTGGAGCGACCGGGTTACTCCGGAGGATCTGGTAAAGCCCCGAGACAGCGCCGCTGCTGCCGCCGGCTCTGACGACAAGGCTGCTTCGGACACTCCCGTTCCAGATGCCGCAGATCCGGAGCCCGCAAAGGAGGCTCCCCCGGAGGAGGCTGATTTTGCGAAATATGATCCGGGGGCTAACGGGTTACAGGAAGAGACTCCCCCTGAGAATGACGCGGACAAGAATCCCCCGCCGGAGGATACAGTGGTCTTTAATGATACCTTTAATGACACTCTTAACAGCACCTCCGATACAGAAACAGCCGAGAAGAGCGACACCGGACTCCCGCCCTTTGTTAAATGGCTGCTTATCGTGGTGCTTATCGCTCTCGCCATTATTATCCTGATTGCGCTCCTGTGGTTCTTTATGAATCCCGGGAAGCCCTTGTCCGCCATGCTGCCCTGGCAGCGGGAGATCCCGGCGGTAACTGAGACCAGAGGCTCCGGAGATACCGAGGTTCCGGTTATTTCCGGCGGCGGGAGCGGTGATGGCGTTATCGTTGACACCGGCGAGATCGTTTCCGGCAAGGTGATATCCGGAGAGGTTACCGGTGCCGGAGAGGGCGTGAGCTCCGGATCTGCCGGATCTCCTGACGGGGATCCGGGTTCCCCGGACTCTCCGGCCTCCGGAACCGCAGCACCGGGAACAGATCCTGCCTCTTCCGATCCCGGAAGAGATCCTGCCCTCTACAATGCGGAGTTTGACAGTGCCGGCAGCGGCGCGGGAGAGGGGGATTCCGGATCCCTCGCCCCCAATGTCGGAAGCGACGGTGACCTTCTGAAGCCGGAATCCGGCAGCGCTGCCGATTTCAAGGAGACTGGTTCCGGCAGCGAGACAGCGGGAACGGAGAGCGGTTCCGGATCTCCGGAAGGGCAGTCCGCCGCTGTCATGCCGTCCGATGGCGGAGCTTACCTTAAGATCTCCTACCGGGATCTGGGGGCGGAGCCAAACGGCGACAGAAGAGTGGGCTATACCGTTACCGATGAAAAGAACAGCGTCCGCTGTTCTCTCCGGGGCAAATTGTCCAAATGGGAGCAGGGCCGGGTGTTCTTCATTGACAAGAACGCCCGAGTCGGCAATGGCTGCGATCCCGCGGACTTCCCCCGGGAAATGATCTGCCACGATTCCGACGGTCAGTTTTGCCGGGTGGTGCCCCAGGAGGGGGCCCGCAAGGGTTATATTCAGTACGTTAAGTTGTCAGAGGAAAAGCCATGATACCTGATTCCCCCAAGTTTGCTGAAAACGACAAGCTGGTTTTGTTCCAGAATACCGGTGTGCAGTTTCTGGATCTGGACATCGATCTTTCTGACAGCGATGCCCGGGATGCTCTGGAGACCTTCCAGCTGTCCCCGGAGATGCACCTTCTGAGATCCCCCCGGGAGCTTAACGAGGATGACAGCATTCTCTCCAAGGATCGCGGCCGCATCAGGGATCTGGTCACCGGAGCTTCGCTGCCGCAGGGAAATTTTGAGAAAATTCATTTGGATGAGGTTTTCGGGATCTTTGAAGAAAAGTGGGTGCCCCTCCCTTATTTTATGGATAAATCCTGCGCTCCTCTGAACTGGTGCCGGGGCTATCTTAAAAAGCGGGAGGAGCATAAGTACCGTTTGGTGCTGGCCTTCGACACCGCCACGAGCTCAGGGGATCAGTCCGGCCGCGGTTCCGAGAAGCACTACCTCAGCGATTCCGCCGTGGCCAGCGGACTATCCTACAGCCTCTGCTCCCGCTTTGACCGGATCTTCGGCTTCCTGGACGAGGGCTTTCTGAAATCTCTCCTTATCGGCTACTGGAAGGATTATATGAAAAGGGCCGAACGCTCTCCCGCCAAAATCGAGACCGGCCTGACCTCCGGCCTCTGGCGGGGCTGCTATCAGGCCCTGATTTACACCCTTCTGGATAAATCCGTTACCGGAAGCCCCCAGATGAACGGCCGCCGTTTTACCGGCTGCCCCGCCGTGCTGGTGAAGCCCTTTAAGCGCTTCGGCGACGCCGCCATTGACGTCACCATGGTGCTGGATATCGGAAACTCCCGGGTCTGCGGACTTCTTCTGGAGGGCCGGGAAAGCCTTAAAAGCTCCCGTTCGGTGGAGCTCCGGGATCTGTCCCGGCCGGAGCATGTGTACCGAAATGCGTTTTCCAGCAACGTGGAATTCGCCTCTCCGTCCTTTACCCTGAAGCTGGCCGAGCTCGGGTATACGAATTTTCAGTGGCATTCCCTGGTGCGCGCCGGGGACGAGGCCCTGCATCTTTCCTGGATGCTTTCGGGAAACGAATCCCGTTCGGGCATGTCCAGCCCCAAGAGATACCTCTGGGATGAGGAACGGGCCCGCTTTGCCTGGCAGTGCAATCCCCATACGGATTCCTCGGGAAAGCCCAGTCTTCTGGATTCCCGCATCGCCAATCTGGTAAACGGCGCCGGAGTGCCCCTCTTCCGGGAGCCGGATTCCTATGCCGCCATGGATGCCAGCTTCAGCAGAAGCTCTCTTATGATGCTGCTTCTTATGGAGATAATTGCCCAGGCCGAGCAGCAGATAAACAGCATCTCCTTCCGCTGGAACGGCCAGCAGCGGGATACCCCCAGAGTGCTCCGCAATATCATTCTCACGGTGCCCCCGGGAATGCCTCTGGAGGAGGTGGCGATTTTCCGGAAGCATCTTACGGATGCCGTGGCAGTGTACTGGCGGGCCATGAAGTGGGATCTCACCCCGGCCCATGAGAAGCCGGACTTTTCCTCTCAGGCGGTATGGCCTCCTTACCCCGGCTGCGAAATCAAGTGGGACGAGGCCTTCTGCAGTCAGGCGGTCTTCCTGTATAACGAGGTCACCAGCAAGTATTCCGGACACTGGGAGGATTTCTGGCGGGTTAACAGTCTGGAGGCGGTCAGGAATCCGGATTCCCCGGATCGCCGCATCACCATTGCCACCGTGGATATCGGCGGCGGCACCACGGACTTCGTTATCAATGATTACCGTTACGGTCAGGGGGGCGGCATCATTCCCGAGCAGCGCTTCCATGAGAGCTTCAAGGTGGCCGGAGACGATTTGCTTCTGGATATCATTCAGACCTATGTCATCCCCTCGATCCGCAGCTATCTTGTTAAAAGACTGGGGTTTTCCGAAAGCTTTGCGGATGACTACATCGCGGAGCGGCTGGGTTCGGAGCCGCATGACAATTCCGTGCAGCACTCCACCAGCAGAAAGCAGCTGACACTGCAGGTGCTTTATCCCATAGCGGTGGCCATTATCAACTCCTATCAGAACTACGGCGCCGAGAACTACCGGGATCTGGATGGCCGCACCTTTGCCCAGATCCTGAAGGAGTCCGGCCGGGATCTTGCTTCCGACCGCACCTTTGCCCGGGTGGAGGCGTTCTTTTCCGATGAGCTCCGGCTTAAGAAGGACTCCCGGAGCATCTCCATTCTGGACGTGGTGCTGAACATGGACATTCATCTCCTCCATGAACGTCTGGCCACCTGTCAGAGCCGCTACGATATCTGCAGCAAGGCCATTTCTTTTATTGCCGAGGTAATAAACCAGTACCGCTGCGACATTGTGCTTCTGTCGGGCCGGCCCTCCACGCTCCCGGGCATAATTTCCGCCTTCCGCAACAAGGTGGATCTGGCTCCGTCCCGCATTCTCCAGATGTCCTCCGTGCGGGTGGGGGACTGGTATCCCTTTGCCAGCGGCGGCCGGATCCGGGATCCCAAGACCGCCGTGGCCGTGGGAGCCATGATCGCCTACCTGTGCGAGATCTCCCAGATCGAGAATTTCTATCTCAAGGTGGGATCCTGCAAGCTGCGCTCCAATATTCACTACATCGGAGCTCTGGATGCCTCCGGAAGGATACTGAATACCTCCCTGTTCTATTCCGGGGTCAATCTGGAGGAGAACAGTTCCTATAAGTTTGAGGGCTCCTTCCGGGTCAGCGGCCGCATGACCATCGGCAGCCGCCCGGTGAGAATCGAGCGCTGGCCGGCCACGCCGCTTTACAAGCTGACCCTGAGCGAGGATCTTTCCCGCAGCATTGCCAGCATTAACGAATCCTATATCGAGCTCTGTCTGGATCGGGCCGAAAGCGAGAGCGAGGATGCGGGACGCTGGGAGCAGGATCGGCTGGTGCTGAAGGATGTTTCCCGGGTGCGGGGCGTGAGCGGCGGCAACCGGGACAGCATTGAGGTCATTACCGAAGGGGAGAACGCCAATGTGTTCCTGAAGCTCTGCACCCTCCCGGACAGCAAGCTGGGGGAGAATGACTACTGGCTGGATAATGGCGTGGTGTGCCGGAGATAGCAGGAGAAGGAAGGATTATGAGCAGCGAAGAATTAGCAGACCTGTCCCGTCTCTGGGAAAGAACCGAGAAGAATTCCCAGAGCGCCATTAAGTGGATTAACGATGCCGCCAAGGTGAGTCCGGCGGTGGCCTCCGGGCAGAACCGCCATCTGGCTTCCCTTTATGATGCCATCTATCAGGCCTCGGTTATGCGGCGCACCGCCCGCAACAAGCCCGGCATCGGTCTTTTCGGGGAATCCCAGGCCGGCAAGTCCTATCTGGTGTCGGCCATGGCCTCCAATGACGAGCATCGGCTGATTACCAGACTGGGCCGGGAGACCTATGACTTTGTCCAGAAAATCAACCCTCAGGGCAGCGGCAAGGAATCCACCGGTCTTGTCACCCGCTTTACCATGTACGGCGAACGGGACGAGGAAGCGGATCCTGATTATCCGGTGCGGCTGACCTTTCTGGCGGAGTGCGAGATCGTAAAAATTCTGGTGAACTCTTACTATTCGGATTTTCCGGATACGGCCACCGGCATCGGCGATATCCGGCAGCTTTCCCGGCAGGTGATGGAGGATCTGGGCCGGATCCCCGCGGATAAGTCGGGGCGCCGCATTCCCGAAAACGAAATCACCTCCCTTGAGAAGTATATCGAAGCCCGCCACGGCGTTCTTAACACCTCTCTCGGGGAAGCGTTCTGGACCCTGGGCCGGGAACGGATCGTTTACCTTAACACCGCGGAACGGGCCCGGTACTATTCCGTGCTTTGGGGCGGCAATAACCGCTTCCGGGAGCTCTTTCTCCGGCTGGCCGGCACCCTGGAGCATCTGGATCATCTGGAAACCGTCATGGCTCCCATAAGGGCGGTGGTGGTAGCCCGGGATTCCATCTCCCTTATCAATGTGGACGCTCTGAAAAAGCTGGAGTCTCCGGATGACAGCGAGGTGTTTGTGAAGACCATGAGCGGGGTGAAGCAGATCCGCCTGAGCGAGCTGGCGGCTCTTACGGCGGAGATCCGGATCCCTGTGGAGAACCCGAAATTCGACATTATCAAGAACAATGACGTCCTGGACTTTCCGGGCTACCGGGGCCGGCTGGATCGGGATCTCTCGGCTCTGGACAACCCGGCGGAACGGGAAATCATGTCGGATGCCTTCCTCCGGGGCAAGGTGGCCTACCTTTTTGAGAAATATACCGAGAACTATGACCTTAACGCCCTGATCCTGTGCACCGCCGCCGACAGTCAGATCAATTCCCCCAGAATCGAGGACGTGATCTCCCGCTGGATCCGCCAGACCCAGGGGGGCGATCCCCAGACCCGGGCCCGGCATAACTGCGGTCTTTTCTGGGCTCTCACCAAGTTTGACAAAAGAATTGCCGAGGATCTGGACAAGGAGAACCGGGTCTACGGCCGCGGCGGTCTTCTGCAGCAGACCGTGCTGGAAAAGTTCGGCCAGTGCGAATGGCTGAAAAACTGGGACGGCTCCGAGGATGCCCCCAGGCCCTTCAGCAATATCTTTCTGGTGCGGAAGCCCGGTCTGGACTGCTCCTTTATCGACAAGGCGGACAGCCGGGAGCGGGGGATCCGAGAGGGCTATCAGGAGCGTCTGGAACTCATGAAGCAGGAGCTCTGCCGGGACAGCGACATCAGAACCTATGTCAGAAATCCTGAGGCCGCCTGTGATGCGGTGCTGAAGGTGAATGACGGCGGTCTGGACAATCTGGTGAAAAGCATTCAGGCCATTGATATCCGCGCCATTAAGAAGGATGCGGTGCAGAATGCCCTCTCTCTTCTTCTCCGGGAGCAGCTGATCCCGCTTGTCCAGCAGTGGAATGCGGTAAATGCCTCCCAGGATGAACGGCAGGCGGCCAAGAAAAAGGCCTTTGCCGGTAGCTTCTACGCCGAG
>JAEEGG010018988.1_pt1 | contig 13917 bp, 13 predicted proteins | sample 9134161 | NCBI WGS metagenome assembly JAEEGG01 (sample SAMN16246543, study PRJNA631951) | gut metagenome | biome: gut microbiome; feature: rumen; material: CR-attached | host: Bos | place: Iran: Karaj | collected 2018-10 | reverse complement strand
GTGTAAATCACGTTGCATCAAGAGCAAAGCGTAAGAGAATTTTGAAGCTTACCCGTGGCTACTTTGGAGCCCGTAAGAATGTTTGGACAGTAGCAAAGAATACCTGGGAGAAGGGTCTGACCTATGCCTACCGCGATCGTCGTAACAAGAAGCGCGCATTCCGCAGCCTGTGGATTCAGCGTATCAATGCTGCCGCTCGTCTGGAGGGCATGAGCTATTCTGTCCTGATGGGCAAGCTCACCAAGGCTGGTATCGAGATCAACCGTAAGGTGCTCGCTGACCTCGCCATGAACAATCCCGAGGCTTTCAAGGCCATCGTGGAGAAGGTGAAGTAAACAAATCCTTCAGAAATAAAGCAGGTGCCGTCATTACGATGGCACCTGTTTTTTTTATCCATTGGTTTTTTATTTCCTGCGTTTCAGCTCCAAGGTCTTGGGCAATTTCTGCCATTTGCTGTTTTTGGGCACCTTCAGGGTAGAACCGCTTTCCTGCTTGAGGATATAGATGGAGTCATTCTTACGGGTGAGGGTAGCGGTGAGGTCTTCAGAGCCGTAGTCGTTGATGAGCGCCATCGTCGCCGTCTTCTTGTCTTTGATCTTGGCAGAGGTGATGACCCAGCAGAAGGAATTGTTCTTCTTGCCTAAGTAACCAGGCAGGGTGCCGTAGAGCTCCTGTCCAGGCACCTTGATATTCTCGTCGTAGAAGTTGATGTTCAGATAAACCTCATACTCATTATTATATAGGTACGCGCGGAAAGTCGTACTGTCTTTTTCTTCAGCGAACGTGCTGATAGTCAGAAAAAAAGAAAATATAATGACACCAAATTTTCTCATAATGCTATTTTTGCCGACAAAGATACCAAATCTAAATCAAAAAAATACAAAAACGGGGAAAAATAGTTGGAAAAGTAGGCGAGTTTTTAGTTTTTTTTAAGTACCTTTGCAGCGTTTATAATTATAACGCATGACAAATAGGCTTTTGAACCCCGACTACATTTTTGAATCGAGTTGGGAAGTATGTAACAAAGTAGGTGGAATCTATACAGTCCTTTCGACACGTGCCAAGACTCTTCAAGAGGCACATCAGGATAAAGTGATTTTTATCGGTCCAGGTTTGTGGAAACGAGAGGACGGTAATTACACAGAGGAGGAAAGTCCCTATTTCAGGGAAGATTCGTCTCTCTTTGCCAATTGGCAACGGGAGGCTAAGGAGAACGGCCTTCAGGTGAGGGTGGGGCGCTGGACGGTGCCTGGAGAACCCATCGCCATCTTGGTTGACTTTGTACCGTTCTTCGAGAAGAAAAATGAGATTTACGGTTGGCTGTGGGAGCACTATCAGGTAGACTCGCTGCATGCATACGGTGATTACGACGAGGCTTCGATGTTCTCGTATGCTGCTGCCCTCGTGGTAGAGAGCTTCTACAACTCTCAACTCTCCGCTCTCCCCTCTCAACCAAAAGTAGTCTACCACGCCAACGAGTGGATGTGCGGTTTGGGCGCCCTTTATATCAACAACAAGCTGCCCCAGATCGGTACCGTATTCACCACCCATGCCACGAGCATCGGTCGTTCTATAGCCGGTAATATGAAGCCCTTGTATGATTATCTGTTTGCCTATAATGGCGACCAGATGGCAGGCGAGCTGAATATGGAGAGCAAGCACTCTATCGAGAAGCAGACGGCTCATTATGTCGACTGCTTCACCACCGTCAGTGACATCACTGCCAAAGAGTGCGTAGAACTGTTAGACAAGCCCGTCGACGTGGTGCTGCCCAATGGTTTCGACGATAGTTTCGTTCCCTCTGCAGCTCAGTTCACCCGTAAGCGCAAGGCTGCCCGTAAGCGTCTGTTGGATGTGGCCAATGCCCTGCTTGGTGAGCAGATGGATGATGATACGCTGATCGTGTCGACCTCAGGCCGCTACGAATTCCGCAACAAGGGTATCGACGTGTTTGTGGAGGCCATGAACCGTCTGTTGCGCGACAAGGATCTGAAGAAGAATATCGTGGCCTTTATCGAGGTGCCAGGCTGGGTAGGCGAGCCCCGCAAGGATCTGCAGGAGCGCCTTCAGCAAATTCAGAATGCTCCGAGTAAGAGTGCTCCGATCTTCGATACTCCTTTGGAAGTGCCCCAGGTTACCCACTGGCTGCATAACATGAGCCACGACAATGTCCTTGGCATGATGAAGTACTACGATATGCACAATCGTAAGGAAGATCGCGTAAAGGTCATCTTCCTGCCTTGCTATCTCGATGGCAAGGATGGCATCCTGAACATGACATATTACGATATCGTGCTTGGCAACGACCTCTGCATCTATCCTTCCTATTACGAGCCTTGGGGTTATACCCCGTTGGAGGCTGTGGCTTTCAAGGTGCCTTGCATCACTACCGATCTGGCTGGCTTCGGCCTTTGGGCAAACTCAGTGTTTGGCAAATATGGCGAGATTGAGGATGGTGTGAAGGTGATCCATCGCACGGACTATAACTATTCCGAGGTGGCCGACAATATCAAGGACACAGTGGCTGCCTTCTCCGCCTTCACGAAGAAACAGGTGGACGAGGCCCGCAAGCATGCCAGCCAATTGTCGAAGAAAGCCCTCTGGAGCCAGTTCATCAAGTTCTACGAAGAGGCATACGACATTGCCCTGCGTAAGGCAGAAGAGAGGACCCACCCCCTGCCCCTCCCAAGGGGAGTGGAGTCTGAATAGACTACTATATAATAATAAAAGACAAAATAATTAATAATTTGCTTGGGACCCCCATTACTAACCAAGCGCCCCTCCCTTGGGGAGGGGGTGGGGGTGGGTTTATTTATGAAAATTAAAGCAGATTACACAAATGTTCCCTCTTGGAAGGTGTTGACCGTTAGGGCCACTCTGCCAGAGCAGCTGAAGTGTTTGGACGAGATTGCCCACAATATGTGGTGGGTGTGGAACTACGAGGCACGCGACTTGTTCCGTGACCTGGACCCTCAGCTTTATCACGATGTAAAGCACAACCCCGTAATGCTACTTGAGCGTCTCAGCTTCGAGCGCAAGGAAGCAATCCTCAAGGACAAGGCACTTATGAAGCGTGTTAAGGACGTCTATGCCTTGTTCCGCAAGTATATGGATGTGAAGCCCGACTCCAAGCGTCCGTCAGTAGCCTACTTCTGTATGGAGTATGGTATCCACTCAGCCCTGAAGATCTACTCTGGTGGTCTGGGTATGCTGGCTGGCGACTATGTGAAGGAGGCTTCCGACTCCAATGTGGATATGTGTGCCGTCGGATTCTTGTATCGTTTCGGCTATTTCACACAGAGCCTTTCAATGGACGGTCAGCAGATTGCCAACTACGAGACTCAGAACTTCGGCTCACTGCCCATCGAGCGTCAGCTTGACAAAGATGGTAATCCTTTGGTGGTTGACGTGCCTTATACCAATTATCAGGTGCATGCATACGTTTGGCGTGTGAACGTGGGACGTGTAAAGCTCTATCTGCTCGACACCGACAACGAGATGAACTCTGATTTCGACAAGCCCATTACCCACGCCCTCTATGGTGGCGACTGGGAAAACCGTCTGAAGCAGGAGATCCTGCTTGGTATCGGTGGTATGCTGCTGTTGAAGAAGTTGGGCATCAAGAAGGATATCTATCACTGCAATGAGGGTCATGCTGCCCTCTGCAACCTGCAGCGTCTGTGCGACTATATCGAGGAAGACGGTCTGACATTCAACCAGGCTCTTGAGCTGGTACGTGCCAGCGGTCTTTATACCGTTCATACGCCTGTGTCCGCTGGTCACGACTACTTCGACGAGGGCCTGTTTGGTAAATACATGGGTGGCTATCCTCAGAAGCTGGGTATCTCTTGGGACGAGTTCATCGGCATGGGTCGTACCAATCCCAACAACCACGATGAAAAGTTCTGTATGTCAACCTTCGCCTGCAACACTTGTCAGGAGGTGAATGGTGTGTCTATGCTTCATGGCTGGGTCAGCCAGAAGATGTTCGCCCCCATCTGGAGCGGCTATTATCCTGAGGAGAACCACGTGGGCTATGTCACCAATGGTGTTCACTTCCCCACCTGGTGTGCTGCTGAGTGGCGTCAGGTCTATGCCAAGTACTTCGATGCTAAGCACCTGAGCGACCAGTCTAACGAGGAGATCTGGCACGGCATCTACAACTGTCCTGACGAGGAGATCTGGGCAACCCGTATGGCTCTGAAGCAGAAGCTTTTCGATTATATCAAGATTCAGTTCCGTGAGACCTGGCTGAAGAATCAGGGTGATCCCTCACGCGTGGTGAAGTTGCTGGAGCGCTTCAATCCCAATGCACTGGTCATTGGCTTCTGCCGTCGTTTTGCCACTTACAAGCGTGCTCACCTGCTGTTTACTGACCTCGATCGTCTCAGCAAGATTGTCAACAATCCTGAGCATCCTGTGGTTTTCCTCTTCGCTGGTAAGGCTCACCCAGCCGATGGTGCTGGTCAGGGTCTGATCAAGCGAATCTTCGAGATTTCACAGCGTGATGAGTTCCAGGGCAAGGTCATCTTCCTTGAGGACTACGACTTCCTGCTGGCCCGTCGTCTGGTGTCAGGTGTTGATATCTGGATGAACACACCGACCCGCCCGTTGGAGGCTTCTGGTACCTCTGGTGAGAAGGCCGAGATGAACGGTGTGGTCAACCTCAGTGTGAAGGATGGCTGGTGGCTGGAAGGCTATCGTGAGGGTGCCGGATGGGCATTGACCGAGAAGCGTACCTATCAGAACCAGGGCTATCAGGATCAGCTCGATGCCGCTACCATTTATGGTCTGCTGGAGAACGAGATTGTTCCTTTGTATTACAACAAGGATAAGAAGGGCATCTCGAAGGGTTGGATCAAGGTCATCAAGAACTCAATTGCCCAGATTGCGCCTCACTACACCATGAAGCGCCAGTTGGACGATTACTATTCCAAATTCTATGAGAAGGAGGCCAAGCGCTTCAAGGAACTCTCTAAGAACGACAATCGTCTGGCTAAGGAGATTGCCCAGTGGAAAGAGACTGTCGCTGAGCGATGGGATGCCATCAGTGTGGTCAGCGCTGAGTCTACAGCACCTTCTAATGGTCTGCACCTCACGGGTGAGAACTACACCCTGCGCTTTGTTATCAATGAGCAGGGCCTCGACGATGCCGTGGCATTGGAGAAGGTAAATGTCTACACCGATGAGAATGGCGAAGATCATGTGTTTTCTATCGAGCCGCTGAAGATGGTAGGCCATGAGGGCAACAACTACACCTTCGAAGTGGTTCATTCACCCAAGCAGGCTGGTCAGTACAAGAGTGCAGTCCGTATGTATCCTAAGAACAAGAACCTGCCTCACCGTCAGGACTTCTGTTACGTGAAGTGGTTGGAACTACCCCTCTCCAATGCGTAATAACGCTTTTGTTACACTAAAAATAGCCTCCTGATGAAAAATTAGGAGGCTATTTTTTTGTTATTTAAGATATTTACCTTAACTTTGTCCCGACAAAAATATTATCCACTATTAAATATCTATAGCATTATGAAGAAAACTTATTTGACACTCCTTGCAGCCGTGGCACTGATGATGTCGAGTTGCATGACAACCGGACTCGGAACTACATCTCCCACTGGTTCAAACAGCAATGTGTGGGGAAATGTGCTTGGCGCTGTATTAGGTCAGGTATTGTTAGGTGGAATGACCTATGACCAGTCGGGCATTCTTGGTAGCTGGAACTATAATGCGCCAAGTGCTGCCTTTACTACCCAGCAGGCTCTGACAAAGGCCGGAGGTACTGCTACCATTAACAACATGTCTTCGTCGCTGGCAAGTAACTACAACAACATCGGTATCAATCGTAACAACACTTCTTTCTCATTCCTCAATGGCAACAAGTTCTCGGCAAAGGTGAATGGTATCCCATTCAGCGGAACCTATACTTATAACTCCCAGAACGGTGAAATCGCACTCAAGACAGCTACCGAGACCATTAAGGGCAACGTAACAAAGACCGAGAAGGGAATGGGTCTGATGTTTGACTCCAAGCAGATGGCCAACCTCCTTCAGAAAGAAGGTAAGGTCAGCAACACTGCTGCTGTCCAGGCAGTCAGCAAGCTCGCCAAGAGTGCCGACGGTGCTCGTGTAGGCTTCGAGCTTACGAAATAAGAGCCTCTTATTTTCCAATAATACGCTTCTGTATTCTGATAATAGCCTCCTAATGAAAATTAAGAGGCTATTATTTTTGTAGGCAAAGGCTTGTTTCTGCTTTCTTGCCATAACGACCTAACGGCATAACGGCATAACGGCATAACATTAGTAGATGATTAATTACTGCAATCTGCCTCGATGAATAGTTCAATCTATGAGATTGCAGTATCCTCGCTAATTAAGAGCACGCAGCAACGCAGCGACTTTTTGTTTGTCTGTCTTGCTAACATCCTAACATTTGCAAAATGAAAAAACAAATACTTACTATAGTATATATTATTAAATTTATATATATTATAATATATATAAATTATAAATAACATGTAAGGCGTTCATTCGTGCTAATCGATTTACCTAATGTTAGGATGTTAGGTTGTTAGGACAAGATAGCAAATGAAGTTGCGTCGCTGTGTTCATTTTTTAATTTTCACTTTTACCAATGTTATGCCGTTATGCCGTTATGCCGTTAGGTGCATGTGGGCACTATTCTTGTACACAAGCACACTTTTTTTGGTTGTTTCAGTATTTTGTTGTAATTTTGCAGCAGAATTTGAGTGCGTTAGTGCAAAACGGTTTAGGCGCTCACTGCCACTCTGGTTCTGATTCTTGGCTGAAGCATTACCTGCAACCGCGCCGTGCCCCTCGCCATTAATCGATTTCATACTAGTCTCCTTCTTGCTATAGCGAGGGAGACTTTTTCTTTTTTCATTTTTTGCTTATTGTGCTTCATACTAATGATGTTTGGTTACAAATTCGTTTGCAAAGATTTTTTTTCCTGATTCTTCCAAATAATTTGGGGAAAATTTGCAAATATCTCAGAAATGCCTTATCTTTGCACCTGTGATTGCATCAAGAGTGGCATAAGCCCACCAACCGGCCTAAAGACAGGAATCGTTGGCAGCGGTGGTAAAGCGATGCGAGTGAGATAGAAGGATTCACTAAAAATTAACGATTATGGAAATCAAGAAGATAGAGAACTGTGACTATGTAATGTTCCCACGTATGCAACATCGTGGGCTGGTGTTCAAGCATGTTGAGCGCGATGCGTTCAAGGCAGAGTTAAAGCATGTTCCTGGACATGGCGATTACTGGCTTCTCCATCAGCAGTCGAAGCCCCATCTCGTGGCCCACGTCCAGCTGCCCAAGTCTGAGGCGGAGTTCGACAACATCTTAGGCTGGTGCCTGGGTCAGAACAAATGGTGTGAATACATCGAGGGCAATATGTCGTTCCTTTGCGTTATCGCAGGCTTCAATGCCAGCGAGCTCACTCCCAAGTACCCCGATTTCATCCGCGAACGTGTCTACGCCCTCTACGATGCCACATCCTGGTGGTACGAATACGGAAAAGAGGCGATTTTAAAGGAATCTGATTAAAAAAACTCGGTTTTTTATTTGAATTCTGAGAAAAATGCGTTATCTTTGCAAAAAAGAAACTTGAGACCAATTTGTATTAATGCCTAATAGATGTCTATACGATGCATCATTTCGCGATTTCCTAAGACAAGATAGGATGGCGGTACTTGGTGAGCTCCATAATAATTTCCACGGAGAGACGCTCACTACCACTGATGATGCGTGGATGGGAGAGATTGATCTGTTACAGCAGATTTTACAACCTTGGGCAGATGAACAAGCACAGATTATATTTGAATACGAGATTCCTCGCCTTGGTAAACGTATTGATGTTGTTCTTTTACTTCGAGGAATTATCTTCTGTCTCGAATTCAAAGTAGGTAAGAAAGACGCTCTACAGGCAGATGTAGAGCAAGTAATGGACTATGCTCTTGATTTGAAAAACTTTCATAGATTTAGTCATGACAAAGTTATAGTCCCGATTCTTGTACCCACGCAGTATGTGACTTCAACAACTATATTGCGTCCATCAGTCTACGACGATCAAATATACAATCCTTTAGTGTCTGGCGCAAATGACCTTCAGGAAGTAATTATAAATATATTGCAACATGCAAAAGCTACAACAGCTAGCGCTATAGACAATTGGCTCATAAGCCCATATACGCCAACACCCACCATTATCGAGGCTGCAAGGGCGCTTTATGAGAATCATTCAGTTGAAGATATTACAAAGCACGAAGCTGATGACGTTTCTACAGACAGAACAATTAACTACATTCTTGATGTTATTGAAAGGAGCAAGAATAAAGGTGAGAAAAGTATCTGTTTTGTCACGGGCGTGCCTGGGGCAGGAAAAACTCTTGTGGGACTTGATGTGGCTGTTAAACAAACGTACAAAAATGGTACACTTGACAAAGAAAATGGTGCTGTATACTTATCAGGTAATGGTCCCTTGGTAGCTGTACTAACTGAGGCATTAGCAAGAGATAATAAAGCCAAATGCAAAGATAAAAATCTCTCTGATTCGCGTCGAGAAGTGCGAGAATTTATCCAGATTATTCACCGATATCGTGATAATATGTTGGCTAAGATTAAGAATCCTGTAGAGAATGGCGTCGTCGAAATCGATCCAGAGAAAGCTATCAAACTCGAAGGAACAGGTTATGGCGAAGTTGAGCATGTAGCTATCTTTGACGAGGCTCAGCGTAGTTGGACTCACAAGCGTATAGCCGATTATTTGAAGCGAGGTGGAACCTATGGTAACAAACTTAAAGTGCCAAACTTCCCAATGTCAGAGGCAGAGTTTCTTATATGGTCACTTGACCAGCGCGAAGATTGGGCTGCTATAGTTTGTTTGGTTGGTGGTGGCCAAGAGATCAATACTGGCGAGGCAGGAATAGGTGAGTGGATAAAAGCGTTAAATACCATGTTCCGTCATTGGAATATCTATATCTCCAGCAAGTTAACTGATCCTGAATATGCAGAAGGGCGTGTAAATGAACTCCTTGAAGATAATCAGCGTGTAACATATTCGGATAGCCTTCATTTGGCTGTTAGTCTACGCTCTTTCCGAGCAGAAACACTTTCCGCTTTTGTTCAATCGTTGTTATCGTTTAAGACTGATACTATTGATTTATATAAGGATGTAATAGAAAGGGGCTATCCTGTCGTGTTGACCCGAAATATGGGTAAAGCTAGGAAGTGGCTACGAAAACAGGCGCGTGGCACCCAGCAAACAGGAGTACTTGTAACAAAGGTTGCTGCCCGATTTAAACCATTGGCAGTGAATGTGTTAGGACAGGGTGATGAGAATGCTATTCATTGGTTCTTGGAGGATAAAACCGATATCCGTTCCTCCAATTATCTAGAAGAAGCTGCTACAGAGATTCAGGTACAGGGATTAGAGTTTGATTTCGCTTGTGTGCTATGGGATGCAGATATGCGTTATGAGGATGGTCATTGGGGCTATTATAAGTTTAATGGTAAGGACAAATGGAATCCTGAAAACAATCTGGAGAATCGGAAATATATGCTCAATGCCTATCGAGTACTGTTAACTCGTGCTCGTCAGGGTATAGTGATTTGTGTGCCTTATGGAAATGACCGAAAAACACCAGAGGGATTTGATGAAGATCCAACACGTAAGCCTGAGTTCTACGATGGCACATATCAGTATCTGAAATCAATAGGATTGAAAGAAATATAAAATGATGATGAAGCAGATAGAAGTCGTAGCTGCAATCATACACAATGTTGAAGGCCGTATCTTTGCTACCCAGCGAGGGTATGGTGACTTTAAGGATGGCTGGGAGTTTCCTGGGGGAAAGATGGAACCTGGGGAATCGCCAGAGGAAGCCTTGAAGCGTGAAATTTGGGAAGAATTGGAAACGAGGATTGTCGTAGAACGGCTGGTGCAGACAGTAGAGTGGGATTATCCGAAGTTTCATTTGACCATGCATTGTTTCTGGTGCAGCATAGAGAGTGGAGGCTTGACGCTGAAAGAACACGAGGCTGCGAAGTGGCTTAATAAGGAACAACTTAATAGTGTTGATTGGCTACCTGCTGATAGAACTATCATAGAACAAATAAAAACAATAATGGTATGAGAAAATATTTGGTTTCAATGCTGTTTGCACTATCGGCATTGGTGATGCTGAATGGGTGCATTGTTTCGGAAAAGAAGTTGACTGACAAGGTGCAGGAAGCTATGGTGGAGTATGAACAAAATCAGGGCAATCGTCTTGAAGTGACTGATCTGAAACTTGAGAAGAGTGCGGGCAAGGGGTACGAAGGCGTGCTGACTGGTAGGCTGAATGGCGAGGATGTCATTTATGATGTGACCGTTTCCGATGCTGGTGATGATTTCGATGTGGATTGGGAACTTAGGAAAGATTCCGTGGCTCCGCGACAGGAAGCTACACCTGACCGAAGAAACGACGTCTAAGTAAGCGAAAGGTGTATGGGAAAGCACCACATTTATGTTGCCAGTAGTTGGCGTAATGAGTACTACCCTGAGGTTGTCGCCAAGTTGAGGGAGGCGGGGCATGATGTCTATGACTTCCGTAATCCTCCTTCGGGGGATTCTGGTTTCAAGTGGGGTAATGTGGATCCTCGCTATATGGAATGGACGCCTGAGGAATACAGGGATCATCTGATGCATCCCAAGGCTGTTAAGCAGTTTGGCAACGACATCGAGGCTATGGAGGCTTGCGACACTTGTGTGCTGGTGCTGCCTTGTGGTCGTAGTGCTCATACGGAAGCTGGCTGGTTTGCTGGGCGAGGGAAGAAGGTGCTTGTTTATATCCCAGAGAAACAGGAGCCAGAGCTGATGTATAAGCTCTTCAATGGTGTGTGTTGTTCGATGGATGAATTAATAGAAGCGCTTATGAACAAAACGATATAAGAATATGGAACAAGATACAAACATACAGCCCCTGCAGTCTGACTTTGAGCAAATCAAGAAGGTGACAGAGAAGGGTAAAGAATACTGGAGTGCAAGGGAACTGTCATCGGCCTTGGGTTACAGCACTTGGCAGAAGTTCAACCGTGTGCTGAACAAAGCGCTGAAGGTGGCTCAGGACAGAGGCATGGATATGGGCGAGCATTTTAACCAGATGGTTGAGATGGTTAAATTGGGTTCAGGCACGTTTCGAGAGGTGGAGAATTTCCATTTGTCGCGCATAGCTTGTCTGATAATAGCTGAGAACGCTGACAACAAGAAGCCGCAGGTGCAAGCAGCTCGCATCTATTTCAAAGAACAGATATCGGCTTTGGAACTCGTTGAAAAACAGAATACTTCTCGCATACTTATCTATAAGACCCATCAAGGTGAAAGTCGCGTAGAGGTAATATTCAATGGTCAGACGTTTTGGCTTACTCAGAAGCGGATGTCAGATTTGTATGGGGTGGATGTAAGCACCATCAACTATCATCTGGGCGAGATTTACGAGACGGGCGAACTGAAAGAAGAGGCAACTATTCGAAAATTTCCAATAGTTCAAATGGAAGGTGATCGTGAGGTGAACCGTGCCCAGTTGGTTTACAACCTCGATGCCATCATCGCTGTGGGTTATCGCGTGAACAGCTATCAAGCCACTCAGTTCCGCATTTGGGCTCGTGTGGCGAATACGATAAGTTCCGTTTGATTCAAGACCGCGAATATTTGTCCGACTTCGACAAGGAGGTCAGAAACTGGAAAGAACTGGGACTGTTTAACGAGGATGAAAGAGAGAAGTAATGAAAGCAGGAAATATGGCGATGAAAAGGAATATGCGATTGTTGATGGGGGTGGTGCTCATCTGCGGATTATAGATGTTTGTGGCGTGCGCCAGCAATGATAGCCCGGTTGTGGTGCCTGATACGGAACAGCTACAGGACGGTGTGTGGACTGGTAGTGGCGAAGGACGCAGTGGAACAATCATCGTTAAGGTGACGGTAGAGAACCATCAGGTGACAAAGGTGACTGTCGTCAGCCAGTCGGAATCGACGTTTGCGCAGGAGACGATCAACAGTCTCTGTGAGAATGCCGTTGGCAGATATCGTAGTCAATGGTCGCTTGGCGGGTATTGCTGCTGCTTATTACGGCAGACTATCTGAGTAGTTTTCGCGGATATATTTACCGAGGTCGTTGTCTTTGTTGCGCTCCTCACAATTACGAATGGCCTGTTTCATCCGTTTTTCGATGCTGTCGATGTCATGAAGCAGGCTTTTTTGTGTTTCTTCAGTGGTATAAGGACTCTGGTGAATGACGTTGACGATGTTCTGGATCTTCTGACTACACTCACGGATGGTGTCGTTCAGAGCCTGCCACTCACGGGCTTGTTGAACTTTGCTGTCGCAAGAAATAAATAGTGAACAGTGAATAGTGAATAGTATCAGCAGCAAAATGCCACATAACCGTTTTTTCCAACCAGTCCGTTTCATAATACTATTCACTAATCACTATTCACTATTCACTAATCACTATTCACTAAATCAGATACAGGTCGCTGATACTCATATTGTTTATGACGCGACGGATGGCCTCGGCGAAGGTGTCGGCCACAGAGAGCTGCTTGACCTTGGCACAGCGGTTGGCGTATGGGATAGAGTCGGTGAAGACAATCTCCTCAAGGGCTGAGTTCTGCACACGTTCGCTGGCAGGACCACTCATAACACAGTGGCTGGCGCAGGCACGTACGGTCTTGGCACCATTCTCCTTCATCAGGTCTGCTGCCTTGGTGATGGTACCAGCAGTATCCACCATATCGTCGACAATCACTACGTTCTTACCTTCCACCTCGCCGATAATCTGCATGGATTCCACCACATTGGCACGGGCACGGGTCTTGTTGCAGAGCACCAGCGGACAGCCTAAGAATTTGGCGTAGGTGTTGGCGCGCTTGGAGCCGCCCACATCGGGTGAGGCAATCACAAGGTCGTCGAGTTTCAGGCTCTGCAGGTAGGGCAGGATGACGCTGGAGCCGTAGAGATGGTCGACAGGAACATTGAAGAATCCCTGAATCTGATCGGCATGCAAGTCCATCGTGATGACGCGGTTCACGCCTGCCACACTGAGCAGGTCGGCCACGAGCTTGGCACCAATGCTGACACGGGGCTTGTCCTTGCGATCCTGACGTGCCCAGCCGAAGTAGGGGATGACGGCATTGATGGTGCGGGCAGAGGCGCGCTTGGCAGCATCGATCATCAGCAGCAACTCCATCAGGTTATCGCTGTTGGGGAAGGTGCTCTGCACCAGGAAGATGTCGCGGCCACGGATACTTTCCTCGTAGCTGACGGCAAACTCGCCATCAGAGAACTTGGTGATTTGCAGTTGTCCTAAAGGGCAGCCCAGACTTTGGCAGATCTTTTCTGCAAGGTACCTTGTGGCAGTACCTGAGAAAACCATGTAAGAGTTTGTATTGCTCATTTTTCTGATTATATGTTTTATTAGTCTATCGCCTTCTTTAATCGCTCGAAGTGCAGCAGCAATTCCTTGTAATCGAGCTCGTTGTGGATGTCGAAGCGGTTCCATAGGTCGCCACAGATGACGACACCGCCAAATCCGAGATCGCGTGCCACCTTGATATTATCGAGGTTCATACCCCCGAGCGCATATACTTTCTTATCAATCAGACCCTTTCGAGAGGCATCTTTCAGCTCTTCCATCGTGAAGCCCGACTTCTCTTCCTTGATGGTCTGGCTGTCGAAGATGGGATGCAGGAACACGTAGTTGCTCTGTTTCTTGGCATCCTTCAGTTCTGAAATGGCGTGGCACGTACGACTGATGTTTCCCTTGTAGCCCATCGGGGGCTCTGTATGGGCATCGTCGATGTGAATGCCATGCAGACGGTATTCCTCTTTCAGATAGAAGTGGTTGTGGACAGTGGT
>JAEEGG010018986.1_pt1 | contig 13920 bp, 13 predicted proteins | sample 9134161 | NCBI WGS metagenome assembly JAEEGG01 (sample SAMN16246543, study PRJNA631951) | gut metagenome | biome: gut microbiome; feature: rumen; material: CR-attached | host: Bos | place: Iran: Karaj | collected 2018-10 | reverse complement strand
AGCTACTGGCGGCTTCGGCGTCTTCGCCCGCGGCGGCTGCCGGCGCTTCCTGGGCCTCTCCGGCGCCGCCGGCCTGCGGGGCAGCGGTCTTTTCCCCGTCACCCTTTTCTTCAGGCTGGGCAGCGGCTTTTTCTTCTGCTGCCCTTTCTTCAGCCTGGACAGCCGGGATCTCCTGCTGCTGCGCCGCCTGGGGCGCCTCCGGCGTTTCGGCGGGCCTCGCTTCGGCGCGGGGCGCTTCCGGCACGGCATTGCGGTTGTTGCGGCGCACCTTGATCCGTTGGGGAGCTTCCGCTTCCTTCCTTTTCGCCTTGAACTTCTCGTACTCGTCCTGGGAGATCGTTCCCCCGGCGCCCTTGCGCTTGTCCGTCACGATCTCCCACTTGCGCAGGAGTGACAGGAATTCCATGGGCTCCATCTTCTGCTCGGCGGCAGCTTCTTTTATCTTTATCTTCGTGTTATCCATGTGCTTTGCTCCCGTTGCGGGCTTTGCTCCTGAATTTCATCCTTGCAAACCGCGACCTGCACTGTTCGTCATGGCAGAGATACCAGCCCCTTCCCGGCAGGGTGCCGGCTTCGTCCGGCACCAGCCCGTTGCCTTCTGTGCCGGGACGCATGACATGGCGCAGGAGGAACGGCTTGGGAAAGCGCTTCCTGCACACCACGCACATGCGCAGGGGCGCGGCAGCGGACATGCTCACTCCTCCCCGCCTTCTTCCGTGGAAGAGGGGCTGAGGAAGTTCACCGCCGCCTTCAGGTCTGCGATCCTTTCTTCAGGCAGGTCGAGCTTCTGAGCAAGCTCATCGTCCGCGGCAGCGCGCAGATCCTCCAGGGAATGGAATCCGGCTCCCATGAGGCGGTCCACCGAGATCTCGGCGACGCTGGCCACCTGTTCGAGCCCGCGCCCGGCAGATGAACCGGCATTGGCGCGGGATTCCACGAAGATGTCGATCTTCCATCCCAGAAGCTTTGCGGCAAGGCGCACATGCTGTCCCTTTTTGCCTACGGCGTTGGCAAACTGATCGTCAGGCACGGTCACTTCCAGCAGGTTCGCCTCCTCATCCACATTGATATGGGAGACGACGGCCGGCGAAAGCGCGTTGCGGGCGTACACGGCGATATCCGGGTTCCAGACCACGATGTCGATGCGCTCGCCATGCAGCTCCTGCACGATGTTCTGTATGCGCGAGCCGCGGACGCCCACGCAGGCCCCCACGGGATCGATGTCGCGGTCGCGCGAAAAAACGGCCACCTTGGCGCGCGACCCGGGATCCCTCGCCACGCCCATGATCTCGACGCTGCCGTCATCGACTTCGGGCACTTCACGGCGGAACAGCGCCTTGAGGTAGTCGCGGTGCGCACGGGACACGATGATCTGCGGCCCGCGCCCTTCGCGCTTGACCTCGATGACGATGGCCTGGATGCGGTCGTTGTGCTTGTAATGTTCGCGGGGGATCTGCTCATCGCGCGGCATGAGGGCCTCGGTGCGCCCAAGGTTGATCACCCAGCCGCCGCGGTCGCGGCGCTGCACGCTGCCGCTGACGACCTCGCCCACGCGGTCCTTGAACTCGTTGTACACCTGCTCCTGCTCGGCGTCGCGCATGCGCTGGATGATCACCTGCTTGGCCGACTGCGCCGCGATGCGCCCCAGATCGTCGATCTTGAGTTCGAAGCCCATGTCGTCGCCCAGCTGCACCGTGGGGTCCCGCTCGAGCGCATCCTCAAGGGAGATCTCCGTGTACTTATCTTCCACCTCATCCACGATGAGCTTGTACTGGTACACCTTCAGATCGCCGGTATCTTCGTTATATTCAACTTCTATATCCAGATTTTCCGCATACTTGCGGGCTACCGACGTACGAACGGCGTCCTTGAGCATGCCGATCAGCATCTCACGGGAAAGGCCCTTGTCCTTGCTGATCTGGTCGATGGCCTTTTTCAGCTCAAAATTCATTGCTGCTTACCTCCGCCTTTGCCCTCCGCAGCCGGACGCCTGCCCGGGCGGCTGGTTTCGGGAAATACATAAACAAGATGCGCCTTTTTGACCATGTCCCAGCGCAGCGCAGCCAGGACGGGCCTGGGCTCCCCGCCGGGGACGGGCGCCTGCAAAACATCGACGGTGAACGCATCCCCTTCCACGGCGCGGAGCGGCCCCTTGAAGCGGCGGCGCCCCGGGAAGTCCGGATGCGGATCCGCCAGCATGACGTCCACGTCCCTGCCGATGTAGGGGATCATCTGCGAGGCGGAAAAGAACACGCGCTCAAAGCCGGGGGAAGACACCTCCAGCACCCACGCCCCGGGCATCACATCCTCGACATCGAGGGCGAGCCCGACCAGGCGGGAAAGCTCCGCGCACTGGTCCACGGAGACGCCGTCCTGAACGCCCGGACCATCGTCTCCGGCAGATGCCTCCGCCGCAGCGGGGGCCCTGTCCACATAGATGCGCACCACCGTGCGCCCGCCGCCGACGAATTCCACGCCCCAAAGGGCAAGCCCGAGCGATGCCGCCACCGGCTCCGCCGCGGCCCTGACGATCCCGGCCAGCTTTTCCTGTGTCAATCCTTTGCCCATGCGATACCTTGCATATAAAAAAAGGGAGGCCCCCAGGCCACCCCGCGAATGCCGCCCGTTGCGGCGTCAGGATGAAAAAAAGCAAGATCCGGAATGGACCTTGCTTCCACTGCGTGTGGGATTTATAGCCTTGCAGCCTGCCGCTGTCAAGCGCGAAAACGGCATCACGTGCATAAAAATATTTTTCCGCCGGCTTTTCCTCTTGTTTTCCTTCACAGTTCATCGTACGTGCTTTCCATAAGCCTTTTTCCTGCGGGAGGCGCGGCTTGACCACGCCCCTGCGACTGGCTAGGCTTGATTCCCGCATGACTCTATTCATGTCATGCTTTATTTTAATTAATAATAACCTTTAGTTTTAGAAGGGACCGCCATGATCCGCTTCATCAAAAAAAGGGACTCCCGGATAGTCCCCTTCGACATCTCGAAGATCGACGACGCCATTTTCAAGGCCGCAAAGGCGCAGGGCGGCACGGACCGGAACCTGGCCCGCCGGCTGGCGGACCGCGTGTATGACATCCTTGAAGCGGAAGAAGGCGACACCCCCGACGTCGAGCACGTGCAGGACGTCGTGGAAAAGGTGCTCATAGAAGCCGGGCACGCGCGCACGGCCAAGGCCTACATCCTCTACCGCGACGAGCGCACCCGCGTGCGCGAGATGAAGACCCAGCTGATGAACACGCTGAAGGACCTCTCCTTCAACGAAGCGAAGGAAATGGATCTCAAGCGCGAGAACGCCAACATCGACGGCGACACGCCCATGGGCACCATGCTGCGCTACGGGAGCGAGGCCGCCAAGGCCTTCTACCGGAACTACCTGCTCAAGCCGGAATTCAGCCGCGCGCATGACGAAGGCGACATCCACATCCACGACCTGGATTTCCTCTCGCTCACCACGACCTGCTGCCAGATAGACATCAAAAAGCTGTTCACCGGCGGCTTCAACACCGGGCACGGCTTCCTGCGCGAGCCCAACAGCATCCAGTGCGCGGCCGCCCTCGCCAGCATCGCCATCCAGTCCAACCAGAACGACCAGCACGGCGGGCAGAGCATCCCCAATTTCGATTACGGGCTGGCGCCGGCCGTGGCCCGCAGCTTCATCAAGGACATCGACCTCATCCTCGACATCCTCGACGCCCCGGAAGATTTCCGCTCCGGCGTGAAAGACGCCCTGCGGGCCCGTGCCTTCCCCTCCGGCAAATACGATTCCTTCACATCCATCCTTGATGACGGCGGGCTGGACTTCACGCTTTCCCTGCTCCTCCAGCGATTCGAAGAGGAAAAGGCGCGCAGCATCATCCGGAAGGCCATCGCCAAGACCGACAAGGACTGCTACCAGGCCATGGAAGGGCTCGTGCACAACCTCAACACCATGCACAGCCGCGCCGGCGCGCAGGTGCCCTTCAGCTCCATCAACTACGGGACGGACACCTCCCCCGAAGGGCGCATGGTCATCAAGAACATCCTGCTGGCCGAAGATGCCGGCCTCGGCAACGGCGAGACCCCCATCTTCCCCATCCACATCTTCAAGGTGCGCGAGGGGTACAGCTACAACCCGGGCGATCCCAACTACGACCTGTTCAAGCTCGCCTGCAGGGTCTCGGCAAAGCGCCTCTTCCCCAACTTTTCCTTCATGGACGCGCCGTTCAACAAGCCCTACCTCAGGGGGAGCGATCCCAACCACGAGGTGGCCTACATGGGCTGCCGCACCCGCGTCATAGCCAACCTTCACGATCCGGAAAGGGAAACGACCTTCGGCCGCGGCAACCTTTCCTTCACGTCCATCAACCTGCCGCGCATCGCCCTGCGCCACCGCGGCGACGTGGACGGCTTTTTTGCCGAGCTGAACGAAAAGATCGACCTTGTGTTCGCCCAGCTCCTCCAGAGGCTGGAGATCCAGAGCAAGAAGCAGTGCCGCAACTACCCCTTCCTCATGGGCCAGGGCATCTGGCTGGATTCCGACAGCCTCGCGCCGGATGACACCGTGGGCGAGGTGCTCAAGCACGGGACGCTGACCACGGGATTCATCGGGCTGGCGGAATGCCTCAAGGCGCTCATCGGCGTCCATCATGGCGAGTCCGAAAAAGCCCAGGAGCTGGGGCTGCGCATCGTGCGCACCATCCGTGAGCGCGCCGATGCCAAGGGCGCAGAGACCAGGCTGAACTTCTCGGTCATCGCCACCCCGGCCGAGGGGCTGGCCGGACGCTTCGTCAAGTACGACCGCAAGCTCTTCGGCGTCATCCCCGGCATCACCGACCGCGAATACTACACCAACTCCTTCCACATCCCGGTGTACTTCCCCATCAGCGCCTACAACAAGATCAGGCTCGAAGCGCCCTACCACGCCTTCACCAACGGCGGGCATATCAGCTATGTGGAAGTGGACGGCGATCCGCTGAACAACCTCCAGGCGTTCGAGGACATCGTGCGCGCCATGAAGGAAATGGGCATAGGCTACGGCTCCATCAACCATCCCGTGGACCGCGATCCCGTATGCGGCTACACCGGCATCATCGGCGACGTCTGCCCGCGCTGCGGCAGGCACGACGGAGAGGGCATCCCCCTTTCCACCCTCAAGCAGATAAAGGGATACGTGCATGACAGCCGCAACAGCGACGAAAAGAGCGAATCCCGCGACAAGATCCCCAACATCAAATTTTAGGAGAGCATCCGCATGGTCCACGCCAAAGCAGAAACAGGGGAAGTTTCCACCGCCAGCCAGGTCTTGGTCGGGTCGGGCGTCAGGTTCGAACGCATCCGCCGCATCACCGGATACCTTGTGGGAACGCTGGAACGCTTCAACGACGCCAAGGCCGCCGAGGAACGCGACCGTGTCAAGCATTGCGACATGGGCGCCATGCACTAACGCCCCATGACACTGCAAAGAGGCGGCGCGGCAATATGCCGCGCCGCTCCTGTTTCAAGGGCATGGACGGCACCAAGGCCATCCCGCCGGCAGGTTCACTGCAAAAGGGGCGGGGCGCCCGCCGGTCATGCGGCCTTTTTTCTTGAACGCCTGGCTATCTCCATGAAAACAGGGGAGAAAACGCCGATGATGCAAAGCGCGATGAGCACCCAGCATATGGTGGAAGAAAAGAGGATGGACGGATCGCCATCGTTGATCATCAGGGAGCGCCGCAGCCCTTTCTCGCCGATGGGTCCGAGGATGAGCCCCAGGACGATGGCGGCATTGTTGAGGTCAAACTTGCGGGACAGATAGCCTATCACGCCGAAAATGAGCATGATGACCACCTCCACAAAATTGTTGTGGATGGCGTACGAGCCGACGACGCAGAGGATGAACACGGAAGGGATGAGTATGGCATCGGAAAGGCGTGAGATCTGCGCGAAGCCCTTGCAGCCCAGGAGCCCTATGCCCAGCATGAAGAACTGCACGAGGACGAATCCGGCAAAAAACGTGTATGTCATGCCGGCATAGGTCGTGAACAGCTCCGGCCCGGGCTGCAGCCCCTGGATGATGAGCCCGCCCATGAGCACCGCCGTCACGGATTCTCCCGGGATGCCCAGCGTCAGCGTGGGGATGAGGGAACCGCCGGTGACGGCGTTGTTCGCCGCTTCGGAACCGGCGACGCCCTCGATGGAGCCCTTGCCGAACTCCTCCTTATGCCTGGAAAAGCGCCGGGCTTCATTATAGCCCATGAAGCAGGCGATGGATGCGCCGGCACCTGGCAGTATGCCTACGACATTGCCGATGATCCATGAACGGATGATGGGCGGCATGATCCGCCGGAGTTCGCCGCCGGAGATGCCGAGCTTGTCCTTGAATGCGGCAGCCCTGGCCCGCTGCACGATCTTCCGCTCGGCCAGGATGAGCACCTGGGACATGGAAAAAAGGCCGATCAGGGCGCATGTGGTGTTGATGCCGCTGTAGAGGGCATCCTGCCCGAACATGAAGCGCGGCACGCCTTCCATGGGGTCCATGCCGATGGTCGAAAGGAGCAGCCCGAACACGCCCGACATGAGCCCCTTGAGCATGGACTTGGAGGAGACGCCGGCAATGATGGTCAGTCCGAACAGGGAAAGCCAGAAATATTCCGGGCTTTTGAAATTCATCGCCAGCTGAGCCAGCGCAGGAGAGAAAAAGTACAGCGAGATGCAGCTCAGGAGGCCGCCGCAAAACGAAGCGAAGCAGGCGACGGAAAGGGCCTTCGCGGCCTGCCCGCGCAGCGTGAGCTGATACCCCTCGATGGCCGTTGCGGCAGAAGCCGGCGTACCAGGCGTATGGATGAGGATGGCCGAGATGGAACCGCCAAAGATGGCTCCGCAGTAGATGCCTCCCAGGACGATGAGCCCGGTCGCGGGATCCATGCCGAAGGTGATGGGCAGCAGGAGGGCCACGCCCATGGCGGCAGACAGGCCCGGCAGGCAGCCGATGGCAACGCCTATGGTGGTGGAAACAAGCATGGCGAACAGGTTGACCAGGCTGAGCGCGTTGGCGAAGCCGGCGCCCATCATCCCCAAAGTCTCAAGCATTTCCGCCCTCCTCTACTTGAACAGCAGGCCCACCGGGAGCGGGACCTTGAGAAAAAGGGTGAACACGGCATAGATGATGCCCAGCATGGCTCCCGCCGTGACGGCGATGTGGAGCCTGGGCACGCGCAGGAAGATCATGGCCGCCAGCATGTACAGGACAGTGGATATGTAGAATCCTGCCAGCCAGAGCAGCACCATGTACAGCACGCCGAGCGCGACAGTGCCGAAAAACTGCCCGGCCTGGAACGTGCCGAAGGACTCACTGACATCATCCACCATCGCTTTGTCCCTGCGGTAGGCGAGCACGGCCCGGCCGATATACACGGTGTTTAAAAAAAAGAGGCCGGCCAGGAGGCACAGCGGATAGGTCTGCGCCTGTTCGGGCAGGTTCAGCGTCATAACGAAAAACAGCAGGCAGATCGCATAGATCACCGCCACGACGCCTATGTCGGATCGTTTCATCCAGGTCTCCGGATAGGACCTGGAGGGAAAGGCCGCCCCTTCCCTCCAGGAAAAAGATCACTGATAAAGCTTGGAAACGACGTCGCTGCAGAACACTTCCTGCGCCTTGATGAGTTCGCCAAGCCGGGCATTGTCCATGAAATCCATGCTCAGGCCGCCCTTGGCATGCATCTCGACCGTAGCGGGGTCTTCCATGGTCTTGCGGAACGCATCGACATAGAAATCGATGACTTCCTGCGGCGTGCCGGCCGGGGCCACGAGCGCACGCGCCGAACCGTACCATTCAGGGTAGTAGCCAAGCTCTCCCAGTGTCGGGACGTCGGGAAGTTCTGCAACGCGCTTCTTGGAAAACACGCCCAGCACGCGCAGTTCCGGGGCGTCACCCTTGATCAGCTTGGCGATGTCAGCGACCTTGGCGCAGGAGAACTGCACTTCGCCCTGGCGCAGCGCAAGCAGCTGGTCAGCCGTGCCACCATAGGGTATGGCCTTGTACTTGAAACCCGCCGACGTGGCCAGGAGCTGGGCCGCCGTGTGGTTGGAAGCCTGGGCACCGTTGGTCGAGCAGCGGTACTTGCCCGGGTTCGCCTTGCAGTCTTCCACGAGATCTTTGAGCGTCTTCCACTTGCTGTCGCCCTTGACGACGACCACGCCGGTCTCTGTGAGATGGTTGCAGATGGGCACGACATCGGATGTCTTGAAGTTTGATCCCTTGGCCGTGGCAAGCGTCGTGAACGTAGGAAGGTTGATGAAGCCGATGGTCTGGCCGTTCGGCCTGGCCTTGACAAGTTCGGTCCAGCCGATCTTGCCGTCTCCGCCGGGAAGGTTGTTGATGACCAGGGTCTTGCCGACGTATTTCTGCGCCTGGGCGGCAAGCAGGCGCGCGCCCGTATCCGTGCCGGAACCGGCCTTGTAGGCCACGATCACGGTGACATCGCCTTCAGGCTGCCAGGCCTGGGCGGAAACAGGAAGCGCCAGCAAGGCGGCAAGGAACAGGGAATGCCATTTCTTCATCTCTTTCTCCTTATCGTTGCGATCCTCTTTCTGCCAGCTCCCTTCTGGATCCAGGCATCCCAGGATCAGGTGCCTGTAAAAATAACGAAGCGCCGGACGCATTGTCAATCTTTCCGCGCAGCTCTTTACGGGCAAGCCCGGGGCAGGCAGCGGCCGCCGGCACGGCATCCCATGGAGGGGCCGGCATAACCTCTTGCCCATGGCGGCGCATGCTGGTACAAAGAGCCATCCCACATGCAACTCCCTTGTCGCCATGGCTTCAGAACTGCTCGAATCCCTTCTTTCCTTCGCATCAGACGTTTTCGGCGCGCATTCCATCCTGCTCTTCGAAGAGCAGGATGATTCCTGCGCCAGGATCCGCCTGGCGTACGGCCAGGACGACATCGACCGCTCCTCGCTCCTCTATCCGGGGAAGGGGCTGGCGGGCTGGATACTCCGCAACAAGAGCCGGCTGGTGGTCAACTCCCTGCAGAGATCCCGCGGATACCTGACCTATTACAAGGACAGCGCGATCCCTGACGTCCGATCCTTCATGGGCTGCTTCGTCCCGGGCGTGGGCGTCGCCTGCATCGACAGCCTGGAAGAAAACGCCTTCCCGCCTGAGAAGCAAAAGCTTTTCGGCGGGTTCTCCCGCACGCTGGCGCTGGCCTGCGCCGCCAGTGACGGGCAGGAAGGATCCGGCTACATGGCCAGCCTGGAAGAACTCAGCGCGCTGCGCCTGCGCTACACGGGCTGGACAGGCTACATCGCAGCCCTGCTCGCCCTGCTCCGCCGCCAGGGCGGATTCGATTTCGCTGCCTTTGCCACGCGGGCCGATGACAGGCATTACCGCATCGAATACTGCACCCCGGCCGCCCCGCAGGATGCCCGAAAACTCGTCTTTTCCTTTTACAGCGACATCATCGGCTGGACGTTCCGCAACGACCGCTCCCTCTTCTGCGAAGGCGATCCCGGCAGTCCGGCGGTCTTCCCCAAGACGCCGTTCGAAAAGCACTTCCCCGGCTATGCCTGCCTGCCCGTTTCCATGCACTCCGGGCTGTGCGGGGTCCTGTACCTCGGATCCTCCGGGCCGATGCCGATCTCCCGCGGGCTCCGTTCCTTCCTTGCGCTCGCCGCCGGAGAACTTTCGCACACCCTCGAATGGCTGTCGTCACGTCACGCCAGGGCGTAAAGACCGCGGCGCGGGCGGCGTCCATGACCTTTTGCCCGCCGCGGCCGGGAGCGTTATGAAACTCGCCATCATCGGCAGCCGGAGCATCGCCTCCGTGGACCTGGCCCCGCTCATCACGGAACGGCCGTCGCTCATCATCAGCGGAGGGGCGCGCGGCGTCGATGCCTGCGCCGAAGAGTATGCCCGGCGGCACGGCATCCCCGCGCTGGTCATCAGGCCGGATTACAGGCTGCACGGAAGGACCGCCCCCCTCCTGCGGGACAAAGCCATAGCCGAAGCCTGCGACGCCATGCTTGCCGTCTGGGACGGGCATTCCAGGGGCACGCAGTTCACCATCGCGCATGCGCGCAGGCTGGGCCGCCCGGTGCGCGTCATCCTGATGGGCGCGGACCACCCGGCCCCCGCCTGCGTGCAGGGGACGCTCACGGCCGCCAGCGGCTTAAAAAAGGAAAAGTAACCCTTGAGAAAAATCCGCAACTCTGCTATCAGATGCAAAACTTTTTTGTTATGAGGGTGCTATGGAACCGTATTTTGCCGGGTGGCTGTCCCTTCTGCCCCCGATCATTGCCATTCTCCTGGCGCTGATCACCAAGGAAGTCTTTTCCTCGCTGATGATCGGCATCCTTTCCGGAACGCTCATCTATTCCGTGGGAACGGGCGCAGACTTCATCTTCATGAACACCGTGCAGTCCGCCTTCGCCATCATGGGCAAGCGCGTCGACTTCAACATCATCATGTTCTGCTCCGCCCTGGGCGCCCTGGTCTATGTGATAACCATGGCCGGCGGATCCCGCGCCTACGGGAAATGGGCGACGTCGCGCATCCGGAGCAGGCGCTCCGCCATGTTCTCCACCTGCGGGCTGGGGGCGCTCATCTTCATCGATGACTACTTCAACTGCCTCACTGTCGGCACCGTCATGAAGCCCGTCACCGACACGTACAGCATTTCCCGCGCCAAGCTGGCCTACATCATCGACGCCACGGCCGCGCCCATCTGCATCATCGCCCCCATATCCAGCTGGGCTGCATCCGTGGGCAGCAACCTCAAGGCGACGGGCGCCTTTGAAAGCGAGATGTCCGCCTTCATCGCCGCCATCCCCTACAATTTCTACTCCCTGCTCTCCCTGCTGCTCGTCGCCCTGCTCTGCTTCTTCAACTGGGATTTCGGCCCCATGCGCAGCGCCGAAAAGCGCGCGGTCCAGGGCGACCTCGGCTCCCTGGCGCAGCAGGAACAGGGCAAGCTCGACATCAAGAACGGCACCGTGCTCGACATGCTCCTGCCCATTGGCGCGCTCATCGTCTTTGCCGTGCTGGCCATGATGTACAGCGGCGGCTACTGGGGCAAAGATGCCGCCTACCATACCTTCGGCGCCGCCCTCGGCAACTGCGATGCCTCACCTTCGCTGGTATGGGCTTCCTTCGGCGCCCTCGTGGTGGCCTTCCTGCAGTATGTGCCGCGCCGCCTGATGGCGCTTGCGGAATTCATGCACGGCCTGGTGGAAGGCATGAAGGCCATGCTGCCCGCCAACCTGGTGCTCGTGCTCGCCTGGGGGCTGAGCGGCGTCTGCCAGGAACTGCTCCAGACCCCCAAGTTCGTGGAATCCCTGGTCACAGGCGGGAGCATGGTCGGCCCCATGCTGCCCTTCCTCATCTTCATCATAGCCGGCTTCCTGAGCTTCTCCACCGGCACGGCGTGGGGCACCTTCGGCATCCTCATCCCCCTGGTGGTGCCCATCGCCCAGACGCTCTGCCCCGAACTGCTGGTCGTCGCCCTTTCCGCCACCCTTGCAGGGAGCGTGTTCGGCGACCACTGCTCGCCCATCTCGGACACGACCATCCTTTCGAGCGCAGGCGCCGGCTGCAGCCATATCGACCACGTCTCCACGCAGCTGCCCTACGCGCTGCTGGCTGCCACCTGCAGCGCCTGCGGCTACCTGATGGTCGGTTTCGTCAGCTCCAACCCCTGGATATGCCTGCTCGTGGCCGGCGGGCTGCTGATCGTCCTCCTTGCCGCGCTCAGCGCATGGAGCGCGAAGCGCGAGGCCGCCGCCTAGCCCTGCCAGACCGGACGTTGCGCCCCTCCCCCGCCGGGGAGGGGCTCTTTTTACCGGCGGCGTCCGCGCCCGCCCTGTCCGTGCCTTGACGCGCCGGCTTTTTCGCGTCTATCTTTCATGCCGGTGTTTTCCTCCCATGCGCATAAGGAGCCTTCATGCTGCATACCGTCATTTCCGTCATCGGCCGCGACTGCCCGGGCGTGGTGCATGCCATCGCCAGTGCGCTCTCGCTGGAAAAATGCAATATCGAAGAACTGAGCCAGACCATCCTCAAAGGCCAGTTCGCCTCGATCTTCATCGTGGCATCGCCCGAAAACGTCAGTCCGGAAGACATCCAGCGCGTCGTCAGCCTGGCGCTGGAAGAAAAGGGCATGGATCTTTCCGTCACGGCGCGCGCCATGAACCGCGACGCCTCCGGCCAGGTGGAATCCGAGCCCTTCGTCGTCACCGTCTACGGTTCCGACCAGCCGGACATCATCGCCGTCATTTCCGGCATCTTCGCCAGCCAGAACGTCAATATCGAAAACCTCAAGGCCATCCGGGTATCGCCCGGTTCCGATGAATGCGTGCTGGTGTTCGAAGTGGCCCTGCCGCTCTCCATCAACCGCAGCGCCTTCCGCCAGATGCTCCACGCCAAGGCCCGCAGCATGGGGCTCACCCTGAGCATGCAGCATCAGGACATCTTCGAGGCCATACACCGCGTGCCCATCGTCTAACAGGAGCAGAGGTCTGCCATGCTTACAGAACGCGAGGTGCTCAGCACCATCAACATGCTTCGCAACGAACATCTGGACGTGAGGACGGTGACCCTTGGCATCAGCCTGTTCGACTGCGCCAGCCATGACTTCGACTACTTTTCCTACAAGGTGCGCGCCAAGATCGCCAAATACGCCGCCCGCCTTGTCGAGACGTGCAACGAGGTGGGCGCGCGCTACGGGATCCCCGTGGTCAACAAGCGCATCAGCGTCAGCCCCATGGCCGTGGTGGGTGCCGGCTTTTCCGCATCCCAGATGGTCAGCGCATGCCAGATGCTGGACGAAGCCGCCAAGGACGCAGGCGTCGATTTCCTCGGCGGCTTTGGAGCCCTGGTGGAAAAGGGCATGACCCCGGGCGACAGGGCGCTCATCGAAGCCCTCCCGGAAGCCCTGGCCGGCACCGACCGCGTCTGCTCATCCATCAACGTCGCTTCATCGCGCGCCGGCATCAACATGGACGCCGTCGCCCTCATGGGCAGGCAGATCCTCAAGGTGGCGCAGGCCACGGGAACGCGCGACGGCATCGGCTGCGCCAAGCTGGTGGTGTTCGCCAACATCCCCCAGGACGTGCCCTTCATGGCCGGCGCCTACCTGGGCATCGGCGAGCCCGACGTGGTCATCAACGTCGGCGTTTCCGGACCAGGCGTGGTCAAAAAGGCCATCGACCGCGCCCGGGAGACCCAAAAATGCCTCACCCTCAGCGACGTGGCCGAAGTCATCAAGTCCACCGCCTACAAGGTGACCCGCGTGGGCGAGCTGATCGGCCGGGAAGTGGCGGAACGCATGGGGCTGCCCTTCGGAGTGGCCGACCTTTCCCTGGCCCCCACGCCCGCCGTAGGCGACTCCGTGGGCGAGATCTTCCAGAGCGTCGGGCTTTCCTCCATCGGCGCCCCCGGCTCCACCGCAGCCCTGGCCATGCTCAACGACGCCGTGAAAAAAGGCGGCGTGTTCGCCTCGTCGCACGTGGGCGGGCTCTCCGGCGCATTCATCCCCGTTTCCGAAGATTCCAGCATCGAGGCGGCGGCCAACACCGGCGCGCTCACCATGGAAAAGCTGGAAGCCATGACCAGCGTCTGCTCCGTGGGGCTGGACATGATCGCCATCCCCGGAGACACGCCGGCGTCTGCCATCTCCGGCATCATCGCCGACGAAATGGCCATCGGGATGATCAATGGCAAGACGACGGCCGTGCGCGTCATCCCCGTCCCCGGCAAGGGCGTGGGCGAAACGGCCGTGTTCGGCGGGCTCCTCGGGCAGGCCAAGATCATCCCTGTCAACCAGGGCGATGCCTCTGCCTTCATCGCCCTGGGCGGACGCATCCCCGCCCCCATCCACAGCCTAAAGAATTAGCTTTATATTTCCAATAACTTCAAAGGCAGGTTATGCACAATGCAAAACCTGCCTTTTT
>JAEEGG010018983.1_pt1 | contig 13921 bp, 6 predicted proteins | sample 9134161 | NCBI WGS metagenome assembly JAEEGG01 (sample SAMN16246543, study PRJNA631951) | gut metagenome | biome: gut microbiome; feature: rumen; material: CR-attached | host: Bos | place: Iran: Karaj | collected 2018-10 | reverse complement strand
ACTGTTCTGCACCACCTGTGGCCAATATGTCGATGGGGTTCGAGACGCTACTGCCTGGTAACAGCTTGGCCTTCAGTTCATTGGCTGCATCTCCTGTCAGCGGGGGCACCATCATGCCACCCTTCGACAGCGCATCGGTCAGCATCACACCAGGGCCTCCGGCATGAGTCACGATGGCGAAGTTCTTGCCATTGAAACGGGGCAGTGTGAAAATACAGCCTACGGTGGTCAGTTCCTCACGACTGAAACAGCGTACGATACCAGCCTTGCGGAACAAAGCCTCTACTGCTGAATCGCTGCTGGCAATGGCTCCCGTATGGCTGGAGGCTGCCCTGCTGCCACTCTCGCTGCTGCCAGCCTTGATAGCTGCAATGCGACAGCCCTTGCGGATGAGTGATGTGGCATGATACAGCAACTTGTCGGGGTCGCTGATATTCTCGATGTACAGCAGTTTTACCAGTGAGTCACGTTCGGCATCGAAGTTCTCGTCCATAAACTGCAGCACGTCCTCAATACCAATCTGCTTACCATTACCAATGGACCAGACGCTGTTGAACGGCAGTCCCTTGGTGACGGCACTTTCCAGAATGAAGACGGCTGTAGCCCCACTGCCGGAAATGAAGTCGACTCCCTTATGGTCGAGATTCGGAATGGGCCGCGTAAAAACGCTGTGGTGCCAGCGGGTGAGCAGTCCGATGCAGTTGGGACCGATGAGTGCACAGTCATATTGCTCGCACGTATCCAGAATGCGCTGTTCCAGTTCTGCACCCGCCTTGGTCTCTTCGCCAAAACCTGCAGAGATAATGATGAAGGCCTTGGTCTCCTTCTCTTTGGCCATCAGCTCCACATACTGTGGACAAAACTTGGCAGCCACAACGAGGATGGCCAGTTCCGTAGGGGGCAGTTCCTTGGCATCGTGGAAAGCCTTGATGCCCTGCACCTCGTCCTCCTTGGGATTTACGATGCGCAGCGTTCCTTCATAACCTCCCTGTAATAAATTGCGTACCACAGCACCACCGGGCTTGTGAACATTATTGCTACCACCGATGACGACGATAGACTGAGGCTCTAACAGTTGTCGGTTAATCATACCAATACGATGCTTTTAACAGGGTAGGGGGTCATCGTGGAGTCAGGGAAGTAACAGCCCAGCTTCAGCACGAACTTGATGGGCGTGCCCTCTGAGACTTCAATACCCGTAGGCTCCTCGTCGAGGGCTTCGTCGAATGTTCCGCCAACAGCACCGCGTACGCAGTCAGTATAGGTAATGTCGTTTTCACCTGCAGTGACCAGACAAGCATTGATAAACGGTACCTGCATAATCAGGAAACGCTCGATGTCAGCTGCCAGTTTAGCAATAGCTTCGTCTTCCGTGTCAATCTTTGGCTTCTTGCCTTCGGTGGCCAGCCATTTGATATACGGCTGCAGCTCCTCGCGTTGGCGTCGCAAGTCATAGATACGGTCGTTCAATTCCTGGAAGGCACTGATAGCCTCGTTGTACACCATCATCTGTTCTGCTGTCAGACGTCTGTTGCCCTCGTGGGCTTCTTCTTCCCGCTTTTGACGACGCTTCTCGCGAATCTTGACGAAGGCTGTAGCACCTGCTGCCACTGCTGTTACCCCCAGTGTGGCCAGTGCAGCCCAAGTAGACTTGTTGTTTTTCAATTCCATAAGTTGCGTTTTGGTTTTTAAAGTTTTTGCAAAGGTACGAAAAAAAAAGCACAATGCACAATTATTTTGCAGAGTTTTTTGCCAAACCCGTTAAAAAAAATACCGTTTACTCTTGCATTTTTCCTTGAAATTTTGTATCTTTGCAGTAAGTTTTCAGCGTCAATTATTATGTTAGATGGGACTTTTTCCCGACCGCTGCAAGACTTTTCCCCGTTCGCTGAAACATCGTTTCCCGCCGCCGCAATATCTTTCCCCGTCCGATTGCACGCAGGATTGCATGGTCCTTTCGCCTCGTTTGCTCCTTGCTCTCATGGCGTTTGAAGGCACCTTCCAAGCCGTTTGAAGGCACCTTCCAAACCGTTTGAAGGCACTTAAACGATTCTCTCTATCATCTCTCGTTACTGCTGGCATTGGCGGCACAGCCTTGGAATTCGAAAGCTTTCGTCGTTACTATTTGGCAGATTCAAAGAAAAGTCGTAACTTTGCGGTCTCAGTGTAATACTGACAGAAGACATGATGGAATGAATCAGCGTGACCAACAGATATTGCAAATAGCCCTGCCGGCCATCATTACCAACATCACGGTACCATTGTTGGGACTGGTGGATACGGCCATCGTGGGGCACATGGCTAAAGCCATGTCCTCTGAGGAATGAATCTTAATCAATGTTAAATACACACAGTATCCAGTAAAAATCGTAGAATTTCCTTCATTGTTTGAAAAATAAACATTATCTTTGCAACAGAATGTTTATAATTCAAACCTAGCGCTGAATGACTACTACTGAGGAACTGAACATCATTATGCGAACACGCAGCGAGGTGCTGGGTCGCAAGGAACTGACTGGTGAAAAACTCTTTCTGGCATGGGGCTATCCTACGGCCATCGTGCTGTTGCTGGAGTTCGTGGCACTCATGGTGTGGAACGAGGACTGGTGTAGTTGGCTCTGGGCAGGCATTCCCTTGGTAGGCGCACCACTCATGATCTATTTCCTGAACAAAGATTACGGTCGCACACACCACCGCACGCTGGAAGCGAATGTCATCCTGATGATGTGGATCTTCATCGGCTTTGCATCATGCGTTGGCGGGGCGGCTATGGGCTTTGCTGGTGTCTTTCCGCAGTGCTACTGCTCTTTTCAGGGACTACTCGTCGGCATGGGCTGTTTCATGACGGGCATCACCCTCCATTTCCGTCCGAAAATCATTTGTGGCATCATCGCCTCAGCGCTCTCTGCCCTACCCCTCTTCCTTCAGGGCGACCTCTGGCCTTGGCAACTGCTGATTGTTTCGATCATTTCCGTTATTGCACTCATCATTCCAGGACGCCTCTTCCATCGCTACGTCAAGAGACAAAGGAATGCGTGAAATCATATATTTCAAAATTCAAATTTCAAAGAAGAAAATGAACAATTTTGAATTCCAAGTTATCAATCCATTGCTCCATAGTGAGTTGCGACTGAAAATCATGGTGGCGCTCGACTCGCTGGGAAGTGCCGATTTCATGTACCTGTGCCAGATTACCGATTCTACACGAGGCAACGTGAGCACACAGATTGCCACCTTGAAGGAAGCAGGTTATATCGAGATATCGAAATCGGGTACGCTGGGACGTTTATCGCGCACCTCCTGCAGCATCACCACCAGAGGACGTGAAGCCCTGCGAGCCTATGAAGAAGGCCTGCGGCGACTCTTCTCGCAAGATATTCCTGCCCAGCAAGACGAGAAAACGTTGAAAGCCTAACTACACAACAGAAACAATTATTTTACAAATTACTAATAATTTAAAACATTTTTTACATGAAACAGAAAACTACATTATTCGCGAGGGTAAGCATATTGTTGCTACTCGCCGTGCTCTGCTCCATGGGGACATGGGCACAAAGCGTGGTAATTTCCGTTGGAGATGGCACTAGCGCCAGCAGTTATCTGCCCAGTTATCCAAACTGCACGTACTCTATGAGTCAGCAGATTTATACGAGTTCTGAGATTGGCAAGGCCGGCATGATTACCAGCATAGCCTTCTACAACTACGACACAGGCAGTGCCCGCAACTACGATATCTATCTGTCGCACACTACCAAGACGTCGTTCGGCAGCAGTACTGACTGGGTCACCGTTGCTCCTGGCGACAAAGTGTTTAGTGGCACCATCAACCTAGCGCAGGGCGTGTGGACGATCATCGATTTCGACACACCATTCCAGTACAACGGTACGCAGAACCTGCTCATCACCGTCGACGACAATACGGGCAAGGAAACCGGCAGCAACCACAGTGTCGGCACATTCAACGCATCAGATAATCAGTCGCTGTACTACTATAAGATGTTTGGCACTCCCGTCAATCTAGACCCCACAAAGACCATCACAGAGGAGGGTTCCGTCTATAATCGCAAGAACAACATCAAGCTCTGCTTCGAGACCTACCCCAAGCCCTCTCAGCTCGCCGCTGTCGAGATTGGTGACGTCAGCGCACTCATCCAGTGCTCCCTGCGTGGTGATGCTACAGCTTGGAACCTGCGTTATCGCAAGGTGGCTGGCGAAGGCGAAGAAGAACAGCGCTGGAACACACCACAGACAATCACCACTCGTTCCTATACCATCACGGACCTGACACCCCACACCAAGTATGAGGTACAGGTGCAGGGCGTCTTCGCTGGTGACCAACTCAGCGACTGGACTGAGCCTCTGGTCTTCACCACCAATTGCTGTCCGACAGACCAGCAGTCAGAATTGATCTATACCCTCCGCAGCAATTACACCAGTTGGTTTGGCTTTGCGGTGCAAATCGTAGATGTGACAGAAGCCGATGCCCCTGTTGAGGCAGCTTACCTGCATGCGCCAAGCTATGAACTATACACGGGCACCGTTTCCCTCTGCAGCGGACACAAATATCAGGTAAACTGGATCTACGATACCGAGCATGCGAATGTCAATGATGCCTTCATGTTCACCTTGTCATACAGCAATGGCGACGTGCTCTATTCAATGGGCTATTTCGAGGCACCTGCGGAAACGGCACAGCTCACGACATTCGTCATGGACGATGGGAACTTCGACTATCTGATGCCAACCCAGCTGACGGCTGATGAGAGCTATCAGGATGCAACATTGAGCTGGACACAGTCGGACGATGCCAACCAGTGGCTCGTGACTTACTCTAAAGACCCCAACTTCGACCCTGACGAGCCAGAGGAAGACTGCATCGTCCTGGCAGAGTCGAACCCCTTCATACTGTCGGAACTGACCGAGAATTCTTCCTACTACTTTGCAGTGCGTGCCGTAGAGCTGGAAGATTCCGACGAAGCAACTGCACCCGACATGAGCACCCACAGAAGCTCGCAGACGGTGAAAATTGTGAAAGGCGGTAAAATAAGGATAAAGGTCGGCGACAAATGGGTGACTAAGAAAATCAAGAAACTCAGCCGCAGCAAAATCAAGAAGATTCTCAAGAGCTGCGATAAGAAGTCGCGCCCCAAAGTGGCGAACTACATCCGTCGTTGGAAAGGTGGAGACAACAAACTGATTGTCGACATACTGCTACCCAAGCCGCGAGGATCAGAGGTCAAATATGGAGTCCTGGTCAAGATGGTGGGCGACGAGGGCACCGACGTTCCTCTGTCCGACATCAAGTCCAGAGTATTGAAAGGCGCTACCGATGCCATCAAGAAGCATACCGTGAGCGTGACGTCTGAAAGCACTCCTCGCGGTTTCGACAATGTCATCTTCATCAAGGCCAAGAAGGGCTCTGAGGTCTTGTTCAAGATGAGTCAGGGCAAGACGGGAGCCCAGCTGGAGCCGTTCTCCGTCGGCTGGATCAGCTTCAGTCAGTTAGGCATCATGAACTTTGAAGATATTGAAGACGCTACGAAGGTGTCGAACGAAAAACTGGCTAAAGCCCTCGACGAGAACAAGCGCTACGAGATGAAGCACCCCAACGAGACGAAGATGACCAAGATGGTGGCCGAAGCCAACAACGACACAGAGGCCGAAGGCAAGGCACCACAGAAGGCTACGGAAGACACGGGTGAGGACGGTGTGCTGTACATTCGCCACAACGAGACCGCAGGCGGTTACCTCCGTGTGCAGGAAGTGAAGGTGACGGCTCCGAACGAGGTGAAGGAGTGGACAGCTGTCGAACTGTCTGAAGGTCAGAAAAAGTACACCCAGGAAAATGTGCCTACAAGTTCTACCATGCTGGTGAAGTCGGAACCCGTCTATCAAGACGGCACCAAGGGTCTCAACAGTCCCGTTGCTGTCATCGAGACACCTAGCGGCGACGTAGCCCCGTTGCCAGGCAAGTTCTCGGTAGCAGCCAACAAGCAGGTGTACTTCTCCAAGGGCAACCTGAATGGTTGGCGTTATGAAGACGACTGGTCGCTGGCCGCCAAGCAGTACACCATGAAGGGCAATGCCAACATGACGGAGTCCGGCTATCCTGCCGACGAGGTAGACCTCTTCGCTTGGAGCACACCTCAAGACTACTATGGTACAGCCTTTGGATATGGCGACGAGAGCGAGAATGTGGTAGAGCGCTTCCAGGGACCATTCGTCGAATGGGGCAAGAGCGAGGGTGTTACCATCCTAATGGGTTCCGGTTGGTATACACTGGCCAATACCGAGTGGCGCTATCTGATGGATGAGCGACCCAATGCCACAAAACTCAAGGCCATTGCCACCGTTGCTGGCACAAAGGGTCTTGTGCTGCTACCCGATGAATGGAAGGCACCTGCGGACGTAACTGTTGCCGATGGTGGCACATTCACCGCCGAGCAGTGGACTTCGCTGGAGAATGCCGGTGCTGTATTCCTGCCCGCAGCAGGAAGGTCCAACGATGGTCTCAGCCTTGACGACGTGGGTACTGCCGGTTGCTACTGGAGCAGCACGCTCAGCGACGAGAAGTCACCCAACAGCGTGAACGAGGCCTACGCCATGAGTTTCTCCACCAATGTGAAAGCCGCCGGCCTCATCAGTCGCCGCACAGGCGCTGCCGTCCGTCTGGTAATGTCCGCAGACAGTAACACCACAGGCATTAAGGAGGTCTCTGCCGTTCAGCAACGTCCTGTCGACAATGCCTGGTACGACCTCAGCGGCCGTCGCCTCACCGACAAACCCACCCACCGCGGCATCTATATCCACAACGGCATTAAGGTCGTGATTAAGTGAGTGAATAAGCAAACCTAATAAAAGGAGGCTCGGGCGATGGACGCTCGGGCCTCCTTTTTGTTGAAAGGATATTATATGTAGGCATTTTTTGTTTCCGGGCCTGACACATGAGTTTTCGGTGTAAGAACACAAATTCTCGGTGCAGAAACATAAGTTCTCGGAGCAGAAACATAGACTGTATCGTAACTAAAATATTACTCACTTGTATCAACCATGTTTCAGTTGAACCATTTTGCGTTATCTCCTTTATTGACCTTCCTCATTTTTTCCGTTTTGTCGTTATTTTAGGCTGAAATGCGTTAATCTTCCAAAATCCGTTGTCCTTTACAAGCTTTTGTAGTATTTTTGCAAAGGAAATGAATCATAGAGACAGACAGATTCTGAAAATCGCGCTACCGGCCATCGTGACGAACATCACCGTTCCGCTGCTGGGACTGGTGGATACGGCCATCGTGGGGCACATGGGCAACGCCACGTACATAGGAGCCATTGCCGTGGGGTCGATGGTGTTCAACCTGGTGTACTGGGTGTTCGGTTTCCTGCGCATGGGCACCAGCGGACTGACGGCACAGGCCCACGGACGGCGCGACCAGCAGGAGATACGTTCGCTGCTGGTGCGCTCGCAGACGGTAGCGATGACCATTGCCCTGCTGATTCTGCTGTTGCAGGTGCCGTTGCGCGACATGATGCTATGGCTGATAGGTCCCACTGACGACGTGCGCCCGCTGGCGGTAACCTATTATCACATCGTGGTATGGGGTGCCCCCGCCATGCTGGGACTGTACGGACTGAGCGGGTGGTTCATCGGCATGCAGAATACGCGACTGCCGATGGTGATCAGCATCTCGCAGAACGTGGTGAACATCGTGGCATCGCTGGCGCTGGTCTACGGGCTGGGCATGAAGGTGGAAGGCGTGGCGTTGGGAACCGTCGTGGCTCAGTATGCGGGACTGCTGACAGCATTGGTGATGCTCGCACGGTATTACCGACGATACGCGAGGATCACGGGGACGGTTCTGCGTGATTGGATCATGGTCTCTCCCATGATTTCTTTCCTGCGCGTGAACAGCGACATTTTTTTGCGGACGCTGTGTCTGGTGACGGTGAACCTATACTTTACGTCAGCTGGAGCGCGACAGGGCGCCACCATTCTGGCTGTCAACGCATTGCTGTTGCAACTGTACCTGCTGTTCTCGTACTTCATGGACGGTTTTGCCTATGCCGGCGAGGCGCTGTGCGGCCGATTCTGGGGAGCCCGCGACAACAAGGCCTTCCGCGAAGTGATGGGCAGACTGTTTGTCTGGGGAGCAGGTATGACGGTGCTGTTTACGACGGTGTACGTGGCGGGCGGCATGCCCTTCCTGCGACTGTTGACCGACGAAGAGACGGTAGTGCAGGCCGCCCGTGAATATGTGTGGTGGGCGTGGCTGATTCCCGTTGCCGGTGTGGCGGCTTTCGTGTGGGACGGCATCTTTATTGGCATCACCCAGACGCGCGGCATGCTGTTGTCTGCAGCGGTGGCCAGCGTGGTGTTTCTGGCTGGCGTCGTGTGGCTGATGCCCGTGATGGGCAACCACGGATTGTGGCTGTCAATGTTGCTGTATCTGGCCGTCCGCGGTATCGTGCAGAGCGTTATCTATTGGCAAAGATACAAAATAATTCTTAATTCTTAATTCTTAATTCTTAATTAATTTGTACCTTTGTACCTTAATAATATCACGCGTGTATGAAACAGAAACTGTTAATCATGATAGCAGCCATGCTGCTTGTGCCCATGGGATTATTCAGTCAGACATATCAGGAACTGTGGAAGCAGGTGGAGCAAGCCCAAAAGAAGGACTTGCCAAAAACGGCTATGGAACACCTGCAAAAGATAGAGGTGAAGGCTCAGAAAGCTGGTGACTATGGTCAGCTGCTGAAGTCGACACTGCTGTACTCGCAGCTGCAGGCCGAGGTGGCTCCCGATTCGTTGTTGCCAGCCGTCAAGCGCTTGGAACAGGAGTCAGAACGCACGCAGGATAAGGCCTTGAAGGCTGTCTATAGTACCGTGTTGTCGCAGATTTATCAGGACAATAGCCGTCAGTTGGGCGAGGATGCTGCTACGAAGGTTGAGGCTTATCGTCAGCAGGCCATGAAGGATCCTGAGGTGTTGGCCAAGGTGAAGGCAGACGTGTATGATCCTTTCGTCATGAATGGCAAGGACAGCAAGACGTACTATGACGACGACCTGCTCAATGTGATAGGCCGCGAGTTAGATGCCTGGAAGTGGATGCACGACTACTACACGAAGGTGGGTAATCGTCGGGCTGCCTGTCTGACAGGTGTCCAGGCCTTTGACAATATCGCCTCTCTCGACTCGCTGATTGAGGTCTATGGCGACCTGCCTGAGGCCTGCGAGATTGCCATCAAGCGTTTTGGACTGATGGACGAGAAAGAGGGACAATATACTGTTGCTGAGCGTATTGGCTATCTGCGAGAGTCGCTGAAGAAATGGGGCTCGTGGCAGCGCGTCAACTGGTTGCGCAATGTGGAACGTGACATGATCCGTCCGCGTTTTGTGGCCAATATGCCTGAACATGTGGGTATTCCTAATAAGCCACAAATGATTAAGCTGGAGTCGTTGCGGAATATCCAGACGTTGACGATGAACGTCTATGAGACGTCGCTGAAGGGTGACACGCAGCTGAATCCCAATGATGAGAAAGACTACAAGATTCTGAAGTCTCAGTTGAAGAGCAGGACAGACCTGACGAGAACGCTGCAGTTCTCAGGGCATGCTGACTACGAGACCTTCAGGGATTCCATCCTGTTGGCAGGTCTGGCACCTGGCGTCTATATGATAGAGTTTTCGTCGCCCCAGACGGAGACTTCACGTCAACTATACTTCGTGTCTGGCGTGAGAGTGTTGTCGCAGACCATGCCTGATGAGCAGATGCGCTATGTGGTGGTCGATGCCCAAACAGGCCAACCCATTCCCAAGGCCACACTGCGCCTGTCGTATCGTAAAAGCTGGAAACAGCCGGAAAAGACGGAGGAACTGACCTGTAACCAGCAGGGTGAGGTGCTCCATAAGTTTGGAGACCGTACCCCTTCACAGCTTTTTGCCTATACGAAGACGGATGTCTACAATCCGTCCATGAATGCGTATGGACGCTATTCCTATTATGGACGTGAGTATGACAATGAACATACCAGCGTATTTACTGATCGCAGCATCTATCGTCCAGGTCAGACGGTGCATGTGTCAGCTATTATTTGGAAGGAGCAGTCTGCTTTGGACAATGTGGCTGTTGAGGGCAAGCGCGTCACTGCAGAGTTGCGTGATGCCAACTACAAACTGGTGGCGGAGCAACAGCTGACCACTGACCGTTTTGGTAAATGTGCCACAGAGTTCATGCTGCCCCAAGGTCTGCTGAACGGACGTTTTACAGTACGTGTCAATAATAGTTCGACCAGCATCAGCGTCGAGGAGTACAAACGTCCGACATTCCAGGTGGAGTTCCCTGAATACAAGGAGTCCTATCAGGCTGGCGACACCGTTCGTGCACAGGGTAAGGCTATGAGCTATGCCGGTGTACCTGTTCAAGATGCCAAAGTGAAGTATACCGTTCGTCGTCAGGTGGCCTATTGGTGGCTCAGCTACTCCTGGTATTGGGAGGGCGGCTATTTCGGCAATGCCTTGGAAAAGGAAGTCGTCTACGAAGGCGAGGCCACTACTGGTGACGATGGCACGTTTGAGGTGGTGATGCCCATGCGTCTGCCAGAGGACGATCTGGACAGCAGTCCCATGTACTTCACCTTTGTGGCTGAGGCTGATGTGACCGATGCTGCAGGCGAGACCCATCATGGCTCGTTGAGTCTGCCGTTGGGTACGAAGCCTACGGCACTGACCTGCGACCTTCCCCAGAAGGTGCGCAATGACGAGATGCCCGAGGTGACCTTCTCGCGTCGTAATGCAGCAGGCAAGGAGATAGAGGGTACTGTCAAATATCGACTTGATGGTGGCAAGTGGAAGGAGTGCGCAGCTAATTCTCAATTGTCAATTGTCAATTATCAATTTAAAAGCGGCTCGCACCGCTTAGAGGCTGTGTGCGAAGGCGACTCGATAGACATGACCTTTGTGGTATTCGGGCTTGATGACACGAAACCGGCCTCGAAGACCCACGACTGGTTCTACTGTTCTGATTCGCAGTTCCCCAACGACGGGAAACCTGTCACTATTCAGGTGGGTTCCAGCGATCCTGACCTCTATATGGTCTATGCTATCTATGCCGGCGACAAGGTCATAGAGCAGGGTGCGGTAAGGAAGAATGCAGAACTTCTCAATAGGAAATTTGTGTATAAGGAGGAATACGGCAATGGCCTGCTCGTGACCTATGCTTGGCTCAAGGACGGTGTGTGCTACAAACACCAGCAGACCATTCGACGTCCGATGCCCGACAAACGGCTGCGACTGACGTGGGAGACTTTCCGCGACCGTCTGACTCCTGGTCAGCAGGAAGAATGGACGCTTAAAATCAAGAATCCTGACGGTACACCTGCTGATGCCTCGTTGATGGCTGTGCTCTATGATAAGAGCCTCGACCAGATCAAACAGCACCAGTGGTCGTTCTCGCCCAGCAGTTATTTGTCGCAGCCCTCTACTTACTGGCAGTTCCATGAAAGTTATCAATTACGTTGGTCTGCCTCCCAGCAGTATCAGACACCACTGACTGTGAAGAATTTGGCGTTCAGCCATTTCGACAATAGCGTATATCCGCACTATCTGGTGTATTATCAAAGTCTGAGAGTCAGGGGAAGCAGAAAACTGGCGACGGCTGCATCGCCTATGGTGAAGGAAGCAGCTATCGGTGCCTTTGATGTGATGGCTAACGACGAAGCTGCTGGCGAGGTTCTGAAGGCCAAAGAAGTTGTCGGAGAACTGGACGAGGTCGTCGTAGCGGGTGTTTCGGAAGAACCTCAGCAGGAAGAAGACGTCCAGATGCGCGAGAACCTGAACGAGACCGCCTTCTGTTATCCCATGCTGACGACAGACGAAAAGGGACAGGTAGCCATGAAGTTCACGCTGCCCGAGAGTCTGACTACTTGGCGTTTCATGGGTGTGGCTAATACCGCGAATATGCTGTTTGGCAGCATTGAGGGTGAGGCTGTGGCCAAGAAAGACGTCATGATACAGCCCAACGTGCCCCGTTTCATCCGTATGGGTGATGAGGCTCAGATTTCAGCCCGTATCTTTAATACAAGCGAAAAGGCTGTCAGTGGTAAGTCTAAGCTGCAACTCATAGATCCAGAGACTAATCAGGTAGTCTACGAACAGGAGCAACCCTTCAGCGTTGAGGCTGGCAAGACAGGCTCAGCAACGTTCAACGTTCAATGTTCATCGCTCAACGTATCTCTGCATGTCTGCAAGGTCAGTGCCGTGGGTGAAGGCTTCAGCGATGGCGAACAGCATTATTTGCCTATACTGCCTGATCGCGAATATGTCACGAAGACCGTTCCCTACACCCAGCATGAGCCGGGTGTGAAGAGCATTGACCTGACAAAACTCTTCCCTGCAGGAACCACGCAACAAAAACTGACCATCGAATATACCAACAATCCGGCTTGGCTGATGGTACAGAGCCTGGCCACTGTCGGACAGCCTTGGGAACACAGTGCTATCGACCAGGCAGCCTCCTACTACTCGAACCTGCTGGCCAAGACGTTGCTCAAGCAAAGTCCACAGGTCAAGACCACCTTTGAACAGTGGAAGCGCGAATCTCTCAACTCTCAACTCTCAACTCTCAACTCTCAACTAGAAAAGAACCAGGAACTGAAGGACCTTGTTCTGGCTGAGACGCCATGGGTACGTGCTGCAGACCGTGAAAGCGAACAAAAGCAGCGTTTGGCTGACTTCTTCGACGAGAACGGCATCAATAACCGACTCAGCACTGCTGTTGAGAAGTTGCAAAAGTTGCAAAACCCCGACGGTTCGTTCTCGTGGTATCCTGGTATGCAGGGTAGCACGTATATTACGGTTGCTGTTGAAGAGATGCTTATTCGCCTGAATGTGATGGCTGGTCAGCAGAACGATATGAAGCAGATGCAAGACAAGGCCTTCAAGTATATCGGCAAGGAGATGGTAGACTTGGTAAAGGAACTGAAAAAGCAGGAGAAGAAGGGCCGTAAACCTTCGTTCCCCTCGTTTACGGCCCTGCGCTGGCTCTACCTCTGTGCCCTCGACGGACGTCAGCTGTCTAATGATGTTAAAACGGCCAACAACTACCTTATTGCTTTGCTGAAGAAGGATATCAAGCGTCAGACTATCTACGAGAAAGCCCTTACAGCTATTGTCCTCTCCAAGCATGGCGAGGCGAAGAAGGCTGCAGAATATGTGCAGAGTCTGAAGGAATATACCGTCTATACAGAGGAGATGGGACGTTACTATGATACACGTCGTGCCTCTTACTCTTGGTACGACTATAAGATTCCCACCGAGGTGGCTGCCATTGAGGCCATTCAAGCAGTGACGCCCAGCGATTTACAGACGATTGACGAAATGCGTCGCTGGCTCTTGCAGGAGAAGCGTACACAGGCTTGGGGCACCCCCATCAACAGTGTCAATGCCATCTGGGCATTCCTGAATAATAACAACAGTCTGCTGGCAACGAAGGAACAGACCGTGCTCGCTATCGATGGTTCTCCCGTCGATGTCCCTCAGGCTACTGCAGGCGTCGGCTATGTGAAGACTGCCATCCAGGAACCTCAGGGTAAGACCTTTACGGCTACCAAGACCAGTGAGGGTACTTCGTGGGGTGCCGTCTATGCACAGTTCTTCCAGAAAACCAACGAAATAGAACAGAGTAATAGTGGCATCACCGTGAAGCGCGAGGTTCTAACCCCTAACACCCAACACCCAACACCCATCACCCAACACCCAACACCCATCACCTATCAGGTCGGTGATCGCATCAAGGTGCGCATCACCATTGAGACCACCCGTGATATCGACTTCGTACAAGTCGTAGACCGTCGTGCGGCATGCATGGAACCTGTCCGCCAATTGTCTGGCTATCAGAATGGTGCCTATGTGTCGCCCAAGGAC
>JAEEGG010018980.1_pt1 | contig 13921 bp, 7 predicted proteins | sample 9134161 | NCBI WGS metagenome assembly JAEEGG01 (sample SAMN16246543, study PRJNA631951) | gut metagenome | biome: gut microbiome; feature: rumen; material: CR-attached | host: Bos | place: Iran: Karaj | collected 2018-10 | reverse complement strand
GACCATTGTTGGAGATGGGATATTTAGAGATGACTGAACCCGACAAACCCAATAGTAAGAATCAGAAGTATCGGAAACTTAGAAAAGGCTAAAAGGAAGCGTATGATATTCGGTAAGAAGATAAAAGAGCTCAGAGAAGAGCATGGGATGGTGCAGCGGAAACTTGCAGCAGCACTGGATATAGACACGCCAATGTATAGCAAGATAGAGCGTGGAGAAAGAAAGGCCAAACGGAGTCATATACCTATTATGGCCAGATTACTGGAAATCGACGAGAAAGAACTGCTTACTATTTGGTTGGCAGACAAGGTACTGGATACCGTTGAGGGTGAGGACGAGGTGAAACATGACGCAGTCATCTTTGCTCAGAAAGAGATAGAGGCAGAAGTGGGATGAATTGATTGATAAGTGATGGAAGTGGCGACCGCTCTGTTGCTATTATTACTGTCGATGGTGAGTATCAAGATATGATGCATCGCTTGAAAATAGGAGTAAATCCAATGAAAACGTACCCGTTATTATTTGTGAATAGTTCTTGGCTGTTTCAAAATAAAGTTGTACCTTTGCATCCGATAATGAGCCACGAAACAGGCGGTGGTTCTGAGTCGGGTGCTCTTTTAGGCAATTTATAGCAGAACATTGAATTGAGAACGGTCTCCAAATCGTAACCCCAAAAAATTCTCAATCCTCTGCATCGCCTTTATACAAAGAAATCCTGCGAAATCATCCAAAGTTACGCAAAAAACACTAAAAAACAAAACCTATTCTTTATTTGTTTTGTTTTTTAACGGAAAAGATGTATCTTTGCGCCAAATGAACCAATCAATAGATATGATTATGACTAAAACCAATGCATTTGCGATGCTGGCCATCGCCTGTCTGGCACTCTTCTGTGCCTGTACCCAACAGAAGGGAACCGAAGTCTCCCTTCAAGTAAAAACCCAGTATGGCATCCTCGAAGGTTTCGAGCAAGATGGCGTGAAGAAGTTCCTGGGTGTTCCCTTTGCACAGGCTCCTGTTGGCGAACTCCGTTGGAAAGCGCCTCAGCCCGTTCAGCCTTGGGAGGGTGTTCGTGAGGCTAAGCAGTTTGGCGACGATCCCATGCAACCTAACGTTTTTGGCGACATGGCCTTCCGTGGTCCAGGTAGTAGCGAGGATTGTCTCTACTTGAACATCTGGACAACAGCCGCTAATACGGCCGATGCCCTTCCTGTACTTATTTATTTTAATGGCGGTGGATTGATGGCTGGTTCTGGTAGTGAGCCCCGTTACGACGGAAGTTCCATTGCTAAGGAAGGGGTCATCGGTGTGACAGCCAACTATCGTGAGGGTGTCTTTGGTTTCTTTGCCCATCCAGAACTCACAGCTGCTTCTGACTATAAGGGAAGTGGCAACTATGGTTTCCTCGACCAGGTGGCTGCCATCCAGTGGGTGAAGGATAACATCCAAGCCTTTGGTGGCGATCCGAACAAGATTACCATTGTGGGCGAATCAGCTGGTTCCTTCTCAGTCTCCCTCCTCATGTGCTCTCCGCTCTCCAAGAACCTGATTGCTGGTGCGATGCTGTCATCTGGTGCAGAGGTGTTGCCCTATAAGGCTACTTCGTTGGCAGATGCAGAGGCTGCTGGTACAGAACTCTTGAAGTCAGCAGGTATCGCCAGTCTGGCAGATGCGATGGCGATGAATGCTGATTCTCTCCAAAAGATCCTGCCTCCAAGAGGTATGGCCAATGTGGTACTCGATGGTTACTTTATGAAAGAGAGTGCTGACGACATCTTCGAGAAAGGTGAGCAGGCACAGGTTCCATTGTTGGCAGGCTGGAACTCACTCGAAGGCCACCCGGCTCAGGCACTTGCTGGCCAGGCGCCTACCCTCCAGAACTACAAAAACGCCATGAAGGTTCAGTTTGGTGATATGACAGACGAGATATTTAACGCTTATGGCATCACGACAGACGAGGATGTGCTGAGTCAGAATGGCCTCGACCTCGCCTCCGATCTCTTTACTGGCTTCCCCACCTGGAAGGTCTGCGATTACCACGCCAAGTCTGGTCAGCCCGTTTATCGCTACCACTATATGCATCCGCGTCCTCAGGTTTCTGCCAAGATGGGTGACAAAGTGGGGGCATTGGCTGGTGGTGTACGTGAGAAGACTGCCGAAGAGAAGAAGGCAGAAGCCCAACAGCCCGTCATCGCGCCAGGTGCTGTTCACTCTGCTGACATTGAGTATGCGATGGGCACTCTCGACACCAACGAATACTACGACTGGCAGAAAGAGGATTACGACATCTCGAAGTTGTTCCTCTCTTACTATGCCAACTTCTGTAAGACGGGTAATCCTAATGGAGAAGGACTACCCCAGTGGACGGCCATCACTAAGGAGAATCTCGATGCCGCTCCTGTCATGAAGATCGACGTGGAGAGTGCAGAAGTCGCCTCACCCGAGAAGGAGAATGCCTATCGTACCCTTGAGAAATTCTACAAAAGCAAGAAATAACCCCTAAATATTTTATCATAATGGAAAAGACCCTTGTATTATTGAAGCCCAGTTGCGTACAGCGTCAACTGGTTGGTGAGATTGTGAACCGTTTTGAGCGTCGCGGACTCCGCGTAGCAGGTATGAAGATGATGCAGCTCTCTGACGAGATCCTGCGTGAACACTATGCCCATCTCGTAGATCGTCCTTTCTTCCCTTCATTGGCAGCCTCCATGCAGGCATCACCAGTAGTGGCTCTCGCCCTCGAAGGTGTGGATGCTGTACAGGTGGTACGCACCATGACAGGCTCTACCAATGGACGTGAGGCTGCCCCAGGAACCATCCGTGGCGACTACTCGATGAGCAACCAGCAGAACATCGTTCATGCCAGCGACTCAACGTCGAATGCTGAGATTGAGTTGAAGCGTTTCTTCAAAGATGAGGAGATCTTCGACTATACCAGCGGTGCCTTCGGCTTTATCTATGGCGAAGGTGAGGCCAAATAGTCCCAGATGAACTGCCGCTCGCAGATATTTAGAGTTAGTAAAAGTTAGTATAGATGTTATATTTGCAACAAAAAGTCGCGAAGATGAGATGGATATTGCTTTTGGTCATGTGGTGGGCTATTGGTGGTATGGCAAAAGGTGTCATGCTGACAGAACGTTATAACCCATCGTATCTTGACCTGAGTAATGGTCTGCCCCACAATAATGTCAGTGCACTTTTTACCGACTCCAATGGTTTTCTCTGGATAGGCACCTATGGCGGTGGACTTGTGCGCTATGATGGCTATGGCATGACCTCGCCTGCCTTAGGACTCGGTAGTCTTTCATGTAAAAGCATTACTGAGGATTCATTCCAGCGGTTGTGGGTGGCATTCGACGAAGGTACTAGCGTGTTAGACCTCCGTACCATGCTTCCCACAATGCCCAAAACACCGCAAGGGGATATCAGCGCTCTATTGGCTTTACCTGGGGTTAAAACCTATCATGACGCATTAGGACGTATCTGGTTGATAACCAACCGTGAGGTTCATCTTCTCATTTTTGATGCCGAAGGCAATGTTTCCCGGGATTATTCCTATCCTTATGTTGGAAACACTCCCGATATCTGTATTTGTGATGTTGAGGGTAACGGCAAACCCTGGATAGGAGTCGACAAAGGTCTTTATCGTATGGTAGAGAAAAACGGACGACTGGTCCGTGAGGAGATTTCTTCCCTGTTGCGCCCACTTTTTGGGCTCTATATTACCGATATCCTTAAACGGGGCGATATGATTTGGATTACAACCAACCACGGTGTCTTCCGCTATGATGCGCGTGGACAGCAACTGACGGCTTTTCGCCATGACAGCGAGCAGAATGGTATGCCTTCCCACGAGTTTCTCTCCAGTCTGGCTCTGACTCCAGATAACACACTATTGGTTGGTTCGCTGAATGGCTTAAACCTTTACAACGACCAAACAGGAACGTTTACAGCCTGGAATACAGCCAGTCAGCCTCCCTTGAAAAACGATTTTATCCATTGCCTGTTAGTCTCTAACGGATTAATCTATGTAGGTACCGAGGCTGGAGGTGTCATCCGTCTTGCCCCTCAGCAACTATTGGTCCGCAATAGTATCCATTCCTCTGATCCTACTTCTCTATCTCCAAATGCCGTCAATGCCATGTATGTGGAGCCCGATGACGTACTTTGGGTAGGAACAGTAGAAGGTGGTCTCAACCGCCGGGCTGCTGGGGAAACGGCTTTCACCCATTTTACCAATCAGAATTCCGGTCTGTCGCACAATAGTGTATCAACCTTGGCTGCCGATAAGCAGGGGCGTTTGTGGATTGGCACTTGGGGTGGGGGTGTCTGTATGCTTGATATGAAGAGTCCACATCGTATCACCCGTCTGCAACTGACAGAAGAACAGATGCGGCTGACAAACTTTGTGGGTGCCCTTGCCTATGACCCTTTCAATGATGGTATGTGGATAGGAAGCAACGACGGCATGTTCTTTTATCGTTATGCCACGGGCCAACTTGAGGAACCTTTTGAGGGATGTCGGAATGTGCGCGGTTGTATTGGTTCCATTATTACTCGCGATGGTTGTCTCTGGATGGGATGTATGCAAGGCGTCAGGGTGGTAAATCTCCGTGCCAGTAAGAATGGCCTTTTTGAAAGCCGTGCCATTATGCATCGTCTTGACGATCCTCAGTCGCGTATCGTCGACAAGATCTCCTCATTTTGTGAAACTCGTGATGGCACACTCTGGCTGGGTAGTAACGGCTATGGACTATACCGTCGGGTAATGGTAGGTGGCAACGAGGAACGTTTTGAGGCCCTAACGCAGTCGGATGGTCTGGTTTATAACGGTGTAAAGGGAATCGTCGAGGACAAAAACGGTCGTTTGTGGATTACCACCCAGAATGGTCTCTCTGTCTATGATCCCCTACAGAATACCTTTACCAATTATTCTCAGTACGATGGTCTTATAAATCCTCATTTCTATTGGAATTCTGCCATTAAAGATGCTTCGGATGTCATTTACTTAGGTAGCGAAGGTGGATTGATAGAGGTGCTTGGCGAAAATACTGACATTGGCTATCATGGTCATCTGACTTTTACACATCTGATGGTTGATAATCAGGATGTGTTTGCAGGCAGCGATTATCTCGATGAGGATATATCCACATCGAAGATTATCAGACTGAAAGAGGGCAATCGCTCTTTCTCCATCGATTTCTCCGCCTTAGACTTCGGCCATGAGACACAGGGGCTTTATAGTTATCGGATGAAAGGCTTCGATAAAGAGTGGACCGTCCTAAAACCTGGTCAGCATTCTGTTCGCTATAGTGCCCTGCCAGTTGGCAACTATACTTTTGAAGTCAGCTACAAGTCTGCCCTAATGGATGGTGTTGATGACACCATTTCCGTTGATATCGTGGTTGATCCGTTCTTCTGGAACAGCTGGTGGTTTCGTTTCCTGTTAGGTTTATTACTGGTAGGACTGTTTGTCTATGGTTATAACAGGCGTGTGGCAGAATTAAAACGGCGGGAGGCAGAGCAACTGCTTAGTCCTATCCGTGAAGTGCTGGAGAAGTCGGGAGCCCCCCACCAACTTCAAACCCGTATACGGAACATCCTCGACAATCAGCAACGCTATAAGAATAGTGTTTCAAAGAGTGTTGAGGCCGACAAGGAGGAACTGCTCAAGAGTACAAAACCATTCATGGAGCGTGTGATGGAGATTATGGAGCATAACTATATGAATTCTGAGTTCGGCGTGCAGGAATTTTGCGATGCTCTTGGCATGAGTCGCTCTGTGGCCAGTAAACACCTGAACGTGGAGGCAGGTCTGCCCGTCGGACAGTTTATCAAGAACTACCGACTGAATATGGCAAAAGAGATGCTGTCCTCTAAGACAGGTAATCGTAATATAACAGAAATAGCCTACGCTGTAGGTTTCAATGACCCTAAATATTTTACCCGATGTTTCACTAAGATGTTTGGGGTGAATCCAAGCTCGTGGTCTTGATTTAGGTCAAAGACAGGTCTTGATATAGCTCAAGAGGTGGATAATTTTCACTTAGGAGGATGAAAATCGTTTTGTCCTCCTATTAAACCGTTTTGTCCACCATCCCCCATGTATAATTCACTAATTTTGCACCAAATTTCACTAATTAATATAATTCTAAACTAAAATCAATTTGCAATGAGAAAAGAAGTATTATTCTCTGTGATGCTGTCATTAGGCATGGTGGGAGGACTTTCTGTCTGTTCCGTTCCTGCGATGGCATCCGTCCAGCAAGACCAGACTATCAAGGTCAGTGGTCAGGTTGTCGACCAGGAGGGAGAGCCACTCATTGGTGCAACTATCAAGGTAAAAGGTGCACAGACTGGTGTCGTGACCGACTTTGACGGTAATTTCACCATTGACGCTCCGGCAAACGGGGTCCTGGTTGTAAGCTATGTGGGTTACAAGGATCGAGAGATTGCCGTACGTGGGCGCGCGATCCTTAATAAAATTGAGATGGAGTCGGATGCCATGATGCTTGAGCAAGTGGTTGTGGTAGGTTATGGTGTACAGAAGAAAGCCGATCTGACCGGTTCTGTATCTATCGTGAACGCTGACGAACTCAAGCGTGTGTCACATTCCAACATCTCCTCCATGCTCGAAGGTAAAGTGGCTGGTGTTCAGATTACCTCTGACGGACAGCCTGGTGCCGATCCTTCCGTACGTATCCGTGGTATCGGTTCTTTCGGAAGCACAGCTCCTCTTTATGTCATCGATGGTGTGCCTATGGGTACTACAATCCGCGACTTCTCACCTAACGACATTGAGACCATCCAGGTGCTTAAGGACGCTTCTGCAGGTGCCATCTATGGTTCTCGTGCTGCCAATGGCGTGGTTATCATTACAACCAAGGGTGGTAAGAAGGATCAGCCTCTGAAGGTGGACTACAAGGGCTACTTCGGTATCGACAAGATTCCCGGTGATGTTTACGACGTAATGAACGCCGATCAGTATAGCAACTATTTGGGACAGGCAGCCATGAATACAGGTATTGCACTGCCTGGAGGTTACACTCAGACAGCTAACGGCTTTAAGTTCCAGGACAACACCAATACCGATTGGTTTAAAGAGGTGTTCAAGACGGGTATCCGTCAGAACCACAATGTGAACCTCAGCGGTGGTGGTGCCAATAATACCTATAATATTGGTCTCGACTATTATAACCAGAAGGGAACACTGGAGGGTGCAGGTCCTAACTACGAGCGTTTCACCGCCCGTGTAAACAACACCATGGACACCAAGTTCATTAAGTTCCGTACCAGTTTCGTGTATTCTCACTCTGATCAGGACAACACCTCCATCTCTAATGCCAACGAGTATGTACAGGGTCTCTATGGTAACCTGCCTAACGTACTGCTCGGTGTACTCACCATGCAGCCTACCATCAAGGCATACGACTCCAGCACATGGGTACTCGATGACAAAGTAGGTTCTGCCAGCAGCTGGAACTACGATGCCTATGGCTACGGTGTTTACTATGATACCGTTCATGGTGATATCTCGGCTTCGAACCCCTTGCTCATCAATAACCTGCTGACGCGTAATACGATTGTCGACCGCTTCGTAGGCACTGCTTCTGCCGACGTCGACCTGCTCGAAATGGTAGGTATCAAGAGTAAGAATCACAAGCTGAACTACAAGCTCAATCTCTCATACAGCTCGACCAGTGCCAACGATAAGACCTGGATACCGGCCTGGGTACAGAGCAATCGCGTGTATCTGGCCAAGGAGAATGAGCGCCTGACCAAGGGACACCGTAAGTACACCGATGCCCTGATTGAGAACACGCTGACTTATGATGGCACCTTCGGTCTGCACCACGCAAACATAGTGGTAGGCCAGACCTACGAAGAGGAGCACACCAACACACTGACAGGTTGGGGTGTGAACTTCTCTGAGCCTTACTTCCTGCAACTTCAGAATGCCAACGACACTTACTCTGAGTCGTACGAGTACAAGCACACTCTGGCATCTTACATTGCCCGTCTGAACTACGATTACGATGGCAAGTATCTGCTGTCTGCAGTGGTTCGTCGTGATGGTAGCTCTCGTCTGACAAAGGACATCCGTTGGGGTACCTTCCCATCTGTATCAGTCGGTTGGCGTTTCGACAAGGAGAGTTTCTTCCCCATCGATCGCAACATCGTCAATATGTTTAAGGTGCGCGCCAGCTATGGTGAGCTCGGTAATGAGAACATCGGTGAGTACGTTTATCAGGCTACCATGCGCCGTAACAACATGACCTATAGCTTCGGCAACAATCCTGTTACTGGTTCTGCCGTTTCTACTTTCGTCAACGAGAACCTGGCCTGGGAGAAGAAGACCACGATGAACGTAGGTATCGACCTCGCCCTCTTCAACAACCGCATTGAGTTCACAGCTGAATGGTACAAGAACAAGTCTACCGATCTGCTTTACAGCGTACCCGTTCCTGCCAGTGCAGGTGTGGCCAACACCAGTGTAACGATGAACGCAGCATCAATGGAAAACAGCGGTCTGGAGTTCTCGGTAACTTATCGTAATAACGACCATGCCCTCAAGCATCAGATCAGTGCCAACCTGAGCACCCTGAACAACAAGGTGACCTCACTCGGCTTCGGTACAGAATACTATCTTACTGGCGACTATATCACATACGTCGGTCAGGAAATCGGTCAGTTCTATGGCTATGTCTACGAGGGTATCGCCCGTACTCAGGCTGACCTCGACAATCACGCCACACAGAATGGCGCCCAAGTAGGCGACTGCCTCTATAAGGATCTCAACGGCGACGGACAGATCAATGCCGACGACCGTCAGGTGCTGGGCAGCGGTCTGGCTAAGATCAACTTCGGTCTGAGCGCACACCTCGAGTATAAGATGTTCGATATGAGTATCTCTACTTACGGGGCTCTGGACTATCATGTTGCCGACTATATTTACAATGCCATCAATTCTTGCTATGGATATGGCAACAAGGATGTAGATGTCCTCGGTGCCAACCAGTGGAGTGGCGACACTTACACCGCCAGCGTTCCACGTACCTACATCACCGCCAACGGTGAGTTGTGGAACGACTATTTCAGCTCACGTAAGATTCAAAACGCTGCCTATTGGAAGATTGCCAACGTTGAGATTGGCTGCAACTTGCCTACCGAGTGGTTTGCCAACTACGTCTCAGGTGTACGTGTCTATCTCGCAGCTCAGAATCTCTATACCTTCACAGGCTATCATGGCTATAACGTAGACTATGCCGGTGGTACCTTCACCCCTGGTCTCAACTACTGCTCTTATCCCAGCGCACGCAGCTTCATGGCCGGTATTAACTTCACCTTCTAAAGGTAAAATAGTATAAAGGTAAAATAGTAAAAAAGAAATTCAATATGAAACTATATAAAATTTCCTTCGCTCTTTTGCTGGGTCTTGGCACACTCGTTTCGTGTAACGACAAACTGGAACTGACGAATCCCAACCAGCAGACAACAGGTACCTACGGCTTTACTGCCGAGGATCTGGAGGAGAATGTAATTGCCGCCTACAACCATATCCGTATGGAGGGAACCTATGCCCGTGTAGGCTTCATGCTCGACGTATGCCGTGGTGATGAGGTGTGGAACTCCTCACAGGTTTGGTATATGCCGTTCGACGATCTCAATGCCCCTGTCACCGACGAAATCGGTCAATGGTCATGGCGTGACTGGTATTATACAATCAATGTAACCAACTTCACCATCACCCGATGTGGTGAGGATAATAGTGTACTCTCTGACAAGATGAAGCGTATCAAGGGACAGATGCTGTTCCTCCGTGGTCTGGCTTATTACAACCTCGCAGGTTACTATCAGAACCCCATCTTGATTACCGACTATAATACCTATTCTACCCTTGACGGTCTCTATGCTACCAACAGTACTTACGACGAGGTGTTTGATCAGGTAGAGAAGGATTTCCAGGAGGCTATGACATTGCTGCCAACCCGCGATGCAGGTGGTGAGTGGGCCAAGGGTCGTGCCACCAGCGGTGCTGCTGCAGGCTATTATGCCCGTGCCCTCATGATGCGCCATAAATATAGCGAGGCACTCGATGTGCTGAAGGCTATTATCGGTGGAACATACGGCAAGTACGAGCTAATGAAGAACTACGGTGACAACTTCCGCGAGGGGGCTGCCTACGAGAACAATGCTGAGAGCCTCTTCGAGGTGCAGTATCTCGACTACGGTTCGCAGGGTGTCGACGATGAGTGGACGCCAGTAAACACCAGCCCTAACGCGACTCAGGGGCATGCCATCGAGAGTAACTTCGGTCCTGGCGACTGCGGTGGATGGGCCGACCTTTCTGCCTCTCCTTGGCTCTACCAGCTCTTCAAAGCCGAGAAAACCACCAGTGGCAAACTCGATCCCCGTCTCTACTGGACCATAGGTACCTATGAGCAGGACTGGGAAGGCTTTGAATATGGCAACAAGTGCTATACCCTCGATATGACGGACGATGCACCTATGGTGACAAATAACAACAATGGTGGTCTGCCTGTTGCCAAGAATACCAATTTCCGCACAGGTATCTACGATAAGGTGGTTACAGGTCTTCATTGTGGTATCAACCTCCGCATGATGCGTTATTCTGACGTACTGCTCCGTGCCGCTGAGTGCGAGAACGAGATTAACGGTCCCACACAGCAGGCTATCGACTGGATCAATCAGGTTCGTAACCGCGCAGAACTACCCAGTCTGAAGCTCTCAGATTTTAGCAGCAAGGACAAGCTCTTTGAACAGATTGCCAGCGTAGAGCGCCCGAAAGAGTTCGGCTGCGAGTTCGGACGTGGTTTCGATCTTCTGCGTTGGGGTTTCTTCTATAGTGCCGATCGTGTGCAGCAGCTCAAGGAGCACGGTACCTTCCGTCGCTCTGCCGATCGTACAAGAGTTAAGGAGCCCGTTAGCTACGCTCAGGTGGGTATCGATCCCGAGTTGAAGAGTTCTTATGACTCTTGGAAACCCGGTCATGAGTTCTTCCCTATCTATCAGGGTACGCTGAACGACAACCCCAATCTCGTGGGTAACTCTGCCAACCTCGATATCGACAACACCAGCTACTTCACCGGTAAAGGCTGGACGGTACATCCCGTGGTTGACCTCTCGAAGTAAAGTAGTTAAAGAAGTTAAAGTAGTTAAAGAATAATGATTATGAAATATCTCAATAGAATAGCATCCGTCTTTTGTTCTGCAGCATTAGGTCTGCTAACTATGACGAGCTGTGAGGGCGGCGACCTGTTTAGTGTAGACGCTCCCGACTGGATCTCCGCCAAGGTCGACTCCATTAACGAAGCCAACAAGGGCAAGGGGGAAGAGGAAATCGAAGGTATGCATGAGGATGTATATACCGTTGGCGCTACCGACTTTACCACTGGCTGGTGGGCCGTATTCTCCAAGTATTATCAGGTTCCTGATGGCGAGAAGTGGATTACCCAGTTCAACCTGAACATCAATCCCAACGCCTCGAACACATATAAGAACTTTGCTCTTATCATCACCAACGATGAGGATCGCGGTGCTGGTAACTACAAGGAATATGGTGCCATCCGATACGACTATCAGCCCAGCGGTAACTCTGAGTGGGGTGATTATATCGATCGTAGTCTGGCTACGAGTACCCTCGAGTTCCAGACCGATACTGATCCAGGCGTAGGTAATCTGGGTGGCAAAGTAACGCTCACCGTTGATCGTACGCAGGGTGGTATGATTGTGACGATGACCAACGGAAAGGTGACGAAAACCTACAATCAGTCATCTCCTTTGGCTGCTCTCAATGCCGATGGTAGCAACAGTCCTATCCGCTGTTTCCTCGTGCCTGAGGGCTCTTACATCGACTTCATCGGTTCTACCATTGAGCCTATAGGAGGCTACACCTCTAAGGAAGACAAACTGCCGCTGTCTATGACGCTCAACGGTGTACCCAAGAAGGTGAAACTGGGTACGGAACTTGCTGAGGCATTTGCTAATGTCACCGCTACTGTTCAGTTCGAACAGGGTGTATCGAAGACCGTTCCCGCTTCTGAGCTCAGTTTCCAGGCCGTTCCTGATATGAACAGCCTCGGCACTAAGACCCTTATGGCCGCCTATAACAAGTCATATAAAGGTGAGGTTATCAACAAGGCTGTGATGGCCATGGCTTCCTTCGACGTCGTCGATAAGCTCTATACCAGCGTTGGTAACTCCGATAACTCTACACCGTTCTGGGGTGCTCACTCTGAGAACTTCAAAGTAGGACCGAAAGAGACGTTCGTTACCAGCTTCACCAACTACACCAATGGTCAGAACAACTGGAACAACTTTGTCGTGGTTCTGTGCTCTTCCGATGGTAGTAAGGAGTATGCAGTAGTACGTGCCGACAACTATGGCTGGGGCGACGGCTATGCCGCTTGTACGACGAGCGGCGGTCAGAGCGACTGGGGTGCATGGCTCAAGGCGATGGATGGTGCCAAGGTGACAGTGGCCGTTACGAATAATGGTGATGGTACAGCCGATATCCAGTGTGTCATGATTGGCAACGACGGCAAGACCTACATTCAGAGCTATACTGGCATCAACACCGTTGATCCTAATAACTGCTACTTCAACCTTACCGTCGATGGTAGCCATATCGAGTTCGACGATGTCATCGGTGCTGAGGACAATTCTACTGCCTTCTGGGGTGCTCACTCTCAGATGTTGCGTGTACCTCAGGGCCAGAGCGTTACCACCCGTATCAAGAACTTCACCAACCTGCAGAACAATTGGAATAACTTCTGTGTGGTGCTCACCCGTGAGGACAATACTGAGTATGCCGTTGTTCGTGCCGATAACTACGGTTGGGGTGACAGTTATGGCGCTTGCACACCGAGTGGTGGCCAGAGCGACTGGGGTGCATGGCTGAAGGCTATGGACGAGGCTATGTGCTATGTCTCTGTCACCAACCATGGTAGCACTGCCGATGTGAAGTGTATCATGATTGGCAACGACGGTAAGACCTATAAACAGGACTATATCGGCATCAGCCCTGTCGACGGCGAGGATCTTTTCTTCCGCTTCACGGTTGATGGCAGTCATCTGATTTTCGAATAGTATGAAGCGATGTAAACTCTTGATGGCGGCGCTCTTGGTGAGCTCCGCCATCATAGGTCAGACCCCTATGGTTCACGACCCCGTTATGGCCAAGGAGGATAGTACCTATTATCTTTTCTGCACAGGAATGGGTATCCAGCGCATGGTTTCCAACGATCGTCAGACATGGACGGTTGATCGTAACCCTGTCATGTCTGTCATCCCAAAATGGACGCGCGACTCAGTCCCAGGTTTCCATTATCACGTATGGGCTCCGGATATCATCCAATGGCATGGTCGTTGGTGGTTGGCTTATAGCTGTTCCACCTTCGGACGCAATGGTTCATCCATTGGTTTGCTCAGCAGTCGTTCGCTGAAATTTCCATTCTGGGAAGATGAGGGTTGTATTGTCACCTCCCGTGAAGGACGCGATAATTGGAATGCCATCGATCCCAACTTTGTCATCGACGACAACGACCAGCCCTGGCTCGTATGGGGCTCATTCTGGGATGGCATCCAACTAGTCCGCCTCGACACCACTATGCACATAGCTGCATCACAGCAACCCCGTACTATCGCCCGCCGTTATAACCTTGGCGACCCTCAGGGGAAAAAGGTGCTTTCGGTGAATCCCAATCCCCCCAAGAACCCCACGTCCGACTTCGCAGGTCCTAATGCCATCGAGGCACCATTCATCTTCAAGCACAATGGCTGGTACTATCTTTTTGTATCCTGGGACTACTGCTGCCAGGGTTCTAAGAGCAACTACCGTGTGGCCGTTGGTCGCAGCAAGACTATCGATGGCCCCTATCTTGATCCAGACGGCATTGAT
>JAEEGG010018977.1_pt1 | contig 13923 bp, 10 predicted proteins | sample 9134161 | NCBI WGS metagenome assembly JAEEGG01 (sample SAMN16246543, study PRJNA631951) | gut metagenome | biome: gut microbiome; feature: rumen; material: CR-attached | host: Bos | place: Iran: Karaj | collected 2018-10 | reverse complement strand
GATCCAGACCTAAAAGCCCATCCTGACCTCGAACTCGACTATATCGCTGCCCCACCCCGCATGGCTCACTACATAGAGGTGAGTACCAAGGTCTATCAGACCTATCTGAAATACATTGCTCCTGAAGATATACACGTCTATAGCATCGATGAAGTATTCATGGATGTGACGGCCTATCTACGTACTTATAAGTTGACGGCGCATGAACTAGCCATGAAGATGATCCGCGACGTGCTGGCCACTACAGGCATCACGGCAACGGCAGGCATCGGCACAAACATGTATCTGGCAAAGGTTGCTATGGATATTATGGCCAAAAAGTCCCCTCCCGATAAGGACGGTGTGCGCATTGCCGAATTGGATGAAATGTCGTATCGACATGAGCTATGGGATTATCGCCCTCTGACCAAGTTCTGGCGTGTGGGGCGTGGGATAGCCGAGAAACTGGCTGTCTATGGCATTGACACGATGGGAAAGATAGCCCGGATGTCAATACAGAACGAAGGGCTGCTATACCGTCTCTTTGGCGTGAATGCAGAACTGCTGATAGACCATGCCTGGGGCTGGGAGCCGTGTACGATGGAGGCTGTGAAAGCATATCGGCCAGAGACCAACTCCTTCAGCAGCGGACAGGTGCTGCAAGAGCCATACACTTTCAAGAAAGCCCGTGTGGTGATACAGGAAATGGCCGAAGGAATGGCACTCGACCTCGTATCGAAGCGTCTGGTGACTGACCAGCTGGTGCTGACTGTAGGCTATGATGCAGAATGTCTGACACGTCCTGAAATCCGCGAAAAGTATCATGGTGAGATTACCACCAACTACTACGGGAAGGCTGTGCCAAAGCATGCTCACGGCACTTTCAACTTCAACAGACCGACATCATCATCGCGGCTCATCATGGATGGGGCATCAGAGTTGTTTGACCGCCAGGTGAATCCCGATTTGCTCATCCGCAGGCTGAACCTGACAACGAACCATGTGGTATCAGAGGCATCGGTAGAAGCACAGGACAGTGCTCCCCAGCAACTTGATCTCTTCACCGACTACGAAGCATTAGAGAAGCAGCGTCAGGAAGAGCAAGCCAAGCTCGACAAGGAGCGCAGGATGCAGGAGGTACAGTTGAAAATCAAAAAGCGTTTCGGCAAGAATGCCATCCTTCGAGGTCTGAACTTCGAGGAAGGTGCCACTGCCAAAGAGCGCAACAAACAAATAGGAGGGCACAAGGCTTGAAGATAATTGAGAATTGAAAATTGAAAATTGAGAATGGATCATTACGACGATATCATCAATCTGCCACATTACGAGCCAAAGCATCATCCGAGGATGTCGATGTGGAACCGTGCAGCCCAGTTTGCGCCCTTTGCCGCACTGACTGGCTTTGAAGATGCCATTCAAAATTCCCAATAAACTATAAAACACGCGTCGAAATCACGATGATTCAGGTTTTTCTTCGTAAATTTGCAAGGAATAAAACAACAGACGAAATAATGAAGAATATGAAAAAGGGTACATTATTAATGTTTGCACTGCTCTTGATGGGAGCAACAGTGACAAAAGCACAGTCCGAACAGCCGGACTTTGACGACAAGTATGCAACGGAATTGGTGAAGGCCGGCACGGTGGCGCCTGACTTCAAAATGAAAACGCCAGACGGCAAGACCATTCAGTTCGCGAAGTTTGCAAAAGGCAAAACGGTGGTACTCGACTTCTGGGCATCGTGGTGCCCTGACTGCCGCAAGGATGCGCCGGAGGTGGTGCGCCTGTACGAGAAGTACCACCAACATGGCATCGAGTTCATCGGCATCTCGATGGACACTGACGTGGAAGCCTGGCAGAAGGCCATCGAGAAGTATGGCATCACCTACCCGCAGGTGAGCGAGCTGAAGAAGTTCAAAGAGACGGACATCGCCAAGGCTTACGGCGTGAAGTGGATTCCGTCGATGGTGGTCGTGGGTCCTGACGGACAGGTGAAACTCTCGACGGTGCTGACATACAAAGTGGATAAATACCTGAAGGAACTGACGACGGGCAAATATACAGGCCCAGGCAAGGGCGAGACCGTATTCATCGACGGCGACCATGGACGGCTGAAGGCCCTCATCCAGAAGCCCGCGTTGCAGCAGGGCGAGAAATGCCCGATGGTCATCTTCTGTCACGGATTCAGCGGCACGAAAGACGGCCCGCTGTTTGAACTCGTGGCCGACACTCTGCAGGCTCACGGCATCGCCAGCATCCGTTTCGACTTCAACGGACACGGCGAGAGCGAGGGCGAATTCAAGGACATGACCGTCCCCAACGAAATCGAGGATGCTAAGAAGGTTGTGGAGTATGTGAGCGACCTGAGATACGTTAGTTCACTGGCCATTGTGGGCCATTCGCAGGGCGGCGTAGTGGCTGCGATGACGGCCGGCCAACTGAGTGAGGAGCTGGGCGAGTCCCCATTCAAGGCAGTGGTCCTGATGGCTCCTGCCGCCGTGTTGCGCGACGATGCCATACGTGGCAGCACGATGGGTAAGCAGTATGATCCCTTCGATCCAGGCGAGTATGTGGAGTTGTGGGGTGGTCTGAAGCTTGGTGGCCAGTATATCCGCACAGCCTTCAGCCTGCCTATCTATGAGACGGCGGCAAAGTATCAGGGACCAGCTCTCGTCATCCACGGCAATGCCGACCGCGTGGTGCCTTACACCTACGGCGAGCGGTTCCATCAGATATGGCCTAAGAGTGAACTGGTCATTCAGGAATACTTCGACCACGGATTCTCACAGAACATCTACCGCACGACGGACATCGTATCGGAGTATCTGATTAAGCAGTTGAAGAGCAAATGATGTGACTAAATAAAAGATGTGGGAGCCGGTTGGCTCCCACATCTTTTATTTTGATTCTCTTCCGTCTGTCTCCAGGAACTGCAGTTCTGCCTCCAGCATCTCCAGTTTCGGCATAGGACAGTCTGCCTCGCGGGCAATCTCCAGGGGACGGGTGTAGAGATAGTATATCTCCATACGACGGTGGAAATCGTAGTCCAGCCGCATGGACGGCGAATAGGGCGTCATCGCATCAGTGGTCGCAATCATCTTGTCGACAAACGATTCATCAAGGTTCTTCACGCCCAGGTGCTGGGCAGCACTGACCACCTCCATCATCTGCTCGCGAATCAGTTGACGGGTCGCCTTGTTCTTCAGCAGCAGGTCTGTCTGCGTGTGCAGCGCTACGGTCATACCGTTGAACGGCATGTTCCATACAGCCTTTTTCCATCGTGCCTCATGATATTCCACCAGTCCCGTCTCGATGCCGGCCTGACGGAATTCATCGACTACGGCCTGCATCAGCGCTTCATCCTTGCAAGAGTAATTGGCCAGATTGATGCTGCCATAACACTGGTGATTGACTCTGCCGGGCTCTGTCTTGGCTGAACAGATAAAGGCCAGTCCGGCAGCCAGCTGCACGTCAGGGAACATCTTCTGCACATCCTCCTCCACGCCAATGCCGTTCTGGATGAGCACCACAAGCGTATTGTCATGGAGCAATGGTGGCAGCAACGTCTGCAGTTTGCCGTTGTTGACGGATTTCAGACACACCAGCACCACGTCGCACTTCGGCATGTCCTCCGTAGACAGATAGGCGTTTACGTCAGTCAGATGGAATGAGCCATCGCAGGAGTCTACCTGTAGGCCGTGCTGTTTCACATACTCATAATCGCTGCGCAGCAGGAAATGTACTTCCTGTCCTGCACGAGCCAATTTTGCTCCATAAAATCCGCCAATGGCACCAGCGCCGATGATTCCGTATCTCATATTGAAAACTTTATTCTAAAAATGCGGCGGCAAAGGTACGAATAAATTTCAATTTTCAATGATCAATTTTCAATTATTTATGTCATTCGTCACAAACTCCTGCATAATATCCCACTTATGCAGGGATTTCTGCAACTATCTGTAATTTTGCAGCGTCAAATACGACAAACGATATAAAGGTAAAAAGGTAAAAAAATAAAAAGGTAAAAAAGCAAAGGATATGAAAAAGAATGTATTTAGGATGACAGCTCTCATGGCTGCAATGATGATGACGATGACAAGTTTCGCTGAGACACAGGACTGGGGCGGACGAGTGATTGACGAGAAGGGCGAACCGATGCCCTATGTGAATGTGGTGCTGCTGTCACTGCCAGACTCGGCCTTCGTGCAGGGCGCGATGACAGACATGGACGGCGTGTTCAAGATTGTGACAGACGTGAACCAGGGACTGTTCAAGGTAACCTGCGTGGGCTACCAGACCTTATATATAAATGCAGGCGAGGGCCTGACCATCCAGATGAAGGAGGATACGCAGCTGCTCAGTGAGGTTGTCGTGAAGGGTCAGTTGCCGAAGACTCACGTAAAGGGCGACGCCATGCGCACCACCGTCGCTGGCACGATACTGGAGAAGGCAGGAACCGTCTCAGATGCCCTGTCGAAGATTCCTTCGCTGGAGGCTGAGCGCGACGGCGGCGTGAAGGTGCTGGGCCGTGGCGATGCCGAGGTGTATATCAACGGCCGACGGGTGCAGGACATGAAGGAACTCTCTCGTCTGCGCTCCGACCAGATCCAGCATGTCGATGTGGTGCAGAACCCTGGTGCCCGTTATGCCGCATCAACCAAGGCCGTCGTTCGTATCACATTGAAGAAAGCACAGGGCGAAGGCTTCAGTTTCCAGAACAGCACGCAGTACATGTACCAGTACGGCGGTTCACTGAACGATAACTTCACCGCCAACTACCGTACTGGCGGACTCGACGTGACGGGTTCATTCTGGGTGGGCACCTATAATCACTACAAGGGCTTACAAGTTAACGATATGCTTTACTACGTGGGGCCAGATCAGGTGACAGGTCACTCCACCCAGGAGATCAGACACCCTTGGCACGCCTGGTCGCCGCAGTTGCAGTTGAACTATATGGTCAACGAGAACCACACCTTTGGCGCCTACTACAAATACGACCGCACGCCCAGCGGCGAGACGAAAGGCGACTACCTGACGGATATGTTCGAGAACGGCATCCTCACTGAGCATTCCGCGAGCGACATCTGGCAGGACGAAAGCATCAAGAAGCACATCTTCAACGCCTATTACAACGGTAAGGTAGGACAGTTGGGCATCGACCTGAACATCGACGGACTCTTCGACGACACCAAGACGCCAGGCCGCACGACGGAGCAAACGACACTTGTCGGCTCAGCCCCCGTCGACCGCACCATCGAGAACAATACCGACAACGCCAACAACTTCTGGGCCTCGAAGCTTATCTTCAGCTATCCTATATTGAAAGGTAACCTCTCCGTGGGCGGCGAGTACAGCTACAACCACCGCACGGATGCCTACACATTCCTGGCTTCCGACTATGTGCCCGTGAAGGCTACAGACACGGAGATCAATGAGAAGTCGGCAGCAGCCTTCGTCGAGTACGGCCGTCAGTTCGGCAAGGTGTTCGCCCAGGCAGGTCTGCGCTATGAGCATCTGACGAACGACTACTTTAATTTCGGCAAGCGCGAGGACGAGGTATGCCGCAACTACGGCGACTGGTTCCCCACCGCTACCCTCTCCGCTCCCATTGGAAAGATGCAACTGAGCCTGTCGTATCGCCGCGACATCCAGCGTCCGGCCTACGCCAACCTCACCAGTTCGACGATCTACGTCAACCGTTACACCTACCAGAGCGGCAACCCCTACCTGCAGCCGACCTATACCCATAGTCTCGTGCTGAATGCCAGTTACAAGTGGGCGAACCTCTCGCTGAACTACGCCCGCAACAAGGATGTCGTCACGATGTCAACCGAGCCCTTCCCAGGTTCTGAGGATCCCCTCGTCAGCCTCGTGCGACCCATCAACAGTGCCGACGATTACAACCAGTTCACCGTCAATCTCTCGGCCAGTCCTAGTTTTCAATTCTCAATTTTCAATTTTCAATTGAATTGGCATCCTATGTGGTACGCCTTCGCGATTTTCCAGAACTACAAGTCGCCGACGGCTGATGGCTACATACTGACGCTGACCCGTCCGTACTTCACGTTCGTCTGGCAGAACGACATCGAACTGCCGAAGGACTTCCGTCTGCACGCTGCTGCCCAATGGGCCAACAAGGGCGACTACAACAACAACCGCATCACTTCCAACCGCTTTAATGCAGAACTCGGCATCCAGCGCGACTTCAATCTCCGCCGTCTGGGACAGCTGACCCTCGATGTGCGTTGCGTTGACATCTTCAACACCAACAAGACCGATGCCATCATCTACGGCATCCGCGAGTTGTCCGTCAGCAACCCCGCCCGCCGCACCTTCCTCATCGACCTCGTCTGGAAGTTCAACGAGGCCCGTTCGAAGTATCGCGGAAGTGGTGCCGGCGAGAAGCAAAAAGCCCGTATGTAGTTTTACTTAGGCTCGCTTGATGGCTGCGCGAACCTGCGCCATGTTGCTACGCGAAACGGAGAGCGATTCGTGACAGTGCTTGATGAGCAGCTGGGTGGAGCCGGAATGTGAGACGATTTGCTCTACCTGACCAAGGTTGACCAGGAAGGCACGATGGCAGCGGACGATCATCGGATAGCCCTGCAACGTTTCCTCCATCTGTTTCATCGTGGCGCGAAGCATGTCAGTATGCACCTGTCCGTCACGCAGATGGTTCACCTTGACGTAGTTGCCCACGGCTTCAAGAAATAATAGGTTGGAAATCTGGAGCGTCACCGATTCGTTGGTCGTGCCAGCGAGAGTTAGCGGATCATGGGGACGGTTCTGCGTGATACCATTTCCTTCAGAAATCGGATCATCAGAATCCCTGTGATCCACAACAACTCGGTCTTCCTGCATCTTCTTCAACTCCTCGTTCAGCAGTCTCGTCTCTTCCAATTCCATCGCCAGATACTTGCTGCGGTACTTGAAGCGCCAGTAGAGTCCGATGGCGAAGGAGCAGAAGGCGATAATGACAAGGGTTTCAAGGAAATTGACGAAAGAGAACTGATTACCCTCCACCCTATCACTCAGCACAAAGTGGCGGTAAAGACAGATACCCAGTGCCACGAGCGGCGTGTTGATCAACTGGAACCAGAGATTGCGGCGGATGATGTATTCAGCACCCTTCTTGAACGACCTCGGCATCTTGACGACATACTTCAGGATGATGTCCGTCACCATGCAGATCAAGAAGCCAATCACGCCCAAAGCTATCAGATGTACGTAGGCCTGCCACTGCCACGTATCCAATCCGAAGGGTTTGAACACGGCCAGCGCCACCACAACAAATGTGGTACTGATGATCCTCGTCATTATCGTTTCTATTTGTCCCTGTTTCATATAAAGTTCGCGGCTTCAGCCCGCAAAGGTACGAATAATTTTCAATTTTCAATTCTCAATTTTCAATTTATTTTCAAATTTCAATTATTTACGCCATCCGTCACATTTCCATGCAGAATATCCCAGAAATTTAATGCTTTCCGCAACTTTCTGTAATTTTGCAGCGTCAAAGGTACGAGTAAGCGAGTAAAATGCCAAATGCATTTGAGCTATTTCGAGCATGAGTACTTTCAACGAAGTTAAATACAACAAATAAGTAAATTCAGTTTGCAACTGGATTGCAGAAGCAAAGTAATACTTTTGCAGCGCAATTAATCAAAAATAAACAAGTAGAAGATGAAAAGATTGTTTTTAGGAGCAGCTATAGCGATGCTGCTATTGCCCTCAGTGATGAGAGCACAGACCGTAGGTCAAATCAACCAAACCAACCAGACCACCCAGACCGTTCGCGGACAAGTTTGTGACGTAGCCTCTGGCGAGCCAATGATTGGCGTGACCGTTACAATTGAAAACGGGATAACCTTAGCCACCGTATCTGATGTGGACGGAAACTTCGTTATTAATAATGTACCCGTAGGACGACACTCGGTACGAGCAACTTATATCGGCTACGAACCCGTGCTGTTGAAGGAGCAATTGGTGTCATCTGGTAAGGAACTGGTGCTGACGCTGAGAATGCGTGAAAGCATTTCTGAACTAGGCGAGGTAGTCATCAAACCTCGCGTGAACAAGCAACTGCCACTGAACGAGATGGCGCAGGTGGGTGCCCGTATGTTCAGCGTGGAGGAGGCCACGCGCTATGCCGGCGGTATGGCCGACCCTGCCCGTACGGCCTCGATGTTTGCAGGTGTGGCTACTGGTGGCGCTACCAACGGCATTTCGATTCACGGCAACTCGCCCCAGATGTTGCAGTGGCGCGTGGAGGGTGTCGAGGTGCCGAACCCCAACCACTTCGCGGATATTACAGAGGCTGGCGGCGGCGTGTTTACCTCGCTCAATGGCACGGTGCTGGCCAACAGCGACTTCCTCACGGGAGCCATGCCTGCCGAGTTTGGCAACGCCCTGAGTGGTGCCTTCGACATGAAGATGCGCGTGGGCAACAACACCAAATACGAGCACGCTGTGCAGGTGGGTACGCTGGGCGTCGACTTCGCCTCGGAAGGGCCATTGGGAAAGAATACGAAGGCCTCGTACCTCGTCAACTACCGCTACAGTTTCCTCGAAATTGCCAAGAAACTGCACGCCATCAATATGGAAAAGGAGACGCTCGACTATCAAGATCTGAGTTTCAAGCTGAACATGCCTACCACAAAGGCTGGCACCTTTGCCGTATGGTTCACAGGACTCATCGACAACTACGAGAACGAAGTGCCTGACGTGAGCGACTGGGAGACGCTGTGGGATATGAACGACTCGTGGTCGCGCCAGCGCAACTGTGCCGTAGGCCTCACGCATAACTACCGTTTTAAGAATGGTGGCACGCTGCACTCCAGTGTGGCCTATACAGGTGCTTACACAAGGCTGGCCATGAACAACTATGATGAGCAGATGACGAAGACGCCTGGTGCGGACGGTCGCAATGCGCAGTGGAACGTCATCATCAGCACTCAGCACCAGCAGAAGATTTCCTCGCGATATACGATGCAGAACGGCTTCGAGCACCAGCACCTCGCCTTCCACACCTGGTTGGACTGGCTTCACGAGACAGGCGGCCCACTCTATCGCGTCTATGAGTCGGATGGTAACACAGGACTGACGCGTCTTTACAGCAGTCATAAACTGGCATTGAGCAATAGGTTCTCCACGGTGGCGGGCATCAACGTGATGTGGTTCAACCTGAACAACCAATGGCTTGTGGAGCCGCGCGTGAGTTTCCAATATAAGACCTCGCCGTCGAGCACACTCTCGATAGCCTACGCCCTGAACAGCCGTAAGGAGAGTACGGACACCTATTTTGTCATTGAAAATGGAACAATGAATATTGAACATTCTGCCGATGCGCAGCCAATGGTCAATAATAATCTCGGCCTCACCCGCTCACACCATATCTCCGCCTCGTTCGCCCAGCGCCTGGGAGAGAACGCCATGCTGAAGATCGAGCCCTACTGGCAGTGGCTTTTCGACGTGCCAGTGGAACAGGGTACCACCTACTCCATCATCAACCACCGCAATTTCTATCAGGACCGCGCTCTGGTGAACGAGGGTGCAGGACGTAACTACGGTATCGACCTCACGTTGGAGCGCTACCTGAAGGATGGCCTCTACGGTATGCTGACCGCCACAGTCTTCAAGTCGGAGTATCGCGATGCTCAGGGCGTATGGCACCACTCGCGCAACGACCGTGGCTATATCACCAATATCCTTGGTGGGAAGGAGTGGATGGTAGGAAAGAGCAAGAAAAATGTGTTTGGCCTCAACGGCCGTCTCACGCTGATGGGTGGCGACCGCTACACGCCTATCCCAGAGGGTGTCACCTTCGAGGACATCGCGAAGCGTCCTGACAAGTCGATCCCAGAAATCGACGGACTCGATCCCTACAGTGCCCAGATGAAGATGAACGTGGGATACGCCTTCTCAGTGAAATATACCATCAACAAGCGTCACACCTCTCACCACTTCATCCTGGAGTACCTGCAGATGAAGACCTTCCAAGGTCAGACCTTCGACCTCCGCACCCACGAGATTGTCGACAAGTTCACCTCGCTCACCTTCCCCAACATCGCCTATCGCGTGGAATTTTAGTGCCGTGAATAATGCGATTAAGCGAGGGCAGAGTCAAGCTTGCTTGAAACTATGCCGAGCATAGCATTTTGCACGCAGTGAATTTGCAAAACTCGATGGAATTTGCTATCTTTGTGGCGAAAATGAATAGAAAATGAACAAGAAACGACTTTTATATCTGGACAATCTGAAGGTGTGTCTGACGGTGCTGGTGATATTCCACCACGCTGGTCAGGCATACGGCGATGGTGGCGACTGGGCTTACCATCCCAGCAATCCTGCCGAGTTTATGCCTTGGATATGGCATTTCTTCTCGGTCAATGCAGCCTTCTTTATGGGGCTGTTCTTCCTGATTTCAGGTTACTTCGTGCCTACGAGCTTCGATAGGCAGGGAGCCAAGGTGTTTGTGCAGAAGAAACTGATGCGTCTGGGTATTCCGCTTTTGCTGATGGGTGGACTGATATCCGTTTTGTCAGGCAAGCCGGAGATTGGGCACATGTGGTATATCGAGAGTCTGCTGGTGTTCTGCCTGATTTACGCCTTGATACGACTGATATGCAAGCCCATCGATGGCGACTGCTCATCGAGACCCACCATCATCGGCCTGCTGATATTTGGCAGCGTCATGGGTATTGGCAGTTATCTGATCCGTCAGGTCAGCCCACAGGATCATTGGATCTGGCCTTTTGGCATTATCCCGCTGCCGATGGAACCCGCCCACTATCTGCAGTACGTCATGATGTTCGTTATCGGCATTCTGGCACGTAGGTTTGCCTGGCTCGAAAAGATGAGTAACAACACAGGAGTCATTTCGCTTGCGATAGGATGTGCTTTGGCATTGGGCATCTATCTTCGCGATGGTGGGGCTTGGAACGCTTTCGTTACTGAGTGGTTTGGTATCTACGAATCGCTTCTGTGTGTCTTCATCTGTTTTGGACTGATCTGGCTGTTCCGCGAGCATGGCAACTGGGACAGTAAGTTCTGGCAATGGTGTGCCGCTCAGTCGTATGGTGCCTACATCTTCCATCTGCTGCTGATGATAGTTCTGCAACATGCCACCGACGGCATCTGGATGGGTGCCTTTGGCAAGTTCATGTTCATCGGCATCGTTACCACCATCTGTTCGTTTGTGCTCACTTGGTTGGTAAGGCTGATTCCAGGAGCGAAGAAAGTCTTATGATTACGTGATTTTCCCAATGTCTCTCACTTTTTTTCTATTGGATGTAATTAATTCACTTTTCCTGCGACTAATTGGTAAACTCGATGTGAAACATCAAGGATTTAGTTGAACAATGGAGACGAAAGAATTAGAGAAAGATTTCCTGACGATGGTCGAGGCACAGAAACGTACGATCTACAAGGTGTGCTATATCTATGCCAACGACCAAGACGACCTGAACGACCTGTATCAGGAGACGGTGCTCAACCTGTGGAAGAGTTTCCCCCGCTATCGGGGAGATAGCACACTCAACACATGGGTCTACCGCATCGCCATGAACACCTGTATCACGTTCCTCCGACGCTCCAATGCCCGCCCGCAGATTGTACCGATGACGGCTAATGTGGCAAGCATGGCAGCAGAAGACAACGAGACGGCAGGACAACTCAGGGAACTCTACCGACTCATCAGCCAACTGGGGAAATTGGAACGCGCGCTGATTCTCCTCTGGCTGGAAGAACGGAGCTATGAGGAAATCGCCAACATCCTCGGCATCACTAAGACTAACGTCGCCGTGAAACTGAACCGCACCAAAGAGAAACTAAAGAAAATGTCGAACCGTTAAATTTGTATTGATATGGAACTTGAAGCATTGAAAGCCAGTTGGAACAAGCTCGATGAGCGTCTGGCAGCAACGGAAATAGTGAACCTTCGCGTGGTAAAGGAAGTGATTCAGCAGAAGACTAAGTCGGCATACGACAGCATCCTGGGTCAGAACATCTACAACTTCGTGGTGAATATGCTCATCATCTGCGTGGTATTCCCCTATGTCTATCTGAACACACCCATCCAGGCCACCTCGTTCGCCATCGTCGAGGGCGTGATGGTCATAGGGATGATACCTCTGGTATGGAAACTCTCCCTGCTGTCGAAATTCGATCTGGGCGGCAAAAGCAGCCGCGAACTCAGCCGTTTGGTGCTCACTTACAAGAAGATCTGCCATCAGGAGAAGGTCTGGATGATTGGTGCCGTATGCCTGGCGTTGATAGCTTTTTACATCCTAGAGTTGGGATTCAACACGAAAGCAGGCTACGAGTATAGTACAAGATTGTTGTTGCCTCTCGGACTCTCATTGCTCACCTTTGGTCTTGGTCTTGTCTTTGCAAAATGGCAGCTTCGCCGCCACACCCAGCAAATCCAGGAGATAGAACGCGGACTGGAAGAACTCCGAGAGTTCGAGAAATAAGGAATATCATACTTTGTATGTATGATTGTTAATATTAAGTTAGAGTAAGAAAGCAGCACTCGTCGCTATGACGGGTGCTACTTTTATGAGTCGTTTGTCACAGAATCATGCAGAATATCCCATATATTTGGTGGTTCATGCAATTTTTGATATCTTTGCAACATCAAAAGCACAATTGAGTGAGTAAAAAGCCAAGGTAATAATGAATATCCGTTTAGAACAACCAAAAGATTATCGTGAGGTAGAGAACCTCACACGCGAAGCATTCTGGAATGTTTATCGCCCTGGATGCACGGAGCATTACGTGCTTAATCAGTATAGAACCAATCCCGATTTCATCCCGGAACTTGACTTGGTGATGGAGGAGGATGATAAGATAATCGGCCATGTGATGTTTTCAAAGGCTGAAATCATCCTTGACGATGGCAGCCATTTCCCTTCTTGGACCTTCGGCCCCATCAGCATTCACCCCAATTACAAGCGCAAGGGCTATGGGCTCAAGTTGCTAAAATATGCGTTAGAGAAGGGCCGAGAGATGGGTGTCGGCATGCTACAGATGGAGGGTAATATCGAATTCTACCGTCATGCAGGTTTCGACTTGGCCAGCAAGATGAACATCCACTATCATGCTGAGCCTCGCGATGCCGAAGTGCCTTACTTCCTCGCCCAAGAACTGATACCTGGCTATTGGGGCAATCGTGAGGGAACCTATTGTCCTCCCAAGGGCTATTTCGTAGCCGATGAGCATCCGGAGGATTTCGAAGCCTACGAAGTCACCTTCCCGCAGAAAAAGAAACTCCGCCTGCCAGGACAATTAGGATACGAAGAATGAGACGGCTTTTATATCTGGACAATCTGAAAGTATGCCTGACGGTGCTGGTGATATTCCACCATTTCGCTCAGGCTTACGGAGCCTACATCGTTCATAACTAAAAGATAAAAAATGAAACAGGAAATCAATCCTAAGGATACGAATCGGGCCATCGCCTTCGAGCTGTGGATGAAGTCGCCCATGCCGATGGTGACGCTCACGAAGACCTTCGACGTGACGCGGCTCTGCAAGGTGAGCCGTCGGCGCGGCATGAAATTCAACATGCTGCTCTGCTGGTGTATCGGCAAGGCTGCATCAGGAATAGAGGAGTTTTACATGTTGCCGCACGACGGGAAACTATACAAATACGACCGTATGGCCATCAACATGATAGTGGAAAACGTAAAGGGCGGGCTCAGCTTCTGCGATGTTGCCGTCAGCGACGATCTGGAACAGTTTAATGCCAATTACATGCATCTGACAGAGACCATCAGCCAGACCTGTCAGGACATCTTAGACGATGAGGCTGTGATAGTAGGCACGTCGGCAGTGACAGGCACGGAACTCGACAGCATTGTCAACCAGTACAGCGGCATCTACACCAATCCTTTCCTGGCATGGGGCAGATACCGCAAGCCTTGGTTTAAAGTGACTTTGCCT
>JAEEGG010018976.1_pt1 | contig 13923 bp, 13 predicted proteins | sample 9134161 | NCBI WGS metagenome assembly JAEEGG01 (sample SAMN16246543, study PRJNA631951) | gut metagenome | biome: gut microbiome; feature: rumen; material: CR-attached | host: Bos | place: Iran: Karaj | collected 2018-10 | reverse complement strand
ATTCTGATGTCTCTAATTGGCGCAACGGAGTATCGTCGCCTTTGTGGTCGAACTTGTCGAGCAATCGCATGAGCGGGTGTCGTCGTTTCTGTCTCAGTCGGTTCTTGGCCATGTTCTGTGCCGTCACCGCAACATAAGCCGTCAGTCTCGCCTCATCCAGTCTTTGCACGTTCTCCCACATCTTGATCAGAGCCTCCTGCGCCACATCTTCAGCCTCCTCGCTGTCCACGAGAGCCAATGCCGCACCTACAGCTATACGCCGCAGTTCTTGTGCTCGGGATATGAAGCGCTCTCTGTCCATCTGTTTGTTTTTACACTATGAATACACCAAAAAAGGAAAAATGCTACGCAAAAATACGTGTTTTTTACGTGCATAGGAAAAGTTTTTCCCTACAATATCACAGGGGATTCCCTAAATCTACTACTACAACAACATAGTAATACAAATGATATACCCCAACCTATAATACATAGTTGAACGAAGTGGTCTTTCAATAGAACCTTTGCAAGACTATGATTCTTAACCTCTACAAATATGATTTGCAAATAACGAATAATCCCAACTATTACAAAGATGTTGGTAATATACAGGTACGGACTATGGAAATGCTCTACCACCTCAGGCGAGACAGTGTACATCATATAACAGACAATCGTCATACTTGCCAAGATACTTATTACCTGGTTCATGAACATGGGATTGTAGCCAACCTTATTTCTCCTTTTGGTAAAAACAATTAGTAATGCCAGAAAGATGATCATCAGAATAATCCAATGAGAAAAGAATAACTCCATAGCCTGTTTAGTCCGTTTTTATCTGATACACTTTCATTTCCAACCTTTTATTTTCGGTTACCAAAACCAATTGTTGAGAGCTTGATTGACTTACAGCCTCAAAATAGTCATACAAGTGATCATTTCCATAATCGACAGATCTTTCTGATAGAATAATGTAGTCCATCCTCTGAGGGAGATCATGAGGCGGAAATATCCCTAAGTAATAGGTGTCGTTACTTATTTTTGAGATCTCATAAAACACAGAAAAAGGGACGATGATTTTCTTGTCCTTTAACATTGTGCAATGGCTTATAAACGATTCCAACTCATGGTAATTATTGTTGTCTTTCTGCATCTTATTACGTGTTAGTATAAACAATACTGAGAAAGCGATGATGAAACACCCCCAACGGTAATTAGGCAATTTGAACAAAAAGACAGTCAGCAAGAATAATGGTAAATACGCCATCCAATAATAGTATGATTCATAACGACCTGCCAAAACCATTAACAAGGGAATAACTGTAATCATGATGAAAAGAAACCTAATGATCCTGTAATGGAGAGCTTTCTTTATATTTTTCAGATAGAGGAGAAGAAAAACAATATCTGCTATTAGTAATGCAAGATAAGCTGGACGGGTAAACGCAGATATTAAGCGCATGGATATAGGAGATTCCACACCCATTTTTGACAGTTTTCCCATAAAGAAGGTTGTGTCGATGCCTAGATAATCACCCATCATTGGCAGGATGAAAGCTGCAATTGCTTTCACAGAGCCTGAATATGAAAAGATGTTCACGACAAATGACATCAGATGCCCATGATAGGCCATGAACGCACAATTAACCACAAAGCCCAAGAAAATGCCTGATACAGACAAAAATATTAAATACTTGATTTCTTTATGATATGAACCTAAAACCAAGAATGACAATAGTAATAATAACACCAGACATATGGCCGCTTGTATAGCAGTGGTCATCAGAAACGCAGATAAGACTAATACGCCCCATTTTCGTTTACCGCTTTTGATGGTACGTATCATTTCATTTGCTATAAGAATAAGAAATAATGCCCCCATCAGATCTGGCCTGCCATTGCTATACATAAAAACCATATCGTTTGTACACCATAATAATATTATAAGCAGAAGGATCTGGATAATTGAAATTTTCAGGTTTAACTGCTGAAGAATTCTTATCAACCCCCATCCAATGAACAGGGTAATCGCAACATTCAGAGAACGGCAGGCAAAGATACTTGTGCCAAACACCTTCATCCAAGGTACAAGTATGATGGAATATAGTGGAGGATACAGCATAAAGGGTTCTTGATTGGCGATAGAATACCATGAGTGTGTCGTCCATCCCGCTCCTTTCACATAGCGCATGGGGGTGTCGATAAACATCACTTCGTCAATCCAGGGTATCAGATTGGATAATCCTGACAGAGCCATACAAACAGGCAAAACAGAAACGAAGAAGTAAATGAAGATAGTTCTGTACCTCATGGTCGTTTTTTGACCACAAAGTTAGCAGAACCCAAGCTTTCAAAGGGTAAAGATCAGTACGCAAAAGGTCAACTAGATGCGAGAAAGATGGTTGCGAGTTCGCAAACCGTCCGCATCAACCTATAAGGACTGGATGAATTCGTCCCATTGGGCAGGTGTGCCCTTCTGGCCGAAAACCTTTTCGAATAGGCGTGAACGTGTGCTTGAGATGGATTGTTTAGAATGGGCAGATAGTTGAGCGAGGGCAGCTGGCTGTAAACCAAGTCTGAGCAACAGACAAATGTGCATCTCATGAGAAGAGAACTTGTGGAATGTCTGTAGGCGGCTCAGGAAGGCGGGTTGTATCTTTGCAAAGGTATCTTCTAATATGTGCCAGTCTTCATCAGTCATCGAAGGTTGACGTGAGTCGCTCAAAAGGCGGTTTATATGCCGACAGATTGGGGTATCTGCTAATATCCCATTTTTTCGCTCCGTGTCTTTTTCATCACGTTGGCGGTAGTCTGCCAAGAGATGTTCCAGCTGCTGTACTTTCATCCTATATATCATACGACGGCGACTGAAATAGAGGATCGCAGCCACCAATACAAGAATCAGCACAACGATGATTGCTACAGCTATGATATTTCGCTGCTCAAGACGTGCATTCTCCTGTTCGCGCAGGGAGTAGTCGTAAAGCGCACTGATGCGGTGAAGTGCTTCCGTGTCAGTTTCTTGCATCAGAGTATCTGTCAATAGTTCGTATTGTTGTAGATGTTTGGCAGCCTCTTCAACCTGTCCTTCCGACAATAACAGATCTGCCAGCCATTTGTGGCTCATCTGTCGCAGTCCTGTCTCTTCATTTTGTAGCAGCAACTTGCAGTAATAACGAGTGGAATCTGTAGGACCTGTCTGGCGATAGAGATCAGCAGCCATGAAACAGATGCCGCCAGTCATCTCCGCCTCTTGTGACAATGAGGGAGATAGCAATTGTCGTGCCCGTTCATAGTCTTTATGCCACAGATAGTAGCCAGCCAACTGGTTTCGGATGTCAGTTGCCAATAGGCTATCTTTTCGTGACAGGGCCAGACTCATGGCAGTATTGAAATAGTAGACACAACTGTCATCGTCATCGCGCGTGCGGTAAATATTGGCCATATCAAACAGTACATAGGCCATACCAAGGGAGTCTGCCATCGCTTGACTGGTTTCTAATGCCATATGATAGGCACCCAACGCCTGCTCCTGAAGGCCTTCGTCGAAGAGCAATCGACCCATGTCGTTATAGATGCCCATGCGGAGTGAATCATCAGTAGCCAACTCTGCCGCCTCTTTCAGACAGGCAAGCGCCTGAGGGGCATCTCCCTGTTCCATATAGCGAAGGGCATCTTCATAAGATTGCCGTCCTTTGGAAGCATTACATCCGGCCAAGAAGATGGCCGACAATAGAAGCAATAGTATCTGTTTCATTCCTCTTCACGAATATAGATTGGTTTACAGACATCAAGGTCAAAACGTATGAGCCAGCGCATCACATCATCAATTGTCGCCTCGAATTCTTCAACGATATAGATTGTATTATCAGAAATAAAAAATCTTGTGGATTCGTCTGTTTCATTATCCATGAGTTCAAATTCCTCCTCAGCTAAGAGATGGTTTGGAAACACGATTGTCATCGAGTCTCCTCTGACTATTCCGTTAGCTTCCATCCATAAACCGATGTGGCAGTGAATGCTATCATTAATTCCATACAGAGGCACGTCATAGTGTACGAACTCACAACCACGACCATAATCAATTCTTTCAAGGGTTCCGAACAAAGGATTTTTCGGCATGATAGCGGTATCCTGAGGATGATACCAGAAGTTAACAGCTTTCCTAGCTTCTAAAATAGGACGATTGCAGAACTGGTTGCTCAAATCCAAAAGGATCCGCCCGTTCTCATCCATTTTTGTATCATGACTATCCACATGTTGTTGATGGATTTGAAATTTACGACGGCCTGAAAGGGTATTCTTGACATATCGCCATTTCCGGCCAACCCTACGGCGGGATTGAAGCATTGAATCTTCATCCGGTAAATAATAAAATGCTGAGGTACAGACGCTGTCAGTGGCTTCGAAAGTCATATCAGGATTACCCAGGTGGAAGGACTGATAATAACAAGCAGAAGAACCATCTGCAGGACTTCCCCACCAGCCAATACAACCATAATCCACTTCTGGTTCTCTGAACGTAATGCTGTCAACATCAGTACATTTATAGTAAACTCCAAGGGATATATCCACGACATCCTCTGTCATTTTGATTTCATTGACATTTTGGATATCTACGGCAGTGCAAGCGCCTTTCCCATACACAAAAATAGCTTCCTGAGCCTCTGCTTGGATAGAAAGGCCTAATAGTGGAATACACAGCAAAAAGATGGTAATTAATCGCATATAGGCCGCAAAATTAGCACAAACAAATGGAAAATCCAAATTATTGAGTACGCAAATAGTACGCATGGGGTGTCCGCCAAGCTCACACGGGGTCTGTGAAGTGAGCTTTGTTGGTGACAATGCTTTCAGAATCCAGGTCCTGCCTCACCGCGCTGATAGTTGATCCATCCGTCGGGGTCTTTGACGTAATAGCCTTGGATACGGAGGGTAGCGGCATCAGCGTAGGCAAAGGTGAGGACGCAGGAGTAGGCCATGTAGTCTCGCTCGGCATCGTCGTATGTAGCGGACAGTTGCAGGCAGTTACGCTTCTCGCCGCTGTTTCCCTCAGGACTCCAGTATCTCAGCTGCCATGTCCCCGTGAACGTACCGCTCAGTTCTAAATTCTCCCAATCAGTATATTGCTCTTTGCCTTCGATGGTGACGAACTTCCGCGTCTGCCATTTGCGCATACCTGTCAGTGTGCCATCGATCTGGAACGTCAGGCGCTCGAAGTAGCGCTGCGTGTCGCTGATGTTCTCGTAGTGCCATGTGCCAACCATGAGCGGCCCGTACTGTTCATTCAGCTGCACGGTCTTTTCGTGTGCCTCCGGGTCGGCATATCTTGGCTCGTCACTGCCGCAAGAGGCGAATGCGAGGGTGGCAATCAAAAGTGATATGACGGTTCGTTTTTTCATGTTCGTTTACTTCTTCAGTTTTCCTTTGCTCTCAAGATACTTCGTGAACGTCTCCCACTGAATGGCATTCTTTTTGATGTTGGCCTGCGTGCGCTCGTCGTTGATGAAAAGTGCTGGGTAGCAGTCGTGCAGGTAGTAGCCGGGATTGTCAGCATCCTCGCCAACCAAAGAATAGTGCAGAACAAGATTGTAGAAAATGCGGCTGTCGAAGTCGGACACGAAACGGCTGACCTCGAACAATAAGTTCTCACCAAGACGAAACTCCAGTCCCTCTTTATAATAGTTCTTCATCAACTTATTGAAAAGTTGCTCGTCCTGCTTCTTGAAACGAATCTCGCGGGTGCTGACATTAAACCACTCAATATCGTCCTCGGTGAATAGGGTGTCGATGGTAGCAGTCGTACCCCTTGTCTCGCCGCTCGTTTCGCAGACGAAGAACTTGATTTGCTCCTCGGGACAAACAGTAAAGTTTTTATCCTGCTCGTTGTCATTGCTGCTGCAAGAGGCGAGGGAGAAAGCAGCAAGCATCATGAAGGCGATTCTCAAGATTTTCATTGTTTTCATATTCGTTCTATTATATCTTCTTAAAACGTGCAATAGTATTACATTCTTATAAAGCGCTTTCAATTCTTTCAGTTTCTACTTTCAGATAATTCTCCAGACACTTGGCGATTTCGGGGTAATAGTCGTCCAAAGTCTTGTAGCGGATGCGATGCTTAGAGTAATGACGTAGGGCGGTGACAAGTTCTGGCATCCAAAGGAAGTCACGGGCTATCTGCTCGTACATTTCTGCTTTGATTTGCTCATCACTGAAGCCGTTCTCCTGCATGTAAATAATGACTGCCGCACGGACGATACTTTCATTGATGACTGTAGCAGCGTTTCTGTAGGCTTGGTTGCTCATTCCGCGATAATACCGTTTCAACAATTTCTCGCCAATAGTTCCGAATTGGTCGGTATTAGCATCGTACAAGGGATTGATAAAGGAGTGGTTGAACTCATGGATGAGTGTCGCGGCATAGTCTGTGCCGTTCTCGAAAGCCTTCCCTGTCTTCTCGTCCATACTGTAGCCACAGATGGCAAAGACCTCTTTGGACTGGCCGGGCAATTGTCGACTTGGGCCATAATTGCCGCCACCGTTAGTGAAGCCTATGACGATGCGGAATCGCTCTGTTGGTTCCGTACCATAGAAATGTGTATACCAGTCCTGATGAAAGTACTGCATCACGTTCTGCTCATAGGTGCGAAGGGCTGACTCATAAAATGACTGATGCTGCATATAGAAATCGTGGAAGCGGGCGTCGGCATAGAATTGATTGAGGTGGACAAGGAACGTGTCTATCTCAATATTCTGCCAACGGTTGCCGAGATTGTGCTTTTCTCCTGTCATCGTTACTTTCTTCCCGTCCGTTTCGAGATTGATGGCCATCGTCATCACGGCATCGTAGCCAATGTTATATTTACTGCGTAAGTCTTTCATGTAAGCAACTGCTGGGTGTTGCTTGTATGGCGCATACCAAGCCTCTGTGTCCTTGGTGTACTGTCCGCCCATATCCATGCAATACTCCCTAAAGCCAGCCGTGCGTGAGAGAATGGCCATGAGTTCCACCGTCTCGGATGCTTCGACAATAATCTGTGCATTCGCAAATGTCACTGCCAACAGCATGGCCAGCAGGAGAAAGAATCGTCTGTAGTATTTCTGTTTCATATTACCACATCATCATGCGAAGTGTACGCTGAGCATCGCTTCGCATATCCTTAATCTTGTCATTATACTCTTTGTTTTCTGTAGCTTCAAGGAACTTCGTGAAGCAGTCGCGGGCTTTGTCGCGCTGTTTGAGGGCGAAGTAACATTGCCCCATCTGGTAGGTGAGTTCATTCACATCTTTTTCTTCGGCATAGCGCATACATTCCTGCAGTTCATCTAAGCGGAAGTCGGGTTCTCCTTTCAGACGAAATGCTTCTGCAAGTTCTTTGTGAAGCCGTAAAAGAGTTTGGCGATCTGGCATCAATAGTTTTTTAGCCTCGTCAAGATATGACAAAGCCTCTGTGCCCAGCCCAACCTTGTTACTGACAATACCCAACATAAAAAGACAATAGGGATGATGATCGTTCTTATCGTAAGCCCGATATAGATAATCATAAGCGGATGAGTTGTTGCCCATGCGCTGATAGGTGAGTCCGAGGGTGTAAAGGGTGCCGAAACAGGTATCGCCAACAGCTTCGAGTTTTTTCAATTCATGTAATGCAAGGTCGTAATTACCGGTATTATAATAAGCCTCTGCCAGTTGACGGTTAATGAGTATATGAGTTGAATCACGTTCGCAATATTTCTTGCAAATGTCAATCACCTTTTTGGTGAAACTTTTTCTGCCCATTATACCTTGCCAACCATTATTCAGTCGGGGCGTATAGTCGGCTATCAGTGATGCGTCATACGGATTGTGCTTTAGCATCTCATCAGCCCAATATGCGAGAGAATCGTTTTGGCCAAGTTGAACGAAGTTGTTGTAGCAGAGTCGCATATCATCTGCATGAAGGCTGTCAGCAGGTATTTGTCGCAGGCATTCGAGACTCTTATTGAAATAACCTCGCGAAGCCAGTCGGATAGCATCATTACGGAGGTCTTCAGGATTCTGTGCTAATGCATAAATCGAGATGAAGACAGCAAATATTACTAATAATATCTTTTTCATTGTTGCTTCTCTTTTTCTAATAGTGCTTTTATTTTATCAATGGCCAGTGTGATGCTGATGTTCTTGGCGATAATACGACCACTGCGATCTACGAGGTAGTTGTGAGGGATGGTCTTGATGTCAAGCGACTGATATTCTGGATACATTGCCCTCTTCTTATCATCGTATGCATAATAGTTATTGATCTTGTAGGGCCTGTCGGTTTGTGTCAGGTCTTTGTTGCGCATATCCTTTTCCTTAACGGTGCTCCACCACTGCTTGCGGTTTTCATCTATTCCTATCAGGCATACCGCCAAATCATCACGAAACTCCTGGGCAGCATAGCGAATATTTGGCATCTGGGCCATACACGGTTGGCACCACGATGCCCAGAAATCTACCAACACATATTTCCCGCGAAACTCATTCACATTACCAAGTGGCCCATTATACAGTTTCAGATTCATATAATCACCTACCTTCAGCGGTTTCATCGTAATCTTCTCGTCCTTCTGGAATCGCTCACTATATGCCCGAAGTTCCAAGGAACCCCAAATCTCAAAACTCTGTGCCGACATATATGTTCCCAACGTACTATCATTGACGAAGGCCTTCATAGGCGGATAATCAGGGAATCGCACCAAGAGCGAGTTCATCATATCGTCCACCTCCCTCTCTGTGTAAGGATAAAGCGTGGGATTTCGGCGGAAGGAGTAGAACACATCGCCAGCAGCATCGATAACACTATACGGGCTCTTGCCAGTGCAGGCATATTCCAGGATATAGCGCTCAAATTTGTCTTTCTCCTTTTTTCCAATGGCGCGAATGGAATCACGTTGGGCGTCACTTAGGTTATAGAGCTGAGACATGTTGTTCTGATTGAGATATGCCTGACGAAGACTGTCGTACCTATGTTGATAGCGCACCATCTCCAATGTCGATGGCGAGCCTTCCACCTTATCTATATAGCGGAGTCTGAAGCCGTCGTCCTCGTCGCCTATATGGATGGTAATACTATCGCCACCCTTCACCACGATGGGCACACACTGAGGACCACGACGCTGGAACAAGAGGTTTACATTATACTCGTATGGCACATAGCCATGCATCGTCCCTACCCGATGCAGCGAGTCGAAACTGATAGAATCGTGCAGTTGCATCTCACGTTCTATCATCGAATACATATAAAGTTTCTGCGGTTCGCTGGCAATGGCGGAGTCTATTCTTACCGTTACAGCAAATCGATTCTCAGGTATCCCTACCCACTTCTGGGCAAGACTGTTTACAGTCCATACTGCCATCATCATCAGAAACAATAATCTCTTCATCTCACTTGCAAAGGTACTCCAATTCCTTGAGAAACCAAAATGTTTTACCATATTTTCATAAATGTTTTATAACGTGCGAATAACTTCGTCCCAATCTTTAGCACTGCCTTTCTTGCCAAAGGTCTTTTCGTAGAGACGGCTGCGGACGGTGGAGATGGCAGCCTTGCTACGAAGAGTAAGAGCGGCAATACGTACAGGCTCAAAGCCTGATTTTAGCAGCAAACAAACATGGAACTCATGAGGTGTTGGATGGCAAAGACGCATCAGACGGGTTGAGAAACCTTCATACACTTGATTGACAGCTTTGGAAAGTTCCTGCCAATCCTCGTCAATCGGATGTTCAATGTCCGAGAGTGTTGCGAGGCGCTGCCAGACAGGGGTTGCCTCAATCGCCATCGCTGCCTGTTTCAGCTCATCAGCGTCAACTTTGGCATAGTCACGCTTCAGTTGTTCAAGGTGCTCGATACGCATCTCCATCAATTCCTGTCGACGGCGATGGCGCTGGATGTAGGTGGTGAAAAGCACAGTCAGCACCACCAGCAAAGCCACGCCTATAATAATTATAGTATGCTTCCTGTTGTTTTCATCCCTCAGTTTCTCGTTCTCCTTCTCCTGTTTCTGGTTATGATAGAAGGCATCTGCTTGAGCGATGGCCTCGCTGTTGGCAATACGGTTCAAGGCGTTGTTCAGTTCGATATAGTTGCTAAGATGTCCGTCGGCTTCTTCCTGTTGCCCTCGAAGGATGCAGATATGCGCGAGAACCTCGTGGGCATCACGTTTACTCACAGAATTGCCGTCTTTCATCACCTTTTCACCATAGTAATAGGCAGAGTCTGGCTGACCAATATTATAGTAAATCTGACAAAGCAAGGCGTACACCTTATGTCGTTCCGCTGTTGGTATACTGTCTTGTAGTGGTAAAGCCAAAGGCTTGGCTGTGTGATAGTGACCTAATTCTGCATAACCCTTGGCCAAATCGAACTGAATCTCCGTCTGTAGGCTGTCTTGTCCTGACTCTTTTGCGAGTTTAGAGGCTCTTTGGAGATTATCAAACTTATTTCCTGGAATGTTATGGTAGGAGGTACTGATATCGAGCAAAGCCTGTATCATGCCTACGGTGTCTTCCTCCTGCTGGCAGTATTCAAAAACCCTGCTGGCATACATACGTGCTGCCTCAGGCATGTTATGATGCAGTTGCAGTTTGGCTGTCTTACTGTAAAGCCTGTTCCTCAACTCTAGGTTCTTGCCGTCGGACAACATATCCTCTGCCTTATGGAAGTAACCGAGTGCCTTAGGGCTGTCACTACAGTTGGCGTAGATCTGTCCTGCGATGATATAACTGCGCAATAACTTCTGTCTGTCGCCAAGATTCTCATAATAGTCCACCAACTGTCGGGCTGTCTCCAGATTGCGATATGGTCTGATTTCATCGCTCATCTCCGCTAAGAGCAGGAGATAATACATTCTGAGATCTTCCGACTGACGGGCTATCTCGTCCTTGATGGCTACGACTTCCTTTTTGGCGAGTTCCCTATTCTGACGATGGTCTATCTTCTCGAGTTCGTGACTGTAATAGTCATGCCCCGTCTGATGGCAACTTATCATCAAGAACGCGTTTAGCAGTGCCGCAAAGATAATTTTCATTTCCTTCATAGCCTGCAAAGTTACTAAATATCTCTGACACTCCCACCATTCTCATCCCAAAAACAGCCTATGTAAACGATTTGCAAACTATTTCTCGTACAATATGGCTGTATGATGAAGCGTCTTTAGCTTTTTCCCGTTTTTATAGACTTCCCCAACACCTGTCGTCCTCATGCCAGAAGCGCTTATCGAGCCTCCCGTCATTTTCATGAGGAAGGCGGCAGGGTCGTATTTCTCCAGCATCATCAGTTCGTGAGCCCTCTCTCTGCTATAGACATCAAGCAGGTCTGAACCTTTTCGTAACATCGGCGATGCATTCTGCTTAACCAACACGATACCGTAGCCGGTACCTTTCTCAATCTCCTTGCAGTGGAAGGCCAGTTTCCCTTCAGCTTCGTATGCCTCAAGAACCAGTCCTAGCAGTCCGCAGAATTTCCAAGGCCCGTCACTATATGGCAGAAGTGGCGTGTACCATACTGTCCAAGTGCGACCTCGGAATTCAGCCTTTGCTTTCTTGCAGGGATAGTCGCAAATCACAGTGTCCCCTTCCAGAAGTTGCCACTCGAAAAGGCCGTCAATCTTATCACGGGTGGATATTCGTCCGTGGGTGAAATACATATAGCCAGCTTTTGGAAGGTTCTTTACTACTTGATATTCCGACCAAGTGTAACCCTTAAAAGGATGATTGAGGCTCGTAGGACTTCCGTATATCAGTCCATTGTCGAGTACCCACTCAATGATGATGCTACGAAATTGGGAAGTGTGTTCTCCAATATCCAGCCGCATCAGGTCTTTGTCTTTCCTTTTCACTTCCTCCACTTGCTGGGCCACGACCTCGTAAGTCGCTGAGAGTTCCGCATAGTCATCGTATTTCTGGGCGTTCTCCTGAGTTTTCGACCCTGTACAGGAAGCCCCCGCCACTGGCAGCATAACTGTCAGTAAGGCGAGGATGAACGCTATAAGCATTCTTTTCAACATGGAGAGAGAATTGGTTATTTCTTTGTGTAGATGAGTACCTTTCCCTTCTGACCAGATTCGTTCTTGAGAACATCGATATAATCGACAGTCTTAGGATCGATAGTCTTCAGAATGGTGGCATCAACCTGTTTGTTATCAACATAATACTCAGTATTCTCGGAGGAGGGAATGGCCTTATCATTGCCTTCAAGCCGGAAGTTGACAGGCACAAGATACTTCACCCTGACAGGCTTACCATCTTGCATGCCTGGTGTCCACTTGGGCATATTCCTGATGATGCGCATAGCCTCTGCATCGAGCTGCGGGTCTACGGTTCTTATTATTCGTGCACCTGTAACACTGCCATCTTTCTCAATGATAAATGCTGCATGTACACGTCCCTGAATACCAGCTTTCTCAGCCTCAATGGGGTATTTTATGTTTTTGGCTATATAAGGATTAAGCGCTTCCTTGCCTCCTGGGAAAACGGGCATTTGCTCCACAGCGTCGTAAATCTTATCTTCTTTGTCAACATTTTCCTTTACGAGATCAAATTCTAAATGTAAACCTATCTCATTATAATTCCTGATGGGCAAGGATTGTGACTCATAACCTACATATGCAGCTTGAACTTTATCGCCTCTTTTGACGGTGAGTGTGAAGCGTCCGTCTTTATCGGACACGGTACCTTTAGTAGAACCGACAATCTTTATGGCTGCTCCTACTATTGGCTCACCAGTATTCTTATCTCCTACTCGTCCAGAAGCTGTAAAAGGCTTCTCGTCTGTTGATTTTTGTGGCTCACTGAAAGTTCCTGCATTTACCGCCAGGGAGACGGCAACGATGGGGCTTATAAAAAGGACTTTAAGCCACGCTTTCTTGTTTGAACATTGTTGTAACATAATGATAATTTGGTTTTAAATAAATGTGGTTGTATAAGTGAATTGCTCTTTCACCGGCAAAGGTACAGAAAAACTCCGATAGACCAATGCTACCAGAGTTTGCATTTAGTTTGCATTTGTTTTTATAGGCTATGAAAGGCCTCGTCCCCATTGTTTATGCAGTTTCATAGAACACCTGACTAACACAAGGTTAATGGCCTCCTGCAACTTGTTACCTCTTTTGAATATCGTAAGCAGTAATACCATTCTTATGCAAGAATTCTTTCATGCGGAAAAGCCCTTACTGCGAAATATCAAACGCCTTTGCTGTCTAAACCCACCCTTATTGGGAAATAACCTACCCTTATCAAATATAGTTATATTCTGGGGTGGGTCACCTTTGAGTCGTTCAGATAATCTCAACGAGTTGTTCAGATAGTTTGAACGAGTCATGCAGATAATCCCTTTACCCCCTAAGAGATTATCTGAACACTTCGAAGAGACTATTTGAATGAAGCGTAGAGACTATCTCAGGAAAGGGTGGAGCAGCAGTTCGTAGCGCTCACGGGCTGTGGCGCTACGTGGGTCGAAGGTGTCGAGCTACGTGGGTCGTCGGCCTCGATGTACGTGGGTCGAGGGCTTCGAGCTACGTGGGTCAAAGAGGACAACATAAGAAAACCCTCGGCTGAGTCCGGAAATCGAATGCCGAGGGTGTAGGTCTGAAAGTAGTTTCAGGATTTTATCCGTTAATCCTGGAAATAGACGCGCTTGACGCGGTTGGAGACACCGGTGAGTATCTCGTAGGGGATGGTGTCGGTGATATCGCTGAGCACAGTGACGGGCAGATGCTCACCGAAGATCTCCACCTGATCGCCCTCGCGACAATCGATGCCCGTGACGTCGATCATCGCCACATCCATGCAGATATTGCCCACATACTCCGCCTTCTGTCCATTCACCAGACAGTAACAATGACGATTGCCCAGATGGCGGTTCAAGCCATCGGCATAACCGATAGGTATGGCTGCAATCACGGAGTCGTGGTCAATCTTGCCCT
>JAEEGG010018973.1_pt1 | contig 13925 bp, 23 predicted proteins | sample 9134161 | NCBI WGS metagenome assembly JAEEGG01 (sample SAMN16246543, study PRJNA631951) | gut metagenome | biome: gut microbiome; feature: rumen; material: CR-attached | host: Bos | place: Iran: Karaj | collected 2018-10 | reverse complement strand
GTCAAAGAGTAAGCTCTGTCTTAAAGTACTGCACACTGTGCACTGCAAGCTGACATGCAAGGTATCGAATATTAATACCTTCCTCAGGTAAACCGCCAAATTACGCTACCTCGATTTTGGCGATTTACCTGAAATCTATCGAAAAAGGCTCTTTTTTGAGGCTCTTTCACGAAGCCCTAAACAAGCCGTACTTCTAGACTGATAACATCGCCTTAACGATTCATCAAAGGAGTAATCAATGACCAATATAGCACCCATGGACATCATCAGTAGCATCACAGAAAACCTGTCTGAAGAAGACGTTAAAAACTTCCAGTTCTGCGACAGGGAATTCATGGCCTACAGACGCCAGGCAGCCAATGCCTTGACGATGATGGTTTACTATTTCGGCAAGATACAGGAAATTTTAAGCAAAAATGACTTTGAAATCTATTGGAGCCAATATCTTGGCATCAGTAGGCGCACTAAATTTAAGTGGATGACCGCATACCACCGTGCAAAACAAAAATTAAGCGACGGTGAAGGAAACATTGACTTGCAGTTCTTCTCCAGGTTTTCACTCACCGGCATCGCCATGCTTGAAGATGCCAATGATGAAGTCATTGAAGAAATCAAGGCAAGAAATCCAGGTAAAGAGGCAATCACCCAAAAAGAAATCGAAACCGTCATCAAAAAATTCCAAGACCAGCTTTCTGAATCCAAAGCGATTGCCGAAAAAGCCATCGCTGAAAAAGAAGCCGCTGAACGGGCAATTAAACGCGAGCGGGAGGATTCCGACAAATTACAGGAAAAACTTACCAATGAGCGTAATGCCAATAAGGTCAAGATGACTGAACTCCAGCAAAAACTCGCCATGGCACAAAAACAATGCGAGGCAGCCACCATTTCCCGCGACCGATTAAGCCAAGAGCTCGCCAAAGAAAAAGAAAAAGAAATAAAACCCGAGGTCATCACGGTTGAAGTGGACAAGATTCCGGAAGGCTACAAGTCCGTACAGGATGCAATCAAGGCAGAGAAAGGCAGGTTGCGTGAGGTCACAGATGTCGTCGCGCACAAAGAACGCGAGGCCCAAGAATTGGACGACACGATTGCCTCACTCGAGGGCGAGATTGCGGCAATCAAGGCTGACATCGAGCGGCTCACAGAAGAGAAAAACTCGTTTGAGTCACTGTTTACCGCCATTGATTCGTTGATTGCGAACTGGCCGCACACCCTCCTCCAGCAGATTGACACCTCGAACACGGCGCTGGTCACCAGGATGCGCGCCTATGCTGACACGTTAGATTCACTGACCTGTCAGGTGCGTGTGTAATTTTTGTGTAAAGCCACTGGCCAGATGCGCGCTGGCTGGGGGCTTACCCAGTATGGATCCCCAATAAAGGAGAACATAATGCAACTCACCGACATGATGTCCCTGATCAATCACGTCATGAGCCAGTATGACGCCATCCAGGCCGTCAACGAAGAAATCCTGAAAAGCCTGCCGCAGATGGACTCGCCGCTGTACAGCGACCTGCTACCGCTCTTTAACGTCACAAAAAACGATATCTCAGCCCTCAAACACCAGCAAATCCCCGAACGCAAAAGGCTTTTACAAAGTGGACTTCCCTTCTTTACGCTCTACTTTCAGGATGCGGATTTGCAAAGCAGCATCCGGCGCAAGTCCCACGCTGAAATCGAGTCCGACTTAACCCACCTTATTGCCATGCAGCATAGCGGCATCGATGCGGTGGGTCTGATGCGAAGCGCACCGGAGACCACACAACGCTGGATCAGTGACGTCAACGTCAAGATCATCGACCTTTTGAAGGCCTTGGCCAAAACGGAACACCCACTGTCTAAAGCGTATTTTGGGTTGACCTACCAAGAGACCGAGAAGCTTGCCAACCGGGCAGAAGAACTGCACTACATCAACGGGATGGGGCTCCTCCTAAAAGGGCTTCCGTTTTTTACGGTCAACCCAATCTGGACATCGGTCAACCTGCATAAGAAGGAAGCCTTCTCAGACGTGCGCGGCAGGCTCGCCCAGGTGTACCTGTCCAATAACGCCCCAAAGCCTAAGCCTGGCAAAAAACAAAAGGTCTTGATGTTCCAGGACGATGACCGCAACACCCTCGCAAGACGCATGATTGCCGTTGGTGCCCGCGCCGTCTTCCTGACCCATTACATGCGTATGCCGACCGAAATGGCGCGCCACCTGTACCATAAGGAAACAGGCAGACAGCCGCGCTCCGGGCAAACACCGACAGACCACCTCTGGTTCAAGCAGACCAACGCCAGGCGCAAGGTGGGAGCCATGCTGATGATCACCTACCAGCGCTGGCGGCAGGTGCTCACCTTCAGGGCGGACAACGCAAAGATGCTGGCGTTATACCTGACCTACTACGGTTACACAAAAGGAGAAATCGAGGTTGGCGTCGACCTGGACCGGTTTGAGCTGCTCACCCAGGGGTGGATGCTCTCCCCCGACCAATTCCTATCAGGAACCGCGTCCAACTTTGAAACATCAAACGGCTTATCGGCTGAGTTCTTTGTGACGAAATGCAAAAGCTGCGGCATCCCCCTACTGACGGATTACGGGACGATGGCCACGCAGTGCCGGGAATGCAGTAACCGGCGTGCTTAGCCAGCCCTTGCGCCTATCGGCTGCTGGATCCAGCAGCCGTTTTTTTTATTGGGCGATATCGAAGTTCTCTACGTTAAAGACCTTCTGGTCATTTACATAGTCTTCGAAACGGGCACCCTGATCGACTTGGTACGCCCTTGCAAAACGCTCAATCCCATTGCTCAGGTTTTCTTCATGGGCGACACTGCACTTAAGGTAGGCTGCCTTGCGCGAATAACCTTTGCCAAACTGGTTGGCGTATGCCTTGCATTTCGCATCCACTTCCTTTGGCATATAGCTGATATCCTGCTGCAGCTGGTTGCGCAGGGGCTGGGGTACCATCCGCCATGCTGCGGCAAACCTGGCGTTAGCCCGTGATGCCTCCGCCTTGACCATCCGGTATTGCGCTTCATCGCCATCTGCGCTGTCGACAAGCTGCTGGGAATCTTTGGGCGACTGCACCTGAGCAGCCGCATTCGTATCCGTAATAGTCAGCTTCGGCTCGATACCGCAGGCGAACTTAAGGAGCCGGTTCAATTCGACTGGGTCAGCAATGATCTGGCTGTCTACGTCCGTGTATTTTTTGGCTGCCTGCTTCTCGCAGTTGACAAAGGCATAGCTACGGTGCGGCACAATCGGGGTCTTCTTGAAATCATCCTCAACCTGACCTGCGATTTCGACTTTGACACCTTTGACCGTTTCGTCAGTGGGAACGGCGCGGTAATACAGGGTATTGATCTGGCCACCCTGCTTCATCTGTTCAACTGGCGTCCATTCCGTGGGAGCCTTAAATGCCTGCTGCACCGGCACGGGTTCTGAGCCTTTTTTCTGCACTGAAGACTCTTTTTTTCCGCAAGCCGACAGGCATGACAGGATGGCAACTGCGAGCACAATTCTTTTCATGATGGATGATCCCCTCTGCTCGAGAGTGGCGCAAATAGGATGAGGTTACTCCAGAACACGAAACATCCTAATCATACACCTTGCACAGGGGGTATACAAAGTCAGAATATAGAAAGCGTTGCTAAAAAAGAATCAAAGTTATGCAAACCCCTTGCGGGGTCTGCCAAGTGGCAATACCAGCTATTCTAGCTGGGCGGCCGCTTGGTTTTTTAGCTACAAAGTTGCTAGGTTTCCTGAATAGGTTATCCTTCAGATAAACATTCTTTCTTTGCCAAGAATTTGAATCCGAATTGACAATTTTGTATCTAACTGATTACAATCATTTCCAATGAAATACACTCTTATTACAACGCGAGACTACGATAGATGGCTTTCAACCCTTAAGAACCCCATTGCCAAAGCTGCTTTAGTTAGCCGATCAAGGCGTATGGAGAACGGGAACTTTGGTGACAGCCATTCCATTCGTGAAGGGGTCTCTGAAATGCGTATTAATACTGGGCCTGGATACCGTGTGTATTACACAATACGGAATCTGCAAGTAGTATTCCTTCTTTGTGGAGGCGATAAGTCCACACAGAAGAAAGACATAGAACGCGCAATTGCCCTAGCCAAGGAGATATAAGTTATGACAGTAGAATTGATGCCATTTGATCCAGCAAAATATCTGGACAATGAAGAGACAATCCGTGAATACATCCGCTATGTGATGAGTGACGGAACGACTGAAGAAATCCTCCAAGCGTTTAAAGATGTCGCTCGTGCCCGTGGTATGGCGCAGATTGCCAAAGATAGCGGTCTCAGTCGAGAAAGCCTTTATAAAACCTTTTCCGAAGGTTCTAAACCACGCTTCGACACCATCCTTCGGGTATCTCGCGCCCTAGGCATGCCACTGACAGTATAAAAAAGCAGTCTTCCTACTGTTGCAACGAAAAAGTGCAGGATCCTGCACTTTTTTCTGCGGTAAGAGTAACTGCTCCTCTCCTTGATCAGGAGAAGCTTCCCATAAAAAATCGTAGCTAAAAAAGAATCAAAGTTATGCAAACCACTTGCGGGGTCTGCTAAATGTTGGCAGTCAGTCTTGCGCTTTAGCCTTTCTTGCCTCAGCCTGCTCAAGTTTCTCAATCAGCCATTTCCCAATTGGTTGGAACCAAACAGGAAAGCTGACTGTCAAGACAACCAAGGCGAACATGATCATGAAACCAGGATAATACATTTTCATGCCCCTTCTTTTTTTTCGCTGCCGCGATGGCATCTAATGCCAAATGACAACAACACTACAAACATCATACCATAGACAACCATCTCGAATGTCACGCATCCATTCTCTCTATAAATGCGCTCGACAATAACCCCACAAGAGATATTCAACATGTAGAGGTAGCGTCCAATGGATTCCACCTGAGAAGGCGTAAAAGTCATTAACCATTTTAAGAATTTAGTCATAAGCTCTCCCGATTGAAAACATTCGCCAAAGGGCGAAACAAACAAACGGAGAAGCCTTCATAGAGGCTTGCCTGATATCCTAATCAGGCAAACCCCCTGTGGGGTCTGCCAAGTGGCAATGGCCTGCTATCCTTCTGGCTGGGTGTGCGACTCATCGAACGCTTTCGACCGCAGATAGTCCAATCCCTCCAAGGAAAACGCCTTGTATGACGGATCCATTGCAGACCGCTTTATGAGCCGATCAATGATACCGAACCACTCGGCCATCTCTTGGCTGTTCATGCCAGGACCTCCTTTTCCATCACGAACCCGACGTACTGGCCCTTCGCATCGTTGTAGCCACAGACGCCGTCCTCGTCCCGAAAGATATCCCTGCCAACCCAACGGCGCAGACAGGATTCTGCAGCCGCCCGAGTCTGAAAAACCTCCACGCTGACGTTCACGGACAATGGGGCGACGATATAGACTTTCATTTCGATCTCCTTTAATGACATGCTTCTGATGAAGCGTTTGAAAAAAGCGTTGCCTGATTGAGGCTTGCCGAGGGATCCCCTGGGCAAGCCCCCTGCGGGGCCTGTTGGAACAGCGAAATTAGGCCATCACAGCACCGGCATCCTCTCCGGGCACCTGGCTGTTGGCTTTCAGGATTCTGTCGACAGCACCGAAGATGCGTTTGGCCGATTTTTCAATCAGCTTGTCCACATCCAGCCCGGCGACACGCGCCATCCATGTTTTGATGTAACCGACAGAGTCACTGCGTTCGCGCTCGCTTAGGATCCCCATGACCGAACCCACGATCAAGGCGGTACTCTCCGCTTCGCATTCGCGAAACCCCGCCTCATCATGGATGTCTTCAGAGGCATCCACATCCTTGCCGCAATGGAGAAGGCTGTGCGCAATCTCATGCAAGGCGGTCTTATCCGGATGCACGGCCAACGGGTTGATGGCAATGTTGCCAGTACTGCGCTCGCAATACCCCTGGCAATTGCCATTGATCATCGTGTAATCGATGCGTTGGATGCCCAGGTTTTCCAGGATGCGCGACAGGCTAAAGACTGGTGTCTCCAGCTTTTCCTCAACCTCGGTTTCCCCTTCGGTATCTGACACCGGAAACCAATAGTTCCGCAGGAAAAAGATTGGGAAAGTGACCACTGTCACCGTGCCATCCTTTTCCTCGACCTCACGCTTACACAGTGACGGCACGATCATGCACATCGCTTTGGAACCCTTCTTCACCTGGCGGCCAAGCTCCTGCCAGCGCTTGAAGGTGGCAACCGGACAGGGCTGCTGCCCCCGGCTGGCAAACTGGCTCCAGAGCAAAAGCTGGTTGCCGAAGGAATAGTTATGGAACCGCCGGTAACAGGTCGACAGGGAACCGGTCATCTCCAAGGCGGAACGAAGTAGCGGCAGGTATTGCACCTGCTGGGCTGGTTTTTTGGCATGGTTTTTTCTCATGATGTTCTCCTTTGGGATGCTCTCAAAAGAGCTGTTGGTAAAAAGGAGAAGCCTTAGGGCTTGCCCAAGCGTTTGGCTCAGGCAAACCCTTTTGGGGTCTGCCAGAAAGTGGTGGGTTAGAGTTGATCCCCGTGGCTGACATAGTCGGCCATATCCCACAGTTCCGGGGTCTGGCTGACAAAATACTCACGGCTGTAGCCACCTGTTTTCATGATGGCGCGTTTCATCGCAATGAACTGCCGCTTCCTTTCAGGATCCAACGCACCGTCGGCCTCATCGGTAAAGAGCGTCTCAAAGCGGGTGTCGGACGTCTGGGCGACATAAAGGGCAATCGCGCGGGTTAAGCATTCGTTGACCCACACGCGTTCACCACCGGACATCATGCCCAGGACTTTCTCACCCCCTTTGACGTTGTCAAAAACCACGACATCGAACGTCTCGCGGATATCGCCCTTTTGCGTTGCCTTCTGGGTATTGAGCCTGACACTGAAGCGGCCATCGAAGCAGTCATGAAGGAGCTGGTTGCAGATGGCGGCAACAGCCGGTCCCGCATCGTCAATCGACAGGGCAATGATGCCATTGACACCCAAACCCTTTTCGACCAGGCGGAACCCCGCGACCTCCGATTCAATGCGCGCAATGTCGTCCAATACCGATTTAGCATCGTCTTGGATCTTTGCACAGGCTTCGATGGTTGCCATCAGGCTGACCTGCTTCTTGGTCAAGGCTTCGACTGCCTGGCGGGCAGATTCTTCGGCCTTACGGCATGTTTGCGCCTTTGCCATGGCAAGCGCCAGCACGCCTTTGGCGATGCCTTTGCCCAGCTTGTCGAGCTGCCCTGCCAGTGCCTTGACCTCAACATCCGCCTTGTTACGGACCGCTTCAATGGTTTTCGCATAGTCCTGCGCCAATTCTGCCTGACGCTTTTTAGCCGCAGCAATGCGCTCAGACAGCGATTGAGACTTCCTGGCGTTTTCAGCGAGCGCTTCTTCCATCTTGGCGACACGTTCCTTGGCATCCGAAAAGACTGCCTGCTGGGCATAAGCGACCTTCAGTTCAGCCTCTTTCTTGAGACCTTTCTTCAGGTGTTCTTCGTGACCTGCGATCGCCTTTTCCAACGCGTCAGCAACCTTTTCATCCTGTTCCAAGGACGCCAATTTTTCCTTAAGTTGCCTGTACTGGCCGCACAGGTCCAAGCGTTCCCCTTCGACAGGCGCCAGCTGGCCTTTGGCATTGATCGCATTGGCAATCAGGGGGCACTGGACGTTACCCTTACAAGGGACATTCTCAAGCTGTGCGGACGTATCCTTCAGCATGACGATGCGCTGTTTGACAGCTTTTCCCTTGGCCGTGATGTCGGCCAGTTCCTTGGAGACTTCCAAGATGGCTTTCTTCACAGGGGAGAACCTTTCCAGTTCCTTCTTACCTTCAGCAATCCGTGCTTCCAGTGTGGCGATGCCCTTCTGGACTTGCGGCAGCGTTGCAGCCGCTTGGCGGATAGCTTCCTCTTGGGATAGGATTTCACGGTCCTTGGCAATCTGTGCCTTTGCCAAACCGTCGTGCCTGGCCACATCGGCAACTTCCTTGTGCAGTGCAGCTATGTCACCTGCAAGTTGTTCCGTGGCGGCCTTGCAGTCGGCCATAGCCTTGGCCTCCGTATCGGCTGCGTTGGCTTGGACCTCAGCAATACGTTTGCTGATTGCCTGGCGCTGTTCTTCCTTGTCGGCTTCCTGCTCGACAAGCACCTGGATGCGGGATACTTCGGCTACGGCACTGCCCGTTGCCTTAGCTGCGGCTTCCACCTTTTCCTTGGCGGTCCTGCTTTCAGCTTCCAGGGTTTCCAACGATGCTTCAGCTGCCGCCTTATCCTTCATGGCGACGTAGGCTTTCTGGGCCTGTTCCTTGAGGGCGTTGACGTGGGCCTGGAGCAATCGCGCGACTTCATTGGCCTTCTCAGCGCATGCCTTGTACGCATCAAGCGACAGGATGCTGGCTAAAAGGCTTTTGATTTCGCTTGCGCCATAGTCGGAAATGAGCCTGCGGTTCTGCGCAGAGAACTGTGCGGTAAAGAAGCGTTCTGGCTTCCCCAGGATGGCTTCTACAACGGCATCGTAGGTATCCGATTTGCCATCAGAGATGACGCCGCCCGCTTCAGCTGGCACCCAGCCGTCACCTTCCTTCTTCAGCAGGAAGCATTCCGTTTTACGGGTTTTGCCGGTCTGCCTGAAGGTCAGGATCGTGTTGTACTGGATGCCATCGTGCTCCCACAGCAGATCCTTGGATGCTTCCTTTTCAGAAATGTTGTCCCAATAGGAAAACCCGCCTGGCGTCATCGTACTTGCCCGCGATGGCATGACCCGGTAAGGGTGCAGGTTGTCCAAGAGGGTAGTCTTACCCGACCCATTGGGTCCCACAATGGCAACCAGTGCCGCCGCATCAGGGACCTTCCGAAGGTCGAGTTCAATCTGCCCGCCAGGATGCCCGGCCACACCGGTAAATCCCTTCAGGGCCAATTTCAATGGTTTCATGTCTTTCTCCTTGTGGTTTCACCGACCGGTGAGGTTTCAAAAAGGAGAAAGCCTGGTTGGAGGCTTGCCTATACCTGCCATAGGCAAACCCCGTATGGGATTTGCTGTTGCGAATGGATGGGAAAAATCAGCCTTTGGCTTTTCTTGCCTCAGCTTCTTGGAGTTTCTTGATGAGCCATTCCAACATTGGTGTGAACCAAATAGGTAGGCTGATGCCTGCTACAAGAAGAGCAAACATAATCATGAAGAGTGGATGTTGCATATCAGCCCCCTTTCTGTATCCCACGATGGCTGGAACAATCAGACGATTTCGACACAAGCGAGTTCTTCACCCGCAAAGGTCAGCCACCATCCCATACCTTCCAGGTTGCACATATAGGACAGCGTTTCCCCCGGTTTTACATACGGCGCGCAGATCCTTTTTACAGCGCGGTCGGCATGCTTCAGGGTCATATAGAGACGGGGTTTCAGCCCGATTTTGGAAGCGAAAGTCACCTTGAACATACCGCCTCCCTATGCCAGCCGGTCGATATAGACTTTCCCTGTATTGGAAAAGTCGACATCGCCGCGGAAACCCTTTTCCCGGTAAGCAACGAGCGCCTCCAACTTCGGCATTTCGCGCTGGTTGAAGACAAATGTGCCGTCAAAGGCATTGAGCAGGTACCAGACCGACATGTCTCCCGGGTAACCGTTATATGTGACGCCATTTGGCAAAGTGATTTTATCCATTGTGATTTCTCCTCTAGTCATGCGCCAATCAAGCGCGTTCATGGAAAAGAGAAGCCTTATAGAGCTTGCGAAAACCTGAAGCTTTCGCAAACCCCGTGGGATTTGCTACACCGGCCGATCACCAATGGCGGTGAGGGTGGTGATGATGGCGGTGGTAATAATGTCCAAACGTTTCGCGCGCGACATAAACAGTACCCAGTGTCTGGAGTGCCGTTATCGCTATTGCTGTCTCGTTGTTCCCGATGCCTGAGGCCGGTACAGTGCCTGTCCCTGCCGGTGCCATGGACACCATCACGGGACAGCTGATGTTACCATACCGGTCTTGCATACAGGTGACGGTCTGTTGGGCGGATGCGGTCGAGGCAAGGGTTGCAACGGCCGCAAGTGCGGCGAGGAATTTCTTAAGCATGATGTTCTCCTTTGGATGGGGTTCAGCCGGGGCTGAGAATAAAAAAAGGAGAAGCCTTAATTGGAGGCTTGCCAGAGCCAAAAGCTCAGGCAAACCCCATAAAGGATTTGCCTACCCCGTCAGGATTTCCGGATAACGAGATCCACCACGTCGTCAGTACTATGGTTCTGCAACATGGCAATCTTTTCCAGAAGCCCGTCGATTGGGGTCTCGGTCAACTCACACCACTTGGCAAACTTCTCATGGGTGTTAAGCTTTGAGATGCCCGCTGCACGCTGGCGCTGCACAGGCACGATGGTACCTTCGATTTTTACATCACAAGCGCCTGAGAGGACGGCTTTCAATGCGTCACGGTCAACCGTATCAGCATATTCCTCGTCCACCTGGTAACGGATACGTACGCACGCACCATCACACTGGCTGGCAAGCCTGGTCAGTTCATCCATGTCTGGACGCCCTTCAAAGCAGATGTCAATCATCCGGCAGGACGGTGTCACCATCCTTTCGAAACACGCCATCCCAGGCTGGACTGTCCAGATGAGCGCACATTTCTCATCCTGTTCCCCATAGTGGTACCTGCCTACTGAACCACTGTACGCAATCAGCTGGTGCCTGCCACCAGGCACTGTCTGCTTCCACGACTGGAACTGGTGGATATGACCCAACATCACTGCATCCGTCCCCGCAGAAAACAGGGTACCCGTGGTGTATTCGTGGTCTGTATCATTTAAAACCAGCCCATGCTCATTGACTGAGCCTTGGACAGTACCGTGCGAAACAAGGACTGTCGGCACGCCTAGGTCCCGCAATTCCCGGTTGAAAGGGGCAAAGTCTGACAGCTTAAGCCCCAGTTCTTGGGCCAGTTCCTCGTTATGTGTCAGCTGGCTGACTTTGAGGCACTCTGCCCTGTTCACCGTCGGAACAGCTGTAATCACCAGGTCAGGCCTGCCCTCGCGATGGATATAGGGATGCCAACGGCCGTTTTCCAAGGCAATCATCCCAATCCTATCTGCAATGGCAATTGGGTGTTTGGCACCCAGCATTGCAAAGAGGCGGATGAGTCCCTGTGGCTCGTGGCTGAAGGTACCCTGCAGCATGAAAACTGGACAGTGATCCGCCAGCTGGCGGATCCGCTTTGCCAAGGCCATCATGGCTGCTGAATGTGCTTCCAATGCATGGTCGGTTGAGTCGCCGGCAATGATGGCTACATCCACCTTCTGCCGAATGGCTTCTGTCACAGCAAACCCAAAGCAACGGTCAGCCTCTTCCAGGTTCTTGGCTGAATAATGGAGGTCTGCGGTATGGAATATCTTCATGGCCGCCTCCCTCAGTCAATGTCTGGATCCAATGACGCATCATCGCTGTCGTCTTCAATGACGCTGCCATGTTCCCGGGCTAAAGGATCAACAATATCCGTTGTCTCTTCAGCAGGGACAGCCGGGGTCTCGTCCACGTCGCCGTAAAGGCCGACGCTACGCTTGGGTATATCGGAATACATCCCGAACCCTGCCAAAAGCAGGACGGTGATGGTTATGATGGTCCACATGTCTATCTCCTTATAGTATGTCGGCAATGCCGAGTTGAAAAAAGGAGAAGCCTTTTAGGGCTTGCCTAAACGGTGCTTGGGCAAACCCCGTGTGGGATTTGTGCGTGCCAAAGGAGAACTACCACTGATGCCCTACCCTCAGGTAGCGCATCATGCGGTTATTTGACTTTGTCCCATATTGGTTCCGCTTCGTCCGTATCGATGTCTGCCGCCTGATAGTCGGCCTTCTGCCCATCTTTAAACTGCTGATGGTTTACGACCAAACGCTTGAGCAAATAGGTAGCAAGACGGTACAGCAGCATGAGGATTTTACCGAGCCCCACCAATGCCCAGAAAAGTGCCTGGACGATGAGGTCGATGAGTGCAAAGATGACTTTCATTTTCTTTCCCTTCTCCTGTTTGAACAACTTCAGCATCTGCTGAACAACAAAACAGTCCGCCCCTCCGATTGCTGACGGGCAAACCAATGATGGGAATCTTTGAGGAGGAGCTTGCCGGTGTGGTTGGCACGGGCAAACCCCGGTGTCGGGGTTCTTATGGGGGGTAGTTATTTCTGTGACAGCGACTACTGTCTCGCTTGAGCTTCTGCTTCCTTCGCTTCCAGTTCCTTCAGCTTTCTGTCAGCCCATCTTTGTATAGGCTGCATCCAGATAGGAAAGGTTACAAAAACCAAGAAGGCAATCAATAAGATTGTGAATGTCCAACTCATGATTCCTCCTTAATCTTCCGATGCTCTGTCCAACAACCCAAAGTCGCTATTATTAAGTACGGACAACTGATTTTACAGCCGCATCCGTTCTTGCCTTGCCTTGGCTTCAGCTTCCTTCGCGTCCATTTCCTCCAATCTACGCCCCAACCATCTTTTGAGCGGCTCAATCAAGGTAAGGGAAGAAGCAAAGACCACAAAGCCAATCAGCATATATGTAAAAGTCCAACTCATTTTTCCCTCCTAGCTTTTTGGGGAAACCAAAAATCCAAGAACAAACGTTGCAGCACAGACAATACCATACAGGAGTACCTGTACTTCTTCAGCCCCCTCATTGGCAATTTTTTCCGTGGCAACACCCGTTGCGACGAAAGTTGCCAAGAAGGCACTAGCAAGGTACTTCCTCCTTCCCTCATGGACTTCTGGCAGATGCCTACGAATCCAAGTGATTAATTCTCGCATATTTCTCCCTTGTCTAGTGCACCTTGCGGCGCAAGTTGAAAAAGGAGAGGAATCAAGATTTCCAAGGCTTGCCCTTCCATCAGGAGGGGCAAACCCCGTAAGGGGCTTGTGGCTAAACGCTTAACCAAGCTTCCAGACATCCGCAAAATCCTGCCCAGCGACAGCCGGCATCCGGCACTGCACATGCCTAAAACCTGCCTCACGCAGACGCTTCTGTAAAAGCAGTGCATGACGGATACCCGGTGCATCGTTGTCGGCATAGATGCAGACCTGCGTAAAGCGCCCTGCAGGGATGTCCGCCTTCGACAGGTTGCCGCAGTTTAGAAGTGACCAGACATTGACCGGGCGACCTTGCGCCAGATGGGCGGCAAGGACTGCCAACCCCGTCTCGATGCCCTCGCAGACTGCCAGCTTCGGACAATCCGGGATGTCCGTGAGCCGGATGGCTGCACCGCCAAGCTTCTTGATGCCTGACATCAGCTTCTTGGCATGGGCAACAGGCGCCTTGCGTCCCATCTCAGTCAGGTAGGTCCGATGGATGGAAACCGGCACGCCTTTGCCGTCAACGACTTTCGCAAGGAGCACCGGATACGTCCCCAGGCGGACTGGGTTGCCATCATCATCAAGGCTTATGTAATCGAGCCCTGGATGATAGCGCAGCGCATAGGGATTCACCGCCTTAAGGTCAAGGCCGGGAACGCGGTAACACAGGTAATGCGATGCAGGGTCGTCCCCCGTGAGCAGCGTGCCCTGGTTCCAGACCCTGTTTAGGCGAGCCCTGTTTTTCTGGGCGATCGCCGGTGAAAAGCAGTTGTTGGACGCTGCCTCCTTTCGGGCTTTATCGGAAAGCACGGCCGTATAACGTCCCTGCGAGAGTTCCCGCAGGATGTCAGGAACCGGCAACCCCGTTGCCAGGTGGATGAGTCTCACGCCTGAGCCTGCCCCACAGCGGTTGCAGATGAACGTGCCGCGGTTGCCCTTATTGTCAAAACGGAACCGGTCTTTGCCGGCGCCGCAGATCGGGCAAGGACCATGGCGGTTGGTCAGGTATTGTTTAGGGACCTTAAACGCCGGTAAAACGGCCAGCCAGTCGACCTGGCTTAAGTCAAGATGGTTTTTCATGTTCTCTCCTTCATGGG
>JAEEGG010018970.1_pt1 | contig 13929 bp, 12 predicted proteins | sample 9134161 | NCBI WGS metagenome assembly JAEEGG01 (sample SAMN16246543, study PRJNA631951) | gut metagenome | biome: gut microbiome; feature: rumen; material: CR-attached | host: Bos | place: Iran: Karaj | collected 2018-10 | reverse complement strand
CAGCCAAGATGTTCGAGGCTCTCTACGATGCAGGCATCAACATCAAGATGATCTCCACATCAGAGATCAAGATCTCCGTACTTATCGACGCAGCTTTCGCTGACGGCGCAATGAATGCTATACACGCTAAATTTATAGGTTGATTTAGAAAGGACATGCATATGATCTCCAAAAAGATGTCGAATCTCGTCAAGAACAGCTCGGCCATCCGTGCGATGTTCGAGGAAGGCCGCAAGATGGCGCTTGAATTCGGCAAAGAGAATGTATATGACTACAGCCTCGGCAATCCGAGCGTTCCCGCTCCCGAGGGAGTGAACCGCGCGTACAAAGAAGTTGCCGGGAATCCGGACAGTAACTATGTTCACGGATATATGCTCAACCAGGGCTTCGACGAAGCGCGTGAGGCAATCGCAAAGGATCTTAATGCACGCTTCCCCGTGGCTTTTGATAAGAACGACATCGTTATGACGGTCGGTGCGGCAGGCGGCATGAACGTCATCATGAAGACTCTGCTCGATCCCGGTGATGAAGTAGTTGTTTTCGCGCCTTATTTCGGAGAATACAAGAACTACGTTTCGAACTTTGACGGCGTGCTCGTGGAGGTAGCTCCCGACACTTCTACTTTCCAGCCCGATCTTAAGGCTCTTGAGGAGAAGCTCACGGCCCGCACTAAGATCGTCATCATCAATACACCCAACAACCCCACGGGCGTTGTTTACTCCGCAGAGACCCTCACCAAGCTCGGTCAGGTTCTCGAGGAGGCACAGAGAAAGTTCGGACACCCGATCTACCTGCTTTCCGACGAGCCCTACAGAGAGCTTGTTTACGACGGAGCAGAGGTGCCTTTCGTGACGACATTTTACCGCAATACCATCGTCGGATATTCGTACAGCAAGTCACTTTCGATGCCCGGCGACAGAATTGGATACCTTGTTATCCCCAGAGAAGCAGACGACCACGACGAGATCTTCGCCGCAGCCGGCGTTGCTACCAGGATCCTCGGATTCGTCAATGCTCCTTCGGTTGCGCAGCTCGCGATCACTAAGTGCCTGAACGAGAGAGTGGACGTTGCGATCTACGACCGCAACAGAAAGCTCCTTTATGAGAAGCTTAAAGAGTACGGCTATGAGTGCATCATGCCTCAGGGCGCTTTCTACCTGTTCGTCAAGGCTCTTGAGCCCGACGACAAGGCATTTGTTGCCAAGGCAAAGGCACACAGACTTCTCATCGTTCCCGGCTCGACCTTCGGTTGCGCAGGATATGTACGCATTGCGTACTGCGTAGACTACGCGATGATAGAGAGATCACTGCCTGCGTTCAAGGCACTGGCTGAAGAGTATAAAAAGTAAAATGTGACAGGTGGTCACTGGGTGTGGTCCCTTGGGGACGGGGGCTGTGGTGACCCACCGGGGACCACACCAAGCAACCACCCACCCCCCAGAGGAATCTTCATGAAACAAGACAACTTCCGAAAGCTTGACCCCTACGTGCCCGGCATACAGCCGCGCTTTACGGACATGATCAAGCTCAACACGAACGAGAGCCCGTACCCGCCTTCTCCGAAGGTCATCGAGGCTTCCGAGAGGTTCAACGCAGCAGACCTGAGGCTCTACCCCAGTGTTGATGTGGGACCTCTCCGAGATGCTCTCGCAGAGTACCACGGCTTTGACCGCTCCTGCGTCTTCGTCGGAGTCGGCTCGGACGACGTGCTCGCAACGATCTTCCAGGCGTGCTTTAACAGCGGGCGACCCTTGATGTTCCCCGAGATCACATACTCGTTTTATGAGGTATGGGCGAGACTTTATAACATAAACGTTAAAAAGGTCCCGCTCCGCCCCGACTTCACCATCAATGCGGATGATTACTGCGGAGTCGAGAACGGCGGCGTCGTGCTCGCCAACCCCAACGCGCCCACATCGATCGCCATGGAAAAGGGCGATATCGAGATGATCATCCGCAGCAACCCCGAGAATGTGGTCGTTATCGACGAGGCGTACATTGATTTCGGCGGCGAGAGCGTGCTCGACTGTGTTCCCAAGTATGACAACCTCATCGTTGTGCGCACCTTCTCGAAATCGAGGTCGCTTGCAGGCGCGAGGATCGGGTACTGCGTGGCGAATCCCGAGCTGATCGGCATTATAGAGGCCGTTCGTAACAGCATCAATTCGTACACGAACAATGCACCCGCGATCGAGATGGGCGTTGCGTCCGTTAAGGACGAGGATTACTTCCGCTCAATGATCGCCAAGGTGATCGCTACAAGAGAGCGTCTCAGGAACGAGCTTCTGGCCCTCGGGTTCACCGTTCTTCCTTCAAGCGCGAACTTCGTTTTTGCGGCACCGCCCGCACCGCTCACGGCGACTGATGTTTATGACAGGCTCGCCGAGAAGCACATCTTCGTGCGCCATTTCAAGATCCCCGGGATCGAGAACTACCTCAGGATCACGATCGGCACAGACGATCAGGTCGATACGATGCTCGCGGAAGTGAAAAAGATGATTTAATATAAAACACGAGTTCAACTCACGAAACGTGGCATTAGAAGACTGAATCACAAAAAAGAAAAAAAGAGTATTGACAATTCTTTGAAACTTGGGTAAAATAAAGTTTACAGACGATTTTGAGAACGTTGGAAATATAGAGGAGGGTATGCTATGAAGATACTAATTGCCGAGGATGATTTTGCGAGCAGAAAGTTTATGCTCCGTTTTCTTTCCAAGTACGGCGAGTGTGACATTACAGTCGACGGTCTTGAGGCAGTAGATGCATTCCTTATGGCACTTGAAGGAGGAGACGGTTACGACCTTGTCTGCCTCGACATCATGATGCCCGCTCTTGACGGCTACCAGACACTTAAGGCGATCCGCGATATCGAGAAAGAGAAGGGTATCCCGGATGAGAAGAGAGCCAAGATCGTCATGACCACAGCCCTCAACGAAGGCCGTAACGTTACAAAGGCATTCGAGCTCGGCTGCGTTGCATACGCAGGCAAGCCCATCGATCAGGAGAAGTTTGAGAACGTTCTCAGAAAGCTTGAACTGATTCAGTAATGCAGGGTTGACCCAGGCGGGTACATGAGGGATCCTGACCGGGACGTGAGGTCTTTAAGGATCCGGGACATAGAACTTGATGGATGTTAATTTTCAGAAAGAACTGGACAGGAAAATGAATCTTTGGAGGGATGGCGACGTACATCCCTCTTTGTTGCTTCATAGCTGTTGCGCTCCGTGCAGCAGCTATTGCCTTACATATCTGGCGGATGTCTTCGACATCACCCTTTACTTTTACAATCCCAACATCACCGAAAAAAGCGAATACGACCACCGCCTCAGCGAACTGGTGCGCCTTGCGCGGGAGATGCCTCTGCCGAGGAAGGTTGTTGTAGAGCCGGGCCCGTGGGACCCTGACCGCTTCTTTGAGATGGCGAAAGGCCTCGAGGACGCGCCCGAGCGCGGTGCAAGATGTGTAAAATGTTACACGATGCGCCTCGATGAGACCGCCCGCGTCGCCGCCGATATGAAGGCCGACTTCTTTGCCACGACGCTGACCCTGAGCCCCCTTAAGGACGCGAGGGTAATTAATTCGATAGGAATTTCGCTCGCGAAGCCGGACAGGACGGACGCGACCGATCCTTCGGGAATCCCGGGTAAAGCCGCCTCAGCCGGATACGGAAGTTTTGAAAAGGGAGCCGCGGCATACCTGGAAACAGATTTTAAGAAGAACGGCGGCTACCAGAAGTCGATAGAGCTTTCGCGGGAGTACGGGCTTTACAGGCAGAACTATTGCGGGTGTGTCTATTCAAGAAGGGATGATTCGCAATAACGCTTATGTTACATGTTGGGGTGTTCCGCATAAAGATCATGTGTCCGGAACATATAAAACCGGCTGAGGATCAGATATGCCGGGCAAGAGACTTGGGATAGAGTATGGCCCGATACATGGTTGTGTATCAGGCGAGAAATCAGAGGAGTAGATATGGACAGTATCAGGGTCATGAGAGAAAAAGAGGAGCACAAGGTCCTGAGCCCTTACGCGGCTTTCAGTGACTGTTCGCTCGGGCGTGATGTGCCCGAGAAGGAGTGCGACATCCGCACCTGCTTTGAGCGCGACAGGGATCGCATCATCCATTCCAAGGCGTTCAGGAGGCTTTCGGGCAAGACACAGGTTTTCCTGACTCCGCAGGGCGACCACTACAGGACGCGCCTCACGCACACGCTCGAGGTATCCCAGATCGCGAGGACTATCGCGCGCGCACTCGGACTTAACGAGTCGCTGACCGAAGCGATCGCGCTCGGACATGACCTCGGACATACTCCTTTCGGGCATGCCGGGGAGAGAGCACTCGACAGAGCTACCAAGATCGTGGGCTTCTCGCACCACGAGCAGAGCCTGAGGGTTGTGGAGCTGCTTGAAGAGAGAACAGGGCGCTTTGAAAAGCCGCAGGACGATCCTTCCGGAACACCGGAGGCACCGGGAACCGCCATTACAAACGAGTCGCTTGAAGGTCACGGCCTCAACCTCACGCAGGAAGTCCGCGACGGCATAGTAAACCACCGCTCGGACGGCAAGCCCTCGACACTCGAAGGCTGTGTTGTCCGTTACGCCGACAAGATCGCCTACGTCAACCACGACATAGACGACGCGATCCGCGGAAATATTATAAAAGAAACAGATATACCGCGCGAGTACTCTGAGGTCCTCGGTAACACCTTAAGCGAGCGCCTTAACACGCTCATCCATGACGTAGTTGAGACAAGTCGCGGGACAGACCGTGTCGTGATGTCAGACAAGGTGGGAGAAGCACTTGCGGGCCTGCGCAGGTACATGTTCGCGAGTGTCTACACAAACCCCGTCGCAAAGGGACAGGAAAAGAAGGCCGAGAGGATGGTCGAGTTCCTTTTTGAGTACTACAAGGAGCACGCCGACGAGCTTCCCGCAGACCTGCGGGACCAGATCGTGAACGGCGACGGCAGAGAGTTCACCGAGATCCACCTCTACAGCGAGCTCGAGCTCATCGAGAGAAGGACCGAACGCGCAGTCTGCGACTATATCGCAGGCATGACCGACAGGTTTGCTGTGACCAAGTTCAACGAGATCATGGTTCCCCAGAGCTGGAACATTTATTGACGAAACCATATGCCGGCAGGAACCGGCAGAAAACAGCCGGAATCAAACCATGTGCCGGCAGGAACCGGCAGAAAACAGCCGGAACCAAACCATATGCCGGCAGGAAACATGCGTGACATGAAACCGGATGCCTGCATGTTGACATTAGTGGTATAATATTATCGCATATTATGCGCCGTGAGTTTAAAAGGGGGAGACGGATGCGCTATTCCGACGAATTGATCGACAAAGTCAGAGAAGCGAATGACATCGTTGATGTTGTCTCTGCCTGTGTGCCCTTAAAGAAGCGCGGCGCCAATTTTGTTGGGCTTTGCCCCTTTCATGCTGAGAAGACAGGCTCCTTCAACGTGAGCCCGACGAGGCAGATCTACAAGTGCTTCGGCTGCGGAAAGGGTGGCAACGTCTTCAACTTCGTCATGGAATACGAGAATCTCACGTTCCCCGAGGCAGTCAAGATGCTTGCGGGGCGTGTCGGCATAGAGCTGCCCGAGAGCCCGGAGGACGATTCCCCCGAGAAGCGCCTCGAGGCAGGCAGGAAAGAGAAGATCCTCGCGGCACTTAAAGACGCCGCCGGCTTCTACTACAGGACGCTCAGGAGTCCCGAGGGAGTGCAGGCGCAGCAGTACCTGCTCGGGAGAGGGCTTGACGAGGAGACCATCAACCGCTTCGGCCTCGGCTACGCCGGCAAGGGCGGTGTGACACTTTACGACCACCTCCGCAAGCTCGGCCACTCCGACGAAGCACTCGAAGGCACCGGCCTCTTCTACAGCGAGAAGAACGGCATGAGCGACAGGTTCTTCAACAGAGTGATCTTCCCGATCATGGACAGGCAGGGCAAGGTCATCGCGTTCGGCGGAAGGCTTATGGGCACCGCCTCAAAAGCACCGAAATACCTCAATTCACCCGAAACGCCCGTCTTCAACAAGGGCAGTAACATATATGCATTGAACGTCGCGAAGCGCACGTCGCGCGACACCTACCTCCTCTGCGAGGGCTACATGGACGTGATCGCCCTGCACAGAGCGGGCTTCGACAGTGCGGTGGCATCGCTCGGCACGGCACTTACGCCGGTCCAGGCGAAGATACTGAGACGCTTCACCTCCCGCGTGGCGCTCACCTACGACAGTGACGGAGCCGGTCAGGCCGCGACTCTCCGGGCTATCCCGATCCTCCGGGCGGAGGGGCTCGATGTCAGGGTCGTCAACCTCTCACCCAAGAAGGACCCCGACGAGTTCATCAAGGAGTACGGCGCCGACGCATATCGCGAAAGGCTCGACAAAGCCGAACCCGCATTCTTCTTCGAGATGGAGGCGGGCCGCGTGAACCTCAACGAAGCAGATCCCGCGGAGCTTGCGAAGTTCAACGTCATGCTGGCGCGGTCGATCGCGAAGCACTCCGACGAGATGGTGCGCTACAGCTACATCAAAGCGAGCAGCACGCGCTACGGCATAGACGAAGCGGTCCTCACCCGGGCCGTCAATGAAGAGGGCCTCCGCCTTACGGAGGAAGCAGAGAGAAGTACGGCGAATCCCGAGCTCGCCTACGTGAGAGAGGCGGATCCGGGCACATATGCGTCAGGAGAAGCCGCCGGCAGGCGCCTGAGGGAGGCGGTCCCGAAGGGCACGGTCAAAAGCGAGCACATGCTCATCTCGCTCCTGGCCACGCACCCCGCGTACGTCCCGCTCGTGAGGGAAGACCTGAGGCCGGACGAACTCTCGGACGAGGCCGCGGCAGAGCTGCTTAAACGCATATATGACCGCGCTGACAATAACAGGCCCATCAGCCCGGCAGTACTGGCCGGCGACCTTTCGGATGCGGATTCCTCGGCGGCAGCGGCGCGGATCCTCATGGGCGCGGAAGACGAAGAACTCATGGACGAGGACGGAAGCAGGAAAGCCTTCTGCGATACGCTCGCCACGGTTCTGAACGAAAGCTTCAAGCGAAGCGGCGCGACGATGTCGTTCGCGGAAGTGGCAAAGCGCAGAAAGAGTATAGATGCGCTTATTGCGAGAATTAAAAAGTGATAACTTTCCGAGATCGGCGGGGGAGATGAGAAAGATACTCCATGGGTCGCCCGGAACAAAAAAGAAGTGATACCTGTCCGGGATCGCCGGCAAGATCAAGATGCCGAAAAAATTGTACAGAGGTTTGATGAAACCCCACCGGCGGCAGAGCATTGATCCTGCGGGATCCGTAAAGACGGGTGACATATACAGAAATCGATATTACAGGGGAGGATTCCACGATGGAAGACAACAACAAGACGCCCTTTAAAGAGAAGCTCGCGGAGCTTCTCGATTTCGCGCGTAAGAAGAAGAACGTTCTCGAGTATCAGGAAGTGAACGACTTCTTCGCAGACTACGAGCTCGAACCCGACAGAGTCGAGCACATCTACGAGTACCTTGAAAACAACGGAGTCGACGTACTTCGCGCACCCATCGAGTCCCACGAGGAGATCCTCGAGGAGATCGATGATGAAGTGATGGAAGACGACGGCGAGGAGATCGACCTTTCCGCAATCGACCTGACTATTCCCGAAGGTGTTTCGCTTGAGGATCCCGTGAGGATGTACCTCAAGGAGATCGGCAAGGTTCCGCTCCTTTCGGCAGAAGACGAGATCGAGCTTGCAAAGCGCATGGAGGCGGGCAACCGCGTTCGTGAGGACATCGAGCAGATCAAAAAGAAGAACGAGAGAGCTACCGCCGCAGACCGCGAGAAGAACAATGCCAAGATCAAGAAGATCACCACGGACAATGCGGAGATACTTGCGCGCAGCGAGGAAGCCAAGAAGCGCCTTTCCGAGGCAAACCTTCGTCTCGTTGTTTCAATCGCCAAGCGTTATGTCGGCAGAGGCATGATGTTCCTTGACCTCATTCAGGAGGGTAACCTCGGACTCATCAAGGCTGTCGAGAAGTTTGATTACAGAAAAGGCTACAAGTTCAGTACATACGCAACATGGTGGATCCGTCAGGCCATCACACGTGCGATCGCGGATCAGGCCAGAACCATCCGTATCCCCGTGCATATGGTTGAGACGATCAACAAGCTGATCCGCGTTCAGAGGCAGTTACTCCAGGAACTCGGTCGCGAACCTACCCCCGAGGAAGTTGCCAAGGAGATGAAGATGCCCATCGAGCGAGTTGCCGAGATCCAGAAGATCTCGCAGGAGCCCGTTTCGCTTGAGACACCCATCGGTGAGGAGGAAGATTCCCACCTCGGCGACTTTATCCAGGACGACAACGTGCCCGTACCCGCAGATGCAGCGGCATTCACGCTTCTCAGGGAAGAGCTCCTCAAGGTGCTCGCTACCCTCACCGACAGAGAGCAGAAGGTTCTGCGCCTCAGATTCGGTCTCGATGACGGCAGGACACGTACACTCGAGGAAGTCGGCAAGGAGTTCAACGTAACCCGTGAGCGTATCCGTCAGATCGAGGCGAAGGCGCTCAGAAAGCTCCGTCATCCGAGCCGCAGCAAAAAACTCAGAGACTTCTTAGATTAATGATCGTATAAAGTCCGGGTTATTCTGAGCTTTAATGCATATATGACAGAGTCGGTCGTTCTGCGAAAGAACGACCGGGGATCAATACATGAATGTGAGAGAAAGAGATGGGAAGAGGTCAGATTGTTAAGCTGTCGGAAAGACTACAGATGGTTGCGGATCTGGCCGGCACAGACATCGCTTCTCTCGCAGATGTGGGCTGTGATCACGGTTGGCTAGGGATCAGTCTTTTGCTTGAGGGACATGCCGAGCGCGTTATCGGCATGGACCTGAGGGAAGGACCTCTCTCGCATGCCCGTGAGAACGCACTTGCTTCGGGACTTGAAAGCGACCGGTTTGAGACAAGGCTTTCCGACGGGCTCGACAGACTCGCACCCGGCGAAGCTGACGTGATCGTGATGGCAGGCATGGGCGGAGTGCTCATGTGCGGCCTACTCTCGCGAGGTATCGAAACGGCGAGAGCGGCAAAGAGGCTCGTGCTTTCGCCCCAGTCGCACATCGAAGAGGTGCGCGCACTTCTGGCAGCGGAAGGCTTCGTCATCACCGACGAGCGGATGTGCCGTGAAAGCGGCAAGTATTACACCGCAATGTGCGTGAGCTTTCGGGAGAATATCACGAACAACGGATGTTTCGGAAAAACCGGAGAGTTCACATATACATTATCGGACGAAGAGCTCTTCTTCGGCCCGATACTTATAAAGAAGGGCGAGCCGCTCTTCCTTGAGTACGTAATGGGGATGCGTGACAAGGCAAAAAGGCGGCTCAGTGAAATTCGCAAAAGTAACGGCACAAAGCCACAGGAAGAAAATGTAACGGAACCTGATGAACGGGGAAACATAAGCGTTGCGGCGGGAATAAAACCCGGTGCGGCACATGAAGACGGTTACGACCCGGAAGCGTATTTCGAGAGAATACTAAGGAGCGCGGAGACCGTGCTTGAAACTCACCGCAGGTGAGGCAGCATTCTAGAGCGATACGGGCTGTGGCTCGGGAAGGCGGAGGAACATCCGGGGGGTTCTCGTCTGCGAGGCGGCGTGTCTGCGGATCGGGATGAGAAAGTGAGAAGGTGCATAAGCCCCTGCGGCTTGCAAATACAGGATCTCTTACAGAGAGAAAGGACGGGTGGCATGGACAACAATTGTAAAGTCAAGGTGAGAGGGATGGTTCTCGAGTACGCAGCCGGGACGCCCTACGGAGATATCGCGGCTGATTTCGCGGCCGAGGTCGAGGGCGACATCATTCTCGCACTTGTAGACGGAAGACTTGCCGAGCTTTCGAAGAAGGTCAGCACGGATTGTGAGCTCGATTTTATCACGACTTCGACCAAACCCGGCATGTCCACATACAGACGAGGCGTGGTTCTGTTGATGCTCCGCGCTTTTACGCGAGTATTCGACGCCGGACAGATCAGGAAGATCACGGTCGAGCATACGATCGGCCCCGCGCTGTTCTGCTCGATCGATGCGAACTTCAAGCTCACGGACGACTACATCAAGGAAGTCAAGAAGGAGATGGAGAGGCTCGTTGCCGAGGATCTGCCCATCGTGAAGCGCTCCATCAAGACGCGCGACGCCCGCAAGATGTTCGCGGAAGCCGGCATGACCGACAAGGAAAAGCTCCTTCGCTTCAGACGTGTTTCGAACACTAACGTATATACCCTCGATGGCTATACCGACTACTTCTACGGCTATATGCCCGCATCGACGGGATTGCTCAAGTACTTTGACCTCGCGCTTTATGCGGACGGCTTTATCCTGAACATCCCGGAGAAGAACGCGCCCACCGTGGTTCCCGCGTTCAGGGATCAGCCCAAGTTCGCTCAGATCCACAGACAGAGCAACGACTGGGGACGCAGCCAGGGCATCGAGACTGTCGGAGACCTCAACGAGGCCATCGCCAAGGGCAATATTTCGGATCTTATCCTTGTGCAGGAAGCTGCGCAGGAACACAACATAGCAAAGATCGCCGAGATGGTGAGAGAGCGCGACGATGTGAAGTTCGTCATGATCGCGGGACCTTCGTCCTCGGGTAAGACGACATTCTCCCACAGGCTTTCGATACAGCTTCGTACCCTCGGCTTGAAGCCCCATCCCATCGCGCTTGACAACTACTTCAAGAACCGCGAGGACACACCTCTCAATGAGGACGGAAGCTACAACTTCGAGTGCCTCGGTGCTATAGACGTTGAGGGCTTTAATAAGGACATGACCGACCTTCTTGCAGGCAAAGAGGTCGACATGAGAGTGTTCAACTTCAAGAGCGGTCGCTGCGAGTACCGCGGCAACATGCTGAGGCTTGCGAAGGACGACGTGCTTGTCCTCGAAGGTATCCACGGCCTTAACGACGAGCTTTCGTACTCACTCCCCGTGGACAGCAAGTTTAAGATCTACATCTCCGCGCTCACGCAGCTCAATATCGACGAGCACAACCGCATCCCTACCACGGACGGCCGTCTGATCCGCCGTATGGTAAGAGACGCGCGTACACGAGGAACATGCGCGAGAGACACCATCGCGATGTGGCCTTCGGTCCGCCGCGGCGAGGAAGAGAACATCTTCCCGTTCCAGGAGGAGGCCGATGTCATGTTCAACTCGGCACTCATCTACGAGCTCGCCGTCCTCAAGCAGTCCGCAGAGCCCCTGCTCTTCGGCATCAGCGAGGATGACCCTCAGTACCTTGAGGCCAAGCGCCTCCTCAAGTTCCTCGATTACTTCATCGGAGTGAGCAGCGAGGAGATCCCGCACAACTCCATCGTAAGGGAGTTTGTGGGGGGCAGTGTATTTCCGGTTTAAACAATAGAAGAAGCGTTTCCGAGTGTTACGGACGGGAACCAACTGCTCGATAAGACCTCGCAGTTGCGCCGACCGCTCCGCCGCCTCGTTTTTGAAACGCTTCGTTGAACCATCGAAAGCGTTTCAGAACAAAACTCGGAAGAGCTTGAGAAAACCAAGCTCTTTCGGCTTTAGCAGTACACTCGGTCGCGCACGCGGGGTCAAACGCGTGTGAGGAAAGTCCGGGCTTCGCAGGGCAGGATGCCGGATAACGTCCGGAGGGGGTGACCCCATGGAAAGTGCAACAGAAATAATACCGCTCCGAAACTGTTCGGGTCATGATCGGGCAACCGGTCTCCAAGCAAGTCGGAGTAAGGGTGGAATGGCGGTGTAAGAGACCACCGGCATGGCGGTAACGTCATGTGCTGTGCAAACCCCATCCGAAGCAAAACCGTGCAGGAGACGATACGGCTGCCCGTCGTGTCTCCGGGTAGGTTGCGTGACAGTCTCGGAAGGGACTGTCGGAGCTGTTCGGTAACGGACAGTCAAGAAAGATGATCGAGCAAGACAGAACCCGGCTTACAGTATTGCTATTATTGTAGAAAGTAACCCCGTCTGTAAAGCGCGGAATGCGCTTGCAGGGGGTTCTTTTTATTGACATTTTTGTGCTGAACAAACAGAATAAAAATGAGCTTTAAAACAATAGCTAAGGAGCTCGGAGTTTCGGTAAATGTTGGACGAGTAATCAGAAGTGGTAAATAACCGCTTCCAAAAGAGAAGGAACAAAAAAATGGCATCAGGAGTATATCCCGCGCAAAAAAAGGACGGAACCACCTACTGGCGGGCATCCGTCACTCATAAAGGAAAACACATCAGCCTTGGATCGTTCGATGACGAGACTGTGGCGGAGCGCGCCTATCAGGAGGCCTGTGCTGTTTTACGAGGCGGTGCCGATAAGGTTTTGACGGGGAGTGGGAAGACTTCGGGCGATGACATAGGCGTTAAAGAGGAAGGCGCCCTTTTGGAAATCTCTGACTATCGGGAAAGCACCTGCGCTATGCCCTTTTCAAAGTGGGTCGCACTCATCAATTTCCGCGACAACGGTATCTGGTGCCGGGGGCCGATCTACTTGAGAAAAGGCTATTTTGAGTACTACCTGAGTGCGACCGAAGATTATCGCTTCGGCCCGGACGACCTTTTTTACTACACGCATCACACTATCCAGAAGCGCGGAGGGCATCTTTTTGTTGCCGATTACGGCATGCAGGTGAGCGTGCTTTCTAGGTATGGAGTCCGCCCGTATTCTGTTCCGGGACGTGATCATTATTTTAAAAATGGAGACGATCACGACTATCGTCCCGGAAATCTGGTCGTTGTAAACCGCTATATGGGTGTACAACAGGAGAGTCGTCGGAAAAACTTCGTTGCCCGCATCAACATGGGAAGCGGCAAAACTATTGTTGTCGGACATTACGACACAGAAGAAGAGGCGGCCATTGCTTATAACAAAGCGGTTGATGTTTTAAAGGCAGCGGGCTCGGATCGTGCGTATGAAAAAAACTACCTGGATGATGTTTCGCCTGCGAAGTACATTGTCCTGTACAATAACATAAAGATCCGGGAGGGAGCGCTGTTGGACAGCTTTGCATCCGGCAGAAAAAAGGTTTTTGATAACCCAACTCTTGTATGATAAACTACAAGTGTGTGGTGTATGGATAGTGTTTGAAAAGAGGTTTTGATATGACGGTTGACGAGATTAAAAATAGGATAATAGGTTTCGTTCCCAAATATTCTATCAAAAAAATCATCTTATTTGGGTCGAGAGCAGAGGGCACAAATGATGAAAACAGTGATGTTGATCTAATTATGGAGTTCTCTGTTCCGGTTTCATTAATTACTCTGTCGATGATTAAAATTGAGTTTGAAGCCGCTTTAGGGCTTGACGTGGACGTGATTCACGGTCCTTTAACAGAAGGGGATATGATAGAAGTTAATAAGGAGATAGTTCTTTATGCAGCGTAGAGATTATATTGCCATAAACAAGATTGTTGATGAGATGAACATGGGAATAAAGCTATTGGGTGATACTTGTCTGGATGATTTCTTGTCAAACGAATTGTTAAAAAGGGCTCTGGGTATGACCTGCATTAATGTGGGTGAATTGGTAAAGGTTGTTACGGATGAGACAAGAAATGCTTATCCGGACTTTCCATGGAAAGCGGTGGCCGGAATGCGAGATATTACAGCGCACAGGTATCAAACGCTCAAGATGGGAGATGTATATAATACAATTCGTGTCGAATATCCGAAACTTAGAGTTAAACTTATCGAGATTCTTGATAAGAGTGGATTAGATAATAAACCATGATTGAAATCTTAAATAGGGCGTGTTAGAATACCCACTTGAAAAGAAGACGTTAAAACTCTGAAGATATAAGGAGCTGATACAATGCAGGAACTAATATATCATTCGACACGTGACACATCACTCACCGCTACGGCATCCGAGGCGATCCTTCGCGGCATCGCGCC
>JAEEGG010018968.1_pt1 | contig 13931 bp, 12 predicted proteins | sample 9134161 | NCBI WGS metagenome assembly JAEEGG01 (sample SAMN16246543, study PRJNA631951) | gut metagenome | biome: gut microbiome; feature: rumen; material: CR-attached | host: Bos | place: Iran: Karaj | collected 2018-10 | reverse complement strand
GGTCGGTAATTTCGCCCACGCACTCGATGCCAGGAACAATGGGCTTCTGGATGTAGTCGTTCTCGATTTCGAACATCCGAAGCAAGGCCTCGGAATGGTTCAGTCCAGCGGCGTGAATCTTCACCAACACCCAACCCGAACGCACCTCTGGAACAGGAATTTCAGAGGCCTTCATTTCCTCCGCCGAGCAACGATGATCTAATTGTATTGCTTTCATTATCATTGTAACTTTCAACTATCAACACTAAACTCATAACTGACTCTAAACTCTAAACTCTCAACTCTCAACTACCTTCCAGCATTGCGGGTCAGCAGCAAAGAAATCATGCGTGTAACCATACGCCACAGCGGGACAACCACGACAGAACCGCAACAACTCACATTTTCCGCATTTCTCAAACTTTTCGTACTGACGATAATAGTCCATTTTCGTCGAAGTCCACAAATCGTAAAGCGGTGTCTCGAAGATGTTGCCCACCACGCTATCAAAGCGGCGGCAGGCCATCACGTCGCCGTTTGGCAGGATGGTGAAGTGTCCATGACCGCAGTTGCAGCCGTCATAAACGGTGTCGTTGTCCAAACCCTCGGGGATCTTGAACTCACCGATTTCGTGCAAGTACAACCCCCAAAGATGGTCTTTCAAATTAAAGGTGGTTTTGCAGCTGTCGCCGTATTCCATGTACTTTTTCCAACAAATATCCAGCACTTGGCGGTATTGTTGCGGCGATATGTGTGCGCTCTTTTCCAAGCTTGTGGGGCAGTAGCGCGCAAAAGCGAACACGTCAGCCTCGTACTTCACCACAGTATCAATGATTTCCGGCATCTGGTCGGCATTCACGCCCGAAACGGTAGTCATAATGGCCACGCGGATACCGTTGCGGTGCAGTACTTCGATTTTCTCCAACGTGGTGTCGAATGAGCCGGGCTTGCGCATAAAGTCATGCGTCTCGCGGTTGCCGTCGATGGAGAGCTGGTATTTCTCACAACCGTGAAACTTCAACTTTTGGCAGTTCTCATCGGTCAAGTGAAACGGATTGCCCAGAACGGTAAACGGAATTTCCTTCGCTTTCAGCATCCCAAAGATTTCCCAAACCTGCGGATGCAAAAGAGGATCGCCCCCCGTGACATAAAAGTACGGAAGGCGACCGCCCATCTTTTCGCACATTTCCACGCAGCTGTCAATCACCTTCTTGGCACGCTCCACGCTGACTGAAAGCAACTCGGGATGTCCTTCAGAGAAGATGTAGCAATGCTTGCAACGCTGGTCGCAATAGTCAGTGATGTGCCACTGGAAGGAGAAGTATTGTTTGGCCATAGTTTTCGTTTTAGCGTCTTATGATTGCCTCCACAGGGCAATGTTCAAAGCAGTTGCCGCATTGCAGGCAGTTGTTTTGGCGAATGATGAATGGTTCGCCCGCGTCAATGGCGTTTTGCGGACACACCTTCTGGCATGTGCCACAGCCAATGCAAGCATCGGTGATTTGGTAGCCCTTGGGCTTCACAACGGCGTTGCCCACGGTGAAATATTCCCGCGTGATGGGGCGGGTACTGAGGCAGAAATACTCGATTGTGTAGTCCTTGATGACAAACATAGTGTCGATGTTCTTGGTCTCGCCCGGATAGACGTTCTCTAAATAAGGCTGCTCCTCATAAAGCAAATCGCGCCATTTCACCTGTTCGGCCTCGGGCACTTGCACGGCCTTGCCCGAAACGCGTATGGTCTCCTTGTAGCGGGTATAACCCAAAATCTGCACTCGCCCGTCGTCTAGCAACTGTCGGCAGAAGCTCTTGCCGCGTGCGGTCAGAAAATAGATGTCGGTGCCTTCGTAATGGATGGCGCTGATATTGCGCACCTGTGGCGCACCGTCCTTATCCACTGTGGCGAAGTTGAGTACACCAACGTAGCCCAATTTATTCAAACACGTTTGTATGTCCATGCTGATGCTGTTTCTTAATGTGTAAAAAGGCGCTTCGCCCATCGGACGAAACGCCTTTTGTTTGGTAACGTGCTTTATTTCGCTCCGCAAGCACTGCCGCAGGCAGTCGGTTTTTCTTCCTTATTGGGCTCAGCGGTGCCACAGGCGCTACCGCAGGCGCTGGGTTTCTCGGGTTGAGCCGCACCGCAGGCACTGCCGCAAGCTGCGGGTTTCTCTTCGGGTTTCGCTGCGCCGCATGCGCTGCCGCAGGCACTAGGGGCCTTTTCTGCAAACGAGGCCACAAAGCCTCCAAAGTCTGATCTTTTCATTGTGATAAGGATTTTGGTGAATAAATAAATGGTTATTGGTCAGTTTGATGACTTTTCCGGTCTTCGACAATCTCGTCGAAATGCTCGATTCCCCATGCCAAAAGCGCGTCCAGGTGCGGCATCAGGCTGTTGCCGCGTTCAGTGAGGCGGTATTCCACCTTGGGCGGCACCTCCATGAAAATCTCGCGACTGACGATGCCGTCTTTTTCCAGATTCCGCAAAACGGAAGTGAGTACCTTTTGGGAAATGTCGGGTATCTGTCGCCACAAATCCTTGAAACGAAGCACTTTATTCTGTTCCAAAGTGTAGAGCACCAGGAGCGACCATTTGTCGGTGACGCGCGAGATAACATTTCGTACCGGGCAATCAGGGAAGGTGGCGTTTATGATTTCTTTCCTATTCATAGTCTCAAAATTCATGCTGCAAAAATAAGCATAATAATTCAATAGGACAATTACTTACAAAAAGTCAATACACGCACCAAAAGGTTACCATTGCTGTTTTTCATGTGTTTCCGTTAAAAAAATCCGCAACCCAAGCCTTCGCCCGAGTTGCGGATTCACTTTTGCGAAAGCGAATACAGATACAACCGTTCTGCTGGAGATAATGGATCAAGGAGGCGTTGGCAGTGCCGGTGGCCGACTCCTCGGGAATAAAGGCAGTCGTGGCCGACAAGACCACATCCGAAATTCCCGCTCCTAATCTGTCAATTTTTGCCGTTAGTCGTCGTAACGGAGGAAATTTCCATTTTTGTCGAACACCAGTTCAACGCCGTTGTTGAGTTCTACTTCGAATTTGGAACGTTCCTTATTTACTTCAATGATGTTGACTCCGGGGAAATTGGTGGCAACATAGTTCGCCATTGCTGTGGGCAGGAAACCGGTGGGTACGCCATCCTCATCGCGGTCTTTCACCTCATCCCAGTCGCCTTTGCTGGTAAATTCTATTTGAGCTCCATCGCTGAAAAGCACTTCGTACTCATTCTCACCATGTCTTTCTCTAAAGATTGCGGACACCTGTTTGTCCGAAAAGTATGTTTCCACAAAGGTTTGTGAACTATGGGGTAGCTCGCTAAAGGTGATAGGCCGCTTGTCATCGTGGTGGTTGCAGGCACAAAGGTTCATAAACATTGAAATTGTCAATGCAATAAAGGCAAAGTGTCTCATTTTTTTAGTTTTTTGATTTGTAAATACGTTAATTAATACGTTAAAAAATGCAGATTATTGTGTAGGGTGATAATAATGATGCGCATTTTTCACCATGTGCTTGATGAAGAGGAGGCTAGGTATGTTAGTTGTCCTCGCAGAAGGCGGCAACAGACAGCGGAGATGTAGCGCAGCAGGTGTTTGGGGTTCTGCGAAACTTTAGAAATTCACACCTTCTTCCCCATCTCATACGCCTCCTGCAACTTGGCGTTGCCCTCAATCTCTTTTGCACCTTCGGCAAACTGCTCCGCCAGCCTATTGCTGTTGGAACCAGGACGGAGGCTGGTGGAGATAACGACTACTTTTTTCATTTCAGATTCGCTTTGTAAAATTCTTCAATATAATCAAACGGAATGTAATTCCCTTCGCCGCCGTCGTAGAGGTCGCAGTGGGTGGCATTCGGGACAATGTACAATTGCTTGTTGCCGCGAGTAACAATGAACGGTTCCGCGAGAGGTTTGTTCAGCGGTTGCAAATTGGCGTCCTGTCCCTGCAAATCAACCTTTGCACCCGTCATGTTCTCATAGGCAGTGATGCCGAAATAGCGGCTGTGGGCTTTCTCTCCGTGCAAAATCAGCACGGCATTGTCCATCTCGTTGGTGAACTTGAGGAAACCAGCATTGAGCCACGGCAGGATAGAGGTTTTGTTCCAGCCCTCGTTGCTGTTGAGGCTACGTTTGTGGTAGCCACGCGCGGTCTTGTAGTACGCGTGATACTGCTGGACGAACCACGGTGCTTCGGTCGGGTCTTCCACCACACCCCCGGCACGTTCGTACGAGCCGTTGCGATAGTCGGTGAGCCGTTGTTCGGCCAGGGCTTTTCGCATCGCATAGCGTGCCTCTTTGCTGTCGCCGTCGTCGTGGTAGCCGTTCTGCGACACGCGGCTCATATCGTACATCGTTGTTGCCACGGTGGCTTTGATGCGCGGGTCGAGGGCGGCGGCGTTGAGAGCGATGCCACCCCAGCCACACACGCCAAGAATGCCGATGCGGTCGGCATCCACATTCTCCTGCAAGGAGAGGAAATCGACTGCGGCGCTGAAGTCCTCCGTGTTGATGTCGGGCGATGACACATAGCGCGGTTCACCGCCGCTTTCACCAGTAAATGAAGGGTCGAAGGCGATAGTGATGAAGCCGCGTTCAGCTAACGTTTGAGCATACAAGCCGCTCGATTGTTCTTTTACGGCACCGAAGGGACCGCTTACGGCGATAGCAGGCAGTTTGCCTGTGGCATTCTTAGGCGTGTACATATCCGCCGCCAGCGTGATGCCGAAGCGGTTTTTGAAGGTGACCTTCTTATGGTCCACTTTGTCGCTCTGCGGGAACACCTTGTCCCACTCCTGTGTGAGTGTCAATTCCTGATTCATATTATCCTGTTTTGGTTCTTGATTTTTGTTTCCGCATGCGGCAATCATTAATACCGCTACTGCCAATAATGCTACTTTTCTCATTCTATAAAAATTCTCAATTTTCAATTCATCAGCCTCTTCTCGCCCCATTTGTACTGCGGGTAGGCTTTCTTGAGGTCGTTGTAGGAGCCATCGACGGTGCTGCCGCCGCTGGTGGCGAAGACGTTGAGGGTCTTGCCGCTGAGGTCGTGGGCTTCGATGAAGGTGTTGACGATGGTGGGGGCGGTGTACCACCACACGGGGAAGCCGATCCACACGATGTCGTAGTCGGCGATGTTCTCGCAACGCCCCTTGATGGCGGGACGTGAGCTCTTGTCCTTCATCTCCAACGTGGAACGAGAGTTTTTGTCGCGCCAGTTGAGGTCGGCATCGGTGTACGGCACCTCTGGGGTGATTTCATAGAGGTCGGCATTGTACTGTTGGGCCAATTTCTGTGCGGCAGCCTTGGTGGTGCCAGTGGCCGAGAAGTAAACGATTAAGGTCTTGTTCATTTCTTTGTTCTCCTTTCCTTGATTTTGGGTTTGGTTTTTCTGCGCGCAGCCACTCAGACTTATCATCAAAAGTGCTGCCATGATGAATGCGATTTTTTTCATTGATGATCCTCCTTTATATTCATTTTTTATTGTAAATACTTCTGTCGTAATGCTTTGGGTAGTTTCGAGGCTACAAGTTGATACGATTCACGAATCCATTCCTGAACCCGTGCATCTTTTATCTGTTCGTAATACACATCACTCCAATGTTTCTTGTTCCAATGCCAGGCAGGGGTTACAGCGGAAAATTGTTCTCTGAGTTCCTCATTTCTTTCTGGCGACAGCTTCAGTGCCAGTCTGGGCTCAGAATCCTTCATATCATGCTCACCACCGCCCAGCCAAAGGCATACGAAAATCTTCCCTTCCAGACGGAAGGTGAGGATGTCATCGCCAAACGGCTGGTCTTCGGTCACGCCGTAGAGGGACAGGGTGTAGTCTCGTACTTGCTCGATGTTCATTTGTAAGGATTTTTCGGTGCAAAGATACGCATTATTTCAATTCAAACAAAACAAGCATCGCCGGCAAACCTTTAATCCTTTCCGATGCACCAGCACATCAGCATATTGGTCTTCATCCCGCTCCGTTTGGCGACCTTGATCAATCGGGTGATATCGAAGGTCTTGAAAATGGTCACCTTCGGCATCCCAGCCGTCTTCCACAGCTCAAAAGTGAATCCGCGCGGCGAGTCTTTAGGGTCAATCTCTTTCTTCATTGCTGTTGTTTTGCCGCAAAAGTACAAAAAAACCGCAACCCAAGCCATTACCCAGATTGCGGATTCTTCATGGAACCTTGTCCAATTATTTCAATGTGTCATACTGCTCATCGCTGACCGGTTCCAGCCACTCGTTGCTGGCCCCTTCCTGCACGTCCTTGTGGTAGGTGAGGTGCTGCATCCAGCTGTCTTTGGCGGCACCGTGCCAGTGCTTCACGCCTTCGGGAATCTCGATGATCACGCCGGGTTCCAACTTGACGGCGGGTTTGCCCCATTCCTGGTACCAGCCACGGCCATACACGCACACCAACACCTGCACCTGCTTGTGGTGGATGTGCCAGTTGTTGCGGCATCCCGGCTCGAAGCTCACGTTGACCATGCCGCCGTCGTAAGGCGCAAGATAGCTGTTGCCGATGAAGTACTGCGCGTAGGCGGTGTTCGGCTCGCCCCGCCGCCAGCTCGACTTCAAGTCAACGTAGTTCTGGACGTATATATCGCTGGCAAGATGATCGTTAATAGAATCGCTGATGCCCAACTGCTGAATGGCCGCGGCGACACGGTGCGCCTCCATTTTGCCCACACGCTCCTGCAACACTTTCGGGATGGCGAGCAGCTGGGCGTCGGTCAGACCCATGTTCCGTGCGCCGCGCACGTGGGCGGCCAGCTGGGGTTCCACGCCCTCCAGACCGGCCAAGGCGCTGACGGTCACCAACTCACGGTCGGCGTGGGTGAGCAGGTCACGGGCGAAGATGTCGCCGAAGAGGTGCGCCTTGAGGTAGTAGTCCTCGTCGGGGCAGAATTTGTAGTCGAAGGGCTGTCCCGACAGTTTGGTCTGCACCTCGGTGCCTTGTTTCAGGGCGTCGTAGCTGTCGGGAATCGGAGTGGACTCCTCCCCTATCGTCACTTCGCCTCGCTGCTCCATCACCTTCTGCAGGGTGCCTAATGCGTTGAGTGAGCGCGGAAAGCCCGTGTAGGCGTAGAGTTGCGAGAGGGCCTCCTTGATCTGGTTGGCGGTAAGCCCCGCGTCGAAGCCCTCGTTGATGGCGGTGGCTAACGACGCTTGGTCGCCCTGCGCCTCGTAGCAGGCGATGGCCGACATTGCCGCCGCCTGTTTCTCGTTGAATGTCAAAGTGTTCATATCTTTGTCTGTTTTTGTTGTCTTGTTGCAGCCGGCCAATAAAACGACGGCGGCGGCGAAAATCAGAAGGGTGTGTTTCATATTGCTCTTGTAATGATTATTGATACGAAAAATACGATTTGTCATTGCTCATTATTATAGTGCAATCTCATAAACTTTCCATTTGCCATCACCAGTGTATATTGCTTTTGCAGTTACGTGGCAATCAGAATGGATATTGAACTTATCTAGAATTGATTTATGGACATAATAGTCACCTATAAAAGCAAAATCTGGTTCACCATCGCTGTATAAGTCCCGATATTTAAGTTCCAACGTTCCCTCGATGCTTTTAATCAGATTATTATTGACCTCTTCAGTTGCTTCCGCTCTGAGCACTTCAATTACTTTCTTCTCTTGACCAGGATTCTTTTTATCTTCAATCTTTCTCACATAGTAGTGGATCTTGATGAAATTTCCAATCGCTGGACGCAATTCCGTTTGGTTATAATGCAGGATACCAGAAATCAGTTTGGGGCCTAAAACAAAATGGAATAATTGTTTTTGTTCGTTTACGTCGTCAACGGCCACTATCCTACATTTAAACTGAGCAATGCCTTCAGACTCATCACATTTCTTGATGTCCCTAAAGAAAACCTTCTTCTCTTCTTTGACCTTTTTTGTGTATTGCCGGAATTTAACGAAATTCCCTTTCTCCAATGCTTGTTCTTCAAAATGCTCGTAAACAAGGTTCGAGTCTGTAGAATAGATGTGGTAGACCTTTTTCTCGCTATTCACGTGCTGGATGTACCCATATTTAACTGGAAGGGTTAACCAGTCTTCTTTCTCCGAAGGTGCTACGACCAATGGTATATATTTAATAACCGTCTCCGTTTTTGAAGGACGCCACGAATACATATCAGGAATAGTTTTCACCATTTCGTCCTTATACAGTTTGAATTTCCAAACTTGGCCTTCATGGCTATTGCGTAATGATGGGAATCTCATTTTGTTCGTGACGAATTCTATTGCATCTCCATCGACAAAAGTCATCATTTCTTTCCCATCGTCATTTTTCCATGTGTCTACAAGTACCATCTCGGTATAAGGGATGTCGGCGAAAGCATGTTCTTCTGCAATCTGGATATTTTCTTCATAGAACGCGGCATTCTTGTCTTTGATTGGTGTAACAGAAGAGCATTGTTTCAGAAGGGTATCAACTTCAGCATCAATATGCCACCCCATCTCTGTATAATGTTTCTTGTATTGTTCGAGTTCAACCACAGCATTTTCGTATTTTTTTGCTTTGATAAGCTGTCGGGCTAACTCCAGCCGTATCTTTCCAATGAAATCTTCATTCTTTTCAAGACTAAGTGCCTTACATAAAAAAGCGGTTTTGACTCCTGAATCCGTCCAGCAATCTGCAAATTCACTCCAGATATAGTATTTCTCTCCCATCTTCAAGCACAGATCTTTATATATGTTTTTTGCATTCGTAAGTTGTCCAGTTCTCAAATGAAGTAACGCTTTCGAGCGAACATTCCAGTCATCATCCGGAAATTTTTCGATTGCAACACCATAAAGGTCAATCAACCATTGTATATCGCCAATCTGCTCATCAGAAAGAGTATCGATGGCCTCTCGTGCTTTTTTCATTGATTTGACAGCAAGTGGTTTATATGTTTCTCCATTATCACCTTTTTCTTCATTCCAGTCGTCAGCCCTTAATTTTTTTGGGTTCCACCGTCTAAAAAAGTCATAGAAACGCCAAGCATTGTTTTCCCTCATTACGCGCTCGGCAAGACCAAGCACTTTGGAATGGGATGAAGACGCTGGAGCATCTGGGAAGAAAGCCAAATACTCATCGAACAGAATCCATGTTGACGAATTCACGCCGTCTTCAGTACTATGATATAGCTTCCAGAAACAATGTTCTTTCATCATCTCAATAAAATCATCCTTTTTTCGTGGAAGAATATCAACAAACTCCCGAATTTTATCGTTGGGATAATTCACCACCGCCCTAGCAATTCTATACATCAATGAAGGAATTGGTTTCCCATCGTTTCCGCGAGAATCTTCAAAATCACTGTCTCGCAGGTTATCAGGCCCCCAAAGGCGGAGGAAAGATACTAATTTGAAATTGTCATCTTGTTTTGAATAGTTGAGTGCAAAATTCAAAATCTGGGAATGAAGATTGGACGGTCGTTCATTCTTGAGATTGATATAATCACGTAACTGGGTACGGACCTCCACAGAATTCAAAGAAGAGATATGGTCCCTTAAGTAACGATAAATCGTCCATCCGTAACTCTCGTGGGCTTCTTCTGGCAGATTACCATCTGCAGCGAGTTGGCGAAGAATCTCCCAAGCACGATCATTTTCTCCATTCTGACTCAATTCTTTTGCTTCTTGAATCTGCGTATAGAATGGATTAACTATCAGCTTCAATTGCTGTATTTTGTAGACTAATGTTTCAGCAAACTCATCACCTATTGTATTGAATTTCAATTGAGATAAGTCTTCTGAAATTTGGCGAGCACCTTCGATATTCCCTTGCTGATGTTCTCTTTTACAGATGTCTATCAGAGTCCAAGCGTATGCTTTCCATACATCTTGGTCTGTATTGTCCCGCTGCAGCAATTCTATAGCCCTTTGTCTGGCTTCGTCTAAACGACCTTCCCGCCTGAGGTCATATATTTCAGTAGAAGCACGTGGCGTGTAATCGTTATTGTTCCAGTTATTATTCCTTGACATGATTCATTTCTCCCTGATTTTTACAGCTTATTTCCTGATTGTAACACGATGTTCTTTATTATAGTAATAATGTTGGAATCAGAAATGTCAAAAGTCTCTATTTTATTGATGAAGCCCTTAGTGTGATTATCTTGACTAGTCCCATACCAAAAACGCAGTTTAGCTTTACCTATTCTAGAAAAAGCCTCATATACAACTTGATACTCCTTTGCTAAAACAAACTCAAGAGAAATGTCTTGTTCCAACATGTTTTTTTTGAATGAATCCAGAACTTCACAAATGTACTTTGGACATCCAATTGCATCCATCTTAGTAGAAGGTTTAGACATTACGTCATTAATGGCCTGGTTGATAGCATTACTATTGACCAATTCGTTTGGTTCCATCAGTATAGAGGAAACACCAAATGAATCTTTTGCTCCTTTGTTATGAATGTCAATGACCAACTTCTTCTTATTTTCATTTGATATAGAAAAAATGGCCTTTGTCAAATATTCGCTACATGTTTTTACCTCTTCCAAATTACATCCCTCCACTTCAATGGCCTTAGCAAGTTCGCAAATTGCCGCAGCAACATTTGTGTTCTCCAATCTTACTCTCTCTACTAAACCTTGTGGAATGGTATACGAGTCATAAATGAGAAGCTGCTTTGATGCGTTGACTCCTGATTCTGTTTCGCTGACTTTACAATTCATGAACGGATCTACATGTTGCGGTTGAGCAATGTAGAAAGTGCCAGTTGAAGTGCTAATTCCGCTATATAACCATCTGAAATATGACTCATTGCAGATGCCGTCATTTTCTGTGCGTGACCCCTTAAGAATAACATTGTCGAATTCTGAACCTACCGCTTTATGGACGGTAATTGCCCAAGCATATTTGGCGTATAAAGCATTGATGAGCTGGTCATTTTCCCTCGCCTGTCGTTGAATGACACTCTCATATTTATCATAGAATCGTTTAAGCAAGGAACGCACTGTCCTGGTTGTCGAGACTTGTATCCTATCTTCTTTTTTGACAATTCGATTATGAATCAAGATCTCTATTGCGGCTCTCTCTTCTACAGATAGCGCTTGATAGCCGGTATCATCCATCAATTGCTGATAATAATCGCTATCCGTGAAAGGATTATTCTTTTTCAATTCAAGGATTCTTCTTTCAATGAAAACTCTTACTGCTATCTGCTCCTCTTTTGCCAATTCATCTATGCTAGACAAGTAGTTGTCAAGCACCCAAATTTCCGCATTTTGACCGCTCAGACTAAGGCAATTCACAGCTATTTTAGTGAATGACAACAGGACTGGATGTGAAAATCCTTTGATGGAAATCTCCTCGCAAATGTGCTCCAGTATCTCTTTCACAGTGAAGTACATTCCGTTCAAGACACGTTTGGGATTACCAAATCCTGTTTCGTCTGGGATAAAGATATTGTTATTTGCAATGATTAAGTCACCAGGCGCAAGGTCTTTACCATTGTTTAAGCAATGATTCTTAATCCACATGTTTGTTTTCAGACAATCACCTTTCTTGAAAAACAAGACCGCTTTTTGTGGTTCCTGAAGGAATGGAGAGCCAAACCATTCCTTCATTTTTTCTACGATTTCATCTCTTTCAATTTCGACAATAGAGCCATCCTCAAAAGAGTAACTCAACTTGTTAAACAATTGTTCGTCAATGCTTTGTGCCAAACTACATCTCAATGACTCTTTGCATGAATCTTGCGAATCTATGACAGGTTGATGGTAATAATGGATAATCCTCTCACCACAAATGTTTTTGAGATTTGTGATGCTGACAGCCGAGCAATCGGCTGAGCCGAAGGAAAGCATATATGGGTCACCAATGAAAACAACTTTCCTCTTAGATAACGGATCTGCAAAAGTAATGAAATCTTCAAGCAAGCGCCCCGAACCAAAACGAAGCAAGTCCGTTTGTGAAAGACTTCGACTGACAAGATGTGCATCATACACAATCAGTAAAGCACGCTCGTCCAAACCAGAATCGGATTTTAGAGGGATAACCTGAATAGCCCACTCATCTTTATCATCATCTTCTTGATTGTTGTCGGTCTTTTCGTTCCCTCCATAGATAAATGAGTAAAGACTCGTTGCTTCAATTCCACGGGAGCGTAACCGTCGACTAATGCGGTTTGAATGGCACAAACCTTGAACTTCCGGAATCTCGTAGTTGTCAGCAATTGAGAATAGATATTTTGCCCAATTATCACGCTCGGAAACATCCATTGAAGCAAGAACCAGAATGTCATTGCCTTCGGTTCGCATGAAGGTATCAATAGTAGTTTTTGCCTCTTCGCCAACAATGATGTCCTTCTTATGAATAATCTCAGTTTCTACAGTATACTCTTGAACGTATTCGTCAGCAGGGAATATTCTCTTTACGGCTTTCCCAATATTCTCATCATAAGCATTGTCATTGTTCAGGTCGTAAAGCAAAGCGCCAATCTCAGACTCTTGTACAATTTTATAGTAAGGGTATTTGCCGGGTACCTTATTTGTCAACACAAGTGGACCAGAAAAGATATTGGCAATACAAACTCTAGATGTGTTGATTTTCTGTTTAAGAATTAAATTGTGCTCAACTATCTCACGAAAGGCGTTTCGATAAGATGCAAGCTGAAGAAACGGATTCAGGAAGTGAGCACCCGCTTTAACTTCGATAGCTTGATGGTCAGATACCTTTTCTGCATACCAAGGGTAACTTTTGAATTCATCATCACCCCGGGGAAGAATCAACTGACCAGAATAATCTTTAAAATCAATGATTACAACTCCATGATTATAAAATAAAATCGCATCAGCACGAAAACGCTGGTAGTTCTCATTGAAGGGATTACCGACCAAAATACCGTCAAACCCATGCTTGATGAATACGGCATCCATAATCTTAACTACGCGCCGAAATTGCTCGTTTTCGTGTGTCTTGGCTTGATGATGTAATACTTCTAATGCCATAATTCATTGTATAATCAAAAAATAGCAATATCTTAGAAATAAGGAAAAATCACCCATATATTAGGGTGATTTTTTTCAATCCGCAAAGATACAACTTTTCTCCGAACAAAGAAAGAAAACAACCTTTTTCTCAATGCCCCAGCATCTCCATCTCCACCATCGGTTGGGTGTCGATCAGTTTCAGCGACTTCACCATTTGGGCGGTACCCTCCTTGTATTTCTTGAAATGGGCTGTCTGGAGGTGACTCTGGTAGGCTTCTTTGTCGGCGTAGATTTCGAGGATGTAGATTTTACATGGGTCTTCCTTAGTCTGCATAGAAAACAATGTCAGCACGCCGGGCTCCACCTTCACCGAGGTCACCCCAACTTCCTTGGCGTAAGCCAGATACTCTTCCAGATACTCCGGCACCACCTCGATTTCGGCGAGGCGGACAATGCGCTCGCCGTATTGCCGCAGGGGCACGTTCTCGCCGAACAGCCTACGGGCGTTGTCGGTGAAAATGTCCTGCGGGTTCAGTCCGTGCGAGGCGAGACGCCCCTCCAAGGCCTGTTTGCCGCTGATGAGCACCGGCTCGGCCACATACGGGTAGTCGCTGCCGTAGAGGATATGGTCGGGCGTGGTGATGTTGAGGAGCGCGTCGAGGACGTCATCGGTGGGCGCGCCGGCCAGGTCGTAGTAGAGCCGCGACAGGTTGGCATCGACATCCACGGGCTGCATGATACCCTGCTTCACCATCACAGGCAGCAGCGAACGGAAGCGCGGCAGGACGTTGGGCAGGAACGAACCGCAGTGCGGCACCACCACCTTCAGGTTCGGATATCGCACCAATACGTTGTGCGCCACCATGTTGAGCACCGCACGAGAGGTCTCGGCCAGATATTCGTAGCTCGCCAACGGCACGTCGGCGATGAGCTGTGCGTTGACCGCCGAGGGTTTGTGCGGATGCAGGATGACGACGGCCTTTTGTGCGTCGAGGTAGGC
>JAEEGG010018966.1_pt1 | contig 13932 bp, 7 predicted proteins | sample 9134161 | NCBI WGS metagenome assembly JAEEGG01 (sample SAMN16246543, study PRJNA631951) | gut metagenome | biome: gut microbiome; feature: rumen; material: CR-attached | host: Bos | place: Iran: Karaj | collected 2018-10 | reverse complement strand
TCAGGTTAGCTTTATTGTCGTTGAATATCAGGCCCAACGGATGATTTGCAGTGTCGCGTGTGGCTACGGTCAGGTCGGCCTGATTGCGACAGCGCACCTCAATGCCTGTGATGATGAGACTGTCGGTCGAGACATCGGCAGGATAGGCCACGAACTTCAACTGTGAGAGCTGGTGCTTCAAGTCGATGGATGGGTGTATGTCGCGGTCGGCAGCAAACTTGCAATATCCTCCAATGTTGCGTAGGCTGTTGCGTTCGGCAGTGGACAAGCGGTTATACTGCTGAGGATAGCGTGAGGTGAGCACTGTGTTCAGGTCGGGCGAAGCACCGCACATGATGTCCTGCGTGCCGTCGATGGTGATATCGTAATGAATATGCGTATCCTCACGGTGTGCATTCGAGGCATTAGGCACGAAATCGTCAACATAGTAGGCAAAGAAGTTGTAAGGTATCTCCTGATAGACGTTACTATAGAAGAAGTCGCGTCCCACATGATTGCCGAACTTCAGCACGTCCTGTCCTTTCTCGTCTTTCTCGTAATGATAGTTGTAGATCAGTTCGCCCGAGCTCTCAGGTACAAGCTTTGTAGGCACGCCCATCAAGTAGTCGCTACCGTCAAGCAGACAGTCGGGGAGATTAATACTGTCATTGACAATACCGGATGGGCGGTTCTGTGTGGCATAAGCTGTGTTCCGCAGTGAGGGGAGCGAAGTGAGTACGGTGCCCTGCATGTTGTAGTCGCTACGGAAAGCATAGACATAGATCGTACCGTCCTTATACTTACTGAAGTCAGATGGCGGGAAAGGGCCCATACCACGCGTTGCGGTAATGGAGAAGAAGTCCTGCGGATTGACAAACATCATAATAGGTGTTCTGTTCGACAGCACATCTTGGTTCAACTCATCCAGACTGCCTTGCGGCTCTTCGTACACCAGTGTAGGGAATGATTGGGTACAAGCTGCCATGACTGCAACTATGGCCAGCAGTCTTAGTACCACGCGTATGTTGTTTGTTCGTTTCATCAGTTTGTTTTGTATATCTGTCTTGTCATTACATATCGACAATATTTGTTTCTTCCTTTGCACTCCTCCAGGCATCCAGTCCGCTGGCAGCATCCGACGACTCCAGAATCTTCTCTCCATCAACTTCCATGTTTGACTTGATGTTGAGCGTCACTGTCCGTGCTGCCACCTTTGCTGTCTGACGATCCTCGCTGTTCAGCTTAAGCGACGGGGTTGCCGTGAGCGTGTTGTACAGGTTGATCTTGCCTTGGAACTTCTTCACTTCGCGCTTGCCTGTATCGGCAGAGTAGGCACTACAGTAGATCATGACCTGCATGATGCCCGGACCGAAATAGACATTGTCCATCCTACTGCGCACGATGCCCGGCACGTGAATCTCAGCATGGCAAGCAACGGTACTGCTGGTCTCAGTATCCTTGATCTTAGCAGCTGGGAACATCATCTTACCGGTGCGCTCTATGTGGAGTGCGCCGGTGGCCAGATTGACCGACAAGGGCAGGCCCGAAATCTCACCGAACACCGAATCGACGGTGAACTTCTGCTTGCTGGTCACCTTTTTAATATTAAAGTTGATGTTCACCTGCTGGGTCAGCTCTTTGGGTGAGAACTTTATTTCGTAGATCTGTCCGCTCGACAACTCTCTCGTTGACAGCGTGTCGTAGTACAGCGCATGTGTACTGGGCTGGATATAGTGAGCGTATGAGTTATAGTCTGTCCATGAGGGAATGATGAAATGCAGTCCGCTGTCGCCCTGACGATAGGTGCGATAGGTGATGTTGAGTTCGGAAGTAGGCATCTCCGGATTGGAGAAATACTCAGACACATGCGAATAATCCAGCTCCTCAGCCTCCATATTGAATGCTATGAACTTATACTCACCTACAGGCACCTTGTACAGAGCGGTCTTCCATGTCACCGGCTCAAGGGTGCGATTCTCACTTGAGCTTGTTCCCGGACGATAGTCGAGGGGCGGATTGAAGATATAGGTACCGCCACCGTTTTTTGAGTTCACCGACATGCCCGACTTCCACATGTTGACCACACGGTTGGACAGTACAGTCATTGAGTCGGGAGTGAAAGTGTTGGTCTTATCCCAATTGAAGCTATACACCAGTCTGGCACGATGCGGATGCTCTGGTTCATCGCAAAGTTCCACATCTACCTGACAGGCCCACATCGCCAAGAGCGCAATCAGGCAGAGCGCGTTTGTCATCCATACCTTCATGACTGCTCACCTCCTTTCTCTTCTTTAGGCTCAGTGTTCTCCACTGGAGTCTGCTCAGCAGGCTGTGATTCGGGCTGAGTTTCTGATTGAGCCTTTTCCTTGGCTGCTTTCTTCTCTGCCTTCTCCTGAGCCTCCTTCTGCTTCTGCTCTTCCTTGGCCTTCTCCTTGTTCAGTTTTTCTTCCTCTTTTTTCTTGCGCTCATCTTCTTTGGCCTTTTCCTTCTGCATGCGCTTCTCTTCCTCCTGTCGTTTCAGCTCATTATCGTTCTTGGCCTTATTCTCCATCTCTTCTTTGAGCAGGGTAGAATAGTTCGCATTGAAAATTTGGTCGAAATACTTTTGTACATCGCCCAGGTTCTTCAGCTCAATAGCCTTTTCCTCCTTGATACGATGTTCTTCCTTCACCTTCTCTATTAATGCGTCACGGAAGGCAGCATCCACATCGTAGCGCCAGCGGTAGCGCTCAGGCAACTGGTGGCGATGTGTACGGGTAAGACGATAGACCAGTCCCAAGCGCAGTTCGTTCAGCATGGGATAAGGCAACACGTGCCACCCTTTCGACGATAAACGCTCGTAGCAGTCGCTCTCACGGTCGAGTCGGTATTTGTCGTAACGCATAAAAAAAAGTCCGCCACTGATGCCCAAGTCCAAATCAAGAGCATTACCGTTGGCGAACTGATAGAGCGGTTTCACAATACCATAGACGAATCCTGCACTGGCAGCATAGCCTTGCTTGCCAGTGCCTGTCAGCAGGAATGAAAATTTCGAGAATGAGAGATAGGCTCCTCGGTAGTAAGTGGTGTTGGGATGCTTCAGCGTGTCGCGTCTGCAAGAGAACAGGCGCTTGAGGAAGAACTTGTTGCGCGGATGTTCATTGTCAATCAGTCGGGTGTGCCAGTAGTATCTGAGTTCTGCTCGCGCCTCTACCATGTTGTACACCAAAGCAGGCTTAGTTTTGTGGTAGGTCTGCCAGTTGCCTTTCACTTTCAGTCCAATCGACCACCGGTTCCATGTCACCCCGCGCAAATCGTATTCCAAGTTCAGGTTTGGTAGCAGGAGTGCCCATTCTGCGATGTTTGTTCCTATCGACAGGCGCTCCATCACACCAAGTGTGTCGGGATGATTCAGCTGGGCATGGTTCACCTGAGCACGTACACACATACAACATGTGAATAATGCCAGCAGGACTACCTTCAACCTAATTCTTAATTGCACGGGGTCAAATAATTTTATCTATAGTTATATTTAACGGGGTGCAAAATTAATAAAAAACACACACCGCTTCTTTGGCCGTTAGTTTTTTTTTTTTTTTTGTTAACGACTATTTAAACATAGATTTACAATACCTAATAGCACGGTTGCACGCCCCACGGCGAGCCCCAAGGTATCGAATTGTCACAAATTAAGAATAATTATTTACGTTTTACATGGAAAATCGAATAATTATGATTAGTTTTGCATCGATATGACAAACGACGAGATCTACATGCAGCGTTGTCTGCAACTGGCACGCAACGGCCAGCAGAATGCGCACCCCAATCCTATGGTGGGGGCAGTGATTGTGAGCAACGGCCGAATCATTGGCGAGGGCTATCACGTTCGGTGCGGTCAGGGCCATGCCGAGGTGAACGCATTTGCCTCGGTGCGCCCCGACGATGAGCCACTGCTGCCACAAGCCACTATCTACGTATCGCTCGAGCCTTGTTCGCACTACGGAAAGACGCCCCCCTGTGCCGACCTTATTATAAAGAAAGGTGTAAGGCGCGTGGTGGTGGGATGCATTGACGAGTTTGCTGAGGTGCGGGGGCGCGGCATCGCGAAGCTGCGCAATGCCGGCATCGAGGTGACGGTTGGTGTACTGGAGGAAGAATGCAAGCTGCTGAACCGCCGTTTTTTCACATTTCATCGTGCGCGTCGCCCGTACATTATATTAAAATGGGCACAGACAGCCAACGGCTTTATCGACAATCACGGACAGCCGTTAGCCATCTCTACGCCTTTCACCAAGATGCTATCACACAAGCTGCGGGCAGAGGAAGATGCTATCCTTGTAGGTCGCATGACAGATGAGCGGGAACACCCTCTGCTGAACGTGCGCGAGTGGGTAGGAGAAGCCCCGAAGCGACTGGTCATCGACCATCAGCACCCGCTCAACTTGGAGAGCCTGCATGCTCACAATGTGCAATCGCTCATTGTGGAGGGCGGTGCCAAGACACTGCGCTCGTTCATCGACCAGGACCTGTGGGATGAGATTCGCGTGGAGACAGCACCCATCACCGTTGACGGGGGCACTCCTGCCCCACCCGTCCCTCACAACGCCCAGGTGACGAGTGTGGCTCACTATGACGGCAATCAGATTATTCTCTACCGGAGAGCATGACTGCCATCATGCAAAAAAGCATCGGGCCCCTGACACATTGCGGTCAGGGGCCCGATGCTTTTTTAGGGGGATGGGGCTCATGGGGCCTATAAGGCTTATAAGGCCTATAGGGTCTATGGGGCTCATAAGGCTCATAGGGCTCATGGGCCCCAGTCTTTTTTACTTCAGCAGGGCGTTGCGGGCAGCATCGATCTCCTCCTTAGCCTCAGCCACCTGAGCCTTCAGCTGATCCACCGAGATGGCATTGAGCACCATCAGAGGCTCGATAGCCTTAGCCACGGGAACAATCTCCTCGTCATACTCTGCCAGACGAGCTACAGCGTCGGTCAGCAGCACGATACGGAAAGTGATGTTCGAAGCAGCATCGTCGTCGAAAGATGACAGGAACTTATCAGAGTTCTGAGAGATCACGTAGAGCTGCTCTACCAGTGAGGTAGCTACCAGCTGCCAGAAGAAGTTGATGCGTCCGTTCTCGTTCATGGCATCGTAGAGAGCCTGTGAGGTCTCATATACATCAGTGGCATTGTCGAGCACCTTGAACGAAGGATCGTTCACGTCGGCAGCCAGCTTGTTGATAGCCTTGTCGAACTCATCGGTAGGCATGTCATACATTGAGGCAATCTTCTTGTCCACGGTCAGTGCGCTCAGCACACGATACTTCTCAGCCAGTGTGGTGGCGTTCTCAGCGATAGCAGGATCGAGCAGATAGTCGGGCTTCACCTGCTTCTCTTCGTCGGTGAGTTTGATGCCATCCTCGCCGTCCTGCACAATGGGCAGCTGCTTCAGTTCGCCCAGAGCCGATGCCAAGCTGTCAATGTGAAGTTTGATGCTGGCCTCAACCTGCTCCTGCTCAAACGACTTAGTTGTTTCTTCTACGGGTTCTGCACTCTTCTTGCCTCCACATGCAGTGAAAGCCAATGCTGCAACTGCTACAGCAATCATTGAAAGTTTCTTCATTGCTTTTTGTTTTTTTGAATAATTGTTATTAATGAATTAATTATGATTCTCTATTTTCCGAAATTCTTCACTACGACTGTTCCTTCCTGATGTATCGCCCGGGACAATCGGTATAAAGCAGCAGAGCTGCCACAATGCTCATGAGCAACATCACACTCAGGTTGAACCAGAGGGTCTTCACGTGCCATGAGCCCAGAATCTTCTCGCTGCTGTAGAACGGGGCGCGTCCTATACGGCTGCTGGGGGTGAGATAAACGAGACCGGCACGGGCCACGATGTGATCGTCCACGATGTCGAGCATGCGCTGGTTCTCAGCTCCCACCACAAACTCCTCCAACTTTAAGTTATAGTTCTTACGCTTCAGGTCCAGCACGCCCTCCTTGCCGTAGTCGCGCAGGTACTGGGCCATCAGGGCATCGCCGCGCAGGGTGGCCTTGTTGCCGCGCTCGGAGAGCACTCGTTCCATCTCTTTCATATATAGGCGCAGCGACTCGTAGCTGTAGTCGCCCTCATAAGGCTTCATGCCGCTATACTCAGTCACCGTGGGCAGGTTGGTCTTGATCACCCTCATGTGACTGGGCTTCACCTCTCGTCCGCGCTTCTGCTCGTCTTTCAAGGTTTCCAGTTGCGACTGCAGCTCGTACAGGAAGCCCATGTTGTAGTACTGTGCCTCATATTTCTCCTTGTCAAGTTCGAAGAAAGGCTTCTTAAAGTCATTGTCGGTGAATGAGGTCACAGCCAGTGCCTCAAACGACCATCGGGTGGGAATCAGGTCGCCCACCAGCGGCACATTGCCTGTGGTGCTCTTCGGTGTCAGGTCGGAGAAACTCACAACGAGTCCGCACAGCAATATCTGCGGTATGAGCAGGATAGGTATGCTGATGTAGATGGCAACCACCGAACTCAGACACTGCGACAGCAACAGGCCCACCAGATTGGACAGCAGGGCTGCGGCAAACAGGATGATCCACCACACGCCAAACAGGCCGTGCAGCCCCATGATGGCATTGCCCACCACGATAAACAGAAGTGTCTGAATGAGCGACAGCATTGCCACAAACACTATTTTCGATGATATGTAGCTGGCATACGACAAGTGCAGGAATCGCTCGCGCTTCAGGAGTGCTCTGTCCTTGATGATTTCCTCGGCACTGCCGCTCATGCCCAGAAACGTAGCCACGATGACCGACATGAAGAAGTAGCTCACCAGGTTCTTGTTGTCCATCACGGTATAGCCATCAGGACCGGAATAGCGCGTAAGCAGCGAACAGATGACAGCCAGCAGTGGTGCCTCGAGCAGTGCTATGCAGAGCCACTGCACATTGGTGATCTTAGTTCTTACGTTTCGGCGCAGGAAGATGGCAAACTGTTTCAGCACACCAGGCTTGCGCTGGTCTGAGCGCGGCACGTTGCTCACGCTCACCTCTTTCTCTTCACTCTTATCTCTGTTCTTCAAATACAGGTCGTGCCACTCCTGAGGGGTCATCTTACGCTCATCCGAGAACTCACCACTGCTGTTCAGTGCCTTCTCGTCTATGATGTTGAGCACCACCTCGGGATTCACGTTGCCGCATGTGGGACAGGCGCTAGTCTCTGCATCAGCATAGTTGGCTGCCTGCTTGAAGTAGGTGATGGCGCTGATGGGGTTGCCGTCATACACGGGATAGCCGCCCTTGTCGAGCAGCCACAGGCGGTCGAACAGCTTATAGACATCGCTCGACGGCTGGTGTATGTTCACGATGATGAGCTTGCCCTTATACGTCTGCTCCTTCAGCAGGTTCACCACCTTCTCAGTGTCAGCCGACGACAAGCCTGAGGTAGGCTCGTCCAGGAAGAGCACAGCCGGCTCACGTATCAGCTCGAGCGCTATGTTCAGTCGCTTGCGCTGACCGCCAGATATGTATTTGTTGATGGCCGACCCCACTTTCAGGTGACTCACTGCATCGAGGCCCAGGTCTTTCAGCGTCTTTTTCACCCTGCGGTCTATCTCTTCGTCGCTCATGCCCTCGAAGCACAACTTGGCGGTGTACCACAAGTTCTGATACACGGTGAGTTCCTCGATGAGCAGGTCGTCCTGCGGCACAAAGCCTATGAGATCGCGTGCCTGCGGTTCGGCAATGTCGTGGCCATTGATGGTGATGGAGCCTTCCTGGGGTCGCATGCTACCGTTGAGCAGTGACAGCAGTGTGGTCTTGCCAGTGCCTGAACCGCCCATGATGGCCAGCAACTCACCGCTGCGGAGTGTGAAGCTCAGGTTGTGAATGCCGTTTTCACTGCCGGGGAACCGGAAGTTCACGTTGCGCCCACAGAACTCCACCGTCTGCGTCAGGTCTTCCTTCTTGCCGTTGTGGTGGTTGTAGGCATCAATAATGGTCGAGTAGTACACGGGCTTTCCGCTCTTACCCTTCAGCACGCTGCTCTGCAGCCACACTTGATAGACGCCCGACAGCACCGGCACGTCGTTCAGCAGCACGGTGTCGTCGCCTAAATAGGTGAAGATCAGTCGTCCTGTCGTGGGGCTGAGCAGTGTCTTCAGCTGTCCCTCAAAGCCTCTCAGCTTGAGCAGCAGCACGTGTTCCGACTTCTTGTCGGTCACGAAATCAACAAAGTCCGAGAAAGTCTCGTCACTGATGTTGAACTTATCGGCCATCACCCTGAACATGGGGTGCACCTTTCCGTCGCGTATGCCACGCCGCTCTGAGCCTTTCGTTGTGCCATGCATGGAGAACTCCATGATACGCAACAGCAGCATAGGCTCTTCCTGTGCAGGAATCTTCCCATGCAGGCTCTCGCAAATCTGTGCCACCGTGTCCTCGGTGTTCAAGTTGTCGGTCATGTCGTAGGCCATGCGCATATCACTGTAGAAATCGAGATATGCATCGATGTTGCGCACACCAAAGTGATGGCACAAATAACTAACGAGCATGGCCTTTGCTCGTTCTTCGTCCACCTGTTCTTCTTTGCCAAACAAGGCAAACAAGCTGAGGAAACTTGACAAAACTATATCAGTCATTTGTCGTGGTGTGCCTTAAGAAAATTGTATTAAAATCTAGATTTAGGTGCAAATATAGGCATTTTTTCAGAGTGTGGGCTTGTTATAAGCGTTAAAATTTCCTATTTCCGCCCAAAGTCGGCTGGAATCTCGCCCCACTTGTCGGTCTCCCATTTCACAATGGGGTTGCGATAGTCGTGTGTGCGCAGCCACTGTTCGGCCCGTAGAATGATTTGATAGAGCTGTTCCGTCTGGGGTGTCCGTTCCAGTTTTGTCTTGCATTGTCGTTTCTTCACCCAGAGTATAGCGTTGTAGGAGTCGCTGTAGATGGTCTTGTCGTGCTGTCCCTGTTGCCAGCAGAGGGCGAGTGCGTGCACGATGGCCAGGAACTCGCCAATGTTATTAGTCCCCTTCATGGGGCCGAAGTGGAAAATGCGCTGTCCTGTTGCCAGGTCAACGCCCTGATACTCCATCGGTCCCGGATTGCCAGAGCAGCCAGCATCGACAGCCCACGCATCGGCCCGTACTTCCATCGGGAGTGGAAGCACGGTATCGTTGCGATAGTCTGGGGGATTACTTTCAGTCTTCAATTTTCAATTTTCAATTTATCACATTCTCTCCGGCACCTCGATGCCCAGCAGACTCATGCCGTTCTTAATGATCTTAGCCACGTTGCGAGCCAGTACCAGTCGCACATTACGTTTCTGTTCGTCGGGTTCGTTCAGGATGCTATAGTCGTGGTAGAACTGGTTGAACACCTTCGTCAGCTCATAGCAGTAGTTGGCTATTCCGCTGGGACTATAGTCCTTGCCGGCCTGCTCCACCGCAGCTCCAAACTCGTTCATCTTCTGGATGAGCTCTATCTCCTTGTCAGAAAGGAACCCACCCCCTGCCCCTCCCGAGGGGAGTGGAGACTGGACAGCCTTTCTAACCGAACTCCCCTCCCCTGGGGAGGGGCAGGGGGTGGGTTCTTGGGTGTTGCTCTTCCTCAATATACTCCTTATACGCGCATAAGTATATTGTATGAAGGGGCCAGTGTTTCCGTTGAAATCGATGCTTTCTTCGGGATTGAACAGCATGTTCTTGCGGGCATCCACCTTCAGGATGAAGTATTTCAGTGCGCCTAAGCCCACGATGCGGGCTATCTCGCGGCGCTCCTCCTCGGTCATGTCGTCAAACTTGCCCAGCTCCATCGACGTGTTGTAGGCATCGTCTATCATGAGCTGCATCAGGTCGTCGGCATCGACCACCGTACCCTCGCGGCTCTTCATCTTGCCGTTGGGCAGCTCCACCATGCCGTAGCTGAAGTGGGTCAGTTCCTTGCCCCACTTGAAGCCCAGACGGTCGAGCAGGATGCTGAGCACCTGGAAGTGATAGTTCTGCTCGTTGCCCACCACATAGATCATCTTGTCTATCGGGTAGTCCTCATAGCGCATCTCAGCCGTGCCGATGTCCTGTGTCATATAGACGCTGGTGCCGTCGCTGCGCAGCAGCAGCTTCTGGTCCAGCCCCTCATTGGTCAGGTCGGCCCACACCGAGCCGTCTTCATGGCGCTCGAAGAGGCCCTGCTGCAGTCCCTCTTCCACCTTGGCCTTACCCTTCAGGTAGGTCTGACTCTCATAGTATATCTTGTCGAACGACACGCCCAGACGCTTGTAGGTCTCGTCGAATCCAACATACACCCAGTTGTTCATCTTCTCCCACAGCGCGCGCACCTCGGCATCGCCCTGCTCCCATTTCACGAGCATCTCGTGAGCCTCCTTGATGAGCGGAGCCTCATCCTTGGCACGCTTCTGTGCCTCCTCGGGGTCCATGCCTGCATCCACGAGCTGGGCCTGCAACTGCGCCACCTCCTCACGGTAGTGCTTGTCGAAGCTCACGTAGTAGTCGCCAATGAGATGGTCGCCCTTCTTGCCGCTCGACTCAGGTGTCTCACCGTTGCCGTACTTCAGCCAGGCCAGCATCGACTTACAGATGTGAATGCCACGGTCGTTCACGATGTTGGTCTTCACCACGCGGTTGCCATTGGCCGCCATGATCTGTGCCAGCGACCATCCCAGCAGGTTGTTGCGCACATGGCCCAAGTGCAGGGGCTTGTTCGTGTTGGGACTGGAATATTCTATCATGACCAGCGGACTCTCCTCCGTAGCCTTCTTCATGCCGTAGCAGTCGTCGTGGTCTATCGCGTCGAGCAGTTGCAGCCAGGCTCCCTGCCCCACACTCAGGTTCAGGAATCCCTTCACCACATTATATTTATCTACTGCCGCACAGTGCTCCACGAGATACTGTCCTATCTCCTCAGCCGTCTGCTCAGGCCCCTTTCGGGCAGCCTTTACAAATGGGAACACCACCAGGGTGAGATTGCCCTCAAACTCGCTGCGTGTCTTCTGCAGCTGAACCATCTTTTCAGTTGCGTCCATGCCGTAGAGTGCCTTCACGGCATCGCGGGCGGCATTGCTGATCAAAGTCTCAATATTCATAATAGCTATTTTCAAATCGCCTGCAAAGTTACAACTTATTTCTTATCTCTTCACCGAAATCTCACATTTTTTGTTTACACTTGCCCAAAATTCCCACCTGAACGGTTGAATGAAATTGCAAAAGTGATGGAAAGAAATTCGAATAATAAGAATAATTATTCATCATCTACACTAAAAACGGAAAGAAATTCACGTAATTATCATAATTTTGTGTTCTCAACAACTCTTTCTGAATAGACAAGGTGGGGAACTTAAGTGATGACAAACGAAGAATGAGATAAGCGAGCGATTAAGATTCTTTAAGCAAAACTGTTAAAAGAATCCTCCCCAAAAACTACTGTCAAAATCTTCATTCTGGAGAGAAAAACGGCCTTTTCCGCTCTCTCAGCCGCCAAAACCGCTGTCCGATTCCGTAAAAATCTGTTCAATATCGCATATTTTCACCAATTATCAGCCTCCATTTTGCTCATTTTCTGCTAAGTGGAAGCTCTTTTATCCCCTCTTCGCGACTGAGTAGTGCCAGATTTCATCCTAAATCACGACATGTTCTTGGGAATATCACGTCACGATTTAGGTTAGATCGCCCAACGATTTAGCCTAAACCGTGTGACCATCTATCCTAAACCCCATCGTGAAACAGCCTAAACCGCAGAAACCGCCTGATTATGAGCCACTTAAACCACTACCATTTTGTAATCCATTGACAATCAACCGATTGCGAAATGCCCAATACTCGCAAATTTCCAGCCCTCCGAACGTTTCCTGACTTCCGTGCGATTCTCGCGCGAGTTAGTGTTAAATTCGGAAACAAATCTTAACGAATGACACTCCTATCTGTTCTTATGTTATTCTGTCTTAAATTATACTCGTTTAAGCACTATTTGTTCACTTTTTTATTTCTTCTGGCTAATAATCTCGAAAATTTTATCTAAATTTGCAGCTGCTATTTGCCCATAGGCTGTGATGTCATCTGAGGCTGACGGAGCTGTTGGGCAGAGCACTACATATTGAAAGGCGTTACTGACGCTTTGTTTTTGTGTAATCGAACTACCACATCTCGATTTGGAAACAAAAAACGAAAGACATTCTCGTGGTGTATACTGTGCGGCAAATGGATTCCTTATCAGCATTTCCAATTCACGAATTTATGATAAGGGATATACAGCCTGGTATTATGTATATGCTGATAGGTATGCAGAATTAGGTGTTAAATACAGGCTATTTACATTAGGATTAAGCGGAGTCGTCCTTGTACCTATGGATGTAATCCAGTCCTATAAAGCCGGATGTTCGTGGAAAGAAGGATTGAGACGTGGAGAGAAACGATATCGTATTGATGTTACCCAAAAAAAATGGCAAGCTTTTCTTTGTTAATAGCTCCCAAAGATACCAGAACAGATTAGATGTAACATCTTTTTTACTACACACTCGACGGCTGCCGCATGAGCACACCGCCCACCCGTGGCATCTACATCTATAAAGGAAAGAAATACGTTCGACAGTAGTTTTTCGAGATACAAAGTACGAGGTACGAGAATAGTAGGCACGCCATCTTTCAACAGCGCCAGGGCTATTCTCGTACCTCGAAAATTCTATATCTTCTTATATTGTGACGGCTTCATGCCGTATTTTGCCTTGAAGCAGCGAATGAAGTAAGAGGGATTGTCAATGCCAACGGCATAGGACACTTGGTTCACGTTCATCTCGCCCTCTTGCAGCAGCTGCACAGCCTTCAACATACGCGCATTGCGTATGTATTCATTGGGCGACATGCCCATAACTTCCTTACATTTTTTATAGAACTGTGTTCGCCCCATATTCATGGTCTGCATCAGCTCGTCCACGTTGAAGTTCTTGTCGTGCAGCCTATGGGCCACCGTGTCTTGCAGTCGTTCGCGGAACTTCTTGTCACCCATGTCGGTGATGATAACCTCGAAGGTTCCTGGTTCCTGCTTGATATTCTCAATCAACTGCTCCACCGTCTCCTGAATCGTGGGCGAGCCATGCATGGTGACATCCCGTTTCTGTCCGTCCTGCTTTCGCTGCGACATCAGTTTCATGATGAGTGAGAGCAGGACACGTGCGTTACAAGGCTTGGTGAGGAAAGCATCGGCACCTGCCTCGATGCCCTTCACATGGTGCTGATCGTCGGTGAAGGCCGTGAGCAGAATGATGGGCAGTCTGCTCGTTGCCTCCTGCGCCTTCAGTTGCTGCGTGATCTCATAGCCGTCCATGCTGGGCAACATCACGTCGCACACCACCACGTCGGGATTCAGTTCACAGGCATGCTGAAAGCCCATCTTGCCGTCACTGCATGTCTCTACCCGGAAGTAGGAGCCAATTTCCAGTTCCAGCTGCTCGGCCATGTCGGCATCGTCCTCTATGATGAGCACCATGCGGTCGTTGAGCGGAGTCAGCATCTTGCTGAGTGTCTCCCTCTCCACAGTCTCGCTTGTAGGTGTCTCTGGCTTGAGGGCCGACACACTGGCGCGTTCATCTTCGCTGTAGCTGTCTGGACGAGCTGGCAACGTGAGACAAAACCGCACGCCGTCCAGGCTCTGTTCGTCGTAGAAAAGACTACCGTGGTGCAACAAGGCCAGCTCGTGGGCCACGTATAGGCCAATACCCATTCCGCCCTTGCTGACGTAGCCGTGCATGTAAGGCAGGAACAGCAGGTGTCGCTGTTGCTCAGTGAGCGGTGTGCCGCTGTTCTCTACGACGATGGTCAGCTGCTCTGGGTTGTCCTGCCTCAGTGTCAGGGCGACACTGCCTTTCTCCGGTGTATATTTCACGGCATTCGACAGCAGATTATAGACAATAGTCTCCAGTGCCTGATGGTCGAACATTGTGGAGTAGCTCTTGGCGAAAGGTGTGAAAG
>JAEEGG010018965.1_pt1 | contig 13932 bp, 7 predicted proteins | sample 9134161 | NCBI WGS metagenome assembly JAEEGG01 (sample SAMN16246543, study PRJNA631951) | gut metagenome | biome: gut microbiome; feature: rumen; material: CR-attached | host: Bos | place: Iran: Karaj | collected 2018-10 | reverse complement strand
GGTATCCTTCTTCGCGGTTTTCGGTGGATTCAACGTTGGATGATCATATTGGAGCGGCTTTCCTTTCGTATAAAAAAGATGAGCTGTTTTTTACCATTTGTGGTATTGACCGGCATCATCAGGGATGCGACTTGTATCATGCAGTTAAGGATGTACAGGGTGGATTTTGGGGTCAGGCACGTCCTTTGGGCGAAGGAGTTAATGATCCGGCATGGGATTCCCAACCTTGTCTGAGCCTTGACGGAAAAGAATTGTTTTTCGCTTCTCGCCGGGGTGGTGACGCAGACCTCTACCATTGCTATCGTGATGCAAACGGTCATTGGTCAGAGCCGGTGAGTCTTGGTCCTGTCATCAATACCAAAGGCACTGAGATGGCTCCTTTTCTGCATCCTGATGGCAAAACCTTGTATTTTTCCTCGGATACCCGTATGGGAATGGGTGGCTATGACCTTTTTGTGAGTCGCCGTGATGAGTCAGGCGAATGGTCAGAACCGGTTAATTTGGGCTATCCCATCAACACCCCAGGCGATGAGATTAACTTTATTGTCGCCGCCGATGGTCATACCGCATTGATTTCTTCCATCCGTGAAGGGGGGTATGGAGGTTATGATATCTATGCTTTCCAGCTGAATGACGATGAGTTAAAACCAGAGCCAGTCAATGTATATGACTTCATGGTGGAAGACTTGAAACCGGGTACTGTGATCCAGCTGGTGAATATCCAGTTTGAGTTCAATAGCTCGGAGCTTACGGAGGACTCACGTGAGGGCATTGACATGCTGGCCGCTTTTATGGAAAACCATCCCAGTCTCTATGTGGAACTGGGGGGGCACACCGACAATGTGGGTTCCGATGCGTATAACCAAAAGTTATCTGAGTCGAGGGCTTCGGCGGTAAGGCAGGCACTGATGGATAAAGGCATCGCCTCAGAAAGAATGACTTCCAAGGGCTACGGTGCAACGAAACCTGCTTATCCAAACGATACGGAAGAGCACAGGGCGTTGAACCGAAGAACGGAAATGACAATTAAGAATTGAGAATTTAGAATTGAGAATTTAGAATTTAGAGATAGATATGATGAGGGGGGTATTATTAATAATAGGACTATGGGTTGCTGTTATGCTGACTTCTTGTAATAAAGACCCGGAGCCGTTATCGACGGTTCGTTTTTCTGTGTTGGGCGACAGTTATTCCACGTATGAGGGGTATGTGGATCCCGCGACGAATGATGTTTGGCTCTATTGGGACAGCATCGGCATTACCTCGGTTGAACAGTTGTGGTGGTATCAGATGAAGCAGACGATGGGATGGGAGTTGGAGAAAAACAATGCTTTTTCGGGTTCGTTGATCAGCAATATGGATTTCGGTGGTTATTATGGCCCTCATTCTTTCCTGCGAAGGATGGATGACTTAGGTAACCCTGATGTCATCTTCGTTTTTGGAGGCATCAACGATGTGTGGAGTGAGGTGCCGATAGGAGATTTCGTTTACGATAACTGGACTGAAGAGGAGTTGTGCATGTTCCGTCCTGCGTTGGCCTGTTTGTTCCATAGACTGCAACGTCAATATCCTGGTGTCCAGTTATATTATATGGCTGATGATGATTTGGACAAGGAATATATGGAGTCAGCGCATATCATTTCCAGCTATTATGATGTGCATTGTATTGATTTGCACGCCATTAAGAAAATATGGCGACATCCGAATGAAGAGGGGATGACAAGCATTGCGAATCAGGTGCTGGCGTTTTTGCTTGGAAATCAGTCTTAATGTCTGAAGCGGTATTGCACTGTCAGTTCTTCGTCAGTGGGCATGGGCACATCCCAATAGGGCTTTTGGTTCGAGTCGTTGTCATCATTGTTTTCGTTGTCGTCTTCTTCGTCGTCCCAGTGATGTTCTTCTTTCTGAGGCCCTTGTCTTTTATAGATGAAAGCCAATAAGACTCCGGTGATGGCGCCGCTGAGATGTCCTTCCCACGAAATATGTTGTGGGATGGCAAAGGCGGGTATCATGCCCCAGAGAAAGCTGCCATAGAGGAATACCATGATGAGTGAGATGACGATGAGCATTCGGTTACCGCGGATGAAGCCGCTCACGATGAGGAAGAGGTTGATTCCGTAGATCAGGGCGCTGGCTCCCACATGGGTGGAGCCAGGGCTGCCTATGCACCAAGTGAGGAAACCGCTTCCGATCCAGGTGATTAGCATGATACGGTTGGCGAGGGTGGGGTAGCAGTAATAGAGTGCTGTGCCCAGTACCAGGACGGGCACGCTGTTGGCCATGAGGTGTTCCCAGCTGCCATGCAGGAAGGGCATGGTCAAGATCCCGATGAGTCCTTGGGTGGTTTGAGGCTGCAACCCCCAACGCCCGAGATCCACAGAAAAAGCCATCTCGGCCACTTTGATGACCCACATCAGGGTCACCAGCAAGGCCGGGATGGCTAAGCTTCCGAAAAACTTCTTTCGGTCTTGATTGTCTTCCATCAGGCTAAGAACGGCATCTTCACCACGACAGCCTTGATGAGCTTGTTACGGATCTTGATGTAGAGTTCAGTGTCCTTTTTGCTGTAGGCTTTTTGAACCAGGGCGGTGCCGATGTTCTTGCCTGTTGAGGGTGACGGGCTACCGGAACGGACCATGCCGATGACATTGCCTTCGGCGTCGCACACTTCATAGCCGTTGCGGGGGATGCCGCGGTCGATCATCTCGAAGCCCACGATTTTTTGACTCACGCCATTAGCTTTTTGGGCGGCGAAGATCTCACGGTTGAGGAAGTCATTGCCATCAACGAATTTGGTGATCCAGCCGAGACCAGCCTCGATGGGGCTGATGGTGTCGTCGATTTCGTGGCCATAGAGGCAGAAGCCTTTCTCCAGGCGCAAGGTGTCGCGGCAGCCAAGGCCAGCGGGCATGATGCCGAATTCCTTACCAGCTTCAAACACAGCGTCCCAGACCTCCTTGGCGTGAGCGACGGGGATGTAAATCTCGCAACCGCCAGCACCGGTGTAACCTGTGGTGGAGAAGATGATGTTGTCCACACCAGCGAACGTGATGATCTGGAAAGTGTAATATTCCATGTCAACGACGTTGGCTTTGGTGAGTTTTTGCATGGCTTTCAAGGCGTTCGGGCCTTGGACGGCGAGCTGTGCCCATTGTTCACTCTCGTTCATGAAGTCTTCACCGAGTTTCATGCCGAACTTGGCGGCGATCTGGCTCATCCAATCCCAGTCCTTGTCGATGTTGGCAGCGTTAGGCACCATGAAATAATGGTCGTCAGCGATGCGATAGACCAGCATGTCGTCCACGATGCCGCCTTTGCCGTTGGGGAGGCAGGTGTATTGTACCTTGCCGTCGCTCAAAGCAGCCACGTCATTCACCGTGCAATATTGCATGAATTGCTTGGCCAAAGGGCCTTTGGCGCGGAACTCGCCCATGTGCGACACGTCGAACACGCCGACATTGTTACGGACGTTGTTGTGTTCCTCAACCAATCCTGTGTATTGGATAGGCATGTCATAACCAGCAAATTCAGCCATCTTGGCTCCCAGTTCGTGATGAATCTGGTTGTAAGGGGTCTTTTTTAATTCAGTGTTTTCCATTGTATCTGTTTAATGTTGGATTTTAATTTTATTGCGGAGCAAAAATAAGAAAAAAACCGCATCCTAAGTGAAAAAATTATCTCGTCTTGTCGTACATCGATTTTTTGTACTTTGGCCCGAAGTTCCAATGGGTATAACGCAGGTCGTAAACGGTTATTTCGCTAGGTTGATCGTTGTTAACTTGTCGGCGCAAGGTGCATCCGTTGGCGGGATCCACCCAATAACGGATGACATTGCCGTCGTCTTGCTCCACGAAAAACACCCAGCAGTCAACATCCAGCACTTTTTCGGTGCCGATGTAATAGTTAGAGAGGTCGCCTTCCGTGTTCACTTCATGCACAAAAGTGTTGAGTGGGAAGAAACTATCGCCGAAAGGTTCGAAGTCGAACTTCACGTCGTCGGTCCAGCCTTGCGACTCAGGGACGTAATAATAGTTGGCACCGGTCTTGGTGTTCCAGAAACGGTCAATGCCTTGTCCATTGTTGTAGGCTTCTTCCACGCCAATCTTGGCATGAGTTTCCCGATACTCATCACTGGGATTGGTGGCGGTGATGAAGAAGTGGTCTGTCGGCGGGTTGAATTGATAATTTGCGGTGAAAGGCAGGGTTTGTGGTTTTTCCGGTCGGTCAACCGCACCTGCGCTGTTGATGGGTTGAAGGGTGTCGCCTACTGTGATGTCGGCAAAGACCATGGTTTCGCCACACGTGGCTTTGAGATGGCATACGCCAACTTTGGTTCCGATCACCAATACCTTGCCGGATGGGGTGGGCTCGAAATGCACGATGTCTTTGGGCGATACCTTGAAGCTGATGTTGTTGCATTGGCTGAATGGATGCCAAAGAATCGTGTCTCCAATATGGATTTGGTATTCTTCATGGTACTCTTCCTGGGCAAATAGCAGGGTGCTGGCAAAAAGTAATGCCAAAGTAATCAATAGGTGTCTCATAAGTCGAAAGTGCATTTTTAATTAAACATTGCTTGGATGGCATCAAGGTATTTCTTTTCAACCACTTTTCGTTTGACTTTCAGGGTGGGGGTGAGGATTCCGTTGCCCATGGTCCATTCATCGGCGACCAGCGTGTAGCGTTTGATTTTCTCGGTGTCGCCGAAGAACTCGTTGTATTGTTGCACTTCTTGTGCGATGCGATCCTTGACTTCCTTGAGATTAATGGCATCTTCGCGCGACTTGAACTCGAGGTTATTTTGTTTGCACCATTCCTTGAGGAAATTGAAATCAGGAAGGATGATGGCGGCGGCGAACTTCTGACCCTCGCCAAACACCACGACGTTCTCGAAGAAGTTGCTCTCAGTGAACTTGTCTTCGATGACTTGTGGGTTGACGTATTTGCCCATAGAGGTCTTGAAGAGGCTCTTCAAACGGCCTGTGATGAACACTTGGCCGAATTCGTTGATGTGCGCCAGGTCACCAGTGTGCAGCCATCCTTCTTCGTCGATGATTTCTTTGGTGAGTTCAGGGTTCTTGTAATACCCCATCATCACGTTGTGTCCACGGCAGCAAAGCTCGCCATTGGGCGCGATTTTAAGTTCCACACCAGGAAGGGCTTGTCCAACGCTGCCCACCTCGCGTCCATGGGGAAGGTTGTTGCTCACCGCAATGACGGGAGAGGTCTCGGTCATACCGTAGCCTTCGTAAACGGGCATTTTGATGGCGGAGAAGAAGGAGGCGATTTTCTGCGAGATGCTGGCGGCTCCCGACACCACGATGTCGAAGTGCTCCGCGCCAAGGTTAGCTCTGATGGTGGAAAACACCAGCTTGTCGGCTACCTTCAGTTTGCAATTGTACCACCAGGAGCGTTTGTCGTCCTCGATTCTATATTGTTCCGCCAGATTCAAAGCCCATTTGAAGATCTTTTTCTTGACACCTTGCTGTTTCTCACCGCCTTGAACAATCTTCTCATATACTTTCTCCAATACGCGAGGCACGGCGGTCATCATAGTGGGGTGTACATCTTTCATGTCGGAACCGATGGTGGCCAGACTTTCCGCATAATAGACAGACATGCCCAGGTATTGGTACATGTAAACCAACAGACGCTCGTAGGCGTGGCAGATGGGCAGGAAACTGAAGGCGGTCTTTGACCATGGCGACGGCGTGTTCTTGATGCCCATGATCTGATTGATGATATTGCTGTGTGACAACATGACGCCTTTGGGTGTTCCTGTGGTTCCCGAGGTGTAAAGGATGGTGGCGCATTGTTCGGGACGCACCGCATCCATGCGGCGTTTCAGCTCTTCCTCATGAGGATGTTCCTCTCCTAACTTGACCAATTGGTCGAAATAGGGATATTTTTGCCTGTCTTGGAAAGTGTAAAGGTATTCCAGCTTTGGGATGTCGCTTCTGACTTCCTCCACTTTGTTCATGACAGAGACACCTTCGAGAACGACCATCCTTGCGTCGCAATTGTCCAAGATGTATCGGTAATCCTCTTTGGTGATGGTGGGATAGATGGGTACGTCTATGGCTCCCACCTGCATGATGGCCATGTCAAGGATGTTCCATTCGGGACGGTTGCCGCTGATGATGGCGACCTTCTCCTCAGGTTGAATGCCAAGCTCGATCAAAGCGTAACTCACTTTGCGAACCAACTCTTGATATTGTAACGGACTGTATTTTCTCCAAACTCCATTATCTTTTTTTGCTAATGCCACTTTTTGTTCGGGCCATTTTTCGGGATAAACCGAAAGGATATCAAAAATGCGTGTTTCTTGAATCATGTTGCTTGTTTTTTGAATTAATATTTTAAAAAACAAAGAAACGAACAATTAATTCGTTATTTATTATTAAGGTGCAAAAATAGCATATTTTGTGACGAAAAAACATAATTTGGGATTAAAACCCATTATTTTGTGGTGAAAAACGATGGGCTTGGGATAAAACGTTTGAAAAATGGGACGAAAAAACACTAAAACCAAGAAGACGGAGGACCTTGTTTTACGGTGTCACCCGGGTGAAAACCGCCTTGTCTCCAACAGCCACGGACTTTACAAACACCGCTGTGCAGGGTGGGATGGGGGTGGTGGCTGGTATGGGTTCGGGGTTGATGCCTGTGCCGTCGGCGTTCATCACATAATACTCCCTGTCGAGGGTAGCGTTGCAGGGGAAGGGGTTGCCCACCAGGTTCCAGCACTTGCGGATGTCGAGGGAATCATAGACCAGTTCGATTTTGCCGTTGCCGACGTAGGGCCTGCCGTTGAAGGTGAGGGCGACCGTGTCCGTGTTGGCGTAGAGGTAGCCTTGGCCGGCTTCGAGCATGAAGGCACTGTCAGCTTTGAAGTTCTCCCATTCGTTGCCTTCGTGAGAAGGGTTGAAGCGGTAGAGGTCGTAATGGTCTGCGGTGTCGGGAATGAGGTTGCCGACGATGGCGGGATCGATGGTGTCAAGCATCGGCGAGGCGATGAGGTGCCAGTTGCCATTTTCCGTGCCGTAGCCGGCGATATCCTTGGTGACTGTGATGGGTTCGATATAGGGTCGCAATATTTTGCCAGCGATGGCATTGACTTGGTCGGTGTTGAGCGTGCCGCTGACGATGACTTGTCCGCCTCCGTCGTTTTCGTAATAGAAGAACTGGCCGCTTTTGACAGAGATGGTGCCTGCGTTGGTCTCGTAGCTACCAGCGTGGATGTAGTCGTCTGCATTGGTCCAGCCGAGGGTGATGTTGCTTTGGGCGTATATTTTATTGGTCTCCACCTTGCCGCCGTTGATGATAACGTTGCCATCGCAAGAGAGGCTGGTAAGCCAAGAATTGTTCTCGGTATTGATACCAGTAACGGTGCCGCCGTTGATGGTCAGGTCGTTGTTGACCGCGATGCCAAATACTCTGGCGCTGGCATAGAGGCTACCGCCGTTGAGGGTGAAGCTGCTGGCCTCGATGCCTGCCTTATTATTTGGGCTGCTAACGGTGACATTACCGCTGTGCTGGATGTAGGTCATCTCTGTAATGCAATAATTTCTAGTGCAATTGAGGTTGAGGGTGCCAGCCTCGATAGAGTCGAGACTCTGGCCATAGATTGTTAGAGTGTGACCGAATCCTTTAATGGGTATATGAGCGGTAGTAACCGTCATCGTCTTGCCGTTGCAGAGGATGAGGTTCACATCGCCGTAGTAGAGTTTGATTCCGTCATTGTAAGTGATGTCGCTGTCCACCACATACCAACCCGCAGCGAGTGTTGTGGTGCCGCCGCCTGTGAGCACGGTATAGTTGGTGCAAGTGTGCATTTCGCCGTTTCCATCGATGTAGTCCACAGGACCCGCCCATTGTGCTGTAAAAGTGGTTGCCGTCGAGGTCAGCGTGATATATCCATTATTGCTCCAGCCATCCCAACCTAAGAACTGTGCTCCATCAGGCTCGGTAAATGAATCCGGACAGAAATCGCCAGGCAACCAAAAGCCTATCGTGGTGTCGTTCACATAATAGAACTGGCATACATCGGCATCGTAAATATTGGGAGCTGCATTTTCCGGGTTGAAAATGAAAACGATGGGATTGCCTTCGCCCATGCCCGGCAAAAGGGTGACATTGTAGGTGACGGGAGCGATTATATCGAGGGAGAAATCGGCATGGACCGTCACATTCGATGGAGGCATGGCGAAGTGGTTGTCGGAATAACCGACCGATACACCACCCTCGGTTTCGATGAAGAAACCGTTCATGACATAGCCGAACGGTAAATTGAACCTGAAATACACGACATCGTTTGCTGATGTGGTGACGGAACTACCCCAGGTGGCGTTGTCGAGGCTCACCTGCACCGCACCATAAATATTTGGGTTGGCCTCGACGCTGACGGTGTATCCTGTATAGATGGGGACTATCCTCACGTCTGCGTTTGACATGGTCAGCGTGTAGGGGTTTGCTGTGCCGTTCAGGGTGGCGTTGGGTTCGGCTAAGTAGCTGCCCTCGAAGACATAACCCCAAGGCACCTCGCAACTGAGGTTGAGGCTTACCACGTCGCCCTCGCCTGCATAGAGCATCTCCCCCTCTCCCTCTGGAGAGGGGGTAAGGGGGGTGAGGCCTATTCCTGTGCTATACGCACTGATGCCGCTCATGCTGTAAGTGGTGGCTTGGCCGTTGGCGGTCACGGTGACATTCGCCTCGCCGGTGATGCTGTGCATCATCTTGCCTTGTGCCGCGCCAAGGGTCTGCGAGTAGTAGCAGTTGGCTCCTGTGGTGACGGCGCTGTTTCCCGAACGCCAGCGCGCGAAGGTCTGGCTGCCGTTGCCGCTCATGGTGACTTCCTCGGGAATGAAGAGGCAGTTGGTGAAGGTGACCGATCCGTTTTGGTTGGTTTCCGTAAAGCCGACGAAACCGCCGACGTTGGTGGTGCCTGGTCCGAGCAGCTTGCCGGTGAAGGCACAGCCTTCGAAATAGTTGGCATCCCATACATACGACACAAAGCCGCCATGCGTGCCGTCACCCTGTACCGTGGAGTTGATGGTGACATCGCTGACGCAGTTGGTGAAGGTGCAGCCGTGGTAAACGACCGCCCCCACGAGGCCGGCGCAGAACTTTTTCGAGGTGTTGAGTACACCATCGACTTTGAGGTTCCTGAAGGTGGCGCCGTCGGCATAGCAGAAGAGTGAGGTGAACTGCATGGTGGCCGTCATTTCGAGGGTGATGGTGTAGCCCTGTCCGTCGAAGGTGCCGGAAAAGCACTTGTTCTCTATACCCGCCATGGTGCCGACGGTGATGTCGTCGTTCAGGCTCACGAATTGGTTCTCGTAGGTGGTGCCGTCGGTGACGCTTTGCGCGAACCAGTTCCAGTCAATGCTGTCGTTGATGAGATATGGGTCGGTGCTTGTGCCTGTGCCTGACAGTCCTTGCGCCCAGGCAGTCTGCCCGAAAGCGAGAAGGGCGAGGAGCAGCATCGCGCTCCGTCTTAGCATGGAAATAGTATAGTTTTTCATTTGACACTTATCTTTTGGCTCCAGCAACCTTCGTTGTTGCATAGTTTTACGATATAGATGCCTGGAACATTATGCTGTAGGTTGATTTCTATGGTTTGACCTTTGGTCAGGTTTTGGAGAACCTTGTTTGTTATTCGTGTGCCTAACACATCAAATACTTCAATCACCGACTTGCCTTCGAGGTCTTGGCCAAGAACCAAATTGACTTTTCCGTCGGTCGGGTTGGGATAAAGGGTGAAAGGAGAAGTGCTTTGCTCACTGATGGCAAGAGGATTGATTTCGATCACTGTGGAGAGTGACTGGCTGCAACTGCCGTTGGCAGTGACGGTGAGAAGTGCCTCTTCGATGTAGATACCTTCATGCCAAACGATGTCAACAGTATTGTGATAGGGGAACAAGAATCCTGCATCAGCGGGTTCCAGTTGCCATATATAATCGAGGCCTGTTTGGCCTTCGATGTAATAATGGCTATAGGAAGTCTCTGCTGGATAGATGTGGTTTTCGCCGAGGATCTCATCGTCTAATGTGATTTCGTCGGTCAAGATGAGATGCAAGGGCTTGTTGGAGCCATCAACGTTTAAATATAAGGTAGTGCCACCATTGTTATTGTCTTGAAGACCAGGAACATAAATAGGATGCTCGGCGTGACTATCAATGAAATGACCGTCACCAGTGGTCGTCCACTCCAGATTTTGGTACTGGTAGGCATATCCGCAATCGACATTGACTTCCGTGTTCTTGCAAGCGATTAATGTGTCACCTGTATAAGAGATGGGCGTAATGCCTGGCTCAATGAGGATGTCATCCACCCAGGCACAGTCCAGCCCTCCACTCATTGATTGGTCTTTGGTGTAGGTCCAGGTAAAGGTATGTGTGCCTTGTGAAATAGGGTATTTTTCCTGACTCCATGGTACGGAACCTGTCCATTCATCCTTTTTCACGTTGTCAATGTAGAAAGCCATTTTGTCGTAGCCTGCTTCTGAGGATACCTTTTTATAGAAGCTAATGCTGGTGCCAGGGGTCGTTTGGGTAAGGGATAGGGAACTGGATTGTCCATGAGTGATGGGACCTGATTGGGCGCTTCGGTTGCCAGTATATGCTTCTTCGTTTGTGATTATCCAAGGAGCGCTGCCTGACATCTGCCAATTATGCTGGTTGAAGTCATTGACGTCGAAAGTCTCGTTGAAACCTCCAAAGGGCAGCAAGGTGTCGAGAATGGATTGATAGGAACCGTCGTTGAGGATTATTCTCGCTTTCAGCCAATCTTCTTCAATGGTGCTGTTGTGAGCATTTGCCTTGAAAACCACATTCATGGTGCTGCCTTTTTCCAGGGTGTTAAACATTCGGTTGGGATCAATGATGCTGATGAAGGGGGCAGGAATCTCAAATTGCAGGTTGACAGGTTTACTGTCGAAGTGTCCTTCGTTTGCTATTTGAATGTGAATGTCAGTAATGCCTTCGTTGGCGATTTGGAGGATGGGATGCCTGTTGTTATCTACAAAGGAGATATCAGGCTTGATCATAATCAATGGCGCGACAATATTTTGTGTATATTCATATTCTCTAATATTATTGCCGTCATTTATACGGATAAGGAAGGCCACTTCCGTCATGTCGGGTGTGTCGTCGGCAATCTTGAACTGGAAGGCATGGTCTATGGTGACCGCTTGGTTGGGTGCCATATTGGAGTATTGGTTGCTGCCTTGGGTGATTTCAATGTAAGGTGAATGGCAGGTTAATTCCATGGTGGTGTTTGCTGCGGTTGAGTTCCCGTAGTTATGAAGTATGAGACCCAAGTGTGCGTTTTCACCGTTGTGGAGGGTATTGAACTCGTTTTCTATGATGATACCGTCTTTATCGATGGCAACGAAGGAGCCGCTGCTTGGGATGATGGTGACTTCTTGTTCGTACCGAATCCGGTTTTGTTTTGTGGCGGTAAGGGTGAAGTGTTCTCCTTCAGCCAGGTCAGGGAGTATGAAGGTGATGGCTTGTCCTTCGGATTTCGCTATGTCAAAAATCTCGCCGTCTATTGTGAGGCATATCACAGTGCCTTCCTCCGCATTGACGATGTATTCATTCGTCCCGGTGGGTTGGAAAAGTCCATGCGCAATTTGCAGGGGTTGAGGTGTCTCGGTATAGAGGTTGAGATAGGTTTCTCCGGTATATCCAAAAAGGTTCATGGTGGATTGTTCTTTGTCAGGCCACCAATTAGGCAAGAAGACATGATAGCCCAAATAGTGTTTGGCTTCCGCAAGAACGTAAGAAGGTCTGATGAATTCGGCTGGAGTCTCACTACCCAAATCGGGCATATAATCCGGCCAGATGCAGTCGATGATGCCCCAGGTGAGGATGTCGTTGAAGATGGAATAGGTGAGGCTGGCTGCGCCGATGCCTCCTATGGCGCCACCGTTCGGTTTGGTGCAGAAGGCGTCAACAATACTTTTGTTATATTCCGTAAAAAGGGTGGTGCTGCAGCTGATAGAAAGCACGAAGGTGGGAAGCTCACCGTTGTACGAATTCACATCTTCGTCATCGAATAACGGGCACCACCATCTGTTGTGATTGGAGTGATCGCGGTATAATGTCAGGAAAGACCCCTGTTGAAGGGCCGAAATCAGAGGGGCATTGTTTTCTCGGTCCATCCATTCATGCAGGTCGGTTAAAAGCGTGGGAATATAATTCTGCCCGTTGGGGCCGAAATAGTCTAACATTACAGAGGTGTTGTAGGCTGTTGACCAGATGGAGTCGGGCGCTTCATAGTCGTCAACCATCATGTAATGATTGACAGGATGTTTGCCTAATTTGTTGCGATAAAATCCGTTGAGACTTTGCGAGGTGAACATAAACCATTTGTTGCTTTCGTGGCCTGAAGTGATGATGGGATGGTCGTAGTAATTCTCATCGGTAGTGGGGTTGCTTTCATATTGAATGGTTTTTGTTACAAAGGTCTGGTATTCTTCCTCCGTCAACGCGGTGACTCGGCTGAGGGCTATATCAGCCAGGCTGTCACCGTTCAGGTCGCTGTAAGGATAGTCGGTGGGATATTGGGTGGAGGCATAATCATCGGCAATGGTATAGTGAAAGAAAGGAGGGATGCCTTGTCCGTTTTTGTATCCACTGAAAAGGAGCACAGCCGCGGGTGGGATGGCCCAGTTGTTATAGGCATCAAGGATATAGTTGCGGATGCTGGTGGTTGTGGCGACTCCACATTCCGAAAGCCTCACTATTTTGGTAAGGATGCCTTGCTTGGTGCGGAAGGCCTTCAGGGTGTCGGCCCATGCCAGCGCAACATTGTTGTCGGGAACGATGATGAGGTATTCGCATCCTTCCTCGTCTTTCTCTTGAGCCGCTTTGATCAGGTCGTAGTAGTTGGTTGAGGGAAGCATGTCGTTGTTGATGACGAGGTTGCGGAGGATATGCTCCCAGTCGGGGTTGAAATAGCGGCTTTCCCCGAATTTTCCATTCCCGCCTTCGAAACGGATGTCGATATCGATATCATGAATCACCTCCAAGGTTCGTTTCACGGGGTTGTAGCGGAAAGGTGTGATGCTGAGGAGAACCACGTCTAAGCTGCGTATCTGTGTGGGGGTGGAAAGCACGATGTTTTCAGTTGGGAAACAGGCGTCCTTGCCATAAATGCGCTCGTCCCATCGTAGTTGTGGAAGTCCTTTGTCGAAGTCGGTTAGCAAAGGTGCCGACGGGAGCAGGTTAATGTTGGAAAGGGTGGTGGAGGCGTTCTCCTTGACTTGAAGTTTGAGGGTGGCACCTTGAGGGATGGCGATGTATCGATTCACCACGGGCAGGTTCGGGCGGCCTTCGCCGTTGGGTGCGAACTGACCTTTTAGGATGATTTCTTGTCCTTGGATCTCACCATGTTTGGTGTCGGCAATGCCAAGTTCCTGAATAGCATAGTGCAGTGATAGTCCTGATGAGGAGCTGCTTTTAACGCTGAGTCCTTGTGGCGCGTCAGTGCGGAAATGAAGGGTTTCCTGAGCATTCAATGTTCCGAAGAGCAGAAAAATAAAGAAGAAGAATACGAGTGATCGTTTCATAGTTTTAATAATTATTTTGAAGCGGTAAAAGTAAAAAAAAGAAAAAAAATCCGCCAAAAAATTTGACGGATTTTTGATTCAGATTATCGGGACAGCCCTCAATCCTTGTATTTCGGGTCTCGAGCTCCGTGTCCCGTAGTCTCGTGTCAGTCTTTTGCCAGGAACGGATATCCGTATGCGGCAGCAGGGACGAAGGTGTTCTTGATGGCGCGTGGGCTGGTCCAGCGGATGAGGTTCCACAGGCCACCGGCCTTGTCGTTGGTGCCGCTCGCGCGGGCGCCGCCGAAGGGTTGCATGCCAACTACAGCTCCCGTGGGCTTGTCGTTCACGTAGTAGTTGCCGGCTGCATGGCGCAG
>JAEEGG010018964.1_pt1 | contig 13932 bp, 10 predicted proteins | sample 9134161 | NCBI WGS metagenome assembly JAEEGG01 (sample SAMN16246543, study PRJNA631951) | gut metagenome | biome: gut microbiome; feature: rumen; material: CR-attached | host: Bos | place: Iran: Karaj | collected 2018-10 | reverse complement strand
CCTTTTTTTTTCTCTACCACCCCTAACCCCTCCTCCCAGGAGGAGGGGACTACTGGCAGCGTTTTTCATCCATTATTTCTTTTTTGCACACCCTCCCTCTTATACTTCGCCTTCACAATCTCGTAGGAATTGCGGGTGAGGTGCTTCAACAGCTCATCGGGGGCGGTCGCGGCATTCACGCCAATCCAATGCTTTGGCGATAGGTTGTAGGGCTTCGTCACGCAGTCGTTGTTCGCACGGAGTTCATCGATGCGGTCGGGCTGGCATTTCAGCGTGATAATGGTGAAATTGTCGCAATCGAAAAACGAAAACATGTGACCGTTCACATAGAACACGAGTACGGCGCTGGCGTAGTGGAAAGCCGTGAACGGCAGTTTCTCTTCTACGTCAGTCCCCAGCGACAGACAGTACTCGCGATAGTCTTCAATGTTCATTGCCGCTTCGTCACTTCAGCTGCTTGCCGTCGGCGAATGCCTTTCCTACTGCCTTGCCGAGCTGGATGTAGTTGTGGTGAACGGGGTCGAAGGTGATCAGTTGCATCTTCTCAACATCAGGCTTGCCGTCTTCTGCCAGATATTTCTCGTCGCAAAGCACATTCACGATTTCTGCAATGAGGTAGTAGCCGGTCTCGCTCTCGTCAATCTTCTGCTTCACACGGCATTCCAGCGTCATAGGGAACTCCTTGAACACCGGGGCATTCACGTTGGGAGCCTTTTCGGCCTGCCAACCGGTCTTCTCCATCTTCTCGGGTGTGTTCCGACCGCTGACAATGCCTACATAGTCGGATGCCACCATCGTCTCAGCTGTAGCGAAGGTCACGGTGAACTCAGGATTTTGGGCAAGGTTCTCCGTTGTCTGATGCGAACCGAGCGAGATCATGATCTCATGCATATCCCACTGACCGCCCCAAGCTGCATTCATGGCATTGGGTTTTCCGTTCTCGTCGTAAGTGCCGATAATCAGCACGGGTTGTGGCAGTAGCCACGCTGTTGATTTAAAACTCTTCATGGTTGTATTCTATTTAAAACCTTTCGTCATATCACAAATTCTCTTAAATCATTCCACAAAAATAATCATTTTCCCGCAATAATCACTAACTTTGCCTATATAATTAACAAAAGTTGAATTTCACGCCCATAGGGTAGGGAGTTCGCTTGAAGGAGACCATTAAACACTACAACGAAAATGGAAAACGAAACAGGCAACATCTTCGACGGCGGTTCCGAGAACCGACAGTTTGTCTTCGGCCGAGGCGTGCAGGGATGCATTCATTCCTGTCCGGAGCTGATGGAGTGTGTGAACGTGGTGGGATTTCTGCCGTTGCTGGATAGTGGCATCTATCGCTATGATGCCGAAACGCTTATGGCTGATGAGTGCCGTTTCACACGTTTCCCCGATGGCTCGTGGGAATGGCCGTTGTGGCAATGGAAGGGTGCTGTGGTGCGCGAGGGAGGCTGTGTCTACGGTAAGTTCTTCGCCGGCAAGGCAGGTTTTATTAGCCGTGAGTGGTGGCCCGACTTCTGCAACTGGCGGCGCAGCAAAAATGCTGCCCCGGAGGAAGGAACCATCGAGGATGTCATCCTCTCGACGCTCCGTGAACATGGAAGTATGATTGCACGAGAGCTGCGAGCCGCCTGCGACTTCACGGGTAAGAACATGCGTTCGAAGTTCGATGGCTATGTGGGTCGGCTGCAGATGGCCGCACGCATCGTGACCGAGGATTTCGTCTACCCCGTTGATAAGCACGGCCGCGAGTATGGTTTCGGTTGGTCGTTGCTCACCACGCCTGAAAGCCTGCTGGGTCGCGAGGCTTGTGTTTGCGAACGGTCGCCCGAGGAGTCCTATGAACGAATGATGGCACACCTCGCTCGCCTGTTGCCTGAAGCCACCGAAGCACAACTGAAGAAACTGATTAAATAGTCATGCTGAGCTGATACAGCCAGTGAGGGTGTGTCAAAATAGAGCAAGGAGTCAATTTGTAGTCCCCTCCTTCGGGAAGGAGGGGCCAGGGGTGGTAGCGACAAATTAGGTTCGACCTTTCCTAAATGTTTAATTTATAATAGGTTATATCATTATTTTTCTCTACCACCCCGCACCCCTCCTCCCAGGAGGAGGGGACTACGCAGGCAGCGTCTTTTCATCCATTACTTCATTTTGACACACTCACACGCAGGCAGCGTCTTTTCAACCTTTCCTCAGACGTTCCCTAAATAAACGTGCTGGATGCCTTCTTCCTGAGCGATGCGCTTGGCTTCCTTGAGCGTGTGGAGTGGGGTGGGCGACAGGTCCTGCATCTTGTAGCGGGGGAAGAAACGGCTGAAGTGTAGCGGAGCCTCGCTAAGACGGTTGTCAACCATCCAGCGACACATGTTGCGTATCATTTGCAGGTCGTCGTTTACACCGGGAATGACGAGATTGGTGAGTTCTATCCATACGCCAGCATCGCGCATGGCGAGAATTGTATCGAGGACAGGCTGCAGACGGCCACCGCTCACTCTTCGGTAGATGTCGTCGCTGAACGATTTCAGGTCGACGTTGGCGGCATCGATGTATGGCAGCAGGTCGGCCAGCGGCTGCGGGTTGACGTAGCCAGCTGTGACGAGTATGTTCCAAAGTCCTTGCTCGTGGGCCAGACGTGCCGTGTCACCCACATATTCTATATAGGTGAGCGGTTCGGTATAGGTATAGGCGATACCTGGACAACGATGTTTCAGACAGAGGGCCACCACTTGTTCCGGCGTGAGCAAGTAGTGGTCGACGTCCTCGGGCGCCGCCTGCGAGATGTCGTGGTTCTGGCAGTTCAGACAACGGAAGTTGCACCCCGTGCAGGCGAGTGAGAGACAGGTGGTGCCGGGATGGAAATGATAGAGCGGCTTCTTCTCCACTGGGTCGATGGCGAGCGCACACGGCTTCCCATAGACCTCGCTGACGAGTCTTCCTCCTTGATTGCGGCGACTGCGACAAATGCCAGTCTTTCCGTCACTAATGCGACAGCCGTGCGGACAGAGCTCACACTTCACAGCCCCGTCTTCCAATCGTTCATAATATCGGCACTCGTTCATACTAAGGGTGGCCTGCGGCCGAGTAAAGCACCTACGGTGCGTGTAAAGAGCCTGCGGCTCGTGTAAAGCACCTACGGTGCGTGTAAAGAGCCTGCGGCCGAGTAAAGCACCTACGGTGCGTGTAAAGAGCCTGCGGCTCGTGTAAGTTCAACTCTCAACTCTCAACTCTTAACTCTTAACTCTCAACTCTCCGCTCGGCTTTGCCGCTTTCTTTCTCCATTTCATTACGAAAGCGGCCCGTTGGTTCGATTACGTAGCAAAGCGGAGAAAGAACTCTCCCTCCCCTTACGGGGAGGGCCGGGGGGTCTTTAAAACACGATTGCTTCATACACATATAGCTCTGCATCGCGCCAACCGTCCCAGCCGATTCCCGCTTTGTCGCGTGAGCAATGGCCTACAAATTCCTCTTTCGTCCAGTTCACCTCGTCGGCCACCTGTGGGAGGAACGTGCCGCTGCGCCGGCCTTTCTTGATGTAGATGCCGTGTCGATGCAATTCGAACTCGTCGAGACTTTGAATGCGGCGCATGGGCGTAAGCACGGAAAGTGAAAGGCTGATGTCGTCGAGTTCATCGCGGCGCACGGGAGTGAAGCGTGGGTCTTCGAAGGCTGCAGCACGAGCCATCAACGCTACCGTCTCGTGCAGTGGGACGTCTTCACCGAAATGTCCGATGCAGCCGCGAAGTCTTCCATGTTCATGCAGCGTGACGAATGCGCCACACTTCTCCTTCAGCTTCGGGTAGAGGTCGGCGAGCCGTGATGTCTTGATGCGTTTGCCGTCGAGCGAGTCGCGAATGCTGCCGAGTGCAATCTCCTTCAATGCCTGTTTCTCCTCGTCGGTGAGTGAGAACATGGCCTGCTGGGCCGCTTGCCGTAGGATGGCAAACGAATGATAGCCTACCACGCGACGATGGTCGTGGTCGTCAGCATCGCCGGAGTTCTGGTATAAGAGGTGCTTCACCTCATAGCTGCTGTCGAGCATGAGCAGAAGCGTGATGATGGCGTACTCGCCACAAGCACTCGTCGAGAGGTTGCGCTTGCCGCTGCGGGCATTGGCCTCGATGGCAGCGATGAAGCGTTCTACATCGCCGCTCTCCACCGCCTTTCCCGTGAGGGCATCGGCCTCGCAGGCGTCGTCGTAGGATGGATAGTGCGAGAAGTCGCTGCTGATGATGAAGAGGTTCTCGTCGTTGAAGTAAGGCTTGAGCACCTCAGCCATCCGCTTCAGCTGTGCATAGTCGTTGGTGGAGATGACGATTGGAACGATGGGTGGCACCTCGTTCAGCCGACGCTGCAAGAACGGCAGCTGCACCTCCAGGCAATGTTCGCGGTCGTGAGCCTCGGGGCGGTAGCTGAACACGCTGTCGGCCTCCGTCAGCTTCCAAGCTGTTTCGCGGTCGACCTTCACGTTACCTAGCGGAGTGGCATAGTAGTCGGCCTCGGTGTTCACCGAAGCGCCGTTGAGCCATTCGTGGTGGCTGGGACCAAGCAGGAAGATGCGCTTGTATTGCTTCTGCGGGTCGATGGACTGGTAGGCCGTTGCTGCCACATTGCCGGAGAAGTAATAGCCTGCATGCGGCACGATGATAGCTGCCAGATTGCTATAGGTTTGGCTTCCGCGGTGCAAGTTCAAGAAACTGTCTACTTCTTGCGCGAGCTGATGCGGATTACCCACGTAGAAGCGGTTTGCCTGCGTGGCTGGTCTCACCACAGGCGTCTGCGAGCCTTGCTCACCAGCCCATGGATTTTCCTTTGTTGGTGCGTTGCATGAATTCATCATCATGATAATTGCTAAAACGATCGTCAATAACATGCCACAAATATACAAAAAAACATTCAGAATGGAAAGCATTTGCCCGTTTTTCCAACAATTATTAAGAAAGGAGCCACTTTTGTAGTGAGGGTGTGTCAAAATGAATTAATGGATGAAAAGACGCTGCCAGTAGTCCCCTCCTCCTGGGAGGAGGGGTTAGGGGTGGTAGAGAATAATAATGATATAACCTATTATAAATTAAACATTTAGGAAAGGTCGAACCTTATTTGTCTCTTCCCCCGTCGCTGCGCTCCCCTCATCGCTCCCTCCTCGCGCTTCGCCACCCCTGACCCCACCAAAGGAAGGAGGGGACTACGAATTGACTCCTAGCTCTATTTTGACACACCCGCGAAGGGATGGTAGAGAAATATTTTACCTTTTTTCCGAAAAGACGTGGCAGTTTGAAAAAAAAGACGTATATTTGCAAAGACAAACTAGACCTATTGAAAAGAATTTAAATCATGACAATCATGAAAGAAACAAGACGTTACGTGGTATGTGCTTTAGCAGCGCTACTCATGTTTATGCCGACCACCATCGGTGCAACGAAACTGATGGAGGTGAAAGTGATAGACAAGGATTATCTGATGGTGCACTTCAGAGATGGTGAGGTGCGCTATCGGGACAGTGGAACAGGGCAGAGTGCCTATCTCGGACATTCGTTTGCCGAGGGCGACGATACTCTGTTGGTGTTCGGCGAGCGGCTGAACACAACGCTGGCTCAGCAGGCTTCGCTGTGGAAGGTGAGCTCTGCCGACGATGGCGCATTTGCCTCGCAGGTGCCACTGGCCGTGTGGCGTAAGAGCAAGCCCATGCAGACCGACCACCGGCTGGTGAGCGAACTCGACCATTGGCTGTTCCTGCAACTGCCGAAGTCGATGCGACAAGGTCACACCTACACCGTTAGCATCCCGAAAGGACTGGGCTGCGACCAGCTGTCGGCCTCGATTCGTTTCGACATCTGGAACACACCGTCGGAAGCCATCCACGTGAACATCATTGGTTACACGCCGTCGGAGTCAGTGAAGTCGGCCGACCTCTACCAGTGGTTGGGCGATGGCGGACAGCGCGACTATCAGTCGTGGGAGGGGCGCAAGGTGTATCTCTACGATGTGAAGACGGGCCGCAAGCAGCAGGCCGGCACCGTGAAGCTGTGGAAGCGCAAGGCTGACTCATCGAAGGAGGCAGGCGGTAAGGACTTGGTGGGTACGGATGTGTGGAACATCGACTTCAAAGGCAATCGCCCCGGGCGCTACAGACTCGTCGTTGAGGACGTGGGCTGCAGCATGGATTTCGACATCGCTCAGAACATCTACTTCGAACCGTATCACTACTCGGTGCGTGGCTACTACTACATGCGTCTGGGCGAGCCCATCGACCCCGACCATGTATTTCCAGTTCCGCGTCAGCCGCAGTTCATTCCCGAGACCGACCCGAAAGGTTTTACGATTTATAAGACCGACCTACACCCGTGGCACCCAGAGTGGAGGGCCCTTCGCATGGACGTGTGGGACGAACCCCACTTCAAACCCGTGCAGCAATCCATCTTCTGGCGTCATCGCCTTCCGGGCAATCCTGTCGCTGTAGACGTGAAGGGAGGTCACTCCGATGCTTTCGATTGGGACCGCCATCTGGCTCATGTCAGCAACATCTACGACATGCTGCTGCCGTATCTGCTCACTGGTGGGGCGCTCAATGATGACAACCTGGGCATCCGCGAGAGCGGAAATGGTATTCCCGACCTCATCGATGAGGCTCGCAACGAAGCCGATTTCTTCTTGAGCATCCGCGACGGTGAAGGTTATTCGCAAGGCGTGACCAATCCCAGCAACGACTGGACGGTGATGTTTCAGGCTGCCTGCACGCCAATGGCCGCATGGGCGAATGCCGCCAACTGCGCAATCATGGCTGATGCTTTCCGCGTGCAAGGCAACGACTCGCTGCGTGCCTATTACACTCAGGAGGCCATTACGGCTTTCCGCTATGCCAGCCGCCTCGACGACCAACAGCTCGACGTCCGGCAGGATGTGGGTAGCATGGGCATGCGCGGTCGCGACTTCCGACAGATGGCAGCTGCCTTCTTGTATAATGTGACGGGCGAAAAGGAGTGGGAAGACATCATGGCCGCCGAGAGTATGATCAAGGATGCACAGTCGCTGCTCTTCAGCAGAGGCCGTCAGGGCTTCTTCGGAGGCGCCGCCAACGCAGGAGATGTGGCGTTCTGTCAGCTGTGGGCTGCCGCCGCCTATCTCATCTGCCCGCACCAGAGACATTATGGTGAGCTCTATCAGCATCTGCTTGCAAGCATCAACGCCCATGCCGAGGAATACAACCTGAGTCACATGCAGCAACGTCCCTCGCGCCGTACAGCCAACGACGGCCGCTGGCAGACGTCGCAGAACCTTCAGTTGGTGATGCTTGCCCATTACATCGCCGGCAACAAGGCACGCCGCCAACAGTTGGAGCACGCCATGTATACCGAGGCTGGATGGGCTTTGGGGCGTAATCCTGGAAACATTGTCGAGATGACCGGCTTGGGTGAGCGCCACCTCACCGATGTTTACTCCACCGGCCGCAACGACGGCGATCCAGGCACGCATCCCGGTCAGACACCTTTCAACGGCACCGAGACCTGGTCGCAAGGCGACGGCGGTGATGCCCGCATCTTGCTCAACCGCTGCTATCCGTCGTGGAATGATGGCGGCTGGCCGCGTCAGGAGTCGTACTTCAACCAGCGCTATATGTGGGTGAATGGTGAGTTCACGCCTCGTGAGACCATGCGAGGCAAGATGGCGCTGCTGGGTTATCTGTGTGGTATTTCCCGATAAGACGTTTTTTATCATTCCTAAAAAACTTCACCAATGATTATCAATAAGAACTTGCAGCAGATAGAAGGCATGCGCGAATGGTTGGAGAGCGTGCCTTACGATGTGACGCGGACGAGTCTCTATGCTGCCCACGACCTCTATGGAGGCTACCAGCCGTCGGACGACGAGGAGGAAGACTGGGCGTCGTATGTGAATTGCTACGACAGGAAGGTCTATCAGCACTACCTGTCGATGGGTAAGAATGCACAGAACGTGAACGAATCGCTGGCTCGAGCACTTCACGATCATGGCATTCACACGGCCCTCGACGCATTCCTTGCTGAACACGATGGCCGGCGATGCATTGGTCTGATGGGCGGTCATGCGCTGCTGCGCTCCGCCCCAATGTTCACCCGTATCGTCATGCTATGCAAACGGCTCACCGAAGAGGGGTTCTACATGCTGAGCGGCGGTGGTCCCGGTGCGATGGAGGCTACCCATCTGGGTGCTTGGCTGGCCGGTCGCACGCAAGAGGAAGCGCAGAAGGCTGTGGAGATGCTGGCTGCCGAGGCGGTGTCGTATAAAGACCGGAAGTGGCTTTCGTCGGCTCTCTATGTGATGCGCCGATTCCCGCAGGGCGAGTTTGTCAGCTTGGGCGTTCCCACATGGCTTTACGGCCATGAGCCGTCGACGCCATTTGCCACGCACATTGCGAAATTCTTCGAGAACAGTCTGCGTGAAGATAGCATTCTGACGATGGCTTTTGGTGGCATCATCTTCACGCCTGGCAGCGCTGGCACGATGCAGGAAATCTTTCAAGATGCGGTGCAGAACCACTATCTGTCGTTCGGCATCTCAAGTCCGATGGTGTTCATGGGCGAGAAATACTGGACCGAGGAGATGCCCGTCTATCCGCTCCTGCAACAGCTCATGGCAGCTGGTAAATACAAGAATCTGCTGCTAAGCATCACCGATGATACCGAGCAGATAGAGAAAGAGTTAAAGAGGTTTCAAAAAAGAAAAGGGGCTTAAAGGGGAGAAAGGGGAGTAAGATACGCTTCGCGTCTGTCACCCACGGTAGGGGCAGACCCCCGTGTCTGCCCGTAAATTTGGGTCGTATGGGCGTGAAGGTTGTTCGTTATTGTTCGGGCAGACACGGGGGTCTGCCCCTACAGTTGGCTGCGAAAAACTATTTGTGAACGAAAACCCTGCATTATAGCCGCCCCTTATCAAGGGGCTCTAAATCTCCCCTATAAACCCTTTTATTTAATAAAAATAAACCCATTATGAAAAAGATCATCCTGCTTTGCTTGGCAACGCTGTCGCTCGTTGCTTCAGCACAAACGATTACCGGTAAGTATGATATACCGAAGGTGCCCGAGTGGGCAAAAAATGCAGTGTTCTATCAGATCTATCCGCAGACGTTCTGCGATTCTGACGGCGACGGCATCGGCGACTTGCAGGGCATCATCAGCAAACTCGACTATGTGAAGAGCCTCGGCGTTGATGCCATCTGGTTCAATCCTTTCTTCGACTCGCCCTTCATGGATGCTGGTTACGACATTCGCGACTATTACAAGATTGCCCCGCGTTATGGCACCAACGACGATGCACGCCGGCTGTTTGAGGAAGTGCACAAGCGAGGCATGCATGTCATCTTCGACTATGTCATCAGCTACACGGCCATCGACAACCCGTGGTTCGTGGAGTCGCAGAAACAGGAAAAGAACAAGTATTCGAACTACTACATCTGGACGGAGACCAACTGGGTGGATCCACCACGCGAGTTTGCAGGACAGTTTATCAAGGGTTACGGCCGACGCAACGGACAATTCATGCGCAACTTCTATTGGTGTCAGCCGGCGTTGAACTTTGGTTTCTCGAATCCCGACCCCGACCAGCCTTGGCAGTTGCCCACCAATCATCCCGACGTGCTGGCGATGCGCGAAGACCTGAAGAACGTGCTGCGTTTCTGGATGGACATGGGTGCCGACGGTTTCCGTGCCGATATGGCCGGTGCGCTGGTGAAGACGCGACGTGTGCGGGGCAACGAGCAGTTCTTCAACACTAACGAGAACGAGACGAAGCTCTTCTGGCGTGAGATTCGGCAGCTGTTGGAGAAGGAGTATCCCGAAGGCTTCATGGTGGCGGAGTGGTCGTATCCTGCCGATGCACTCGACGACTGCTTCCACGTAGACTTCTTCCATTGGTTCAACGGCTACAACGACTTGTTCCAGAAGGAGAGTTGGCGCATCCTCAACGGCGTGAGCGAGGGACATAGCTACTTCGATGCAGAGGGAAAAGGCGACATCACCGCTTTCCTGAAGAGCTACATGGACCAATATGAGAAGACGGTGGGCAAGGGATATATCAGTCTGCCGCTGGGCAATCACGACAACGCCCGCCTGGGTAATCATCGCACAGACAAGGAGTTGGAAATCATCTATGCCTTCGGCTTCACCATGCCTGGCGTGCCGTTCCTTTATTATGGTAATGAGATTGGTATGAAGCAACTACCGAACGACTGGCCACAGGTGGAGGGAGCTTATCAGCCACGCAACGGAGCACGCACTCCGATGCAATGGAACAGCGGTAAGAACCTCGGCTTCTCCACGGGCGATGCATCCAGCCTCTACCTGCCTGTTGACCCTTCGCCCGATGCTCCCAATGTGGCAACACAGGAGAAGGATCCCAACTCGCTGTTGAACAAGACACGCCGACTCATAGCGCTTCATCACAGCGAGCCGGCACTTGCCAACTATGCAGAGTTCGTACCCGTTTATCCATCTGCCGATGCAGGAAAGCCGTCGCCCTCGATCTATCCTTTCGTCTATGCGCGTGCAGCAGGAAAGGATGTGGTGCTGGTGATGCTCAATCCCAGAGCAGAAGCATCGGATGCCACGTTCCCCATCAACGTGAAATTCAAGAAGACCCGTCTCCTTGCCGGCGACCGCTTTCCGATGGAGCACAATAAAAAGACTGGCAATATGACGATTCATATGCCAGCCACTTCTTATGCCATCGTGAAGTTACTATAGTCAGTAACTACATGATGATTACTTGATAAGTGCCGCCTTCGCTTGCTCCTGGACTGCGATGACTTGGTCGCACCAGGCATCGAACTCCTCATCTTCCACTTGCAGTTCAGGGTGGGAGAGGAGGTAGGCGACGCAGCGCCTTACTCCTTCATGGAAACGGGTGGTGGCCTGGAAGCCGGGAACGACTCGTTTCAACTTCGAACAGTCGAACACAACGGTGACCGACTTGTCGCCCAACAGATTGCCCGTGAAGTCGTACTCCTTCGGAGCAACGGCAGCAAGGAATTCTGATGACACATAGTAAGGGTGAAACGCTACGCCGAGGGCATCAGCAACACACTTGTAGACCTGGTTCCACGTCAGCGACTCATCGCTCATGATCTGGAACGCCTCGCCAATAGCTTTCGGGTTGCCGAGCAAACCGATGAAGCCACGTGCAAAGTCCTCGTTCCACGTGAGTGTCCAAAGCGAACTGCCATCGCCCTGCACGACGACCGGCTTGCCGTAAATCATGCGCTTCAGCACCTGCCAACTGCCCTTCGGTCCATGCACGCTCACCGGCACCGAACGCTCACAATAGGTGTGGCTCGGGCGGACGATGGTCACAGGGAAGGCATTCTCGCGGTATTCCTTCATTAGCAACTCCTCGCAAGCAATCTTGTTGCGCGAGTATTCCCAGTAGGGGTTGGCGAGTGTGGTGCCTTCGTTGATGACATGATTGCTGGCGGGTTTGTTGTAGGCCGAGGCCGAGCTGATGTAGACATACTGGCGCGTGCGGCCTTTGAAAAGGCGGATGTCGCGCTCCACTTGTTCCGGCACGAAGCCAATAAACTCGCAAACGGCGTCGAACTGCATGTCGCCCAGCAGACGCTTGACTTCCTCTTCGTTGCTGATGTCTGCTACGATTTGCTTTACGCCTGCAGGCACCTCTTGCTTGCGGGTGCCACGATTAAGCAGCCAGAGGTCTTGTCCGCTGGCTGCCAGTTGTCGGGTGATGGCACTACTGATGGTGCCTGTTCCACCAATAATAAGTATTCTCATCTCGTCAGTCTTTGTTTGGTTGGTAGCCCCGCCTTATCCGCAACAGAACAACACAATCAGCTGGGCGGTGAAGATGCGGAGGAACATGCTCAGCGGATAAACCGTGGAATAGCCGATAGCAGGAGCCTCACGCGAGCAAGCAGCGTTAGCGTAGGCCAGTGCTGGCGGATCGGTATAGGTACCTGCAAGCATTCCCATGATGGTGAAGTAGTTGAAGTGGTAGCGCAGACGGGCAATCGTGCCGATAATCAGAATCGGGATGATGGTGATGAGGAAGCCCGTGTACACATACTTCAGGCCGTCGCCTTCGATGACGGTGTTCCAGAAGCCTGCTCCCGCCTTGATGCCTACGCTCGCCAGGAACAACACCAGTCCTATCTCACGCAGCATCAAGTTGGCAGATGTCGTGGTGTAAGTGACGAGTTTCATGCGATAGCCGAAGCGACCAATCAAGATAGCGATGATGAGCGGACCGCCGGCAAGACCCAGCTTCAAGGGTACCGGCATGCCGGGAATGGCGATGGGAAGGCTTCCGAAGATAATTCCTACTACGATTCCAATGAAGATGGTTGCGATGTTCGGTGCATCCAGACGCTTGATGGAGTTACCCATCATGTCGGCTACACGGTTTACGTTCTCCTCCGGACCGACTACCATGATGCGATCACCCACGTGGAAGTGGTGGTTGCGCGAAGCAAAGAGTTCCATGCCCTGACGGGTGATGCGGGTGACGTTCACGCCATACACGCTCGAGAAGTGCATCTTGCCCAGCGTCTTACCGTTCATCTTCGGGTTTGTCACGACGATGCGTCGCGATACCATCGGCTGGTTCTGGTCCTCGGCCTCCCATTCCTTGTCGAGCTTCGGACCGATGAAGGCCTGAATGGCCTCGGCGTCGGCTTCGGCGCAGACGATAAGCATCTCGTCGTCGAGGTTCAAGATGGTGTTGCGGTTAGGAATCTCAATGTTGCCATCGTGGAGCAGACGCGTGCAGACGATGTCACGACCGAGGAACTCGCTGATCTGCATCAGCGTGCGACCGGTGATGTACTTATTGCTTACGCGCAGCACCATCTGGAAAGGCTTCTCGTGAGGATTGTCACCCTCGGCAGCTTCCAGCTTCTGTTCCTCTTCATCAAGATCGATGCGGCAGATGTAGCGAACGGCGATGGTAGCCATGATAATTCCCACTACGCCAAGCGGATAAGCACAGGCATAACCGCTGGCTATCTGCGGTCCACCGTCGGGGAATACCGATGCAAGTGCTTCGTTGGCAGCACCAAGACCCGGCGTGTTGGTGACGGCACCGTAGAGTGTACCGACCATCATTGGAAGGTTGAACGGGTTGCTGGTGTCGAAGAACAAGAAGTAGCAGGCGAACATCACGGCGATGTTCAACGCAATGGCCGAAGTGGCCAGTAGGTTAAGTGTTACGCCGCCCTTACGGAAGCTTTCGAAGAAGCCCGGCCCCACCTGCAGACCGATGCAGAACACAAAGAGAATCAGGCCCAGGTCCTGCGCAAAGTTCAGAATGTCGGTAGGTGCCGTGAAGTGAATGTGACCGGCAATGATTCCTGCGAAGAGCACGAAGGTCACGCCCAGCGAGACACCAAAGATCTTTACTTTGCCCAGCAGCACGCCTACGCTGATCACAATGGCGTAGAGCAACACGATGTGGGCTACCGATTCGGTGTTGGTGAAAAGATTAATGATCCAATCCATATTTCATAAAATTTTGAGTTTTCATGTCTCTGCTTTTCTTCTCTATAAGTCTGATGTACTCAGAATAATCCTTTAGCTTTCTTCTTTGCCTTGCGATATTATCGCTTTCAGGGTTTGTTTCAGTTGCAAAGGTACGAATAAGTGAGCGAAATACAAAGCAAAAGGCGTTCTTTTTCTACTCCTACCGTGCAATTTTTGATTTTCATCAGTCGCTAAATCAGTTTTGTTGCACATGTTTTCATACACAAATGATGCAGGACGGGCTCATTGATTGTATAAGAGAAGATATGTGAGTTGACGTAAGGACCTCGAAGAGGTCACATGTGCATAACCGGGTGTGTCAAAATGAAATAATGGATGAAAAGACGCTGCCAGTAGTCCCCTCCTCCTGGGAGGAGGGGTTAGGGGTGGTAGAGAAGAATAATGATATAACCTATTATAAATTAAACAT
>JAEEGG010018959.1_pt1 | contig 13935 bp, 13 predicted proteins | sample 9134161 | NCBI WGS metagenome assembly JAEEGG01 (sample SAMN16246543, study PRJNA631951) | gut metagenome | biome: gut microbiome; feature: rumen; material: CR-attached | host: Bos | place: Iran: Karaj | collected 2018-10 | reverse complement strand
ACGAGCTTAAGCAGCATCTTGCCTGGATAAAGGAAGCAGAGTAGAGAGACCACAAGAAGCTGGTTCCCAGCCTGCAGCTTTTCATGTTCCATGAGACAGCGCCCTGTATTCCCTACTGGCTTCCCAGGGGCTGGAGGATGTACAGAGCATTGATAGAGTATTGGAGGGATATACATGACAGAAGCGGATATCAGGAAATATCCGCCCCGGTCATCAACAATAAAAAGCTGTGGCTTATATCCGGCCACTGGGCACATTATCAGGATAATATGTTCATTATACCCGGGACTGCCTGGACACCCGACGCCGATGATGTTATGGCGGCAAAGCCCATGAACTGTCCCAATGCCATGATGACTTATAAGAGAACAAATCACTCATACAAGGAACTTCCTATCCGTTACAGTGAGTATGATGTTCTCCACCGTAAAGAGAAATCCGGCCAGATGAATGGTCTTTTCCGTGTTCAGGAGTTCCGTCAGGACGATGATCACACATTCGTAATGGAATCTCAGATCAAGGAGGAGATTGCTGACGTTATCGCTATAGCAGATGAGATCTACTCCACATTCGGTGTTACATACAGAGCTGAGTTCTCCACAAGACCTGAGGACTTCATGGGTGATATTGAGGTTTGGAACAGAGCTGAAGCTGCTCTTAAGGAAATCCTTGATGAGAAGTACGGCGAGGGCGGCTACGAGATCAATGAAGGAGATGGAGCGTTCTATGGCCCTAAGATCGACCTTCAGATCAAGGACGCTCTTGGAAGAGAGTGGCAGTGCGGAACTGTACAGCTTGACTTCCAGCTTCCTCACAACTTCGGACTTACATAGCAGGCACAGGACGGCTCAATGCAGATGCCTGTTGTTATCCACAGAGCTATCTACGGATCACTTGAGAGATTCATCGGTATCATCATCGAGAACTTCAAGGGTGTATTCCCATTCTGGCTCAGCCCATATCAGGTAGGTATCGTTCCTATCAGAGTAGAGCACAACGAGTATGCACAGAAGGTTGAGAAGGCTCTTATGGATGCAGGAATCCGCGTAGAGGCTGACTACTCCGACAACAACATGAAGGAGAAGATCAAGAAATACAAGAACTACAAGGATCCATACATCATCGTTGTGGGCGACAAGGAAGCTGCTGAGAACACAGTATCCATCAACGTTCGCGGCTCCAACAAGCAGATCCAGAACGTACCGCTTGATGAGCTCGTTAAGATGTGCACTAAGATGAACAATGAGCATTCACTTGAACTCATTGATTCATACGAGGCATAACAGTTTTTAAGAATCCAGGGCGCAGCACTGACAAAATGTGCTGTGCCTTATTTAGCTAAAGAGGTTTACTATGTCATCAACATCTAAGAGAACAGCAGAAAAGCACCTGGGACTTTTGTTTTTCGCAGCTGCTATCTACTGTCTGATTAGATCAATAATTCTTTCACTTTCAACTGATATCTGGTACGATGAGCTCTTTACTATGGAGTTCTCATCCAGACCGGTGGCTGAGCTCATAAGCCTTACGGCCAGAGACGTTCACCCGCCGTTTTATTACATGATAGTCAGATTCTTTCTTCTGGTATGTAACGGACTGGGCCTTGTTGGAAGTGGCGCAGGACAGCTTCAGGCAGAGATGATAGCCAAGCTTGTTTCAATACTTCCGTTTTTTATTTTGATGATCTATGCTGCAACAACAGTCAGAAAGCACTTCGGTATGGTAGCGGCAGGGATGTTCTCTTTTGCCATAATCACCATGCCCCAGATGCCGGAATATACCACTGAGATCAGAATGTACAGCTGGGCGATCCTGTTTGTGACGGGAGCTATGCTCCACGGCTTTGGGCTCCTTAGGAGCATCCTTGGTCAGGGCAGCAAGGGCTTTGATATTCCGGACGGAATCATGCTCTGGCTTTATACCACTGCAGCTGCGTACACTCACTACTACGCGGCGTTTTGCGCAGGGATCATATATGGCATCCTCACTATCTGGATGCTGGTTCACTACTTCAGAGTTCTCAAGAAAAAGACAGATTCAGGCATTGGTCTTAAGGCGATAGCGACACTTATCGTCTGCATCAACCTGACCATAGCCTCTTACATCCCCTGGGCATCGGTGGTGCTCTCTCAGGTCAGCGCGGTCAAAGCCAATTACTGGATCCAGCCCGTTGGCATCAGGAGCATTGGAAGCGCCATCAAGCACCTGTTTAAGGGATATTTTTCAAATGACATTATTGCGGTGATTGTTGCCGTTATGTTTTTTGCGCTGATCGCATTTCTTCTGGTGAGAACCATCCTGAGACTGATCAAGGGAAAAGAGCTGACGGACGCCCTCACACTCTTTTCATTCTCTGTTCTGCCTTTGGTGGTGGCAACAGGGCTTATCGCCTCAGCACTTATCAGACCTGTGTTTGTTAACAGATACATGCTTCCTGCCTATGGCTGCTTCTGGCTTGCGGTGTCAGTCATGTCATCTGTGGAGATCAGACGGGTATACGATAGAGAGAAGAATCAGATTGTGGGAGAGGCCGCAGGGGTTCTGCTGGCAGTGCTTATCATCCTTGTTGGTGCAGTGGACTTCAAGGCTTTCATCGGCAACGAAGAGTACAGGATCGTCAACATGGAAAAAACTATGGATTTGTTCCAGGGCATCAGTTCTGATACAATTATTATCAGCAATTTCAATCAGGTTCACGGACTTCTGGCCTACTACCTAAATAAGGGCGACGAGGAATACAAGGTATATCTCTACGGCGAGGAGCCTGAGGTTTTGATAAAAGAGACTGTTCCGGGAACGGAATTTATCGAGGATCCAATAGATATTGCCAATTATCTTGAGGCAGGCAAAGAGGTGCTTTTCCTTGGAAGCTTTAATTCCAGGGAGGTCATCCTTCAGGAGTGGAACGACGAGCTTGGCGTAACATCAGAGAATGAGGGCAGCTTCCTCATGGAGAGATACTGGTTTGATGTTTTCAGACTGAGCTTATAAATACGGAGAGTGTATGAACATTAAGAGATTATCAGGTAAAACCGCATATTTACTGGCAGCAGGTGCTGTGGCACTGACTGCATTTCTTGGAGCCGGAAGGATTGCAAACGCGGCAGAGGACGAGCTTAAAGAGGCAAGCTATTGCAGCTTTGTGATTCCGCCTCAGTTTGAGCCCGGGCAGGAAAAAGGTCTTTTCATAAACACGATGCATCCCATGGAGTCATCCACGATCAGGTACAGTGTTTACTACAATGGTCTTGACGTGGTGCTCACCAACAAGGAGAAGCAGGAACTCAAGGACCATGGCGGACCTACAATTTCCAATGAGTCTGAGCGGCTTACCAAAGAGATGTACGAGCAGAAGGTTTCCGAGGCCTATAACGAACAGTATGGAGAAGACGTGGGTTTTGCCGTCAGCTCTTTTGACAATATTACCATCGATGGCTATCCGGGATTTAAGATCGAATCCAGCTACAAAGCAGGCGATCAGGAGACCATCTATCAGACAGTGTTCATGATGCTGTCTAAATACAGAACGTTCACCGTGACCTATCAGAGGGCGGAGGACGATGACTGCGAGGAGGCATTTTCTGCCAGCCAGGCCACTATTCATGTACATTAAAACGTTAATTAATGTATAATGATAATAGGGGGCGAATGGACGGAAAATGTTTGACAAGCTCACAGAACTGATCTCACAAGGCGAATACAACGAGGCACTTTACGAGTTTCAGGAGGAGTTTTTTCACATCGATGAGAGAACTCCAATGGAGGCTGCCAAGCTATGTATTCTTGAGGCCACTCTGTGGGAGGTTTTGAGCGATTCTCAGGCGGAGTACGATGCTATCGCGAGAGGCCTGTCTTATAACCCCGGTGACTACGAGCTCTTTTACATGCTGGGGCTCTATTACATGAACATCAACATAAACAAGGCGTATCTGTGTATGGAGATGGCGCTGTTTTACTGTGATGATGACGCGGACAGAGAGGTTATCGCGGACACCGTGACTGAGCTTCGCTGCAGTCCACAGGTAAGAGTCAGGGATGTGAGTATCATGATCCTGTCTTATAACGACCTGGAGATCATGAAGGAGTGCATCAAGTCGATCGAGGAGTTCACACCAACGGGCATCTTCGAGGTGGTCGTGGTGGACAATGCTTCCACAGAGGATGGCGTATTAGAGTATCTTCGCAGTCACAGGGATGAAGTGGACTATCCGTTCACACTTATTGAGAATTCAGAGAACCTTGGATTTCCCAAGGGGTGCAATATAGGCGCGGCGGCGTGCCGGCCGGACAATGACATTTTCTTTTTAAATAACGATGCCGTGCTCATGCAGAATTCACTTTTCTTTTTGCGCATGGGGGTGTACGACAGTCGGGATGTGGGAGCAGCAGGAGCTTTTTCCAACAGTGCTTCGCTTCAGGAGATTGATGCAAAAGAGCTGATGGAGTACGCTGGCCCTGAAGACCAGGCGGCATTTGATGATGAAGAACCCTGGCATCTGAAGCTGGGATTTGAGAAAGCGCTTGAGGTTTTCAAAAAGTATTCCCGGATCAACGGTATTCCCATGAGGAATGAGTTTATCGAGAGGTTCAGGCTGACAGGCTTTGCACTACTTCTTTCAAGGGATGCTATCGGTGCTGTTTCGGCAGATGGTCAGGTATTTGATGAGGCTTTTTCTCCTGCGTATTTTGAGGACGACGATCTTGGTATCCGCCTTGCGAGAGCTGGCTTTCATTTGTATCTTTGCAGGAATTCCTTTATTTATCACAATGGCGGAAACGGCTCTTTTGGCGCTTCTAAGGGCATGGAGGAAGGAAGAGAGCGCTTTAAGGACAAGTGGGGCTTTGACATCTGGGGATACTGCCTGCCGTGGTTCGAAGCTGCAGACGCAGTGGTAGGGCTGGCTGAGGAGAATAAGGGTTATCTCAGGGTTTTAGATTTTACCTGTGGCTTTGGTGCCACAGCTTCATATATCAGGAGCAAATGTCCGTCGGTTTTTATCGCCGGAGTTTGCAGGACTTCCTTTGAGGCGGGGATTGCGGAACTGGCCGCGGACGAAGTGGTCTTTGGAGAGCTCAATACGGTTAAGCTGCCGTGGGCTACCCACTCCTTTGATGTGGTTCTGGCGGAGACGGTTTTTGTCAACAAGATCAGGATTGCGGATTACCTCAGAGAAGGCGGAATTCATATAGGAAATGATCAGGAGGAAACTCTATGAACTGTCCTAAATGCGGCAAACGACTGCCGGATAACATGAGCATGAATATACGTTTTTGCCCACTGTGCGGGGAGAAGCTCTTTGATGAGGGCAAGAAGTATCTTATTGAGATTCAGTGCACCGGGCAAAGAAGCGGCGAAAACGATGTGATGATGGTTTTTGTTGACGACATGCACATGTACGAGGTGAGGCCCGGAGAGAATATCTGCTTCGCTGTTGAAGCGGGCTTCCATTCCATTAAGTTCAGATACAAGATCAGAAGCAGAAGCATATCACTGCTTGTAGCAAACAGCTATTCTATCAGGACATACTTCAATACACTGTCGGGACTTATTGAGACAAACGTCAATATAGTCGAGAATTCCGGCGCAGGCCTTAGCACCGGCGAACTGGCACAAAAGAAGCTCACCAAGCCTGTCATGGTGTCTGAGGACGGGAAGAGGTCTTTTGACGTAATGCTCGGTGATGACGATCCGGAGTACGAGATAAAGGTCACCAGCGGCCTCAAGGAGGGGATCCTAAGGATCTACTCCGAGAGATTGGAATTTAGTCCTTCCGATGAACTTAAAAAAGAGATCATCAGTTACAAGAACGTGACCGCAGTTAAGCGTAAAATGGGCTCTATAGACGTTCAATGTGAGGGAAATGTGCATAAAGTTTATAGTATTCCGAAAGATATCTACAACGAGGTTTTGGCATTTTTGACCAATAGAGTGGGGGAAGTTCAGGGAAAGAACTAACTCAGATTCAGAGCGGAATCAAATAACATACATTATTGAATGATATTCAGCATGCAAACAGCGCTTCGGTGCTGTTTGTTTTTTCGTTCATATTAGAAAAATTCAGATTTTGCAGGTTTTATGTGCGTTTTTAAAGTTGACGTTTTAAAGTCTTTTATTTTAACAACGAATTGTGAAAAAAGTGTGAACACTTTCGCAAATTCTTGTTATCACTTTCAATTTCGTTAAAATGCCAAAAAACCGTGGTCAATCTCCCTAAAATTTTATTGGAAAATTCCCCCAAAAAGTGAATGACGAAAAAACGTCTATGTGTTAGTATTATTGATGCAAAAGGAAAGAGATTTCACAAGAAAATAATAAGGAGGTAACAAGAATGACAAAAGCTGAAATTCTTAAGAGAGAAATTCTTTCACAGTATAAAAGTGTTAGACAGTTTGCAATAGATATGTCTATTCCATACAGTACACTTGTAACAGCATTAGATAGGGGGATCGAGGGGATGGCTTACGGAACAGTGATCAAAATGTGTGATCGTCTTAATCTTAACCCGGTTGATTTCTCAACACTCGAGCAGGGTACAGATCTTGGCAAGAAGATCGTTGAGAATCGTGTAATGCAGCAGTACGTTAAGCTGAACAAGGCCGGAAGAAAGAAGATCCTGGACATGATGGGTGATTTCTCACAGCTTGATAAGTATCAGGCAGAATGATCGGAATTACCTGGCGAGGAGCACACAGCAAACTAAGAGGTGAAAAGACTCTGCGGATTTGATATAATAATCCGCAGAGTTTTTTACATTAATCAATAATTTCGGAGGTCACCCAATGCATTACGATTACCTGGTAGTTGGAGCAGGTCTTTTCGGCGCCGTCTTCGCCCATGAAATGAAGGAGAATGGCAAGAGCGTCCTTGTTATAGATAAAAGAGATCACATCGGTGGAAATGTCTACACAGAAAACAGAATGGGAATCAACGTTCACAAATACGGTGCACACATTTTCCACACATCCGACAAGGAGGTCTGGGACTACGTAAACAACTTCGCAGAGTTCAACAACTACATCAACAGCCCCGTGGCTGTGTACAAGGATGAGCTCTACAACCTTCCGTTTAACATGAATACCTTCAGCAAGATGTGGGGCATCAAAACTCCTGCCGAGGCGAAAGAGATAATAGACGCCCAGGCTGACAAGGAAAAGGAGCGCATTAAAAACGAAAAGGGAGCTTCAGAGTTTGAGGCAGAAAACCTCGAAGAGCAGGCTCTTAGCCTCGCGGGTCGCGACATCTATGAGAAGCTTGTTAAGGGCTACACTGAGAAGCAGTGGGGAAGAGACTGCAAGGACCTTCCGGCCTTCATCATTAAGCGTCTTCCCATGAGATTTATATACGACAACAACTATTTCAATGACCGCTATCAGGGTATTCCGATCGGTGGATACGCTGCTCTTGTAGATAAGCTTCTTGAGGGAATCACAGTTAAGACAGGTACCGATTACTATGAATTCATGAAGCTTGAAGAAGGACTTCCTGTTAAGCCGTTTGCTTCAAAGGCAGGGGATGATTTTGGAGAGATAATCTTTACCGGAATGATAGATGAGTTCTTCGGCTACAGGCTTGGAACTCTCGAGTACAGATCTCTAAGGTTTGAGACTGAGGACCTTCCTGAGGTGGACAACTATCAGGGAAATGCAGTGGTTAACTACACTGAGAGAGAAATTCCTTTCACCAGGATCATTGAGCACAAGCACTTTGAGTACGGCACAGGCAAAGGAACCATAATAACCAGAGAATATCCTGCTGACTGGAAGCATGGCGACGAGCCTTACTATCCAATGAACGATGATAAGAACAACAGCCTCTACGCCAGCTACAAAGAACTGGCAAAAGAGTTCAAGGGCGTATCCTTTGGCGGAAGACTCGGCCAGTACAAGTACTATAACATGGACCAGATAATCCGCGAAGCTCTTGATATGAGCAGAAACATATAATAAACAGACGAATCCCCCGCGCGTATGACGCCCGGGGGATTCTTATATTATTTCAAGTCGCCCTTCTGCAGCAGGGAGACTTAAGCGCTTTTATTCAAAGCGCTCAACAATAATTGTTAAACATCATTCCGGAATATTCACTGGTGATATACGGCGATGAATAATCCCGGTTGTCCGGATTCTTGTAGTTGACCACCGGCCTCTCCACGTATTTCATGGGGTCTACCGATATGTCTTTTGTCTTATCTATAAGTGCATCTGCGAACTTATTGATAGGATCAAGGGCTGCCATGCTGCTGGCTCCGGAAACTGCCTGTTTAAGCATTTCGTCGTCGATCGAAAGATGTCCGCTTCCTTCAAGCTTAACTCCGATGTCTTCGGCGTTACTCAGATACTGTTGGGTTATACCAACGATCTCAGCCTTGAGCTTGGTGGATTTAAACTTGTCGTCGGATATTCCCGAGGCGCTGTCGATGAAGTTGTTGTAGTTGTCAACCAGAGAGGTTATGTGGTTGATAAGCGCTTCATTATCTTTCTTGACACCTACATGGATGGGAGGTCCGGTGCCTGTAGTGGAGCTTAAGTTTATATCAAATTTACCGCCAACGGTGAAGTGGTTGGATACTGAAACCCTGTCTTCGCCATTTAGCGTAAAGTGTGCATTTTTGGCCGGCTCTGCAACTCTGCCAAGTCCCAGGTAATCAACGGATCCGGAAGCAAGTCCACTGGATGCTTCGTAGATCTCAAACTGGCTGATCTCTCCGGGTTTAAGTCCCGTGTGGGTTGAGCGGATCTCCAACGATGCTCTGCCGTCTTCCTCAACGACGCTGGCATTAAGTCCGATGCCCGCTTTGTTTATCAGATTCTCAAGCTTTTGCTGTACATCTATATTTTTATCGCCGGAGTAGATACTGAACTGGAACTCGTACTCCTGGCCGTTAACTCTTGCATCGAAAGCGTAATTGTCAGCGGGAAGACCAGTGATATCCTTTGGAAGGAAATGTCCCTTATTAACCTGACTGCTTGCCAGCTGCGAAACCTCGATGTCAAAACCGATGACTCCGATATCCTGCTCAGGAGTCTTGCCGATATAGGAAGCACTTACCTTGTCCTCATCCGTGGTATAAGCGGAAGAGTGGTTGAGTGACGATTTTTCTTCATGATCACTGAGCCTTCGGATGCTTCCCTGAAGCTGCCTGGCCTTTTCTTTTATATCTATAGCATCGTTTCTTGATGCGTCATCATCTGTCAGTAGATAAAGAGGGGACTTCTTGTTGATTTTTGCAATTGATTTATACACATCCCGAAGCTCATCCTTGCGATGCGCGTCGGCCTGTGTAACATCTTTGGATACGTAATCCTGTATGAAATGGTTATAAGCACCATTGAAAGATATGCCTGCCATAATGCCCCTCCTTTCTTCCTTGAGATACGTACGAGTCCTTCACTCTACCAATCCTTTGGTATCAGTCGCACGAGGGCATGTTAAGCCACGTTTAGTTACCCTTATCATACTAAAATCAAGTCAAATGTCAATATATCGCAGTCTTTTTTTATAGGATTTAATATAAAGTTAATAATTAATTGCGTATATGGGGCTCTTATATTATTATGGTAGAAGTTATTTATCAAGGTTTATGGTGGAATTTATATGTTCTGGCTGGTCGTTTTGGCGCTTCTTCTGGTATCTGCCAGGATCGCGCATGTATATAAAGAGAATATTTTAGACACCGTTACAGTGTCTTTTGCTGCGCTTCTGATGATCATGTATGTACTGGCTTTCTTAAGGGGGCTCAAGGGCATTTTTGCTGTTTCTGCGCTGTGCATCGTGTATGTGCTTGTAAGGGCATTTATTGATGTTCGCAGGGACAAATCTTCTCTGGTAAAAGAGCTTTCGGAGTATGGAAAACTCATCTTTGACCCGGCAGTTATCGGTACTCTGATCACAATAGCATTTGTAGGCTTCGCCACAAGGCAGCAGGTTTTCACATGGTGGGACGACATCAATTTCTGGTCCTCCGATGCCAAGCAGCTCTTTTTCATGAACGGCTTTCCCGGAAAATACGGAAATGTGTCTCCGGAATTTGGCGACTATCCGCCGATGACATCCCTGGCAAAATGGCTGTTTCTGCAGCTGAGTCCGGCTGTCTATAACGAGAGCCTGCAGTTTCTTGGATATTATGCGCTTACTCTTGTATTTCTTTTGCCCATGCTGGCCAGAATTAGAATGGCCATTTCTGAGTATCGCGGCAAAAAAGAGATCAAGGCAGCCCTTCTGGTTCTGGCATTTGTCTGTACAGTGCTGTTCCCAGGCGTGTTTAACGGCATCATTTTCTACGGAACACCTGCAGATGTGGTGATGGCAATTGTTTATGGCGCGCTTCTTCTTGCAATTTATGATCAGTACAGTCATGCAAAATGGTTCTATTACATCAGGATAGGACTTTATACAGCGGTGCTTCTGCTCTCTAAGAGTATCGGCTTTGAGTGGGCACTGTTTGCACTGATCTTCTATCTCGTGATCGCAAGGCGGGAAAAAGAGATGCTCCTGTCGGTGCTCGGTGCGGGAGCCTGCTTTGGCAGCTGGCTTTTGTTCTGCTTCGTAAACAGGAGAGTTGCAAAGCTTACAGGAGCAGGTATCAAAATGGCTACCTCAGGAACCTACTCGGCACCTGACAACACCATGGACAAGATGCGCTATTTTGCTCAGGGCTTTTTGTATGAGCCCATGCATGCGGATCACAATTTCAGCATCGATCTGTCCACAGCAGCGATGGTGGTTATAATCTTTGCTGCAATAGTAATAATGTACAACGCCAAAATACTTGGGAAAACTGAGGTTAAGAGGATAGCTCTTTTCACCCTTATAACTGGACTTGTAGCCTATGCGATAGTGTTCCTGGCGCACATTTCCATCTTCCAGGGCGAGGATCAGTATCTCGATGCCTATGCCATGGGAGTGTCGATTTCCAGGTACTGCGCTCCGTTTACTCTTGGAAGTGCGTATCTTCTTATTGGAACACTTTTCAACAGGCTTAGAGCCAAGAGCGGTCACAGACAGCTCCTGATAGCTTGTGCTGCATTTGCGGTGTTTGCCATTCTGTGCGCGGACTACAGCGGCATCTACAAGCACCTCTGGGGCTACAAAGACAACATCAGCGACAACATTGCCTATGTGGAGGATATGGTAGGTCAGGAGGGAAAAGAGCTTGTGGCAGCCGTTAATGACAGGGCCTACTGGGGAAAGAGAGTACTGGTCCTTCGCGATGGTCACGAGTACTACTGGGTTCACAATACTTATATAAGTAAAGAGGCTTCTCCGGTGGCGCTGGTGTATGATGTTTTCCTTACTGAGGAGGATACGCCGGATACGATCAGGCAGAAGATACTTGACAACCACGCTTCGTACTTTTATGTTGAGGATGAGGAAGGGGCTGCAACAAAGTTGTTTGAAGATATGATGCCGGGCGGGGGATTCAAGCCCGGAACTGTAATAGATGTACAAGGAGCAGTTAACTGATGGGAAATACGATACCCATAGTCATACCGGCCTACGAGCCGGATAACAAGTTAATAGGGCTTATAGATGAGCTGAAGGATGCAGCTCTTTTCCCAATAATAGTTGTTAACGACGGATCCGATAAGGAGAGGTTCGGTAAGATATTTGATGAGGCGAAAGAGCGCGGAGCACTGGTTGTCGAGCATGCTGTCAATATGGGAAAGGGCAGGGCACTTAAGAGCGCGTTCAATTTCTGCCTTAATGAGTACCCCGATCTCGTGGGCGTGATCACTGCTGATTCTGACGGACAGCATACTTCTTCTGATATTAAGAAGTGTAAGGATGCTCTGATCGCTGAGCCTGACACATTGGTTCTGGGAGTCAGGGACTTTGATGAATCGGGAATCCCTGCCAGATCTGTTTTTGGAAATAAGACCACCAGCAGAGTAATGAAGCTTCTGACCGGAATGAGTATCAGCGATACACAGACCGGGCTTCGGGGAATATCTGCGGAGTTTATGAAATATCTTTTGACTGAAAAGGGCGAGAGGTTCGAGTTTGAGACCAACATGCTTCTTGATACCAAAGAGCTTGGTATCAGGATCGTTGAGGTGCCCATAAAGACCATATATCTTGAGGAGAACAAGTCCAGTCATTTCAATCCGATAAAGGATTCCATAAGGATCTACGCGGTATTCTTTAAGTTCATGTTCTCTTCGCTGTCATCTGCAGTGGTTGATGTGCTTATGTTCCATATCTTCTGTACAGTGTTCAGGAACGTGCCTGTGGCTATAGGATATATCATGCTCTCAACTATTCTTGCCAGAATTATTTCTGCCACTTATAACTTTACTATTAATTATAAGGTGGTATTTAAGAGCGATGAGGGCAAGGCTAAGGCTGCGCTCAAGTATGGTACTCTGGCTGTGTTCATCATGCTGGCCAGTGGCGGACTGGTTAGCTTTTTGCACGGACTGGTACCGGGGGCTCCGGAATTCCTGGTTAAGATACCGGTGGACTGCCTCCTGTTTTTTGTGAGCTTTTATGTACAGCGGGAAATAGTATACAAATAAGTGAAAAAATATGTTGACGTCGCTTTGGGTCTATGTTATAGTTGACAAGCGACAAGAGATTTATGTCTTTTTTTTATGCGCAAATTTTGACAATTTATTAGACGCGCGGAGGTGGAATAATGCGTACAAGAATTACATTAGCATGCACAGATTGCAAGAATCGTAACTATGACACAACTAAGGATAAGAAGACACATCCTGATCGTGTAGAGATGAAGAAGTACTGCCCATTCTGCAAAAAGCATACATTACATAAGGAAACAAAGTAATCCGTCCTTATTAATAGAGGTAGATAATACATGGAAAAGATCAAAAGTTTCTTCACAGGTGTAAAAGCAGAGTTTGGAAAGATCATATGGCCTACAAAGGACGATGTTACCAAGCAGACAACAGCAGTTGTTGTGGTATCTGTTATTTGTTGCGCTCTGATCGCTGTATTGGACTATGCATTTGAATATGGAATGAATTTTGTAACTTCCATTTTCTAATTTAAAGGAGATAATATGTCAGAAGAAATGGAAAAGAATCTAGAGCAGGACGCTCTAAGTTCCGCCGAGACAGTATCTGATGAGGTATTATCAGATGCAGAGAATCTAGGCACTGATGCAGGAGCAGGCGCTGCCACTGAGAATGAGAATGCTCATTGGTACGTTGTTCATACTTATTCTGGATACGAGAACAAGGTTAAGGCCAATCTTGAGAAGACAATCGAGAACAGACATCTTCAGGACAAGATCCTTGAGGTAAGAGTTCCTCTTCAGGATGTTGTTGAGGTCAAGAATGGTGCTAGAAAGAATGTTCAGAGAAAGATGTTCCCTGGATATGTTCTTGTAAACATGGATATGAATGATGAGACCTGGTATGTTGTAAGAAACACAAGAGGTGTTACAGGTTTCGTAGGACCCGGATCCAAGCCGGTTCCACTTACTGATGCAGAGATCAAGCCACTTGGCATCAAGACAGATACAGTATCTGTTAACTTTGGTGTTGGTGATGAGATTGCAGTTATCGCCGGTGTTTGGAAGGATACTGCAGGAGTTGTACAGAGAATGGATTTCGGAAAACAGACTGCTACCATCAACGTAGATCTGTTCGGAAGAGAGACACCTGTAGAGATCAGCTTTGCAGAAGTTCGCAAGATAGATTGATATATTTTTGGTATTCCTGTGCATAAGCACTTGAATATATAAGCGCGATGATCTTTATTGCGCTGTGTTACTACTGGAGTGGGAGCAGGCCCCGGCTTTATCGGGATAAACCTGCGCCGACCACATATTTTCAGGAGGTGCCATAATGGCAAAGAAAGTCGAAGGATATATTAAGTTACAGATCCAGGCTGGTAAAGCAACACCAGCACCACCAGTTGGACCAGCACTTGGTCAGCATGGTGTAAACATCGTTGAATTCACAAAGCAGTTC
>JAEEGG010018953.1_pt1 | contig 13937 bp, 10 predicted proteins | sample 9134161 | NCBI WGS metagenome assembly JAEEGG01 (sample SAMN16246543, study PRJNA631951) | gut metagenome | biome: gut microbiome; feature: rumen; material: CR-attached | host: Bos | place: Iran: Karaj | collected 2018-10 | reverse complement strand
GAATATTTGCTCTGAACGGAATGGCGAATTTAAGACCACGATATTCAACCAATAATACCAGATAGGGGCGGTTTTGTTTTGAAAGAATTTCTCGGTTATCTGAATATCGTTCATAAAAGAGTGTAGACAATAGTCTTACCTGCGGAGTTTTCGGTTTGCCCATTTCTTTTCCTTTTTTTACAACAAAAAAAGACCGTTTTTTATATCAATAAAAAACGGTCTCATCTAATGAGCTTTCTTTTTTATCTCAGGTGGTCGCTCTACCACCCTGTCATCAATTTGGGCCTTCTTTTTTCTCAGGTGGGTACCCTGCCACCCTATCTGAAAAAGAATATATAAAATTTCTCGAGAAAAAACAAGTCTTTTCTCTAAAAAAGGCTATCCCCTCACCCACTTGTCCAGAAAGGCCATCTGTTCGGCGGTGTGGAACCAGTGTTCGCCGCCGTCCATTATGGTCAAGGGTGCACCGTTTTTCAGTACTTTATCTTGAAGTAATCCAGCAGGGCCTTGTAGTTGTCCTGCGCCGTAAGGCAAGTGTCCTGCATGAATTCGTTCACGCGGCCCCACTTCTGGATTCCGCGGTAATAGAACAGCCGCAGTTCCTCGCTAATGATGAACGGGACAATCCTGTTTTGCAGGCATTGCCAGAGCATAAGCAGTCGACCAACGCGGCCATTGCCATCCTGGAACGGGTGAATCCGTTCGAACTTCACATGGAAATCGATCACGTCGTCCAAAGAAATCGTGCCTTTCGAATTGAAGTCCGAAATCAATTTTGCCATGTGCTTGTGCACGGCCTTGGGCTCCACGGTCTTTTCCTCGCCCACTTCGTTGGGTAATTTCTTGTAATCCCCCACCACAAACCAGTCTTTCTGGCTATCCGAAGTATTCGCTTTCAGAATCCGATGGAGTTGCTTGATGTGCGCCTCAGTCACCTTGTCCGTCGCATGGTCAATGACATAGTCAATACAGCGGAAATGGTTGACAGTTTCCATGATGTCGTCGATGCGCGTGTTCTCGGAAGTCGCCCCCAGCGTATTCGTCTCGAAAATGAACCGCGTCTGTTCCTTGGTCAAGCGGCTCCCTTCGATATGGTTCGAATTGTAGGTCAAGTCTATCTGCGTGCGATGATAAATGCCCCCCTTGAGCCGGCCCTGCTTTTCCTGGCGCAGGCGCTCCAGCAGAGGCGACAGTTTCGCCTTCCCCTTCTTGGGTAGGACTGTATCGGCAGGAATATTCCAAGTCTTGCCGGTAAGGAAAGCCCCCTCAATCTTGCCCGTAGCACAATAGTTACGGGCCGTACGCTCGCTAACTCCGTACTTCTCCGCAAAGCGGGTGACGGAAATATAAATTGCATCTATCGGCAAATTTTGGTCTTTCATACACCAAAATATACATAAAATTTGCCGATATCGGCAAATTTTAGATCAAAAAGCATCAATCCTTTACGCAGCGGACGGAGAACGCATAGTTCTTGGCGTAATCCATAACGCCCGAATACTCGTTTTCATAACTGGCGTACAGAGAGAACGCCTGCTCCAGATCGGACTCGGTGGCGCTCCAGAAATCGGTGCCATCACCAAGGCCATCAAAAGAGCCATCTTCGATCCTGATGCCGGCTGGCAGGACATTAAAGCCGAAAGTATCTGTTCCGTTTCCGCCTTCATTCCAGCCGCTCTGCGACTTAAGAACCGTGCCCGCGATAGAATACCCGCCAACGTGGACGAGCATGTTCGAGAAATCGCGATAGTCCGGCAAATGCCACCCGTCAGGGCAAATACCATGCACCACATCGGGCAAGATATTCTTGCTACTCCTCATATAGCCGCAATCCTGCGGATTCTCGCTATCCGTCGCGAGCGCTACAGAATCGATTGCCGCGGCCCAGGTATAAAGGCGTCCATACTTGGCGCAGTTATCGGGCTCATCGCCATAGCACCAGCTTTTGCCCTTGAGACTCGGAGTCTTCGCGCTATCCGCGTAATTCAGGTTCTCGGCCATCCACCACTGGTTTCCAAACTTCACGGTCTTGTAGGTTTTACCGTCCCGTTCATCTTTCAACTCGCCGTACTCGCAGTTATCCTCCGTTTCTGTTTTGCACGCAACCGGCATCACAAAGGAACTGGATGACTTTACGCTGCTGCTAGATTCCGTTTTCTTTTCAGAAGAACTTGAAATCAATTTGAATGATGAAGAACTTCGCGATGCACTGGACTTGTTTGGTTCTTTTGCCGAAGACGAACTCTTTTGTTCTTCGGCACCGCTAGATTCCGTGTCGGGGCCCGAAATGACGGAGGAAGAAGACAGTTCATCGTCGTTCGGGGCGACACTGCTGCTGTTGTCGTCAGCACACGCTATCAAAAACAGCACAGCAAAAACGAATCCAATTTTTCTCATTTTTTATCCTTCGAATTTCCAGCCGCAGTCGTTGTGGTAGACCATCTGGCGGGTCATGCCGCCGTCGATGCAGATGTTTTCGCCGGTGATGAAGCCGGCCTTGTCGCTCGCGAGGTAAAGCACCATATTCGCGATGTCGAGCGGGTTGCCGACGCGGCCTGCGGGCTGTTGCGTGGCATCGGGGCCTTCATAGGTCTTGAAATCCGTATCTATCCAGCCCGGCGAAATGGAATTCACACGCACACGGCCCGCAAAACTCACGGCAAGCGCGTGAGTGAGGGCTGCAATCCCGCCCTTCGCCGCCGTATAGCTTTCAGTTTGCGGTTGGCTCATGCGGTCGCGACTCGAAGAAATGTTTATAATGCTCGCACCCGGTGCAAAATGCGGTGCGAAAAGTTTCGCGAGATAGAACGGGGCCGTCACACCGACCGCCAGCGCGTAGCTGAATTCCTCGTAACTGCACTCGTCAATGCCTTTCATCAGCGGGAGCGCGTTGTTTACCAGCACATCCACGTGCCCGTACTTTTCAATCACGAACTGCGCAAACTTTTCGAGGACTTCCTTCTTGGAGAGGTCCCCCACAAAGCAGGGATTCTCGCGAATGTCGATGTAGGTGACCTTCGCCCCCTCTTTCTCGAATTCACTCACGACGGTAGCGCCAATCCCGTGCGCCCCGCCCGTCACCACGACCACTTTATCTTCAAACGATTTCATGTTGGTAAATATACACTAAAACGCTCCGAAGCCTGCGCCCCTGCTTGACGCACGCGCCTTTTTATCCTATCCTTTCTGCCGATGCTCCAGTTTTTCGATGTCACAAGAGATGCCCCCTGGTTTCCGCAGGTCAAGGCGCTGTACGAATCGGCGTTCCCGGCGAACGAACGCATCCCGATAAAGCATTTGCTCGACGATAAAATCAAGCGGGAATTCTGGGCGTTTTTCGACAAGGAGGAAGGCGATAACGGCGCGGCCCCTAAGTTCTGCGGGTTTTCAAATTCCATTTCACACGGCGACATCACGAACATCGTCTATTTCGCCGTCGTGCCCGAACTGCGCAGCCGCGGATACGGTTCGCAAATTTTGCAGGCCATCCGCAGGCAACACCCCGACACGCGCATTGTCGTCGATATCGAAGTCGAAGAAGATTCCAAAGACGCAGAAGAACTCAAGCGCAGGAACCGCCGTCGCGACTTTTACCAACACAACGGCTTTGACGCATCCCCCGTCGATTACATCTGGCAAGGCGAGCACTACCGCCTACTCAGCGCAGGCGGCACCGTCACCGAAACGGAATTCCGCGATTTCTGGAAAGAAATCCTGAAGGACATTCCCGGTGCGAAATATCCGTAGTTTTAGTCAATCAGATCGTTCTGGAACCTTGAAAGGTGTTCGAACGGCAAGATTTGCCGGCCTCTGAACAGTCCGCAGCCATCATTGATCAGCTGGTTGTTGATAGCCTTGAACATGTTCACGTCAATCTTTGCAAGTTCAAGTTCCTGCAATTTCACCAGGCGTTCATACGCCTCGTCAAAATAGACGCACTCGCCGCTCGGAATCTGATCGTGCTTGGAACGACGTTCCTCCTGCGACTTTTCGTAGCCAAAGTGGTTCGCCTCGCCTATCTCGGCATAATCGTCCATGTCCTTCGTACGCAATTGCACTTCCGTATAGCAGCGCGCAAGGTTATCGTAGAACGTGATATGCAATGACTGGTAGCCAGAACTCCTGGGAGTTGCCACCGAATCATGGTAATACGGCCGCACGGAATCCTTTAGCAAGTCGGAATGCCCGCTGTCACTCAAGTGTTTGGAAACTTCCGCCGTAAAGCCACGCTCTTCGAGGAACTCGGGCAATGCATTCGCAATCTCGTACAGGTATTTCCGTTCCACTTCGCTCCGGTCATCGCCCTTCTTGATATGGCAAACCGGCATCGAGATGACGATGCGGTAGGCAATCAGGTCGCGGAAATTCAGTTTACTCTTGATTTCAGCTTCGGACGGGAATGCGCCATTCTGCTTGTAATAATTGTAGATAAATTCAAGGATATATCCGTTGAACTTTTCTTCGGCACGGATCAGGGACTTGATGCGGCCCTTGAACGTGAACGCAAGGAAGGGATACTCCCTCGTCATGAACTTGTAGAACTCTTTTATTCGTTGAGACTGCGAGGTCAAGAAGTCATTGTGCTCCAGCAGTTCGATAATCTGTATCAAGAAGTTCGAGTGAGCAAGGTCAATACTATTGCGCGATTCCTTTGCGCTGTTCCTGAGGTCGTTCGAATACTGGTGCAGAATCTTCAGCACCGTGTTTCCAGAAAACAGATAGTCGTTCAAGCAGATCATCTTAAGCCTCCGTATAGGGGTTCACAAGGCGAAATATAAAAACGTTTTTCGCCCGTCACAGTGGATAAAACGCCTTCAAAAAATTTATTACAAAACGCTTTACACGGGGTGAAAAGCACAACAACCGCTTTTACATTTTCTTCATAAAAATGCATATGCTCCGCGAAATAATGTATATTCAAGACAGGAATTAGCCGAAGCGAAAAGGAATTTTCTATGCGTTTCTATGTACCCACGGATATCTACGTTGAAAAGGACTGCGTGATGAACCATGCGCAAAACTTGCTTGCAGTTGGAAAGCGCGCGTTCATCATGACGGGACATTCTTCTGCCAAACGGAATGGTTCATTGAACGATGTTACTGCTGTTTTGGACGCGGGGCACGTACCGTATCAGGTTTTTGACCAGGTCGAAGAGAATCCGTCAACCGATACCGTAGGGAACGCAGCAAAACAAGCCCGCGAATTCGGGGCCGATTACATCATCGGCATCGGGGGCGGTTCCGCCATCGACGCGGCAAAAGCAGTCGCATTGCTCCTTGCAAACCCGAACGTCGACGCAGACAACTTGCACAAGGCTCCCGAAAAGCCGCTCGGCCACGTGCCTGTCGTCGCCGTACCGACTACATGCGGAACAGGTTCCGAGGCAACGCCGGTCGCCATCATCACGAACCACAAGATTCACCTAAAAAAGAGCATCCCGCACAAGATTTTCCCGGCGCTCGCGCTTGTCGACGGCAAGTACCTCGCCTCGGCCAAGAAAGCGCTAATCGTGAACACCGCGGTCGACGCGCTCGCCCACATGGTCGAAAGCATCCTGAACGTCTATTCCAATGCATTCAACCGCATGTGTCCCGAATACGGCCTCAAACTCTGGGGAGAATTCAAGGACGCGCTACTTTCCGACGCCCCCGTCGACGAATGCCTTTACGAAAAGCTCATGCTCACCTCGACAATCGCGGGCATGTCCATCGCGCACACAAGCACCTCCGTACCGCACGGCATGAGTTACGACCTCACGCTTCATCAGGGCGTGCCGCACGGCCCCGCCGTCGGATACTTCCTTGCCGCCTACGTGGAAGTCTGCGAGAAAAAGGTTCCCGAAGATGTCAAACGCATTTTAGAACTTCTGCGCCTCAAAGGCACCGCAGATTTCACGAAAATGCTTGAAAGGCTCATCGGCAAATGCAAGGTCTCTCGCGAAATACGCGACCAGTTCGCCGCCGCCATGAAGGTAAACCGCTCCAAGCTCGACCTGGTCCCGGGCGGAATCACGCCCGAAGAAGTCGACTACATTTACGACAAGTCGCTTATCGTGGAATAGCGCCCGCAAAGCAGCCTTATTTTACACCCGCATTTGCGACAAATCACTCGCCCTGATATAGGTTTTCTTTCTAAATTTACCCGCGTTCAAAGAGCGCGGTTTTCCGCGCAAATCAAATCGGAGATTATCATGGGTTTCAAATGCGGTATCGTAGGCCTCCCGAACGTAGGCAAGTCCACCATCTTTAACGCCATCACCAACGCCGGAGCCGAAGCCGCGAACTACCCGTTCTGCACCATCGAGCCGAACGTGGGCATGGTGAGCGTCCCGGACAGCCGCCTCGACGAACTCGTGAAGGTCTACAATCCAAAATCTATCGTCCCCGCCGTTACGGAATTCGTGGACATCGCCGGCCTCGTGAAGGGTGCCGCCCAGGGTGAAGGCCTCGGCAACCAGTTCCTCACCCACATCCGCGAATGCGAAGCCATCATGGAAGTCATCCGCTGCTTCGACGACGAGAACATCGTGCACGTGAGCGGCTCCGTGGACCCGGTACGCGACGTGGAAGTCATCGAGACTGAACTTATCCTGAAGGACCTCGACACTGTCGAGAAGCGCCTTTCTACCGAAGCAAAGAGCGCCCGCACCGGCAACGCCGAAGCGAAGGCTCGCCTCGCCGCCTGCGAACTCTTGAAGAAGACCATGGAAGAGGGCAAGGCTGCCCGCACCGTGATGCACGACAGCGAAGAGATGGAAGGTATCGTCAAGGACCTCGGTCTCCTCACCGCAAAGCCGCTGTTCTACTGCGCGAACGTGAAGGAAGACGACATCCTCACCGGCAACGCCTATGTGGACCAGCTCAAGGATTACGCCGCCAAGAACGGCCACGAAGTCATCGTGATCAGCGGCAAGATCGAGGAAGAACTCTCCGCGATGGAACCTGCCGACAAGGTTGAATTCCTCAAGGAACTCGGCATGAAGGAATCGGGCCTCGACGCAGTCGTGCGTAAGGGCTACGAAATTCTCGGGCTCCGCACGTTCTTCACCGCAGGCGAAAAGGAATGCCGCGCCTGGACGTTCCACGCGGGCTACAAGGCACCGCAGTGCGCAGGCGTCATCCACACGGACTTCGAACGCGGCTTCATCCGCGCAGAAACGCTGAGCTATGCAGACTTCCTGAAGCATGGCAGCTGGAATGCCGCGAAGGAAGCTGGCCTCGTCCGCACCGAAGGCAAGGACTACCTGGTACAGGATGGCGACATCATGTACTTCCTGTTTAACGTGTAATATTTGCCAGAAAGTTTAAAACCGCGGGCAATGCGCTCGCGGTTTTTCTTTTTGCAAATGCGTGCGGGAACCTTCCCTAGTCTTTTCGCGCCGGTAGGCTATTGACCAACAGCTTTCTTTGCCGCGCGTTTCGCCTTCACCTCTACGACAATCGGGCGGATTATCGCAGCGAGGTTCATCGCCGTCCCGATAAGGATCAGCACGGACGCCGCATAGATGCCGTGACCGGGTTCGGCCTGCAGCACCTGCATTCCGATATTCGCGCATATCGCACCCATCTGCGCAAGTAGCGCCCACAGGGCACACATGGCAAGAATCCCGAGGGTAAGCGACCCGAGCGGAGTGAACCACGCAAACACCGCCGCTAGCACGAGGGCGGCAACAATCCCGAACAGGATCGGCATCGGCTGCAGTTTCGGAAAATCCGGGATCGAGGTGCGGAACTTGTCGAGCGCCTTCGGATTATCCTTCTCCATCTTCAGGAGGTATCCCTTGGCCGGTTCCTGCAAGGCTTCACGCAGGTCTATACCTGTCGCAATCTCGTAGAACGAAGGTTCGGCAATCACCTTCTCGGCACATGAGACATTCATCAGGGGCAACAAGAGCCCGAGCAATGCCAGCAAGTACGGGGCAGAAATAATCCGGCGGAAAAACTTGAATCGCGTATCGTTCTTGAGTTCTTCCGTAGCGGATACGGATGTTTTTTCAGGCATTAACGACCCTCGAACAGCTTGCGCGGGAACACGCAGCGGAATCCGATTGCATCGGACCAGTACCTCGGGTCTTCGTCATCGGTCCTCGTGAGGTTGAGCGCAGATTCGCCATCCTTCCAGGAACCGCCCTTGAACACCTTGGAGTAGCCCATCGCGGCACCCGTCGGGTTGGAGGACTCTACCCAGAACGAGAACATGAAGTACTTGTCGCGGGTCCATTCGGCAACGTTGCCGGACATGTCATAGATGCCCCAGGCATTCGGCTTCTTGGAAGCAGCCATCTGCGGGCCATAGGCCTGGCTATTCTTGCCCATCTTGTAGGAGTTGTCACGATAGACGGCGTAGTCACCCACATCGGCGGTTTCGTCGATTGTCCAGAGAGCACCTTCGTTGTTGTCGGCACGGCCAGCAAATTCCCACTGGGCTTCTGTCGGCAGGTCACCGCCCAGGAGCTTACAGGCTGCACGGGCATCGTCCCACGTGATGTTGTGGACCGGCTTGGAGGGGTTCTTGAACGTAGAACGGTCCTTGATGCGCTTGGTAGAATCCTGCTGGCGGAGCATCGTCTGGTCAAACAGCTTCTGCGTCATCTCGGTCGTCATGATGGCATACGGAGACATGCGGACAACGCTACCACGGTAACGGAACATGCCCGAGTCAATGAGCGCCACGGCACCGAACGTATTGTCGCGAATAATGCGCGGGATACTCATCTTCGTGAATTCCGGCATATAGGCGTCCTTTGCATACACGGTATCGTTCTTTGCAGCTTCCTTAGCGGCAACGGCCTTGGCCTTAGCCTCGGCGGCGGCATTCTGCTGGAGAGCGATATCTTCGGCATCGTAGTGGTTCAGCCATTCCTGCACCTCCGGTTCGTCGACGATATAGCCGGGAAGCGAGAAGTCGCCCAGGCCAACCATGTTCTTGCCCTGGTATTCAAATTCGATACGGGAATAGCGGTAGTGGTGACGGCCTGTAATCACGCCGTCCTTACGGATCCACACAGGCTTGTTCTGCTTGATGGTGATAAAGACAGAGACCTCGTTTGCATGTTCGGTAAACAATGCATAGAGTTCCGCAGCGGTCATACCCTTCGCGGTACCTTCCCATGCCACGTCAAAGCGTTCATGGTCGCGGCCGAACTTGAACTTGACGGCCTTGATTTCGGCAGCGGAGGAATCCTCCCCCTCGACAATCTTTTCACGCACCGGCTCGAACGAAGTGGGAGCCATGGAGCCGCGCAGCGGGAGCGCCTGGAGGCTATCGAGCTTCTTCTTGAAAGCCGCATTGATTTCGGGAACGCCCTTCATATTGGAATTCAGCCAGTCGGACTTGGCCTTCATGCGGGTTCCCTCATAGGTGGACCTATAGGTCTCGTACGTCGGTTCACCGGAATAGAGGCCCACGGATTCGGCGGACTTCATCTTCGGGTACTTCTGCACGAACTCGTTCGTGTCGGCAAGGTCGACCACCTTCTGCAGTTCGGCAATAAACTGGTCGAACAGAATTTCGGTTTCTTCAAGATTCTTGGTCTTTTTCACGTCAGAAATGCCAACAGAGAGGTCCGGAGCCTTGCTGCCATCAACGTCAATGGCCATGAGCTGCGGCTTCATCACGAGCACTTCGCCGGCCTTGACCACACCGATATCGGCCACCGGAAGCGCACCGGGGGCAGAGAACTGGAACACGTAGGAATCCGGCTTCAGGGGGTAAACCGCCCTAGGCAGTTTCTTGGTCGGGGAATCCTCAAATGCGGCATAGAAATTCTTGCGGTCGGTCTTGAAGACAACCACGCCCGGCAGACTAGTCTCGTTCAGGACCTGCCACTTTCCGTTCTTGATGAAGAACAGTTTGGGCACGCGCGGGGAGTAAATAAAGTACTTGTCGAAATAGAGATCGTCTTCGTCCTGGAAGGCCTTCTTGTTCTGGGTGCCGTAGAAACGCATCTGGGCAACTTCAAAGGAGTTCAAGTGAGCTTCTGCGAGGCTGAACGCATGGAGTTTCTTGAAGTTCGTGAAGTTCAGCTGGCCCTGTACCCACTGGTATTCCTTGGGCCCCTTCTTGTGACGCCAGTAGAGGTTATTGCTCTTGAGCGGGAAAACCGGCTTCTGGGAAACCATCCCAACGCCCTTGGCCTCAATAGCCATGTTGACGATAGGCTCAACCACACTCCCAGTCGAGAACTGATTCGGTGCGACCTTGAAATTCTTGTCAGCATCGGCGAACGAGAGAGCCGGGACTAACAGCAACAGCGGTAGCAAACGGGCAAAAGACATAACATCTCCTGTTTAAAAACCTATAGGCACCGGACACGTCCGGATACCAGTTCGTAGCATAAAGATAATACTTACGAACGACTTTGTCCGTGATTATAGGCCATTTTTGCCCATATTGAGCAAATATCCGCCCTTTTCGCCACCCACGGGACCCAATTCCACCTTCCAATCGGCCAGGCGGATGATGTCCGGGTGGTGCTCGATGACGATGACAGTATCGCCACGGGCCGAAAGCTTGCGCAACATGTTCCAGAGGATCTGGATATCCTTGAGGTGGAGGCCCGTTGTCGGTTCGTCGAGCAGGTAGACCATCTCTTGGGCAGGCTTGCGGGCAAGTTCTGCAGCCAATTTAAGGCGCTGGGATTCGCCACCGCTGAGCGTGGTGACAGACTGGCCGAGCTTTACGTACGGGAGGCCCACGTCGCGCAGGCATTCAAGTTTCGGCAAAATTTTCGGCTGGTCCTTGAAGAACTCACAGGCTTCGGCCACGCGCATATCGAGCACGTCGGCGATATTCTTACCCTTGAAAGTGACTGTGAGGGTTTCCTGATTGTAACGCTTACCGCCACAGACGTCGCAGACTTCCCACACGTCGGAGAGGAAGTGCATCTCTATGGCGACTGCACCGCGGCCCTCGCAGGCCTCGCAGCGGCCGCGGGCCAAGTTGTAACTGAATCGCCCGTAATCAAAGCCCTTCAACTTGGCCTGCGGCAACTTGGCGAACAGCCTACGGATGTCGTCAAGTACGCCCGTGAAGCTCGCGGGCGTGCTGCGAGGCGTTCCCGAAATCGGGCTCTGGTCCACCAGCAACACTTCACCGCTCTGTTTTTTGCGACCGCGGGCCTGGAACTTCTTCTTGAGCCGCGGGAAGATTTCGTCCATGACCATGGAGCTCTTGCCCGAACCCGACACGCCGCAGACTACGCTAATCGCGCCCTTCGGGAACTTTACAGATAAATTCTTCAAGTTATTGTGCTTGAGCTTTTCGAACTCGTAGAACTCCGTAGAATCCGTGATAGGCCTTGCCGCAATCTCGTTCGCCATCGGGATGGTGTGCGTGAGGTACTTGACCGTCTCGCTGCGCGGGAACTGCTGGAGCGCATAAGGCTTGGAAAGTTGCTCCGGAGAGCCCTCGGCGACGACCTCGCCACCGAACTCGCCCGCCGCCGGGCCCATATCGATAATATGGTCAGCAGCCTGCATCATCTTCATGTCATGTTCAACGACCACGAGCGTATTGCCGAGGTCGCGCAGGCGGTAAAGCGTATCGAGCAGCATGGCGGTATCGCTTTCGTGCAAGCCAACCGTGGGCTCGTCAAGCACGTAGAGCACGCCTTCGAGACCGCTACCGATTTGGCTTGCAAGGCGGATTCTCTGCGATTCGCCACCACTAAGCGTGTCGCCCGCGCGGTCGAGGCCAATGTAGCCAAGGCCCACGCCCTTCAAGAAATTGAGACGACCGACAATTTCGCGAAGCAGGGGTTCGGCAACCGTCATCTTGCCATCGGCATTCTTGTCACCCTTGAAATTATCGCGCTTGAAATTCTCGTTGCTGAACCATTCGTAAGCCTGGGCGATGCTCATGTGGTTCACGTCCATGATGTTCTTACCGCCAATGCGCACCGCAAGGTATTCGGGTTTGAGACGTTCGCCGTGGCAGTCCGGGCAGACATGACCGTCGTAATCGTGACCGAGGCCAAGGCAGGTTTCGCAGGCGCCCCAGTGCGTGTTGAAACTGAAGTGTTTCGGGTTCAATGCCGAATCCATGTACCAACCGCAATCGGGGCAACCCGGCTTTTCGGAGCAGGCCAAGCGACCGCCCTTCTCGTCTTCCACATACAGAATTCCGTTACCGTCGCGGTAGCCGCGTTCAAAGGCTTCTACCAAACGGGCTCGGTTTTCTTCCTTGACCACGACCGTATCAACCACAGCGAACAACTGCTTTTCGCGGGTAGGAATTTTCGGTAGCGGGAGTTCCACCAGCTTATTACCGAGGTAAACTTTGCGGTAGCCTTTTTCCGTGAGAATCTTGGAAAGCTTCAGCACATCCTTGATTTCAAACGGAGCAAGGACAGTCACCTTCTTGTTCAAGTCGCGGTCGAAGGCGTATTGCATCAGGTCGCCCGCGCTGTACGAAGACACGGGCTTTCCGCATTTCAGGCAATGCGGGGTCCCGACCCTCGCCCAGAAAATGCGGAAGTAGTCATAGATTTCGGTGAGGGTCGCGACCGTACTGCGCGGGCTCTTGCTTGCGCTCTTCTGGTCAATCGCAATCGCAGGCGCCAAGCCCGAAATGGAATCGATGCTCCCGTGGTCGGGGCGACCGAGGAAGCGGCGGGCATAAGTGCTCAACGTTTCGACAAAGCGGCGCTGGCCTTCGCTAAATAGCGTATGGAACGCGAGGCTCGACTTGCCGGAACCCGAAACACCCGTGACCACTGTGAGCTTGTGGCGCGGAATCGTCACATCAATGTTCTTGAGATTATGCTTGCGCGCGCCATGCACCTCGATATCGAGCGACAAGTCCTCGCCGCCCTTGAGCGTCCGGTCAAAATGATGGTTCTCGCCATGCTTTTTCGCGAGTACCGGCGCAAGGTAGCGGCCCGTCTCAGACTTTTTGCTTTTCGCAATCTGTTCGGGCGTTCCTGTTGCAATGACTTTACCGCCGTGAATGCCCGCATCCGGGCCCAAGTCGATAATCCAGTCGGCGCACTTGATCACGTCCAGGTTGTGTTCGATAATCACGACGCTGTTGCCGAGGCTACGCAAGCGATTCAGGCAGTCCATAAGCTTGCGGATGTCCTCGAAATGCAGACCCGTCGTCGGCTCGTCGAGCAGGTAAAGCGTCTTGCCGGTACCCGGGCGGCGCAGTTCGGAGGCAATCTTGATTCTCTGCGCCTCTCCCCCGCTCAATGTTGTCGAAGGCTGGCCCAGAGTGAGGTAGCCAAGTCCCACTTCCACGAGCAGGTTCAGCGGTTCTGCAATCTTCGGGATGTCCTTGAAGAATTCCGCCGCGTCGGCAATGCTCATGTCGAGAATTTCGGAGACGTTCTTGCCCTTGAAATAAACTTCGCGAGTCGCGTCATTAAAGCGCTTGCCACCGCAGACTTCGCAAGTCACCTGCACGCTCGGCAAAATATGCATGTCGACGATTTTCACGCCCGCGCCTTCGCACGCATCGCAACGGCCGCCCTTCACGTTGAAACTGAAACGGCTCTTGCTGTAACCGCGAATCTTGCTTTCTTCCATGCTCGCGAAAAGGTCACGCACATCGTCCCAAATCTTGGTATACGTCGCCGGATTGCTTCGCGGCGTGCGGCCAATCGGCGTCTGGTCAATTTCAATCACCTTGTCGATATTCTCGAGGCCTTCCAGGTGGTCAAACTTTCCGACCGGATCTTCTGCGTTATAGAATACGCGAGCCAATTCGCGACGCAGAATCTGGTTGATGAGCGTACTCTTGCCGGAGCCCGAAACGCCCGTCACCACCGTCAACGCACCGTCAAGCGGGATTTCGACATCGATGTTCTTGAGGTTGTTTTCGGCGGCACCGCAAATCTTGAGTTTCGGTGTATTCTTGTCAATCTTCTTTCGCTTCTCGGGAATCTCGATTGCCTTGCGTCCGCTCAAGTACGCACCCGTCAGCGAAGCCTTGTTCT